>Ga0163144_10005885_pt1 | contig 27197 bp, 17 predicted proteins | sample OliLak19BULKMAT1_FD_123175 | JGI IMG/M metagenome (GOLD analysis project Ga0163144, IMG submission 123175) | Freshwater microbial mat bacterial communities from Lake Vanda, McMurdo Dry Valleys, Antarctica - Oligotrophic Lake LV.19.BULKMAT1 | ecosystem: Environmental > Aquatic > Freshwater >... | reverse complement strand
GTTGCCCATGTTGCGCTGAAACCAGACGATGAGCAGCGGGTTTACGACCACGCTCACGGCAATGCTGATGCATTGCACCAGCGCCCAGGCCTTGTGCCGGTTGGCCGCCAGAATGCAGGTGCCAAGTGGCATGCTGAAATAGAGCAAGAACAGAAAAACGGATTGGACGCGCAGATTGCCTTCTGCGCCGCTGAAATCTCGCCCGAAAATCGCGACTCCGACCTCCGGGAACAGCCCGCAACCCAGCGCGGCCGGGATTGCCAACAAGGATACGCCATACAGCGCGCTCCGCGACACTCGCACGAACTCGCCCTTGTCCTCGGCCTGTAGTCGGCAAAGAGTCGGGTAAAGAGCACCAATCAAGGCCGACGCTGGGAATATCAATAGACCGATGAGGCGCTGGGACACCCCGTACCAACCCACAACTTCGGGCGGAGCCAGCTTCGACAAGAACATGGCGTCGATGTTGGGCTGAATCACCATGGCTAGTCCGAAGAACACGAACGGTGTTCCCAGCCGGAGCAGCGGCTTGACCGCGCTACCTTGGAAGCTAAGCGAAGCGACGCCAACCGGCCGCAAGCTGCGAACCAGAAGCAGCACTGTGATCGCTGCGATCAGGATATGTGAGCCGAGAAACCCCTTCAGCTCACCGCCCAACATGAGCACCGGTACCATCACCAGTGTCATCAACAACTGCTGCGCGACGTGCGCGTAGGCGGGAATGTCGGTACGCTCGAAGCCGCGAATGGTGTCCTTGCAAGCTGACGAGAACGAGTTCAGTACGGACAAAACGAAGCTCAGCCCGATCGCCCAACGCAAACCGTTGCCATAGTCGAGCACCACGCAGACGCCCGCGAGTAGCCCGCCGACCACGAGCGTCATGCCGCTTCGCCAGACCAGGCTGGTGCCCAGAAAAGCGCCCGCTTGGGCACGATCACGGGCTACCAGCGCCGGAATGGCTCCTTGCTGTCCCCACTCCAGCGTCATCACCGCGAAGGCGCACAATGTGCCGGCCAAGTACAGGTACCCGAAGTCCCCCGCGCCCAAGTAGCGCCCCGCCACTGCGTTGCTGACCACCGCCAACGGAACCGTGATTGCCTGGGCCAGCGTGAGATACAGGGTGTTACGAACGAGCCCGTTGCGCGGGGCGGGGTCGCCCATGGGGGGGACGCTGGGCGATGCCTGCATGGACGACGCGAGACCGTTTCACAGCGGCCTCCGCTAGTCTACTGTCGTTCGCTCGGAGTAGCGGCGTTCGCCCGCGCCGAGTCGCTCCTGTGATAGAAGTGAAGCCGCTCTCGATGCTGTTCTCCCCATTGGAACTGGCCGGCGTCTACCTGGTGGAGCTGGAGCCGAAACGAGACGATCGAGGCTTCTTCGCGCGCAGCTTCTGTGAGGATGAGTTTGCACGGGCCCAGCTGCCGACGCGCTTTCCCCAAAGCAACCTCTCGCGAAATCCGCGAAAAGGCACGCTTAGAGGCATGCACTATGCGGCGCCGCCGAGTCAGGAGAGCAAGCTGATTCGTTGCGTAGCTGGCGTCATTCAGGACGTGCTGGTCGACGTTCGCAGGGCATCGACGACTTTCGGCAAGTGGATTTCGCTGGAATTGAGCCGCGACAACGCGCTTGCACTGTTCGTCCCGGCCGGCGTGGCACATGGCTTTCTGACGCTGGTCGACGATACCGACGTGCAGTACCAAATGGGAGAGGTCTTCCGTGCGGATACGGCGCGCGGCTTCTGTTGGAACGACGCCGCTTTCGAGATTGCTTGGGCGGCCGCACCTAGCGTGATCTCTACGCGTGACGCGACGTATCCGCCATTCGTCCCGAGTGGCCCATGAGCTGAAAGCCGGAGAAGCAGCCGTCATATCAGGCTTGCTGACCCAGACTGGCAGCGGTATCTCTGGCGCCGTGGCAGAATCACGCATCCCGGTCGCCGGCCCATGGATTACGGAGCGCGAAGTACGATACGTAGCGGAGGCTGCGCAAAGCGACTGGTACGGGGGAGCGGGGCAAGCCTTGCGAAAGTTCGAGCAAGCGTTTGCCAAGGACGTTGGCGTGGCGCACGCACTGGCCGTTCCTCACTGCACTGCGGCCCTACACCTAGCGCTACTTGCTTTCGGGGTTGGCAAGGGCGATGAGGTCATACTGCCGGATATCACTTGGGTTGCTACAGCGGCGCCCATCTACTACGTGGGCGCCACCCCCGTTTTCGCGGATGTCGACCCCGCGTCCTGGTGCCTCAACGCAGCTTCGATCGAACGCTGTTTGAGTGAGCGCACGAAGGCGATCATCGTCGTCGATTTGTATGGCGGCATGCCAGATATGCTGGGCATTCGTGCGCTGGCGGAGGAGCGCGGCATCCCCATTCTGGAGGACGCTGCCCAGGCCATCGGCGCGGAGCTCAACGGTCGCCGCGCAGGAAGCTTCGGTGACATGGCCACGTTCAGCTTCCATGGTTCGAAGACCCTGACCACCGGAGAGGGCGGCATGCTGGTCAGCGATCGCTCCGTGCACCACGACCGCTGTCTATTTCTGCGCGACCACGGGCGTCCTCCCGGCAGCTTCCGAACGTTCATCAGCACCGAGGTCGGCTATAAGTACAAGATGAGCAGCCTGCAGGCGGCATTTGGCCTGGCGCAGCTCGAGCGACTGGAGGAGCTGATCGCGCGCAAGCGCCAGATCTTCGCCTGGTACGAGACGCGGCTACGTGACCTGCCTGGCGTGACGCTCAACTTCGAAGCGCCGGGTACGCGCAATACCTACTGGATGGTGACGATGGTAGCCGACCCCAGCTACGGCCTTTCGCACGCTTCCATGATGGATCACTTCGATCGGCGCGGCATCGAAACTCGCCCATTCTTTCATCCTTTGAGCTCGCTGCCGGCCTTCTCCTCGGCGCCCGACGCGGCAGAAGCGCGGACGAGAAACGTACACGCCTACGGCATTAGCCCACGCGCACTGAACCTGCCGTCGGCGCTCATGCTCGAAGAGGCGCAGGTAGACCGCGTATGCTCGGCAGTCCGCGAGCTACTCTCGCGCGACTGAGCGTAGCGTTTCAGCCGCCTTTTTCCTTGGCGGAGCTGCGGTAGCTCTCGCCGAGCTCCATGGCGAAGGGCGAAGCCTGGGGCTTGTACAACGTGAAGTGAGGATCACTCACGTCGCCGTCGTCTCGCCGGGACGTGTAGTAGTAGAGGTTCAGAACCTTGCGGTAGACGCCTACCGGGCACTCGTTCGGCTCACGCTGGCCATGGTTCGAGTGCTCACCTGTGGAGAAAACTACCAAGCGATTGAAGATCGGCAAGGTGCTGACCTCAGCCCGGCTCATGTCGCGATTCCAGAACTCGATGGCTCCGCGCCACTCCGGCTGCCAATCGTCCGAGAAGTACAGCAGCGCGTTCACGCGCCGGTAGGCCTGCAGCTTGTGATGCCAATTGAAGTCGGCATGGATCTTGAGAAAGTCGCCCGCGCCGCTGATGTGGACGCCTCCGCCGATGAAGTAGGGATCGGGCAGCAGGCTATCGATGCCGGTGAGTGTCTCGAGGAACAGCACGAATTGCCGGCTGTTCAACTCTCGCAACATTTCCCGCAATGGCGCCGGCACGAGCGTTTCGTCATGCTGGTAGCGGCGCCGATTGTTCGTATTGTCGCGCTCTACCCAAGCGATGTCGTCGGGCCCAGGGAACGAGGCGGAGAGCCTACGTGCCAATGGCTGGGGCAAGAAGTCATCCAAGACGACGTGCGGAAACGGGGACCCGGCTTGGTACTTTTGTGAGTTATCGAGTGCCAACCTTGCGTAAGCCTGGTCATCGAACACCCCCAGCGCTGCGGTACCTGGCAAAACGTCTTCAGAACTCACGACTTTGTCCTTTTCTACGCTAGTTACGCTAGCCCGCGCCCGGCGCTTGGGTCAAGCCGGAGGCTCTCAGAGCGAGTAGGGCCGGTTAGCGGCAGGCGTCAGCTCTGGACGCGCAGCGAAGCGTTTGATAGTGCCCTGAACGAAGTGAAAGCAGTCATCCTTGCGGGCGGTCGAGGTACACGAATCAGCGAAGAGTCCGACTTGCGCCCGAAGCCGATGATCGAAATCGGCGGCAAGCCGATTCTCTGGCACATCATGAAGATTTACTCGGCGGCGGGGGTCACCGACTTCATCGTTTGCCTGGGTTACAAGGGCTACGTCATCAAGGAGTACTTCGCGAACTATTTCTTGCACATGTCGAACGTCACTTTCGACATGACCAAGAACAAGATGAGCGTGCTGGAGCACAACGCCGAGCCCTGGCAAGTCACGCTGATCGATACCGGCGAGCGGACCATGACGGGCGGGCGGTTGAAGCGGATTAGGCACCACCTGGGAGACGAGGATTTCTGCTTCACGTACGGTGACGGCGTGAGCGACGTCGATATAGAGCAACTGATCGCTTTCCACAAACAGCAGAAGACACTGGCCACCGTCACCGCAGTGCAGCCGCCTGGCAGGTACGGCGCGATCACCTTGCAAGACAACGGCAACGCCGCCTTCAAGGAGAAGCCCAAGGGCGACGGCGGCTGGGTAAACGGCGGGTTCTTCGTGCTTTCCCCCAAAGTCATCGACTACATCGAGGGTGACGAGACCGTTTTCGAGGCGGCGCCCATGGAGCGCCTGGCCGCCGAAGGCCAACTCTCGGCCTTCGAGCACAGGCAGTTCTGGCACGCCATGGACACTCTGCGCGACAAGATGCATCTGGATCAGCTGTGGGAGTCGGGGCGTGCCCCTTGGCGGGTGTGGAACGCCCCCAGTACGGGCAGCCCACGATGAACGGCAGCTGCAGACACTGCGGGGCTGCTCTGTCGCGTTCGTTCTGCGACTTGGGTATGTCGCCGCTCGCAAACTCGTACATTAGCCCGGCTCAACTCAGCCTGGCCGAGTCGTACTACCCGCTACATGCGTTCGTGTGCTCCGACTGCTACTTGGTTCAGTTGCAAGAGTTCGAAAGCCCTCAACACATCTTCAGCGACTACCTGTACTTCTCTTCTTATTCCAGCAGTTGGTTGAAGCACGCCGAGCGTTACGTGCAGGAGGTTTCAGAACGCTTCGGGCTGGGCGCGAGTCATCAGGTGATCGAGATCGCCAGCAACGACGGCTATTTGCTTCAATACTTCCAAGCCCGCGGCGTCCCAGTGCTAGGCATCGAGCCTGCCGCGAACGTCGCGCAGGTGGCGCAAGAAAAGGGCATTCCTTCGCTCGCCGAGTTCTTCGGCACGGGGCTCGCTAAACGGCTGGTTGCGGAGGGCAGGCGCGCCGATCTGTTGATTGGTAACAACGTGTTGGCGCACGTGCCCGACTTGAACGACTTCGTACAGGGGTTGAAGGCTCTGTTGTCTCCGACCGGCCTGATTACGCTGGAGTTCCCGCACCTGCTGCGGTTGATGCAGCAAAATCAGTTCGATACCATCTACCACGAGCACTTCTCGTACTTCTCGCTATTGACGGTGGAGCGCGTCTTCAAGGCGCACGGCCTGCGCGTATTCGACGTAGAGGAGCTGTCGACCCACGGCGGTTCACTGCGTATCTTTGCCACGCACGTGGAGGGCGCTTCCCACCAGCAGAGCGCTGCCCATCAGCAGAGCCAGAGGGTCGACGCGTTGCGGCGGCAGGAAGGCGACGCCGGCCTTGCTCGGCTCGAGACGTACGCAGACTTCGAGCAGCAAGTTCAGCGCACCAAGCGCAACCTGCTGACCTTCCTGATCCAGGCCAAGGAGCAAGCTAAGAGCGTAGTCGCGTACGGCGCGCCGGCCAAAGGCAACACGCTCCTCAACTACTGTGGAGCCGGAACGGACCTGATCGACTACACGGTGGACCTGAGTCCGCACAAGCAGGGAAAGCTCTTGCCCGGCACCCGCATTCCCATTTTTGCGCCCAGCCGGATTGCCGAAACCAAACCCGACTATCTTCTGGTGTTGCCCTGGAACTTGCGTATGGAAATAACCAGTCAAATGGCGCAGGTGAGGGAATGGGGCGGGCGTTTCGTGTTCCCGATCCCGCGTTTGGAAGTCGATTGATGACGGAGCCTTCTAGCACTACGCAGTCAGAACGCGCCGGGGTCGATGGAAAGACTGACTGAGTAGTGCTAGTGGAGGGCGCAAAAGTGGTAGCTTCGGCGGCGAAGGAGGTGTCCGCGCATGAAGGTATTGGTGACTGGCCACCGAGGCTACATTGGCGTCGAAATGGTGACTGTGCTCAGACAGGCTGGGCACGAGGTCGTCGGGCTCGACACAGGGTTTTTCGACGAATGTGATTTCCGGTCACCGCCGGACGATGTCCCCAACCTGAAGCTGGATCTGAGGGATATTACTGCGGATAGGTTGGCGGGCTTCCAAGCAGTCATTCATCTCGCGGCGCTCTCGAACGATCCGCTGGGCAACGTCAACCCCACGCTCACCTACGACATCAACTTGCACGGTTCGCTCCGTCTGGCGCGGGCCGCCAAAGAAGCAGGGGTAGAGCGCTTTCTCTTTTCGTCCTCGTGCAGTCTATATGGCGCGGGCGGGGAGAGCTTCCTCGACGAGAATGCCGCCTTCTATCCTTGTACGCCGTACGGCGAGTCCAAGGTCAGGGTAGAGCAAGAAGTCGCGCCGCTCGCCGACGAGAGCTTCTCGCCGGTCTACTTGCGCAACGCCACGGCCTATGGCGTGTCGCGCAGACTGCGTGCCGACATCGTCGTTAACAACCTAGTGGGCCACGCCGTTACAACAGGCAAGGTGCTCCTGCAGAGCGATGGCACGCCGTGGCGGCCGCTGGTTCACATCCGCGACATCATCCACGCCTTTGAAACCATGCTCTTGGCTCCTCGCGAGGTGATTCACAACCAGGCCTTCAATGTCGGCCGTACCAGCGAGAATTTTCAGATTCGGGACGTTGCCAAGATGGTCGCGGAGGTGGTGCCCAACTGTGAGGTCGCGTTTGCGGCCGGTGCCGTCGCCGACGCGCGGGACTATCGGGTCGATTTCAAGAAAATCGAGCAAACCCTGCCGGGCTTTCGCCCAACCTGGACCCTGCGCAAGGGCATCGAAGAAATGTACCAAGCCTACCGGGACGCCGAGCTCAGCAAGGACGAGTTCATGGGGCCGAGGTACTACAGGTTGCGCACCGTAGAGGGCTTGAAGGCGCGCGGGCTTCTCGACGACAACCTCCGCCTTTCCTGACGAGAGACTTCACCCGCGACGTGTCACCCATGGATGAGCCCTCTGTTAGGGCGGCCCCAACCGGTCTGGGGACCGCGCCCCCCCCAGTGACGGCGGTGATTTGCACGCGTGACCGTGGCGACGCCGTCGTCCTGGCAGCCGCTTCGGTCCTTGCCAGCGAGCACTCGGCGTTTCGACTGATCGTGATCGACCAGAGCGCGGACCATGCTTCCGAACAGGCGCTTGCTCACTTACGGCAAGACCCGCGCTTGCTTTACGTGCGGAGCTTGACGATTGGAGTCTCGCGGGCACGCAACGAGGCGCTGCGGCTGGCAGAGACGGAGGTGGTCTGCTTCACGGACGACGATTGCGAGGTGCCACCAGGTTGGCTTCTGGAGATGCAGCGCCTGTTCGCCCTGCACTCCAAGGTCATCGCAGTGTTTTGCAGCGTCCGTCCAGGACCCTTCGACGGAGCCACCGGTTTCATCCCGACCTACGAGTGCCCTGGCACGCGCATCATTAGGCGTCGCACTGGAAAAGCAACGGCTCGCGGCATGGGCGCGGGGCTGGCCCTACGCCGCGTGGAGATGTTGGAGCTAGGCGGCTTCGACGAGGAACTGGGCCCAGGAGCGCGCTTTCCGGCTTGTGAAGACGGCGATATCATCGTCCGCGCGCTGATGCGCGGCTATCAGGTGGGCGAAACGAACAGTACGCACGTGATCCACCACGGCGTGCGGACTTGGGCGGAGGGCAAGGAGCTATCCAAGCGGGATTGGGTCGGGATCGGAGCGGCTTGTTCCAAACCGCTGCGAGTGGGGCAGTGGGCGTTCGCTCCCGCGGCCATGTACGAGCTCGTGGTGAAGGGCATGGTTCCCCCGCTCCGCGACTTGGTGCGTGGGCGGACGCCGCGTGGCACTGCGCGCGCCGTTCACTTTCTGAACGGCTTCGTGCGGGGCATGCTGACGCCGCTCGACCGTCGGCACTTGGTCTTTCACAAGGCGAACAGAAACGGCTGACTATGCTGGCGAGGCAGCCAACGTGGCCAGCACCTGTTCGGCCAGAGCCAACGCGGAGGTGAGGCCCGGTGACTCGATGCCATAGAGATTGATGAGGTTTGGAACTCCGTGGTCCAAAGGACCCTGAACGACGAAGTCGTGAGCTGCGCTGCCGGCGCCCCCGAGCTTAGCCCTTATTCCAGTATAGCCAGGTGCCAAGTCGCGTTCCGCAAGACCCGGAAAATACCGGCGAATGGCCGAAGAAAAGGCTGCTTTTCGTTGCTCGTCGAACGAATAGTCAACGTCGCCTATGAAGCTCACGTCCGGGCCGAACCGCGCTTGCCCAGCCATATCCAAGGTGACGTGTACACCCAAGCCAGCAGGGGCAGGAACGGGATAGATCAAGCGTTTGAAAGGTGCGGGTCCGTTGAGCACGAAGTAGTGGCCCTTGGCGAAGTGTTGCTCGGGAATTGTCGTCTCCGGAATCCCGCTGATGGAGCGCGCTACTTGCTGTGCGCGCAGTCCCGCTGCGTTGATCAAGGTATGACAGATAAGTGCCACAGGTTCGCTGCCGCCGACGCTGAGCTCTATCCCGGACGATGTAACGCGCCCACTCAGCACCGGGCTATGGCGCACCACGTCCGCCCCGGCGCTTTCGGCGTCACGGCGCAGGGCTGACATGAACCCGTGACTATCCAGGATCCCCGTGGAGGGGGAGAGCAGGCCTCGTACGGCCACCACCGAAGGCTCCAGCTCTGAAATGTCAGAAGAGGTGAGCCATTCGAGGTCCGTTACGCCGTTCTGCTGCGCCTGTAGCAATAGCCGCTCCAGAACCGCGACTTCTTGCTCTCGCGTTGCAACGATGATTTTTCCGAGCCGGCGATGCGGCACACCTTGCGCCTGACAGTAGCTGTAAAGAAGCTGCTTGCCGGCGACGCACAGCCGGGCCTTGAGCGAGCCTGGGGCGTAGTAGATCCCTGCGTGAATCACCTCCGAATTGCGCGAGCTACTGTGCATACCCAGCTGCGGCTCCGCTTCCAGGAGCGTCACCTCACGACCGTCGAGCGCCAGGCTGCGCGCGACGGCGAGCCCCACCACGCCGCCGCCTATGACGACGGCATCCAACGCGAGTTTTTCGAGCATGGCGATGCTTGAGCGACTGGACTCACGGAGCTCGGTCCCCGTGTCGGTCAGCGGCCCCCCTTGAGCTGGAATTCATGACCAAAGCTGACGCCGACGAAGCAGGCCCAACTGGGTGGGATGAGGGTGGCGGTGTCCTGAAAGTCCTGCGCGGCACCACGAATGCCCGCGTCCACAAGCACCCCCTCGGAGACTCGATAGGCCGTGATGAAGGCACCTTCCAGCGAATCGATGGCGCCAGCATCGTTCGCCGGATCGGCTATGGAGAGCGCGGCTCCTCCGCTGGCGTTCATGGAGAAGCGATCGCGCGACCAACCAATGTTCGATCCGACGCCGACGCGGGGATCGATGGTCGCACGCAACGGATCCAGGGCCGGTGCAGAGTAGGCTACGACGCCTAGGCTCAAGTTGCCTCTCGCCAGCAACTCCTCGTGTCCCAAGCCAGCCGTGAAGGTCGGAAAGACGCTAATCGCCTCGAGCCCGTTGTCTTGCGAGAAGCGCGAGAGGCTGACACCAGCCCCCAAAGTGCTGCTCGTACGTCGGCCGAGTGCGTGCGACCAATCCTCATTGCCGAGCAAAGTCGTCACGACGTTGCCATTCGACGACCAGGCTTGCTGCGCTGATAGGGAGGTGCTGAACGAGTCTCGGACTGAGAGGCGGTAGATGTGCGCGCCGGAAGCTCCAGCCTGCCAGCCGCTGGCAACGGGGTAGTCCGCTTGGGCCTGGGCATCCATGCCGCCGCCGATTGTGTAAGCAACGTAGCTGCCCAGCGAAAGGTGTCGGTTCAGCTCGTGTGATAGCGAAAGCGTGGTGGTGGACGCGAAGTAGCGCACGCTGCGGTTGAAGGTGCGAACTTGAGGCGTGGCAGCAGAGTCCGGAGTGGTGCCGCCACCCTGGGCCGGCTCCGCGCTGGCTCCAGCGCTGGGCTGCGCTGGTTCCGCGCCATCTTCTCCGGTCGTTGGCTCAGCACCCCCAGCGCCGGGCCCCGCGGCAGTCTGGCGCGCGCCCGGGGCTCGCAAGGCGGCGACTCGGAAGTTGATGTCGCCGAAGCTCAGGTTGCTGAGCAGACTGACGGACGTGTCGTGCCAGCGATGCGTGCTCCCGAAAGCGGCGTTGTGGAAGACGAGCAGCTCGCGCGGCTGCCTTTCCAGAGGCGTAAGCAGCAGTGACGGGCCGTAGCTCAGGGAAAGGTCCGCCCGGCGCCACCTGAACGCGAGCACCGCACCGAGGTCGGTGGACGCTTCGAAGCGCTTGTCGTCCGACTCGAGATAGCGTGCTTCCGTGCGATCACCGACGCTGAGGGTGACGAGCTGCGCGAGAATTGGCGCGAACAGGGGCGACATCGAAAGCGCGGGGGAGGCTAGCACGCTCCGCAGGTCAGTCCCCGAAGCGCGCGGCGTGCCCCGCCTTCACTGCTTGTACTACGCGCGCGACGAAAAGATCGAGACCGGCTTTCTCTTCCACGAAGCGCCGCGCGGCATGCCCAAGCGCTGCCGCCTGGCTTGGGTTGTCCAGCATGCGGCGCAGAGCGGCGGACATTGCCGCTGGCTCGCCGGGCGGCACGTAAATTCCGGTCACACCGTCCACGATGGTGTCGGTCTGGCCGTGGGTGCGCGTGGCGATGACGCATTTGCCCATCGCCATCATTTCCAGAATCGTCGCTATGCCCGTCTGGTAGTGGTTCTGAAAGATCGGCACGACCGCCAGCGCCGAACGCGCGTAGAGCTCGCGCAAGTCGTACCGGTCGAGTTTGCCCCAGGTGACGTTGGCTGGTAGCGAACGCTTTGGCCGCAAGGGCTGGTCGATCCACGGGCTGCCAGCGGCTATCTGTACCCGCACTGGCAGACCTTGGATCGCGTCCAGCAAGCAGTCGTAGTCGCGAAGGAGCTGTCCCGCCGCGCAGATCAAATCCGGCTCCACCGCACGTGGATCGGGCCGGAAGAACCGCTCATCCGCGTGATAGTAGAGGCGCTGTACTTTGCTCGGCGGAAGCTTCAGCTCCGAAGTGGCGAGCAGCTCCTCCGATGTGGAGTAGACCAGAATGCGATCGAGCTTTCGACCCACGCCAAATCTAAAGAAGGCGCGCTTCTTGGCAGGAAAAAGCGTGTGGGCGATCATCGTGTGCGAGTATTTCCGGATGCTCGTCTGGAGCAGGGCAGAAAGCGGGAGGCCGATGTCTTCGCCGGTCGTGAAGAATGCATCGTAGCGCTTGCGCTCCAGGAAGCCGAGCAGGGCAACGGCGACCGAGTTTCCAAGCGTGCGCGCGGCGAGCTTCACTGCAGGATGGCGCGAGCGCTCGACATCGTTGAAATCGATGACGTCTGCGTGAAGCTCGCGGCTGAGCTCGAACACGTCCAGGCGCGGATCGCGGTCATCGGCAATCCGCGTGCTTAGCGCGGCATCGAAGCGGCCCGCGGCCAAGATCAGACAGCGCATGCTTACAGAACCGGGTTCTAGGCCCAAAAGGGGCGATGCTGCAATCCGATATGCCGGAGGCGGAGCCGAGGCGAAGGCTCCCAGGCCAAGCCGCCAGAAGACCCGTGGCGAAGGCAGCCCTTCGAGCCTATGGTTGGCGGCGGAGCATTGATTGAGTCAGAACCGGCCAACACCCATCAGCGTTCGGCCTCCGGAGGACCGGGAGGTCGCGCTCGCGGAGAGACGCGACGTAGGGAGCTGGCGAGACCCCGACTGGCAACGTCTTTGGCTGACGGTGGAGAAGGTTCCCTGGCATTCGCTTGCGTTGATTCCGGCCGGCGAGGGCGGGCCGTCCGACTTCACCCTGGCGCTAGCCGTCACGTTGTCGCGCACCGGCATGAGTCATGTGGGTGGTCCCATCCAGGTGGCGGATGGCACTCAGGTCCCCCTCAACCAACTCAACGCTTTCTTGGCGGATGTGCAGAGCTGCACCATTAACGGTCAGCGCGTCATCGTAGCGTTGCCGCCGGCCGTCAGCAATCCCACTGCTCCTGCCATAGCAAGATCCACGGACGCGGCGGTTCTATGCGTGCTGCTCGAACGGATGTCTTCGGCACAGGCCCAGCAAACCCTGAAGCTCGTTGGCGCCTCTCACTTCCTAGGCTCGATCATCATTCGAGCAGATGACATGCCCAGGGCCAAGTGAGCCGTGGCATCGATGCCGAGCTTCGTGGATCGATGCCGAGCTTCGCTCCGGCCAGCCTAGCCTAGCTTACTTCATCCAATATTCGATTCAGCTCGCGCGCAAGCGGGAAAACATTTGGTTCCAAGATCAGGCTCTCGTGATCTCCGGGCACCACCACCAGCTCGAGCTCGCGCGTTAGAAATTTTTCCCAACCCAGGTTGCCGCCGACGTAAGCGTACGGCTTGTCGATCTCCTCGGCGCGAAAGAGCACCACGCGGCCCCGGTAGGGTTGCGGCGTGTAGGCGCCGGACAGTCGCTGGAAGTTCTGCGCTAGCCAGTGACCGCGCAGCTCGAAGGGAACATTCACGCGACTCTCCAGCACCTCCGTCAGCTTGCGGTTGTCCTTTCTCTCCTTGAGCCGGCGCTCGACGGCCCACTCCAGTGAGTAGCGCACATGGTTGAACCCCTTCTCTTGAATGCTCTTAACTCGCTGCAAGAGTGACATGCGATGCGGCGAAAGCCCTGGCACGAAGGTGTCGAGGAAGATCAGGACGGCCACCTCCTCGCCCGCGGCCAGCAGCTGTTGCGCCATCTCGTAGGCCACGACTCCGCCGCCAGAGTAGCCCCCCAGCACATAAGGGCCTCCAGGCTGAACTGTTTTCACCTCCAATAGGTAGTCGCGGGCCATCTCGGCCATCGAGGTGTGTGGAGAGAGCGTGCCGTCTACCCCCCGAGCTTGCAGGCCGTACAGCCGTTGGCTCGGATCCAGATGCAGGGCGAGGTCGCGAAAATTCAGCACGTTGCCTCCTGCACCATGAACGCAGAACAACGGGCGTCGCCTACTGTCACCCCGTTGAATAGGCACTAGCGACAGCCCACGGCTCTCTACCGCCTGCGGACGTACCGAAATCGGGGTGGTGTCGGCGCTAGGACTTTCCGGCGCCGGCGAGCCACGCACCAGCTCGCCCAACGTTTTCACGCTGGGTGCCTCGAAGAGCACGCTCATGGCTAGCTCGACGTCAAACAGCTTCTTGATGCGATTGAAGAGGCGGACGGCCAAAAGCGAATGGCCGCCCAGCGCGAAGAAATCACTATCCCTATCGACCGTCGTGGCGCCGAGCAGGGCCTCGAACATCGCGGCGAGCTGTCGCTCCACTTCATCACGTGGGGCGCTACTTAGGGACTGCGGGCGTAGCGACGACGGAGCTGCTTGTGGTCGCGCCGGGCGGACGAGTAGGGCCAGTGCCTCCAGATCCAGCGAGGATACGTAGAGCTTTTGCTCGTTTCCCGAAAGCACGGACCACAACGCCGACAGCCCCTCCTCCGTAGCGATGCCATGCGTTGCACCCAGCTCCAGCAGGCTCGTCGGCGACGGCCCTGAGGAGGGACGCACCAGGGCAGCGGCGGGGACGCTGCGCATCTGAAACTGGCTCACGACGGCAATGACGTCGCCTTCGGCGCTCGTGATCGTGATGTCGAACGTGACGCGGTCACCTGCGTCGCGCGACACGAGCTTCACGAAGCTGCAGAGCTCGGCTTCGAAGGGCGCGTACTGCTCGAAGCGCCCGTACCGCACGGGCACGTAGACGCGATCAGGTTGGGCCGGGCCCGCCAAGGACAGCGCGAACGCGGTAGCCAGGTCCAGCAACGCGGGGTGCGTCATTACCCGTTTCAGGTCATCCAGATAGCGCGGATTGAGCTGCAAATTGGCCCAGGCTTCGCTGCCATTGAAGGCGGCTTCCTTGACGACCTGCCAGCGTGGTCCGAAGGACAGCGCCTGCGGTTGCTGCCGCCAGGGCTTATCGCTAGTCGCGACGAACTGCGCTGGGCTGCCGATCCTGGCTTGGTGGGCCGAGACGTCAAAGGCTTGGGGCCTGGGGCTCGGCGATGATAGCTCCGCCGAAGCGTGCACGATCTCTCGCCCCTGGTGAGTCGATGAAACGACGCTGACGCGCGCCGCACGACGTTCGACTGCCAGCGTAACCGGGCGGCCTGCCTGCTCTACGAGCGCTTCGTGGAGCTCGAGTCGATCTAGCGCGAAGGGCGTGAACCCTCGGCCTTGACCCACGAACCCGCGCATGAGCTCAACGTAGGCAGTCCCTGGCAAGACGGCAGTTCCATCGAGCAAGCGGTGCTCGTCCAGGACCCAGTCCGCCGCGCTCAGCTGACGGCTGCCGCGGCCGCCGTCGCTGCTCGCGGGCAGGAACGGATGGCCCGCAGCGTTGCTGCCCTCCGTCTTTGAGGAAGAGTCGCTTCGCGCCCGACGCGCCATCCCGACATCTCGCCACATGCCCCACGACACGACTCGCACGCGGTCATCCGCTGACGCTTCCAGCATGGCGTTGGCGGCCACATAGTCGACCTGCCCTGGGGGGCCGACGAACGTACTGGTGGAAGAGAACGCGACCAGCTTGGCGGAGGCTGGGAGAAGCTCACGTAGCCAAGTAATGCCCAGCTGCTTCGGCGCGAGGACGCGCGCCCGAGCGGCCGCAGCCTTCGAAACCAATGGCTGATCGTCGAGGGCCCCGGCCGAGAGAAAGACCCAAGCCACCGGTCCGTGCTGCTCGGCGTGTTGAAGTGCTTGGTCCACTTGGTCACGCTGCGTGACGTCGGCGAGCACGGCTTCGATGTGCTGACCAGTGGCACGCGCCATTTCCAGACGCTGCCGCACTTCTGAAGAGGGCTCACTTCGGCCCGTGACGATGACCCGCACCCCGTGCGCAGCGGCCCCCAGCGCTACTTCCAGGCCGATGCCGCTAGTGCCACCGAAGATAAGCACACCCTCACCGGCGGCCATGGGCGGCGCACCGACCAGCGGCACGTCTGCTCGTTCCACCAAACGTTCGGTGACTCGGTCGCACTGCACCTTGAACCGCTCGCTAGGCGAAGTGGAACCGGACAGGATCACATCGGCCACGGTCTCCGCGGAGGCACCGTCCGCGACGTCTATCCAGCGTGTCTCGAGTCCCGGCAGCTCCTTGGGCGCCACTTCCAGTACGCCAGCCACCAGCGCCCGCTGCGGGTTTGTACCGGCGGTGACGAACACCAGGCGTGGAGGTTTCTCGGCGTCGCGCTCGACGAGCGCACGCGCCAGCGCCACCGTCACCTCGAAATGCTCGAGCGAGGGCTGCCCCGCGCTCGGGACGGCATACACTACGGCGTCCGGCAGCGCGTCTTCCTGGAGTTTGAAGAGCAGCTGCTTTTCGTCTTGCAGCAGGAAGCGCTCCACGTTCACCCCACGAGCGACCAGCGTCTGAGCCAACGCTGACTCCTCTTGGCCAAGCCACCAAATGCTCTTGGTATCGGCGGCCGTCAGCTGCTTCTCTCGCCATGTCTCGCGCCAGAACCAGCGAGCCGGTGGCAGCTTGACGAGCGGAACCGCTTGCCGCTTTTCCTTCTCCGCCGCGGGAGCGAGCGCTGTCAGCCAATGCCGCTGGTGGTCGAAGACGTAGGTCGGGAGCGGGATACGCTCGGCGGCGAAGCCCTTGGCGACCCGATGGCTGGGTGCTACCTCCATCGCACACAGCGTACCGAGGGCCGTGATCGCTGCGCGGTCGTCCTCCAGCGTTTCGGTGGCGTGCCGCATGGCCGTAACCACGATGCTCTTGTTTTCCGCGGCACGCCCTCGCAGCACGGATGAGAGGCCGTGCCCCGGCCCAACGTCTAGCAGCACCGCGGTGCCGGCTTGAAGCAGCGCCTTCAGGCCGGAGTCGAAGCGCACGCGGCTGCGCAGGTGACGAACCCAATACTCGGAGGTGGCAACCTCGCTTCCCGCCCACGTGCCGGAGAGATTACTGACGAACCGAGGCTGGTTCGCAGCGGGCGGGCTGAAACGGATGTTCGAAAGGCGGGCTCCGAACGCCGCCAAAATCGGCTCGAGCATCGAGGAGTGAGCCGCTACCTTGATGCGTAGCCGGCGACAGTCAATCTCGTCCTTGGTGAGCGCGTCCTCGAGCTTGGCAATGTCGCTGAGTGGGCCTGCTGCGACCAGCGCCGCCGCAGAGTTCACGGCGGCTATGTCGAGGTTGATCCCGTACTGCTGGAGCTTCTTGGCGAACGAGTCCTCGTCCAAGCTGACGCTGAGCATGGCGCCTTCGGCGAGTGTCTCGAATAGCTCCCCACGCGCGGTCACGATGCGCATCGTGGCCGTGAGGTCGAAGACGCCAGCCAAATGCGCTGCCGAATACTCACCCAGCGAGTGGCCGATGCACGCGGCCGGATCCACGCCAAAGCTGCGCAGCCAGGCGACCATTGCGAGCTGCGTCGCTAGCTGTGCGGGCAGCTGTATGCTCGGGCGCTCCATGGCAAGCTTCGCTTGAGCCAGCCCGTCCGCGGACGGGAACAGCGCAGCCCGAACCTGCTCCTGCAGGCTGCGATTCAGCCGCGCCAAGCAGTCATCCATAGCGCCCCGATAGACTGGTTCCCGCTCGTACAGATCCCGACCCATGTTGGGGTGCGCTGCGCCGCCGCCAGAAAACACGAATACCAACTTGCGATTGATGCCGTCGTGAGTGATGGCCTGGACTCGCTTGTCGAAGAGCTCCAGCTCGGAGAGCTCGCTCACCGCGGCCACCCGGCGCTCGGCGTAAAGTTCCCGACCCATGAGCAGGCTGGCTGCGGCAGCGCCTGCGTCAGCCTCGACTCCGTCAGCCTCGGTGCACGCCGCCAGCTTCTTACCGAAGCTATTCGCAGACTGTGACGACCTCGCCGACCAGACCAAGGGTGCGAAGCGATGCTGGGCTGGCCGCGGGGCCTTGAGCTTTGGGGGCTCGGTCAGCACGACGTGAGCGTTGGTGCCTCCGACGCCGAGCGAGTTCACGGTGGCCAGGCGAGGTCCAGAGAGCGGCCAGGCTTGGCGTTTGGACGCCACGAAGAATGGCGTCGCCAGCAGGTCGATGCGCGGGTTGGGCTGGCTGAAGTGGAGCGTAGGAGCAAGCTCTCCGGCTCGAACGGAGTAGACCGCCTTGATGAAGCTTGCGACGCCCGCTGCCGTATCCAGGTGGCCAATGTTGGGTTTGGCGGAACTGATGGCGCAGTACTGACGGGCGTCCGTGGTTTGGCGAAAAGCGTCCGTGAGTGCCTGTATCTCGATGGGATCGCCTACGGCGGTGCCGGTGCCGTGGCATTCCACGTAGCCGATCCGATCTGCGCGCACCCCCGCGATCGCGAGCGCTTCGGTGACGCAGCGCGCTTGCCCCTCGACGCTCGGAGCAAGATAGCCGACCTTGGAATTACCGTCGTTGTTGATCGCCGAGCCCTTGATCACCGCGTAGATGTGATCGCCCGCAGCGAGCGCGTCTTCCAAACGTCGCAGCACGACGACGCCAGCGCCGCTGCCGAATACGGTTCCCTGCGCGGCTGCGTCGAAGGCTCGGCAGCGCCCGTCGGGCGCCAGGATTTCGCCTTCCCGGAACACATAACCGCGCCGCGCCGGGAGCTCGATGGTCACGCCACCAGCCAGCGCTAGGTCGGTTTCTCGCGCGATCAGCGACTGCGCCGCGAGGTGAATCGCCACCAGCGAAGACGAGCAGGCGGTTTGCACGTTGATGGCCGGACCTCGCAGCCCCAAGCAATAGGCGACCCTGGTCGCCAAGAAGTCCTTGTCGTTGCCGGTATGGCGGAGCAAGAAGAAGCCAACGTCATCGACCAGCTCGCGATGTGTAAGAACGTGCAGCGGAAAGTACGCGTTGTAGCCGCTGGCCGCGTAGACACCGATGTTGCCCTCGAAGCGCGAGGGTGGGATGCCGGCATTCTCTAGGCTTTCCACGCACACTTCCAGGAAGTGACGCTGTTGCGGGTCCATCACGTCTCCTTCGAGCCGTGACAGCCCAAAGAACGCTGCATCGAAGCCCTCCACATCCGCGAGACCCGCCCACCTGGGCACATAATTGGGGTGCGCTAGCTGCTCCTCACTCTCGCCGCTGGCCAAAAGCTCCGCTCGCGTCAGCGTGACGATGGACTCGACCCCCTCGACCATATTGCGCCACAACTGCCAGGCGCTTTGGGCCCCAGGCATGCGCGCCGCCATGCCAATGACGGCGACGTCGGTCGGAAGAACCTCGGGATCATCGCTCACGAGCGACCCCGCGTACGCGCCCGCATTGCCAAAAGCCGAGCGTCCGCTCTGCCCTGGCTGGCTTTCAAGGTCGCGCCGTCCGAGCCCTCGCCGCCGATACGCTTGGCCAGCTTTTCCAGCGTCGGGTAGCGAAACAGGTCGAGCAGCGCGACTTCTCGGCCCAAGGTCTCGCGCAGCTTCTGCGTCACCTGTACGGCGAGCAAAGAATGCCCCCCCAGGTCGAAGAAGTTTTCGGACCTGCCGATGTTCGCCCGCCCGAGTAGCGCCGACCAAACCGCCGCTATCTTCTCTTCTAGCTCGCTCTCTGGCGGCGCTGAGACGGAGCTCTCCTTTTCGGACGTGCTCAGCTGCGCTTCGGGCAAGCGTTTGCGGTCCAGCTTGCCATTCGGGGTTAGCGGCAACCTATCCAGCACCATCACCAAGAGCGGAACCATGAAGTCGGGAAGCTTCTGGCGGCATCCATGGCGTAGTTGGTCGCCGCTTGGTCGCTCCGAGTCAGGTTGTGCTTCGACGTACGCTATTAGGCGCATATCGCTCGGCCCCGCGCCGGGCTCCAACTGCGCTACCACCACGGCCCTGGTCACACCTGGTTGGCGCTCCAAAACCGCTTCGATCTCTCCGAGCTCGATGCGGTGACCGCGAATTTTGACTTGGAAATCGAGCCTGCCCAGAAAATCCAGCTCCCCATCCTCGCGCCAGCGCACGAGATCACCGGTCCGGTAACCACGCGTCTTCTGGCCGTCGACTTCGAGCTCCACGAAACGCTCGGCGGTAAGATCGGGTCTTCCGTGGTAGCCGCGCACGACTCCAGCCCCCGAGATCAACAGCTCTCCCGGGAAACCGAACGGACTGGGTCGCAAGCTGGAGTCCACAACGTGACAGAAATTATTGGCCAGAGGGCGACCGATCGTAATGGCTGCGTCGGTCGAAGTGACGTCGAGAGAGGTGGACCAGACGGTGGTTTCCGTGGGCCCATAGACGTTGGTCAGTCGCCCTTTGAGCACTCCGCGCAGGCGAGCGGCCAGCGTTTGCGGCAACGCTTCACCGCCTACGAACATCTGAGCTAAGCGGGTCAGTCCTTTGCTGGCGAGCTCGTCTTCCAGCAACATGCCCGCCATGGAAGGCGTGCACTGGAAATGCGTCACAGCGTGATCCTGCAGCAGCTCTCCAACGCTGGCTTCGCCGCCCGCTTCCGGCACGGACTCGCGACGCACCTCGGCTAGAAGCGGCAGGCATGCCAGCACCTGTTCAGTGTCGATCCCGAAATCGATCAGGCACGCCACCTCGTCCACGTCGATGCCTTTGACTCGGTCTAGCATCTCGAGCGCCTGCTCGGCCGTGCCAAACAACCCGCTCGTCTCGTAGTACCGCTCGAAGGAGTGCTCCATGATGGCCTCGACGTCCTTCTCTTCCAGGTGATCGAGCGAGAATTTGCCAGCTTCGGACGTCGTCAGCTGTTTGAAAGTGGGGAATGTCCAGGCCGCTTTTTGCACCAAGTCGAGCGCGCTTCGCAGATAGCGCTTGAGCGGCTCGCGGACGATTTCCTTCGTGGTCGCGGCGTCTTCGCCGACGAAGGTGTGGAGCATCAACGTGATCTTGCCGCTGCCAGGGTGCCCGGCTTCCCGCCACGTGCGCCGGTACAATGCGATCTTCTCGCCAACCTCGTCTAGCGTTTGTCCGAGCAGATGCGTCAGGATGTTGCAGCCTCTTTCGGCCGCCATGCGAAAGGTTTCCGGGTTGGCGGCGGAGGTGAGCCAGACGGGGATCGGCTGCTGAATCGGTCGGGGTAGAGTGCGGATCGCCTGGGTTTTGTTCGTCCCGTCCGTGAACTCGACAGCTTCGCCCGCCCACAACTTGCGCACCATGTCTAGCTGCCGGAGCATCAGCTCCTTCCGGTCGGCGAAGTTTTCTGGGGCGATTACGAAGTCGTTCGGCTGCCAGCCCGCAGCGAAGCTCAGTCCGACCCGACCGCACGACAGATTGTCGAGCAAGGCGTAGTCCTCGGCAATGCGCAGCGGGTGATGCAGTGGGCTTACCAGACTGCCCGCACACAGTCGCACTCGCCGGGTGATTTGCGACAAGGCAGCCAACGTGACCGCCGGGTTCGGAAACAGCCCGCCGAACGCATGAAAATGCCGCTCCGGGGCCCACACAGCGTGAAAGCCGTGCTCGTCGGCAAACTTGGCGCCCTCCAGCAGCAGACGGTACGACGCCTGGCCTGCACCAACGTCGCTGGAAAAGTAGAATAGGCTGAGGTCGAGCGCGCGCGTTGGGTGTCGGGCCTGAATGCGCCGCGGCCTAGGCGGCGAGTACATGACTACGGTAAAGCCGCGGCACAACGCATAGAACAGCTCCAGCGCGGAGATGTCGAAGGACAAGCTGGTGACCGCCAGCCAGATTGGGTCGGGGCTTTCTGCAACGACACGGTCCATCGCTACAAAGAAGTTGGTCAGATTGCGGTGCTCGACCAGGACGCCCTTTGGTTTGCCCGTGGAGCCGGAGGTGTAGATGCAATAGGCCAGGTGCGTGGGCACGAGACGCCCCGGCGGCGGGGAAGGCAGCTCGTTTTGGTAGCTGGCCGTATCGTCCACGCAGACGAAGTCCAGGCTCGCCCCCAACTCTGCGGCGCGCTTTTTGGTCGTCACGACGCAGCTGGCCCCGCTGTCCTCCAACATGTAGGAGACGCGCTCGCGGGGGTAGTGAGGATCCAGCGGCACGTACGCGCCGCCCGCCTTCTGAATCGCGAGCAGGGCCACCATCGTGTCGAGGTCGCGATCCAAATAGGCCCCTACCAGGACGTCGGGACCCACGCCGCGCTTTTGGAGCAGCCGCGCCAGCTGATTCGAGCGTTGGTCCAGCTCCAAGTAGGTAATGGACTGACCGGCAGCCCTCACCGCCGCGCGATGTGGTGAGCGAGCCACCTGCTCGGCGAAGCGCTCGGGCACGGTGGAAGCCGTAGACGATCCAGTCCGGGTCTGATTGTTCCGCTGAATCCGCTCGGCCTCCTGCGGCAAGAGCAGCGAGACGTCCCAGACACGCTCGGACCCGGATCGGCTCGCCCATAATAGCTGGATTACCTTCGCCAGGCAGTCAACTTCCGCCTTCGACCCGAACTGCTCGCGTGCCAGAAGCAGGAAGCGTGGCGAGCCCGCTGTGACCACCAGCGCAAGCTTGGCGCCCTTCGACGCCGCGGAGTCCAAACAAAGCTCCACGTCCGGGACGCGCTGATGCCGCAGCTCGGGGCGGCGGGCGAAGATGTCCTCAGAGAACGTATAGCGCTCGTCTGTCTCCGCCAGCGCTCGCCTCGCTTCTTGGACGACCTCCGTGAGCGAACCCGTCAGCGGGACCTTCAGCTCCAGCACGCGCTTGGGCGACAGGAACGGTAAGCCTTCCACCTCCCTCCGGAACGCCCGCTCATTCAACGAAATGAACACGGTCTCTTTGCTAGAAAGTCGCGCCAGCGCTGCGGCCAGGAGGCCAACCCAAAGCGCTCGTTGATCGGTGTTGAGCTCGTCGCCGAAGGGCGGACCGAGCTCCGCTTCGGCAATGAGCTCCGAGGCTCCGCTGCCGCCGACGCTTGGCAACTCCAAGGACTCCATCCGACCTAGCAAATGGGTCCAATAGCGCTCGTGTTTGGCGGCGCGCTCGTAGGCGTCGGTAACGACGGAGTTTTCCGGGAAGCCAAGCTTTGGCGTGTCTCGAAACGCGGGTTCGCTGAGAGCGTCGATGGGCTCACGACCGTGGCGGCTCAGTTGAGTCAACAGCACATCGCCGTCGGCCAAGCTGACGCGAAGACCATCACCCTCGCGGCGCAGCGTTCCTGGCGCGGCACCGCTCGGGTCACACGCCTCGAGCCCGCCGAAAACGAAGTCCTCCCCAGGTAGCGGTAGCCGGGGCAGGCCTACCGGATTCGCCGTTGGACCGAAGCTGAGGGCGCGCAGTAGCCGAGCCGCATCCGATACCGTTCCGAACGGATCGAGCGCGCAGGCTCGCGGGGGACGCTTGTTGCCAGCATAGTACCTGCGGCCCTCACTGGATTGAGCCAACGGCGTCAGTGTTCCCGAGATGATGTCAGCCGCGAGGGTGTCGAAGGCGGCGATGCCTTCCGCCCAGCAACGGGCGTTCAGGTCGAAGGCGGTCGTTTCGGAGTCCACCTCGAATACGCGCGACACCAGCACTCGACCCTGGTCGATACCGGAGGTCATTTCGTGCCAGGTGATGGCGTGCGAAGTGCGGCCCTCTAGAATCGCCCAGACTGGAACGTTGAGCCCGGCCATTTCCGGCAGAGGTCCGTCGTGAAAGTTGAGCGCCATCTTGCGCGCAGTAGCGAGTGCTGCGACGGGCAGCAGCTCGAGGTTGGCCGCGCTCACCAAGTAGTCGAGCTCGAAGCGCTCCAGGAAACTCGCGAGCTTATCGTTCAAAGGCGCGTGAGAAAGGCCATGGCGGGCGGCGTAGGCCACGATCGCGGAGTCGTTGCTGACGATGGCCAGCACCTTGCCCCCGCGGTCCTGCCACTGCTCCACGCAGCGAATGAGCAACGTGCCGTCACCAACGAAAATCGCCGAAGGAGGTGCCATCATGTTTGCTACTCGTCGCCCGCCGGCCTCTTCAGAAAACCCGGCGCAGGCTAAACCTCGCGCGGCGGCGCGTCGAGCCGGGACACCGCAGGACGCGCTGGGTGCCGGCCACTTGGCCAGGCGAGTGCCGAGGCTAGCGTGGGGAGACCCGGGTGCTATCTGGGCAGATTGGAGCGATCTCCAGCGCATCACGCGACCCGAATGACTAGACCTCACTCAGTGACAAATGACTCATAGACGATCGGACCCTTCGGCCCCTCACCTGCTGTCACGTGTTTGGCGCGCCGCGGTGAGCGAGATTGAACCGCTGCTGTCGCTCAAGCTGCTGGCCGATATAGCGCTCACTCTTCCCAGTCCAGCCCTAGCTCGAACCCGGACTGCACTTTTTCGCGCGGCTGGCGTTCAGATAGGTCCGCGCTCGCGCATTCAGGGTCCGATGCGGCTGACCGGGATCGGCAACCCGTGCGGGCTGCTCTGCATCGGAGAAAATACCATGATCACCGGCGGGCTCCACGTAGACTTGGGGGCAAGCGTCAAGATTGGCGACGGGGTTCGCATCGGCCATGACGTTTCGCTACTCACGATCAACCACGAGGTAGGCGAAAGTTGGCTGCGCGCCGGGACCAGTTTCTTTGGGGAAATCGTGATTGAAGACGGCTGCTGGATAGCATCGCGCTGCACGGTGTTGCCCGGAGTGGTCATAGGCCGAGGGGCCATCGTGGCAGCGGGCGCCGTCGTGACACGCAACGTTCCAGCAAACACCCTCGTCGCGGGCGTTCCAGCTCGAGTGGTGCGTCAGCTGGCTGACGGGGAAGCGATCTCGGAGAGTTCGCCAACCGTCATTTCTCGCGCAAAATGAGCAACCATTAGGCCCAGCTCCGACCCGGCACCAGAACTCCATGTCCGACTCAGCCAACACAACCGAAAGCGCGTCCATCGAGAAGCCAGGCGCGCCTGCCGATTTCTTGCGGCATCAGCGCGCTTTCTCCAGCGACGGCTACATTATCCTGCGAAGCGTCGTCTCGAAGGAAAAGCTCACGCTCTTTCAAGCGCGGCTGACCGAAGAGTTCGGGGAATGGCAGAAGACCGGCCGACTCTTCGACGGCGGGGGACTCTTGAGTGGTCACCTCAACTGCTTCCCTGGGGAGGCTGCGCGTTTCGTGCTCGAAGAATTGAAGCGGGCCGGAGTGCTGGGGTTGATGCAGAAGCTGTTTCCCACTCCGCCCAGCGCCACCCGGATCGGCTGCAACCTGAACCTGCCCAACAGCGTTCCGCAGCACTATCACATGGACGGCCTGTTCCTGGAGAGCTTCCTTATCGCCAACATCGCGGTGGTCGATACCGACCTTTCCAATGGTGCGATCGACGTCATTCCTGGCACGCACCAGCGCTTCTACAAGTATTGGGAATTTGCCGCCGGTCGTGTTTACCGAAACAGTCGGCGTTTGCTGCTGAAGCAAGGTGACGTGCTCGTGCGCACCTCGACGCTTTGGCACCGTGGTATGCCCAACCACAGCAGCAGCGCGCGACCCATGTTGGCGCTTACCTTGGGAGAAAAGGGAGTAGATGTGTCCGACCCGTTCTCGGTCCATGACGGGCAGGTACGGTTCGAGCCAAACTGGTTCAAGCCCAGCGTCCTCGGCCGACTCCGGGAGCGCACGGTCGTCGCCGTACCCATCACCTACTCTGCCTACCGTTTCGTTCGGTCGCTGGTCGGCAACAAGGGCTACGCCGCGTTCTGATGCGGCGAGCCCCAGGCTCAACGTTGCGCGTTGGCTAGGCGTCGCAGCCTATCGCCGATTTGCAGCACACGCTGAGCCCGCGCCGGTCCAAGCTCTGGAAGCGACGCCTGCCAATAGTTGAGATTCGCGAGCGCGCCACAGACTGGACCGGCGGCGATCGGTTTGTGCGCCACGGCTCCTACTTTCAACCAGGTCCGGAGCGCCAAGGCGGCCGCAGCCTGGCGGCGCGAATGACCCACGCAATGCGTGACCAGCCAGCGCGTGGCCGGGTGGACCCGACTGAAGTTCTCCGCCAGCAGGTGCACCAGCTCGTCGTCGCCCAAGTGCCCGAAGATCTTGACCTCCAGAGCGCCGTAGCTGCGATGCATCGCCTCCCAGGCCGGCAACGAACGCTCGGCGTGATGCAGGCTGCGAGCCTTGGGGTTGAAGCGGAACTTCAGTCCGCGCTCGTGCAGTCTGCGCCCCAGCTCGACGTCCTCCGCACGTAAAAACGTCGGATCGAAGCCACCGGCCGCCAGCACGTGCTCTCGTGCGACAGAGGCATTGCCGGTCCAGAATTGCCGAAAGGTGGGCTCCCAATCGCCGCGTAGCATGGCGGCGTACTGCGCTTCGAGTTTCTCCTGCTCCCAGGCAACCCATGGTTGCGCATAGTGGTCGAGGGACGCCAGGGGGCCGAGCACGACGACGTTCGGCTCCGCTTCGTGAAAGGCCAAGTGCTCTCCCACGAGCTCCGGCATTGGCTCGACGTCGTCGTCGATGAACAGCAAGAGCTCGGCGCGCGCGTTGGCCACGCCGATGTTTCGCGCCATGGCGGGGCCCGAGTTTTGTTGACGCACGCAACGCAGAGCGTACGGCCGCTCGCTGTTTCGGCTGAGCCACTCCGCCGTGTCGTCAGTGGAGCCGTCATCCACCACGATGACTTCGAACGAGCTGGTGTTGACCTTCTGACGGTCGAGCCCTGCCAACACACGCACCAGCCGCGGCCGCCGATTGAAGGTCGGCAGCACGATGCTGATTCGCGGCACGTCGCTCATTCAAGCAGTCTGGTACCACTGTGTGCCGGGATCCACAACCGCAGCCAACCCAGGCGAAACGCTACAAATCTCCGCTCTTCAGCTCGCCCGCAAGCCGATCACTGGCGCGAGCTGCCAGCGTCATCGACGTCAGCACAGGGTTCTTCTCCGGGCCAGTCGTGAAGGCGGACGAGTCCGCGACCACGACGTTGGGGACTGCGTGCAACCTTCCCCACTCATTCAGCATGCCAAACTCCGGAGACTCGTGCATGCGGCACGAACCGGCGTAGTGATTGGCGTTGCCGACGTCTTCGACCTTCCAGACTCTCATGTTGGGATCCCAACCGGCCTTGCCTAGCAATCCCAGGACTTGGTCGCGTGCCTGCTCCAAGACCTGTTTTGCCTCGGGCGGGTGACGGATGTGAAGCTCCAGGCCCGGCGCGCCGTTCGGGCCTAGATAGCCAGGGTCGAGCGCCACGTAGTTGTCTCGGCTCGGCGCCATGGTACCGAAGACGCTGAAGCCGATGGAACGGAGCTTTCCAGGATGACCGCGCAGAACGCTGCGGGCGAGATCCATCACCCCGCCCCACTGCATGGCAGCTGCCGCGTACAGCGCCTGGTCCGACCGTGACAGCTCGAGTCGCGTGATGTACGCGGCCGGGTGAACCGACATCGGCCGATTCAGCTCGAGTACGATTTTACCCACAGGGTGGTCGTGCAGGTACCGGCCCAGCACTCCGTGCAGGTTGCCGAGCCCGTGTGGAAAGTCCGGGCTCGTTGACCCCAGTAGGATCTGCGGCGTGTTGAGGGCTCCGCCAGCGACGACCACGGCTCTGCAAGCCACCCGGCCTTCCCTGCCGGACTTGCGATCCAAAAAATGAACCGCTTCCACTCGCCTGGCTCGCGGCGACCATTCCAGTCGAGACGCGCGAGCTCCGTATCGGACGCTGAGGTTGTGACGATGTAGCTCTGGCCTCACCAGCCGGACGAAAGAATTGAAGGGGGTGCCGCTGAGCGTCAGCGTCGTGTCATTGCCGTAGGCATAGGGCATCGGGACGATGGTGCGCCCAAGTGTCTGCGCAAGCTCCGAAAGCGGCGCCCAATCCGGTCCGAGCTTTCGCAGGTGCCGAACCTGGGCGGCTGGCAGCTGCGTCGTGCTCTCGGCGGGTCCGGCAACGTGCAGTAGCGGTTCGACTCGAGCGTACCAGGGAGCCAGCTCGGCGTAGCCGAGTGGCCAGGTTTGTTCGCGGCCCGCGCGCGCGGCGTCCTCGAAGTCTTCGGGAGCGAAGCGCGGGACTGCGCAGCTCCAGTGGTTCGAGAGGCCGCCGGGTGCCAGCTCCTCGAATAGCTGCGCCGTCGGATCGGCGGTCTTTCGGACGCCTTCGCGTTG
>Ga0163144_10005884_pt1 | contig 27200 bp, 23 predicted proteins | sample OliLak19BULKMAT1_FD_123175 | JGI IMG/M metagenome (GOLD analysis project Ga0163144, IMG submission 123175) | Freshwater microbial mat bacterial communities from Lake Vanda, McMurdo Dry Valleys, Antarctica - Oligotrophic Lake LV.19.BULKMAT1 | ecosystem: Environmental > Aquatic > Freshwater >... | reverse complement strand
TGCCACCAGCCTCGCGCAAGCGGTGAACCCATTTACAGGAAACTACAACGCAACTGCTGCTGTGATTGAAACAGATGAGGCCACCGTTGGGGAAGTGGCTCCTGCAGTGAAACCGAACGCGTTAGCCGTCACCAACCTCTTTCGAGATCAACTGGATCGCTATGGGGAACTCTCCACCACGGCGAACTTCATCGCCAAGGGGATTCCGCACACGCAGGATATTCTCTTTCTAAACGCAGATGACCCTTTAGTGGTCGCGATGGGGCGCGATGCGTTAAATCGAGGATTGCAGGTCAAATACTTTGGACTCACCCTTTCGTCGAGTACCCACACTGAAAACAGTTCTCCGCTTAATCAAGCCATTCCGCATCCGCAGGAAGTCGCTACCTGCCCTGAATGTAGTGGTGAAGTCAGTTATTACAGCCAGTCGTTTGCACACCTTGGCCATTGGCATTGCACCCATTGCGGCACCGAACGCCCTCCGCTCGATGTCTCGATTACCCCGCACCGCATCATCGATGAGGGCTGGACACTTGAGGTAAATACGCTCTTACCCCCTCTCCAGAGGGATAGGGTTGGGGTGAGGGGACACGGGGAAACTAAGCCACTCTACGCATCCACTCTAATCACTAGCCCTTTGCTTGGACTCTATAACGCTTACAACATTGCGCAAACTGCCGTGATTACTCAGCATTATGATGTTCCCCTGAGTGCGCTTCAAACAGCACTCAATCAACATTCCGCCATGTTTGGCCGCGCCGAACGGCGAACGGTCAACGGTAAGCAGGTCTGTATTATGCTAATTAAAAACCCTGCGGGGGCGTCGGAAGTGTTACGCATTGTGGCGCAGGAAGCTAAAACCAAGGTGATGATCGCGTTGAATGATAACTATGCCGATGGCGAAGATGTCTCATGGATTTGGGATGCCGATTTCGAGCAGTTGCTCCATGCTCACCCTGATGGAAATGATTATTTCTTTGCGGGTAGTCGTGCCTACGATATTGCTAACCGCTTGAAGTTTGCGACAACTTCGCCGCACTGGAGGCCTCAAGCCATTGATAATTCTATAGACGTCACGCTCAAGAAAGCGTTAGACGCCACGAGGGATGACGAAACACTCTATATTTTGCCGACCTACACCGTCCTGCTAAGACTCGAACAATTATGGGAGACTCTGTAATGTCGACTGCTCTTAATATTGCAACTCTAAAAACATGGGCGGTTGTCGGTGCGAGTAGCAATCCGAGTAAGTTTGGGAACATTGTGTTTAAGCGATTACTTGGCGCGGGGAGGAAGGTGATCCCCATTAACCCACGACTCGATGCGCTAGATGGCCATGTTTGTATCGCGTCACTAAGCGAGTTAAACACCATTCCTGATGTCGTGAGTGTGATTGTCCCGCATGCCTTGGGTATGCAAGTGGTTCAGGATGCAGCCGATCTTGGCGTTAAACACATCTGGTTTCAACCAGGTGCTGAAAGTGATGAAGCCATTTCTCTGGCTCAAACTTTAGGATTAACCGTTATTCACCACGATTGCATTTTGCTTCATCTCTAAATGCTTCGCCGCCGTCTTGAAGCATCCCATTCATTAGGCGGCTCTAGGTATTCAGGGCCAATGGTCATGGATTCATCCAGAATAAACACGAGTACTTTACCCGAATTTAGCCCAAGTTCCTTCCCGCCAAAGCGACGACCTACCGTATTGTCAGGGACATCCATCACCGCATTGATGGGTAATGTGAATTCTCCATGACTGGGTTTCAAGGTATAGATCCTGACCTGAATATAGGCAGGTATCCCCCGACGGTCTGCGGGGCGCACGGCATCCACCACACCTTCCACAATCGAAGAGGGGCGGGCAATCACGATGCCTTCCACAGAAAGAGCATCGACTAACGTTAAGCGCACAGGGTCGCCTACGCGATTAATGTCTGCATCTAAAGGGTGTCTTAATGTTGCTTTAAATGCTGTGCCTGCTGGAAGACTTAAGGGGAGGGCTAAAATGCCACCAAAACCGTAACGAGGGGCAGGGTTATTCTTTACGAATTTCTTACCGTCTTTGTCTGAAGGCTTTGCCTTGTTCCATTCAGGATTTCCGATATCAGCATCACCGTCTTGATCATCGTCATCGTCGTCGTTGTCTGATGGCTCTGTTCCGTCCTCTTCAGAGTTTTCGATGTTCGCATCACCCCCCTGATCATCTTCACTGTCGTCTTCATCTGCCCAAGAAGTTGGAAACACACCCAAGACCATCACCATGATCCCTAAAATAATAAACCCCTTGGTAAAGTTCCTAAACTTCGATACACTACCCATGATGCCCCTCCTTTGATCGATCTGCTTTATGGATCGGCGCGATTAGGGTTCTCATTCAGTCTCATCAATTAACTATTGGAGATGCTCAGCACCATGGGCAAGCGAACACGCCGAGATCTTCGGCATCTTCACACGCATCATAAGGACAACCCTTGGCTAGATTCCTGTTTGGCAGGATCGACTAGTGCGAGCATGAGTAAAGAAGAGGCTCTACGCTTAGTGGTTGATTCCCTAAGGAATCTAAATACCCTTAATAGCGACGATGAAAAAAAAGTCACAGGGCTGATCTCATTATTCTCCATTACAGCAGAAGACCTGCTAGAAGCCGATGTGGATTATGAAACGGTGCGAGCCACTCAAGGACGCTTTTTTATCACGGATGACTAATTCGTTACAATTTCCAAAGGGCATTAAAGAATCCATGTGTTTTGCCGATACCTGATTTAGACAACACCTTTAATGGTACGCCGTAATGCTCTCGTAACGGCTCTGTTTTGCCGATACCTGATTTAGACAACACCTTTAATGGAGATTCTTCTCATGACTCAGACAATTCGTGGCTTTACTCTGTCCGAACTCTTAGTTTCTCTAGCCGTCTTAGGGCTGATCTCGGCACTGACCTTGCCAAAAATCTTCACGAACGTTGAGAACCTCAAAAAAAAGGCCGTTTTCAAGGAAACGTTCATGGTGCTTCAAAAAATGTACACTACAAACTACTCCAATGGTGGAACGTATATCCGTGCTGCACAACTCGGCACCATCAATGCAACGCGCATCTGTGGCGGCATCAGTGCGGACGACATGGTTTGCGAAACTAGAACTATAGAGGGAGAAGAGACTGACCTAAATAATCAAGGCTTCATCTTGCCGAGCGGGGCGCATGTCTGGGCATTTGACCCTGACAGGTTTTCAATGGATACTTTAGCCATTGACTGGAATGGTCATGCTGGCAACAATACAATAGGGGACGACATCATGATTGTAAACGCATGCATAGACCCTGAGGTGTGGGTTGGCCCAGGGCACTCCTGTGCATCCTGTGCACACTTCATGAGGAATCCTATTCCTGGAGGTATTGAGCCCTTTGGGGCAGTCAGTGTAGCAATGTTCGATACTATGATGGGGTACACCCCGTGAACACAAAAGTGCCTGATAGGCCTAATCTCGTTATGCTCACTTATTGCAGAAGACCTACTAGAAGCCGATGTGGATTATGAAACGGTGCGAGCCACTCAAGGACGCTTTTTTATCACGGATGACTAATTCGTTACAATTTCCAAAGGGCATTAAAGAATCCATGTGTCTCGCCGATACCTGATGTAGACAACACCTTTAATGGAGATTCTTCTCATGCCTCAGATGACTCGTGGATTTACTCTGTCCGAACTCTTAGTTTCTCTAGCCGTCTTAGGGCTGATCTCTGCACTGACCTTGCCCAAAATCTTCACGAACGTTGAGAACCTCAAAAAAAAGGCCGTTTTCAAGGAAACATTCATGGTGCTTCAACAAATGTACACTACAAACCATTTAAAGGGTGGCATGTTTATTAGAAAAGCTCAACTCGATACACTTAATGCCACTAAAACCTGTGCAGGTTTAGGAAGTTTTGGACTAGACCCTGCAGGAAATTCATGCAGAACGACTAACACCTTTGAAAATGGTGCCCTAGATAATCAAGGCTTCATCTTACCAAGCGGGGCGCATGTGTGGGCGCTTGATCCAAATAACAGAGCTCACGACGCATTCATCATTGACTGGAATGGCCACGCTGGTAAAAACACAATTGGCGATGACATTATGATGCTTAATGCCTGTGCCGACCCTGATAGGATTCATACTAATCATGGAAATTATTGTAAAGATGTGATGGCTAACCCAATAGCGGGAAGCGTAGAACCTGGAGACTCCCCAAGCACAACGCTCTTTAACAAAGTTATTTTAAATCAAACCTAACCACAACTAAAATATGCCCATGACAAGTTTCAAACTCATGGCCTCTCCCAATACGCAAAGCACATTGCAGGTGCTATTCAACTAGCAACTTTTTATAAAGTAGAAGCCTTAAACATCAATGACTATTCAGAAGAAGACGCGGTTATCGATGATGCGCGTATATTCTCACTGCTGTGAGTTTGAAGCATTTGCACTGAATATGCACTTAAGTAAAAAGGGTTCACTCTCTTAATGAGGCGAAACCCTTGATCTATATGGTGCCCATGACGAGATTCGAACTCATGGCCTCTCCCTTACCAAGGGAGTGCGCTACCACTGCGCCACATGGGCTTCTAAGATGCCTATAAAATTAAAAAACATTTCGAGGTTAGTAGAATTATCTACGACACTCGCCCTAACAAAAAATTGAAAACAAAATGGGCAGGGTTGGATTCGAACCAACGTAGCCGAAGCAGTGGTTTTACAGACCACCCTCATTAACCACTCGAGCACCTACCCATATTTCATTTTCAAAGAATTTGCCGGCTACAGGACTTGAACCCACAACCTACGGTTTACAAAACCGTTGCTCTACCAATTGAGCTAAGCCGGCACATGTGAGCCTCATTTAGCGCAAATGCTCTAAACAACTTATCTATCGTAACGTATCCATTAAGGGTGTCAATCATTTTTATCACCTCTCCTCTAGGGGGAGGGCTCGGGAGGGGGAAGCAACCAGCTCCCCACATTCATCACTATAAACCCTTAAAACTCTTTTCCATCGACGCGAACGGCGTAGCCTGCAGGCAGCCGTTCGGGAACTGCATCACGAGACAGATAAGCAGGTGCCAATGGGTGCTGACTAGGATCCATTCGCTGACGGCCTGCCTGTGGCATAGGATTTCCGTTTGCGGCACCTTTTTTAGGCAGTGTGGTATCTTTAGCCGTGTTCATCATACCCACCTTTGTTTTTTCACGCCCAGGAAGCATCGTGCTTTTTGGTGTAGACATCTTAGCTTGAGCCATGGGGGATGATGATCGTTGATTCATGGCCTGAATAGGACGATTGGTGACCTGATAATCCCCGCTCGATGAACTGCTTTCTCCGAAGGTGGGCATGTTCACAATCTGCGGTAGGCCCTGCTTCAGGAGCGTGGTTCGCAATGTTCCCACTTTGAAGGCCACCTCTAACTGCTTACGACGGTAATCCAGTTGCTGAGCCACATAGCCTGTTCTCGCGCCTTGTAAGCGTGATGATGCCTGCAACAGTTCGAGATAACTCCCCACGCCGTTTTGATAACGACCCCACGCCTGATCCTTGCCCTGTTCTGCGGTAAGCAACTGATTTTTTGCAATGGGCAACTGAGCCGCTGTGTTTTCAAGCCCGTGAAACAAGATCGTAATATCGCGTTCGATATCGCGCTTGGTCTGCTCATAATCCAGCATGACACGCTTGGTATTTTCTTTCATTTCCTGAATACGCGCATAACTAGTCACGCCCATGCCTTCCAGAACATTCATATCAATTTGAACGCCCGCATACCGACTGGTTAAGGTATTATCAAGACGGTTCCCGATTAGGTTGACATACGTTGATGCCGTCAAAGTAGGGAACAAGCTGGCAATGGCCGCTTTCATCTGCTGTTGCGCGGCTTCATAGCGATGGAACGCCTGCTTCGCCTGCGGAGACTGATTCAACGCCATTTGCAGGAGGCTCTCTAAATCCGTCGTGCTTTCATCAAAGACACTCAAAGGCGTGACGCTCTCCATCACAGGAATAATCGTAGTGGTATGAGAGAATCCAAAATGTGCATTTAATCTCTGATTGGCTGCAATAATTTCCTGCTTGATGGTGAGGACGTTTTTGGTCTGCGCATCGACTTCATTTTGCGCTTCCAATACTTCGAGCAACACCCCCAAGCCTTCTTCAAAACGAGCTTTTGCAAATTTTAGCTGCGCTTGGCTTTCTTCGAGATTTTGCTGCGCGGCCTGAATCGCTAAATGCTGATTCAACAGGTTTAAATAATCGCTCGATACAAAATAAAGATGTTGATCCGTCACAAGCTTTTCAACATACTCGGCGGTTTGCAACAATTTATCACGGCTTGATATATCGAAGAACTGCTGACCCGCAAGGTTAATCGGTAGCGTGGCTTTAAGCTCGGGGAGAACAGTTGTAATGTACGCTAGTTCTGGATTACCATCGAAGACTTGAATCCCCCCCTGAAAGCGGCTCTGACGATAGCCCACAGAGACATCGGGGAGCAGTTGAGAAATAGAACTTAATTTATCAAGCCCTGCGCTTTTCGTTTTGCTCTTGATGGTTTCAAGCGTCAGGCTTCGACGCAACGCCAACTGAATCGCACTTTTGAAATCAAGAATATACACTGCTTTATCATAGGCTAGTTCTTCAGGCTTCATCAACCGCGTGCCGAATTGCTGCTTCGCGACGCGTGTATCTTTCTGGGTGGCAAAAGGGAGGGGAGCAGCGGTTTTGGCTTTTCCTGAATAGGGGACGGACTGAACGTTTTTCGAAGAAGGCGCCTCCAAAATATCATCCAGTTCAAGTGCCATCGCGGCAGGAGACACGACACTTGCAACCGTTACCAGACACAAGCAAAGTGCAGTAAAAAGAGTAAACGGGTGGCGCAAAGACATCATGGTAGGCTCCTGTGAGAGTGTGCATAGCATTGGGGTTCGTTTCGCTATCGAACACCTCAGAAGCGACCCACAATCCCCTCCACTATTTGCAGGGGAATTGTTAAGAAACTTACCCACCTCTGTCATCATTAACAACTTGACACGCCTCACCACCTGACAACATCCACAAGAATCGCGTCATCACGAGTGAAGGCTCTGCGAAACGTCGTGATATCGCTTAGACCGTTGCATCTCACTGGCTCCATTACAACGCTTCGCATTACTATCGTGCGCTTACACTCCTAATATAACGCACTCGTTTTTATTAGACCTCTTTCGAAACTGCTCAGCAGGATGCAATGTTCGCTGATTGACATCCGATAGGATGACACAATCACTCGCGTAGCGGGAAAGACAAACGGCTTTGTAGATTGCTTGCAATCTCTCGCTTGCGGGGCGGGTTCATAACCGCTGAATCTCCGATTCACTCGCTTGCGAAAACGGCGGGGCTTGTTGATTGGCTTTGCAATCACTCGCGCCCCGCGCACAGAAGGTGGGCCTAATGGGTATTTCGAAAGAGGTCTATTGTGTCAGGTGGTAAGATTGACACGACTTACCACTTGACATACTCTAATACTGTTGTGAGTTCTATCTCTCTATAGTGCTTGCAACTGTATGTTACTGTTTGTGCGGGTGGCCTGCCACTATGGCGGTTGACTGTTCGCAAAACCCCTTTAGGAGTGTGTCTTTTGAACGCATCACAATTACTTGATCTTCCTGTGAACGAAACCCTTCAAGCGGATTTCGCGGCTCTTCTCGAAAAAAGCTTTACCACCGAAATGCGCATGGGTGGCTTATCTCTAGGTGAAATCATTCGTATCGAAAAAGACGGATTGCTCGTCGATATCGGCGGCAAGTACGAAGGCTACGTGCCAATGAAAGAAATTCATAACTGTAACACCGCTGAAGATTTGCAGTATGAATTTAAAGTCCACCAATCCCGTGAATTTTTTGTCCTTCGCGATAACGAAGAAGCGCATCAATATGTGTTGAGCATTCGTCGTGTGCAGCAAGTCAAAAACTGGGAAATGCTAGCTGAAGCTAAAGAATCCCAAGTCACGATTCAGGCAACGGTTATTGGTGTTACCAAGGGCGGTATGCTCGCAACAGCAATGAACATTAAAGGCTTTATTCCGTCTAGCCAGTTGCGCGTTACAAAAAACCTAGATGAACTTCCTGGTGAAGAGCTGCCTGTGAAGGTGTTGGAAGTCGATTCCAACCGCAACAAATTGATTTTAAGCCATCGTCAAGCGATCTTTGAACAGAAAGCGGCCATGCGCGCAGAAACCTTGAAGCAATTGCAAGAAGGCGACATCGTCAAAGGCGAAGTGGTCAAAGTCACTGACTTTGGTGTCTTCGTGGATATCAACGGCATTGATGGCTTGTTGCCACTGTCTGAAATCACATGGCGCCGTATCAAACATCCTAGCGATGTGTTAAGTCTTGGCGAACACGTTACGGTTCAGGTGCTTACTATCGATCATGAGCGTCAACGCATTAGCTTGAGCCTAAAGCGTTTGGAAGCCGATCCTTGGACCACTGTTGATACTGTGTTTAACGTTGGGCAAGTGCTTGAAGGACGTATCTCCAAGCAACTCGCAAGCGGTACTCTTGCTGAACTGATTCCTGGTGTAGAAGCCTATTGCTCCTACGGTTCACACGGACGCATTTTCGAAAACGATGAAACCTACATGTTTGAAATCGTTTCGATTGCCTCTGATGATCGCCGTATCACCTTGGCTTACCGTCCAAACAACGCTGAGTAACATCGTCATTGCGAACGCAGTGTGCCACTCTGTCTAGCAAGTAGCGACTAAATTATTGTAAGGGCGGGCCTTGTGTCCGCCCTTTCTCATGGGATTTTGTGAATGACAGAAAACTTTTTCAAAGACCTCAAAAATAGAGGGCTCTCCCCAGCATGGCAAACCCTTATGGCTCCCCTCGCTATGTCTCGTGAGCAATCTATGGCAGAGCTTCGCCTGTGGTGCGATTACTTTACCCTAGGCTCTTTGGAAACGGTACTTTATGTAGATAGTCATGATGACGTTTGCGCAAAAATTGCCAGTATATGGCCTACATGGCAGTCATTGCTCGAACAGCGACTAACTCAACGCACTCCGATTCAATATTTAACGGGCGAGGCGTGGTTCATGGGTGAACGTTTTCTTGTGCGCCCACCCTGTTTGATTCCCCGCCCTGAAACCGAGTTATTGATTGAGGCCATTACAAAAAAAATGAATACAGCCTATTCAAATAAAAAAACCCCTTTGCATTTGTGGGAAATCGGGTGTGGTAGCGGTGCGCTATGCTTATCTATTATTAAACACACAACTATTCCCATGACTACTTGTGCAGGAGACATTTGTCCCCATGCGCTCACGCTCACTCAAGATAATGTCACCCTCCACTCGTTATCAGACATAACGGTCATTGAATCAAATCTACTCACTCGTTTTCCAAAAGAGACCCTGCCCGATTTTATTGTCGCCAACCTTCCTTACATTGATACCCTGTTAGCCTCAACGATGAGCCCTGAAGTGCTTGAGCATGAAGGCCATCACACGCTATTTTCGGAGCAGGAAGGGTACGCGCTAATCCATCAACTAATCGAACAAAGTGCTTCACTTCCTGAGTTTACAGGTATTCTCGCGCTTGAATTCGGAGAAGGCATGGATAATAGGATCAGGCAAAAATTAACGCATCATGGCTTTATCCATCAGCAGTGGATGACGGATTACGCGGGGATTATCCGTCATGTTCTCGCCTCTAAAAACGGATTCATAGCCTAGAAATAGATACATGCTTCACGTATACTAGGGGTAGTTTACACAGCTTGATGGAACCCCCTATGAACGCCCGCACTCCTTTTGACACAAACACTCTTGACCAACTCAAGGCAATCGCGCTTCAAGCACTCACTTCTTCAACAACGCTTAAAGCATTGGAAGACGCCAAAGTGCAGTATATCGGTCGTAGTGGAGAAATAACGTTATTGAAGCGTGGCCTTAAAGACATTTCGGCGGAAGATCGCCCTAAGACGGGTGCACTTATTAACCTCGTTTCTCAAGAAGTGGAACATGCTTATGCCGTTCAAAAAGACGCGCTTGAAACAGCAGACCTAAACGCTCAACTTTTATCGGAAACCCTTGATGTCACTATGCCTGGACGTCCTTCGCCGCTAGGAAAGCTCCACCCGTTGAGTGTCATCACCGAAGACATTTGCTCCCTCTTTGAAGGCATGGGCTTTACTGTTTTGGACGATAACGCCTGTCCTGAAGTGGAAACCGAGTTCTTTAACTTTGAGGCTTTAAACTTCCCTGAAGACCACCCCGCCCGTGACATGCAGGATACGTATTATACCGAAGTGGCTTCCAATGTCTTGTTGCGTTCGCAAACCAGTAACTCCCAAATTCGCCACATGAGCAACAATAAACCGCCGATTCGGATCATTTCCCCAGGGCGTGTGTATCGCAACGAAGAAGTCTCCAGTCGTAAGTACGTACTTTTTCACCAAATTGAAGGCCTTTACGTGGATAAGAACGTCACGTTTGCAGATCTTAAAGGCACGCTGAACGCCTTTATTTCTTCTCTGTTTGGCGGAAATGAACGCCCAACGCGTTTTCGTCCAAGCTATTTTCCGTTTACTGAGCCGAGTGCTGAAATTGATGTTCAGTGCCTCTTTTGTCAAGGGGATGGCTGTAAAGTCTGTGGACACAGTGGCTGGCTCGAAATCCTTGGGGCAGGGATGGTTCACCCGAATGTTTTACGCAATTGCGGGATTGATCCTGATGAATATCAAGGGTTTGCCTTTGGCATGGGCGTTGAGCGTCTCGCCATGCTCCGTGATGCCGTGGATGATATCCGTATTTTTTACACGAACGATCAACGTTTTCTCAAACGCTTTCAACCAAGCATCTAAATGCTTTTAGATACCTTAAACTGCTCATGACATAGAATTAAACAAGGATACTGTTTATCATGGCTACTATTTTAATGAGCAATACCGATCACTTTGAAGTGACCTACGAAATCAACGAATGGATGGATGCCAGTGTCCCCGTCGATATTGAGTTAGCAAAAAAACAATGGAATGAATTGACGCGCGTGTTGCGGGAAGATGTTGGCGCAACGGTTGTTACCTCTCCTGCCAAGCAGGGACTGCCTGATATGATTTTTACGGCAAATGCAGCGGTGATACTGGGTAAGAAGGCCTTGCTTGCCCATTATCGATATGCCGAACGGCAAGGCGAAGAAGCCATCATGACCGAATGGTTTGAGGAAAATGGCTACGAAGTGATTGTTCCACCGCACCAACGATTCTTTGAAGGCGCAGGGGATGCACTGCGTTTTGGAGACTTTTACATTGCGGGATACCATAGCCGCACGGAAATTGAAACACACAACTGGCTCGCGGTAGAATCAGGGTTGCCTGTCTTGTCGATTAAGCTAGAGAATCCCAAGTTTTACCATATTGATGTCACGCTTTGCCCCACGGATAAGGGCGATTTAATCGTGTTTCCTCAAGCCTATCGCAAGGAAGACTGGAACATGATTTGCTCAATCGTCCCTGAAGACAAGCGTATTGTTGTGCCGAGTGAAGAAGCCCATGATTTTGCCTGTAATGCAGTATCTGTAGGGGATCACATCGTGGTTGGAAGCCCCGCGCCTGTGTTGACGAAAAAACTTCAAGATCGTGGTTACACGGTTCACAATGTCGACATGAGCGAGATTAAAAAAGCAGGCGGCTCAACCAAGTGCTGCACCCTCCGCTTAAACTAATTCATCTCTCTTGACCAAAAAGCCCCGCCCCTTCGAGTAAGAAGTTTCTAAGGATAGCTATAATGGGGTGTTACCGCCTACAGCGGGTAGCTCTAATCAAAAAGTCTCTATAGTGCCCAAACCGTATTGGGCTTCCCACCTGTATATGGTAGATTTACTTGATATAGTGACTCTGTACACACCAACCTGTCGAGATTTTGTTATGCCCATTGCTTTACATAATGTAACCAAAACCTTCCCGCTGAAAAACAATAAGCGCAAGGTGATTTTTGAAAACGTGAGCTTCCGCTTTCCTGAAGGCAAAAGTATTGGCATTATTGGTCGTAACGGCCAAGGGAAGTCCACCCTTATGAGGATTCTCGCAGGGACTGAGCCAATTGATTCAGGCCACGTCGAACGGACAGGCAGCATTAGCTGGCCGATTGGCCAGGCAAACTTTCAGATGAGCCTTACTGCTATGGAAAACGTTCGTTTTGTTGCACAGATTTATGGCTATACACACGATGAGCAGGCGGAAATCATTCGCTTTGTGAAAGAATTTGCAGACCTCGGCCCCTACTTCAATGAGCCGATAAAGACCTATTCCTCAGGGATGAAGGCGCGCGTTGCCTTTGGCTTAAGTATGGCAATCGACTTTGATTACTACCTCACCGATGAAGCCTTTAACGCGGGGGATGCCCGCTTCGAGCAGAAGTGTAAGGAAGTAATTACCTATCGTCGTAAGAAGAATAACTTCATCGTCGTGAGCCACAGTATGAAGCATATTAAAAACTATTGCGATCAGGTAATTGTTTTAAATGATGGCGAGTTCCATCTCTATGAAGATGTTGAAGAAGGCATAGCGGCACACAAGGGGTCTCTTGAAAAGCTTATGCCTTCTAAAAAAGTGGATGCCCATGAAGCGCAAGCGTTAGAAGAGTAGGGCAATGCGTCTTTGGGCTACCTCTAATCAGCTAAGCTACCAGATAACGTTAGAATGTTAATTCATTAGAACTTCTGGCCGACACCGAAACTAAACGGTTGTTCGAAGTCGCTCTTGGTTTGTACCAATGGGAAGGCGTAATCGAAGCGGAGTGGTCCAAGTCCTGGAATGGTGATGCGCAGCCCTGCCCCAGCAGAAGCCCCATAGCCACGCCGTCCGAAGATGTCGTTCAGGCTGCTTTCGTTAAGTAAGCCCCCTGCATCGGCAAAGGCGGCAATCCGTAAGCTATCCAAAATCGCGATCTTTTTGGCCTTGCCCCATAGCGGAATTTTAGACCGCAGTTCGGTGGTCGCCAAGCCGTAGCCTGAGCCTACCCCGAGTCCCCCTTCTTGGTATCCACGAATGGAGTAGACGCCCCCTAAACGAAAGGCGTTAAAATCTGGAATATCTGCAAAGACACTGCTGCCCGCCTGGCCGTTTAAGGCAAGGGTAAGGAAGTTGTTTAGCTTGAGATATTTACGAAGGTTTAAGCTAGCGGTTCCGTAACTATCTGCGCCAAGCCCCAAGGTTCCCCCAACAGAGGCGGTGTTAAACCACCCAGAGGTCGGATCGTAACGATTATCGCGGTTATCAAAGGCAACGGTTGGCCCTAAGCTAATAAATGTGCCGTCCTGATTGAGCTGCTGATTACGCTGAGCTGGGGTAATCCCGAAGAAGTTTAAGTCATCCTGATTCGCGCCTTCCCGAATGTTCACGTTCTCCACTTTTAAGCCCAAACTCGCAGAAACATTATCGTATTTTTCGATGGCACGCGAAATGTTTACCCCACCCCCGAGACGACGCTCCAAGGCGAGAGGAATGTTAAACGACCCGACATCTCGTCCAAAAGCGTTAATACCAAGGGCGTTATCGCCACCCATAAAGTAGGGTGTGGAATAGCCAATATCAAACTGGTAGCTTCGCGCATCGGCCTGAGTACGGTTGTCTCGGCCAATAACCCCAGAACCCACCCCGAACTGGATATTGAAGTTCTCACCACGCCCTAAGAAGTTAGGATCGTTGTAGCCTGCCGAACCGAAGAAACCCGTAACGGTATCAATGCCGCCCCCAAGAGAGAACGCCCCTGAACGCTTTTCATCCACTTCCACGACAATATCGTAGTGATCGGGGTTGTCTGCGCTTGGGCTAATCACGCGTCTAACATCATCAAAGGCCTGAATCGCAAAAAGGCGCTTTAGATCATTCCCCATTGTTTCTTCGTTGTAGACATCGCCTTCTTTAAGCACGAGGTTCTTGGTAATAACAAAGTCTTTAGTCTTACGATTGCCCACCACTTTAATACTATCAATTTGACCCTCTTCTACGGAAAGATCAACTTGACCATCGGGGGTATCCGCGATGTTCGTAACTTTTGCGAGGACGTAGCCTTTTTCAGCGTACTTGGCTTCAAGGGCATCAATCGCACTATTTAGCTCGTCAATGTTTTGAGGCATCCCGACTTGACGCGAAAAGATTTCTTCAACTTCAGCATCGGTAAAGACGCTATTGCCCGTGACTTCAAGGCCTGTAACGGGTGCGTTTTCTTCAACCGTAATGCTCACGACGATGCCTTCACGCGTGGATTTGGGAATGGCCTTCATTTGCTCGGTGAAAAAGCCAAGATCATACACACGACGCAAGTCATCCTGTAGGGCTTTTTTGCTGTAAACGGTTCCTGGGCGGATGCTCATGACATTTCGGATGCGCTCTTCAGGAACCAGCGTATTCCCGCTGATAATCACTTTGGTGACGGTAATAGACTTATCGTATTGAGGGAGTTCCGCTTCCGTGTTTTGGGTGCGGTTAATGGTGTTTTCAATTTCTGTCACTGTGGTTGGCTCTTCAGCCGCCATAGCCCCTTGTGCAGCAAGGAAACTCAGACAAAGGCCCGCAAACAAGGCAAGTCGTCCCAAAGGAAGCAATCGTATCATGTGGTAAAACCCTCAACAGTCTTTCGCGCGAATGAGAATATCCTAGCACATAAATCCTGTGGAGGCCTTTTTAGCCGTTCACGTGCTGTAGCACTTCGCTTTACTTAACGATGTTTCCTCGATACAGTGACGTATAAGCATCCTGAACATGTTTGAATAGTTCGATTTTAAACGCCCTTGGGTTCTCTCGGAAATTAGTCGAGTGAACAGTTAATGAAAGGTCATCCACAATGGCCACCCCTTCAGATTCCCCCCCTTCCCTTAACGCGCCGATGGGGTTAAAAGTACATGCCATGCTGGCGTTAATGACCGTTATCTACGGCACATTTTTTCCACTGCTTAAGCTCTTTTGTTTAGAAGTATCCAGTATTGAAGTGGCTTTCATGCGGCAACTCGGGTTTGGGGTGGTGATCATCCTGTTCGGATGGCTGTGGAATGTCTGGAAAACCTTGCCGATTTGGAACCCGCAGTTCAAAAAGGATTGGCCACTGTTTATAGGCGTTGCGTTTTTTGGGGTGTTCTGGATTCAAACCTTCGCAGCCGTCGCGATGGGCTACACCAGCTCCTTCCATGCCACGCTCCTGATGGGAACCATTCCCTTGCAAACGATGGTGCTAAATAGAGTCTTGGGCATCGAAAAGTTTACCCCCGTTCGGTTGATCGGGATTCTGATGGGAACCGCAGGAATTGGATGGCTGGTAGCGTCTCAGGTGTTAGAAGCGCGTGATGTTATTGATGGGCCAAACCCGCTGATTGGCGATGGTTTGATTTTCCTGAATGCTTTTTTCTTTGCGCTCTACAACGTCTGGGTGAAAAAATTAGTCAAGACTTATCAACCGATGGAAATTCTCTCGTTTAATTTTTTACAGGCAGGATTGATTACTCTAGGGTTACTCTTTATTGGACCGTTCCTGCCAGCGTTTATTGATTTACCGAGTCTGCCTGAACTGACCAACACGTTCATCCACCTAACGCCTGTGCAGTGGTGGTACTGGATTTACATTGTCGTTTTTGCAGGATTGTTGGGGTATTACGTGCATCACGATTCCCTCAAGAAAACGAGTGCGAATAATGTTGCGGCCTACATCCTCCTCCAACCCGTGATCGCGGCGTTGATGGGTGTGTGGCTGTTGAATGAGCAGTTTACAATCAACATGGGCTTGGCTGGGGTATTGACCCTTTCAGGTCTCATGGTGGCCACTGTGCTTGCCCCACGATTGGGTAGGAAGGCGTAAGCTTTTCGCCCCCTCTCCTTTTAGAAAGGAGAAGGCAAGCCTTTGCAAACGGCGCGGGTGAGGATGTGTACAGCTAAAATCATCCTCATGCCAGCTCGCCCCGCCCATGGCGAGGGCGGCTCCTTTCCGAAAGGAGAAAGGGCAGGAAGCTAGGGTCTGTAGCACGCGGCTTGGGTGGGGGTTTCGTAGATGCAAACCTTGGTCGTTTCAGGCACCTGCTCCGCCATTTTTTCGTAGATGATTCGTGCCATGTATTCCGCGCTCGGGCTTTCGCCCTTAAACCACGGATGCTCGTTTAAATCGGTGTGATCCATGCTTTCAATAATCGGATCAAGCACTTTCTTCATCACACCAAAATCAATCGCGATGTTGGCATCATCGAGGGTGTCCATTTCCACATAAAGCCGCACGAGGTAGTTATGTCCGTGGGGGGTGGCGCACTTGCCTTCGTAGTTGAGGAGGTGGTGCGCGGCGCAAAAATGGCGCTCAAGCATTAGTTCATACATCATAATAAAAGACCTTTTTAAAATAGGGTGAGGGAACCTGTATTGGGGTAGTTTAACAGGAATACAGTTTTCGAGAGCTTGGCCTAAATAATGTAATGTTTTAAAGCGTGTTCTAAAAAAGGAGAGGTTGGGAGAGGCTCGCCCGCCAATGGCGAGGGCGTGCATCCTTCCCCAAAGCTAAGGCCTTTACTCCCTTAGGGAGCCGAAGGGGCATGAGTGAGCATGGGGAGGGAACCTGTATCGGGGTAGTTTATAGCGAACGTTAAAATCTTTGGTACGTTTTAGGGTTGATCTGGTTGGTTTCCCCCACCCCTGCATAGCCCGCCATCGGCGAGGCGTGCCCCCTAAGGGAGAGGGGGTAAGAAGTAAAGTGTCTCATTTTCTTAAGCGTTAGCTATATAGCGAACGTTAATAAAATTAAGGAATCTCTGAAAAAGGGTCAGTGGGATGCAGAGGCGAGGCAAAGCAAACGGATTTTTGGGCGTGAACACGCTAGCTCATAACCAAAAAACGGCTTGATTTAACGAAGCATATGCGCCCAATGGGACTTTTTCAGAGATTCCTTAACGGATAACCTGCAATAGCCAGACCTGCGTATCGCCACAATCGATATGCTTATACAGTTCAAGGGATAGGCTCTCGTCATCTAATAAATCTTTAACCACTTTTGCCTCTTCGGGGCTATTTCCCTGCTCCACAATCAAAAAGCAGCCATCGCTTAGGCATGGATAATTCACAAGCAGTCGCAGCGTTTGATCCCAGTCTTTAAACTGATAGGGAGGATCAAGATAGACCCATTCTACGCGTGGCATTGAAGGCGCATTGACTTTCCACCACCCCGCAAAGGGCCTGACGGCTAACTGGTGTTCTGATTGCTCAAGGTTTAAAAGGGCTTGACTCTCCAGAATGAAGCGCGCGTGTTCTTTAGAAGACTCACACGCATAGACTTTTTGAGCCCCCGCACTCAGAGCTTCAAACCCGATAATCCCACTGCCAGCAAAGGCATCCACGCCCGTTGATCCTGCCCATAGAAACGAAAGGGTATCGAAGATGCGTTGACGAACGCGTCCCGTGGTGGGGCGTACCGCATCCGTCGTGACGGTGTTGATTGCGCGGTTTTTAAAGCGTCCGCGTTGAATGCGTAGACTCATTGGCTTTGCCCCCTCTCCTTTTCAAAAGGAGAGGGGTGCGGTGAGGATAAGTTCACCTGCTCACTCTCAACAAATAAAGATGCAGGCGGGGTAAAGGCCTCGCGAATAAACCTTGGTAGCGATTGATAATAATTCCGCAATGCCAAGTGGTACACACAAAAGGTGGAATATCCCACGGCGACTTCACCCATCCACAACCCAAGCATAATGAGAATAATCCATGCGTACGGAAAACTCAGGGTCAGCATATCAGGGAGTTCGTACTGCCACATCAACCACCCTACAAGGGCGAGCCACCCCAAACCGAGCAATACCTTAAGACCAACCACTCCCCAGATTAGCGGGGTTTGCGTAATGAGCCGTTGACACCGATTGAAGAGAATCGGTAAGGGGCGAAACGGTTCAGTGACGGCTGCACACGCCCCAAAGGTGGAGGCAATGCTCTGCCAGATGCTACTCACATAGGCGGCGATGCAAAACGCGCTCAAGGTGAACGCAATAAAAAGCCCGACGATATAAACCAGCGGAAAGCGCATAATGACGCTATCCATAAACGTGTTGAGTAACATAAACTCACTCCACACCGTTAGGATCAACGCGAGGGTCATGATTAAGGGGAGCGTCATGATGCGTAAAAATCGGTAGGCGTGCCACTTGCTGAGAGCCTGAAAACTGTAAGGTTCTGCAGGGTGATAATCCACATGCAGATCATCAGGGCGGCGAAACTGCTGAGACCACTGGTAGAGGTAACCCGTCTCCAAGCGAAGGCGCAACAGGGCAAGGCTCCCTACGGCAAAGACGCTAAAGGCAAAGAGCTTCACAAAAAAGTAGCTCGGCAGGACGATGCCCTGTCCACGTGTGAGAGCCATAATCTGATCAATCAATAAAGGCGAAAGCTGCTTAACCCCCATCACCACCAGCACAAATAAGCCCGCATAAAGCCCGAGGAGCAGACAGCTTATCCCGAGCGAAGACGGGAACAGCAGACGACCATAGGGTGGCAAGGCGAAGGGATTTGAAGAGAGTGGGCCTCGTTCAACGATGAGTGTTTCAGACATGCGGATTCCTAGATAGTAAACACGTTTCTACGTTCATCGTAACATATGCAGGGTTCAAGGTGAAAATAGCGGTAAATACGTTGACAGCACCATGTGCTTTGCTTATTCTAATCACATCTAAGATAGCAACTTGGTAGACGTCCGAAACGTCTTTGCAGGATAGCAAGAGCTGAACACTCTCGCACCTTCCTGATGAAAGACTCGCGGATTGCGAAGAGACATATAGTGGTTACCAGAATAGGGTGTAGCAACTGTTGGATTCTTCCGTCGCACTTCGCTTTGTTGCTCGTGCATGTTTTCCATCTTAATACAATTGAGGAGATTCCTCTGTGCCCACAATCGCACAACTCGTTCGCAAAGAACGTACAAAAATTATCAAAAAGACCAAGTCTCCAGCATTGGCGTCTTGTCCTCAACGTCGCGGTGTCTGCACTCGTGTTTATACAACGACTCCTAAAAAACCAAACTCTGCCTTGCGTAAAGTGGCGCGTGTCCGCTTGACCAATGGCTTTGAAGTGACATCTTACATTCCTGGTGTGGGTCACAACCTTCAGGAACACTCTGTGGTCATGATCCGTGGCGGTCGTGTCAAAGATCTTCCTGGTGTACGTTACCACATTATTCGTGGCACGCTGGATTGCGAAGGCGTTAAAGGCCGTGGGCAGTCCCGTTCCAAGTATGGTGCGAAAAAAGACGGTGGCGTGAAAAAGAAAAAGTAAGCGGTCGCTCACTTTTTTCTAACTAACCCTTTTTCTTTTTTCTATGTAGTCATTTCAACCTTAAGGAGTGTGACATATGCCACGTCGCAACCGACCCGAGAAACGGGTCCCTTTGCCAGATTCAGTATTTAATAACGTTCGCGTCGCCAAATTCATCAACCGACTTATGGAACGCGGTAAGAAAAGTGTCGCTGAAGGAATCTTCTACGATGCCATGGAACGTCTGGATGGAAAATCCGATGATCCTGGTATTGAAATCTTCTTTGCGGCGATGGATAAAGCGCGTCCCGTTGTGCGTGTAAAATCCCGTCGTGTGGGTGGGTCTACCTACCAAGTACCTATCGAAGTGGATGAAATCATGGGTGAAGCCATTGCTAGCCGTTGGGTGATTCTCTACTCTCGTAAGCGTGGTGGTCGTTCTATGGCTGAGCGTCTCGCGAATGAACTGTGGGACATTGCCAATGGGGCGGGGTCTACTATGAAAAAGCGTGAAGAAACGCACCGTATGGCTGAGGCAAACAAGGCCTTCGCCCACTACAGATACTAAGCTTCTTCGCTTAATTTATTTTAAAACACTCCTTCTTTTCGAAGGAGTGTTTTTTAGTTGGGTATCTTGTTATATAGCCGACGCTTAAGAAAATAGAACACTTTACTTCTTACCTTACCCCCTCTCCCTTAGGGGGAGGGCTGGGGTGGGGGAAACCAACCCGCTCAAACTGGAAGCGTTTCAAAGTTTTTTGGTTTGGCTATAAAGGGAGGCCACAATGACCTCCCTCCAAAAAGGCAACAGCACAAAAGAAGGCTTTGCTTGTTTTTATTCATATGAATGAGGACGATTCTTAGGGATATATACAGGGATACACATGAATATAGGGCCATTAGCACCCATAGCCAATCCCGCCTTTATAGGCCTGTCCCCTGCTGTGCCACCTGTTGCAGGGGGATTAACAGGTAACCCTGAAATAGATAGCCTACTCGGCACGAGTAACGGCATTACGGGTGAAATTCAATCGCAGGGCGCACTTCTGGAACAGCAGATGGCGCAGAACGAAGCCTTGGCGCAACTGCAATCTCAGAAGGCCTATGAATCTGCTTTGCAACGTCAACATCAGAAACAACTACTTGATGCTCATCAGCAGCAACTTCTTCAATATCAGGCGATGACTCAACCCCAATTCGTTATTCCACCGGCCTTACATGTCAACCCACAAGCCAGCTATAGTCAGTATTCCAATGTGCTTCGCAATACGTTACAGATTCCACAAATCCCGCCCTATTTGCTGAATGGTGGTGGTGGAGGAGCCGTCCATAGTCTAAACGACGGCCATGACCATTCCAGCCCTGCGACAGAGACACCACCAACAGATGCTAAAAAAAGCGGGGATGATAATCCAACGCTTGAAGGAGAGAAGAATGCGGATGGCTCTATCAAGCTTGTTGATGTGGGGCAGGGGCGAAAATTGAATACCGAAGCGGCAAAAGCCTATAAAGCCGCGAATGAAGAGTTTAAAGCAAAGTATGGGTATGATATCCCTATTATATCAGCGCATCGGAGCAAGGAACATAATCACAAAATAGGCGGAGCAAAAGGCTCGAAGCATATTATGGGGGGCGCCATAGACCTGAATCAGATCGCCCTCGAAGAAAAAGGCCACTTCGATGCAGCGACTTATTTTATGCGCAAGAACGGCCTCGAACCCTTAGAGGGCGTGAGCTATGTAAAGCACGGCGTTTCTCAAGATGAAGCCAATCACTTCGAGGTGAAGGGCGTCGGCAAGACGAATTTACATCTTAGCAAAGCACCCAAATAGTGTTTCTCCTTTCTTTTAGACATTCTAAACCCGTATTAGCATTTTCGTAACATTTAGCAATTGGTCTCTTACTGTTTCGTTTATTAAATTACGAAACACATCTCACGCCCAACTTATTACCCAAGCACTGTCGTTTCTTCCCTTATCACATTCTCTTGCTAGCATTCAACAACATCCACAATAGACTCCTGCGTTCCTACCTCACTCCCTAAGAGTGTTACAGGGTTCTGGCCTGGCTCGCTTTAGCGCGTTTCCGAGTCGCTCTGGGAAAGGATGGTATCCTCTCCCTACCTCTCCTTTTTAAGATAGGTATCGCCCAGCTAAACTAACTTTCCCTTTCCCTCCCTTTTTTATGATGCCTATGTCCCCCCTGTAGATGAAGATTTTCACTACAGGATTTTTTTTGCCTGATCTCTCGTCACTACGAGGGGGTATGTGCCTCATACGACTGCGGCAATCTTTGACACAAAAGGTGTGCTTACGGCGCTCTAAAAGTTTGTTTATAGATATATATGTAACATTATTTACTCCCTATGTAACAGAACTGCAATCCAATCCTAAAGAAATCCTTTATTAATGTACAGAGAGCGACACACGCCTCCCAGATTTCTTCTCTCCCCGCAAATTAACGTTTCCCTTTTTTCCTCCCCTCTTCCTCCCGCTTTGGCTATCCCATCTTTGGTGGTCTAGCGTCGCTTTTGGAAAGGAATTGCATTCCTCTCCCAACCTCTCTATGCTAAGAGTTTTTAAAGTTCTTACCATACCCCGCGAATTAACTTTTGCCTCCCCTCTTTTTATGATGCCTATGTCCCCCTGTAGTTGACCCCCAACTACAGGTTTTTCTTATGCAAAAAAGACGATGCTCACACATCGTCTTTTTTGAGATTTGCCAAAGAGGTTTTAAATCTTTTCGAGCTTAACGCTGGCAACCCCTGTTGCCAATACTCCAATTTCCTTGGCTGCTGCTTTAGAAAGATCAATCACACGCCCATGCGCATAAGGCCCACGATCCGTAATACGGACGATGCAACTCTTGCCGTTACGCGTGTTGGTGACGCGAACTTGAGTGCCAAACGGAAGTGTTTTGTGTGCTGCCGTCATGGCGTACATATTAAAGCGTGATCCATCGGCTGCAGTGCGGCCGTGAAAGCCTGGTCCATACCAGGATGCTTGACCATGACCAAGGTAACGGCCGTTTTTTTGGTTAAAAACGCTTTTAACAACAGTTGACTCTTCGCCCATAGCAGACCGAAGTTCTTTCATCCAGCACTTGGCCATAGACCTTAGAGACTGTTCAGCGGAATCTGCTGTTTCCTGATCCACAACTGTGATGATATTCTTGCCTAGCATGAGGTTGTAATTGCCATCATCCTGAAAATCAAGATGTACATCACGGTAGGTGAGGCTTCCGCCCATATGCTGGCTTAAACGGTTCGCGACTTGCTTAGAACGCAGATACGGAGAAAGGTCTCCGATTGTGGAGCGAAAGCGGAAGACTTCTGTATCGTTGAAGTAAAACCCTGCTTCTTCCAGTTCGGAATTGTATACGGTGCGCAAGTTTGCTTCAGGGGTGTCGCTATCCTCACCGAAATCTACTGTCAATAGATCAGGCAGCGCTTCAAGATCAGTAATTGTCGCGACTTGCTGCTTGCGATCATTAGAACGCTCAGCTTCTTTACCATCGTCCTTAAACTGTTTAGTAGTAGCCTCTTGCAGTGCAGCCAATTGCCGAACATTATCGGGTTCATTGGTAGCTGAAGGAAGAACCACAATCCCAGAAGCAGGAGCTGCCGCGCCAAGGGTTTTACCAATAAAGGTATTGTGCATTAAGTCATCAGCAAGTGGAAGGGATGCTTCCACAGCGGAGGTATTGGGTAGTGCCTGTGTTATGTCCTGAATATCAAGTGCTCGTGTGGGTTGAGCTAAAAATCCGATTGAAGCGACTAAGCCCAGTAAAAGGCAAAGCGTAAGCATTTGCTTCCATTCATGTGTTCGCATGAGTAGTGGAATCTCCATTAAGTCTCGCAGGAAAAAAGGCTGCCATAGCCTAAGCCCGACAATGAGGGGGTGCTTTGTCACAAAACACCACTGCAAGCAAAACCTGATCGTGTTTTCTACAGATCAACAGCGTGTGAATCACGCTGTGAGAATCAGGGGGCTTTCCTAAGGAAGGGTAGGGGGAATACGTCTGTCTTACATCAGACTTGAATTGAAACAAAGTCTAATACTGTAAAGCACTGATTAGGGTGCAACGTGTATCCGCATAGCAGGTTTTTCAAGGAGCATCGCCAGTAAAACAATGATTAAACAAATTAACAATGTAATAACATGGCGTTCGTTTTGCATATTAACACAGTCAATTTGAAAAAAAATACTTTGTAACAATCCAGAGTATATAGTCTACTTCATACATAGTACGAACGGTTTGTGAATGAGCTTGACGTCTACAGAGTCAGACTCCTCTACCAGTTCAACACGAAAAGCCAAAGGAAAATGAAAGAATAAACGGTCACTCGATACATAATGTCGTCCCTGTTTGCAAAGCGTCATCTAGCTAAGGGAGAATCCGCCAGAGGACGGAATAGAGGCAAAAAGACTTCTTATAATGAAATCACGAATCCATATATGTGTGTTGCGATGTAATGTAAACAAGGGTCGAATGACTGCCCCGCGCGGATGCAAGCATCTTGCGTTTCTAAAAACAGCATCAACAACAAAGAGAAAGAGGAAATAGTAACGTGATAATGCAATCGAAAGGTACTAAAAACGGTGTGGTGTCTCTAGCCTTTTCCTCAGATTTTACCAAGCTTGAACTGGTATGGCTTAATCCTCAATCAGGGCAGATCATCAATGCTGGATTTATTCCTGTAGAAGGCATTGAAGTGGGGACGCGTGCTGTTTTACAACCCGATTCACTAAGCGATGCAGTACACACGCTGTTTCAGGATCTTAATATCCCTAAGAACATGCCCATATCCTTAATGCTTCCAAGCTTCTATACACGAATGATTACCCTGCCCCCAGGCTTGGGTCAGCGTGATCTTGAAAACCTTTTGGTAAGTGAGGCTGAACGATCTGTTCTCTTCAAAAAAGACCCGCCTTCTATTGACTGGCTCTTTCTGGATATTGAAGACCCCGAAAATGAATACTGTATCTATACAGCCTACCCTGAAGCCGCCCTCAATGAACTCTTTGAAGTTTTCAGAGGCCTTAAGCTTAATATCAACGCGGTTGAAAGCAATATCACCTCTATTATTAAGGGGTTGCTCACGACGGGAACCTTACAAAATGATGAGCAGAAACGTTTAATTGCGATCTTGAATCAAGGAAACTTTACCACCATTGTTCTGGATGGCTTAAGCATCCTGAGTGTTGTAGAAGTGCCTGTTTCCCTACAAAGCGTTAATGCCGAAGAATTGATCCATGACATCCAACAGGATATTGCAGGCCTTGGGGACTTGCTCTCAGGGTGTACGGAAGTGATTCTGGTTCATAACAATTCAAGTGTTCCCACCGAAGCCCTCGCAAACAGCTTTTCCAACTTTGAAGAAGTCATTCTGGTAGAGCAAAGCCCGTATACAATTGCGTCATTAGGGGCGAATGACCCCTTGTATCCCTGTACGGTTGAAGCACTGGGTGTGGCGATGTATCACGAGATGCGTCAGCTCCCGAGTTTTAACCTGCTTCCTAAAGTGGAACAGACGAATGTTATTGTGCAGGCCGCGCGCAAAAAAGTGCTCCCCTTCGCTGTGGCATTGAACCTCGTTATTCTGGCTTTGGTCGGTCTTGTCTCGGGGATTATGTATATCGGCAATATAGCGAAAGGCGGGGAGCTGGCCAATCTGAAAAAAGAATCGCAACAGCTTCAAGGCCCTGCTATTCCACCTGAAATGTATGCCGAAGGCTTGTGGTTAAACCGTTATGATGAATTTAATACAAACGTCTTAAAATGGATGTTATCCGTTGAGGAACACTTGCCTCCATCTGTGTGGTTACAAACCCTAACCTTTGGACATAAAGAGGGAAGCAGTGCCATTAACCTAGTGGGTGGAAGCTCTCAAGGGAAAGATATTTCACCGTTCTTGCAATCAATTCAACCTCAATTTTTAAAAGTGGAGATGGTGTCTTCAAAAGTAACGCCTCAAAAACTGGCCATTGATGCGACCTTAAATGCGGGTGAAGCCAAAGTTGCTGCAGCAAACGACGGCTCTGAAGGTTCCACCATTAACGATGCGGGTATTTATTATTCATGGAGTGCGGCAACCCCTAAGGTCGAAGAAGCGGCTGTTGCCCCCGCAGGCGCGGCTCCTGCAACGCCTGCTGCAACCGCACCGCCTGCTGAAATGCCACCTCTTGAATAGGCTATAACCCTTTCAACACACAAACGCATGCCCTTATTGAACGATCCACGAGGAGCCTAGACGGCCATGATGAGTTTATCTGAAGTATTTGATCCAAAGAACCCCGCCTTTTCTGGCTTGATGAAAACGCCCGAAGTCCTTATAGGGATTGGGGGAGTCATCCTGATTCTGTATTTTGCCTTTAGCAATATCTTTCCAGGCTTGGCTGAGGCAGGCAATAAAACTGATTCAGAAGTTAGCACGATCAAGCAGGAAGTCGAAACAAAAAAGAATATGCAAGCCACGGTGGCGCGTTTGAAATCTGAAGCGGATATGAACACTACAGAACTTCTTCTGCTAAATGAAGGGGAGCTAGCTTCTGTTAAAGTGTACGATTTTGTCAAAGAACTTCAACGCCTTAACGATAATAATACCTTGGGTTTACCTAGCCCGCATAATCAGATTATGATTACCAATGTAATGGAAAGCTCTGCTGAGTTTACCGTGACTAGTACCCCCGCTGTCGATGCTCAGCCTATGACGAGTGGTGTAACCAAAGTGAACCTGTTTGATAAAGGGTTCGCTCCATTTTCTACGAGTGAATTGACCGATTTAAAGCTGAACGTTCAGGCGGAACAATACGTGTATACGATTGAAGGCAAAGGCTCCTATGTCGGTATCCTCGATTTTGTTCGTAAAGTCGGGATGCATAAACCCTTTGTCGGGATCAAGAACATCGAAATTGGCTTGGATGAAGGTGCTCCAAACATTCTGAAGTTTCGACCAGGCAGTGTGGCGGGGGTGTCTCCTCCTCCTGCTTCTTTGGTTGCCCCTAAAACAGGGCAGGCTTCTAAAGAAGGAGTTGCGCCTGATGCCGCAGGCACTGAGTTGGATGCCCTTCCTAAATCAGCGGTTTCTTCATCAGGTCAGCCGTTAGGTGCGCCGCTTCACATGAAGTTGACGGTGGCCATTTTCCTGCGTGATGCTGTTCCTGCTGCTGCCAGTCCACCTGTTGCCCCATCTGCTGGAGTTGCAACCGCTGCTCCCGCAGGTCTGGAATAGAGCCTGCTGTGCAGCACATGAAAGATACGCTACAATAAATGAATGCTTAATTCTGAAGAGAGTCCACCGCACCCTGATCTGCCCGTTACGCGCCCACGCGTATTGTTGGTCGGGTATGGCTTGATTTTTAAGCAAGCATTCAAACTCTTGCTACAGTTGCAAGCCACGGATTTATTAGATGTGGCGGGTGTTGCCTTTTGGCCAGACCACCCTATTTTAGAGCAGTATCAAGAAACGAAGCAGCTAAATAAGCTGCTCCCGTTTGCAGACCAAGTCACCTTACTGGACGCCAATGCTACGCTCGATGCGCCTGAGTTTCTTGCTACGCTTAAAGAACACGCGGTAGATATTATTCTGGTGGCGAACTGGGGCAAGGTGATTCCCGCAAAATGCATTGATGCGCTTAAACCCATCGAGCTGTTGAACATGCACCCGTCTTTGTTGCCACGCCATCGAGGCTCAAATCCTTATGTAGCGGCTATTCTGGCAGGAGATTCACAAACGGGCCTCACCCTTCATCGTATCGAAGCGGGGCTGGATACAGGTCGCATCCTCGCACAGACCACGGTTAACATTGAGCCTGACGATACCGCAGAACGTTTACGAACCCGTGTTCTCGGGAATCTTTACCACGTATTGAATCGTTTTTTCTTTCAGGTAAAGCGTCATGGGGTAGCAGCAGCCATGGAAGCTGCTC
>Ga0163144_10005882_pt1 | contig 27207 bp, 26 predicted proteins | sample OliLak19BULKMAT1_FD_123175 | JGI IMG/M metagenome (GOLD analysis project Ga0163144, IMG submission 123175) | Freshwater microbial mat bacterial communities from Lake Vanda, McMurdo Dry Valleys, Antarctica - Oligotrophic Lake LV.19.BULKMAT1 | ecosystem: Environmental > Aquatic > Freshwater >... | reverse complement strand
CGGGCGACATTGTCCTGGGTCAGGAGCTCGACCTGGTCGTGGGTGAGTGGCGGGACGGGCAGGAATTCGGCGAAGAAGCCCGCGATCTTCATCAGAGGCGCCGGCACGCCGATGATCGGCTTGTGGCGACCGATCTCGCGCAGCACGAGCGCCGCGATCTCGCGATAAGTGTAAACACGCGGGCCGCCCAGCTCGAACACGGTCTTTGCCGTCTCGGGACGGGCGAGCACTGCCGCGACCGCTGCGCCGACATCGCCGCAGAACACCGGCTGGACCTTGGCCATGCCGCTGCCCACGACCGGCACGAACGGCGCCATGGCCGCGATCCGCGCCAGGCGATTGAACATCGCATCGTCAGGCCCGAAGACCACGCTCGGCCGCAGGATCGTGGCCGACGGAAAGGCCGCAACGATCGCGTCCTCCGCGCCCACCTTGGATTGGATGAAGCGATTTTTCGAACCGCGATGGTCGGCGCCGATGCCCGAGATGTGGACCAGCCGCTCGACGCCGGCCGCGCGGGCCGCCTCGGCGATGGCACGGGCGCCGCCGACGTGAATCGATTGGTAGCGCTGGCGGCCGCGCTGGAATGGAATGCCGGCGGCGTTGATCACTGCCTGGCTGCCGGTGATGGCCGCCGCCACCGACTGCGGCATCCTGAGGTTGGTTCGCATCACCGTGATCTGGCCGACGTCGCCCGCGGTCTTGACGGACTCCGCGAGTTCGATCCGGCGAACCGCGACGCGGACCAGCAGGCCCTCCTGCGCGAGCGCCCGCACAATGGCCCGGCCGATGAAGCCGCTGCCGCCGAAAACCGTGACCTGCTTGATGCTCATGGATGCTGCCTATAGCTCATCGACGTTACGGTGCAAGAGTATGGCGCGATGGCAGCGCGGTTGACATCGGCGCGGCCCCGCCCTAACTCACGGCCCGCAACAGCCCGCATGCCGTGCCCAGGTGGCGGAATTGGTAGACGCACTAGTTTCAGGTACTAGCGCTGAAAGGCGTGGAAGTTCGAGTCTTCTCCTGGGCACCATGCAGGGCTTGCGAGGCATCCGTTAAATGGCGATCAGCCTTCATCGTGGCGATCTTCCCGCCGATCTGTCGTTCGGGCCCGTCGTGGCCATCGACACCGAGACCATGGGCCTCAACCCCCATCGTGACCGGCTTTGCCTGGTGCAGCTCTCGTCCGGCGACGGCAATGCCCATCTGGTCCAGATTCCGCGCCCAGAAAAGAGAGGGGCCCCGGTCAAGGCGCCGCGCCTGGCCGCCCTGATCGCCGACCCCAAGGTCCTCAAGCTTTTTCACTTCGGCCGCTTCGACATCGCCGTGCTCGAGCATGCGCTCGGCGTGCGCTGCGAGCCGGTCTACTGCACCAAGATCGCGGCCAAGCTCGTGCGGACTTTTACCGACCGCTTCGGCCTGAAAGATCTCTGCAAGGAACTCCTGGCCGTCGACCTTTCCAAGCAGCAGCAGACTTCCGACTGGGGCGCCGACAGCCTGAACGACGAACAGCTGGCCTATGCCGCGTCGGATGTGCTGTATTTGCATGCGCTCAAGGCCAAGCTGGATGAGCTGTTGAATCGGGAAGGCCGGACCGGCCTGGCCCAGGCCGCCTTCCAGTTCCTGCCGACCCGGGCCCGCCTGGATGTCGCGGGATGGCCCGAGATCGACATTTTCGCCCACTGAAACAGGATTCAAGCTGACTTTGGCACGCCTATTGCATTAAAACTTCCGGCGGGGGTCTTTGGCCCTCGGGGTTGGGGGTAACGATGCGTATCGGTCCGAGTCTCCTGTTGGCGTCGCGCCAGACGCTGGCCATGACGCCGCAACTTCAGCAGGCGATCAAGCTGCTGCAGTTCTCGCACCTCGAACTCGCGGCCTTCATCCAGCAGGAACTCGAAAAGAACCCTCTGCTGTCGGAGGGCGCCTCCGACGACGGCCCCATCGCCGAGCCCGACGCTCCGATACCTGACGCGCCGACCGACACGGCCGAGGCCCTGGCGGCGGCAGCGCCGGCGCTGGCCGAAGCCGACGACCGCTGGACGCGCGAACATGCCGACCGCGGCGGCGACGCCACGGCGAGCACGGCCAGCACGGTCGGTCAGCGCGAGGGGGTGCCTGACGCCCTCGACTTCGTCGCCAGCCGCCCGCGCTCGCTGGCGGTCTACGTTCTCGAACAGATCGATCTGCTGTTCGCCAGCGTCGACGACCGGCGGATCGCCCTAAAACTCGCCGAAGGCCTCGACGAAGCCGGCTACTGCCGGCTGGACGTCGCGGGCGTCGCCGAAGCCACGGGCGCCAGCGCCGAGACCGTCGAGATGGTGTGGGCGCGCCTGCGCCAGATCGAACCGGCCGGTCTTTTCGCACGCACGCTCGCCGAGTGCCTGGGCGCCCAGCTCGCCGAGCGCGACCGACTCGATCCGGCGATGAAGGCGCTGCTCGACAATCTCGACCTCGTGGCCGCCGGCGAGCTTGGCCAGCTGCGGCGTCGCTGCGGCGTCGATGACGAGGACCTGCGCGAAATGCTGGCCGAGCTGCGCACGCTCGATCCGCGCCCCGGCCAGGCGTTCGACTTCGAGCCGATCCAGCCCGTGGCGCCGGATCTCCATCTGAGTCCGGCCAAGGATCCCGACACCGGCGAGGAAGGCTGGTTCATCGAACTCAACACCGATGCGCTGCCCAAGGTCCTGGTCGATCGCAACTATCACGCGACCCTGATGAAGGGCGCGCGCGCCAAGAACGATCGTGCCTTCGTGGCCGAGCGCTTCCAGTCCGCCAACTGGCTGGTGAAGACCCTGGAGCAGCGGGCGACCACGATCCTGAAGGTGGCGCGCGAGATCGTGCGCCAGCAGGACGGCTTCTTCCGCCATGGCGTGAGTGCTCTCAAGCCGCTGGTGTTGCGCGACATCGCCATCGCCACCGAGCTGCACGAAAGCACGGTGAGTCGTGTGACCTCAAACAAGTACATCGCCACGCCGCGCGGCATCTTCGAGCTGAAATATTTCTTCACCTCGTCGTTGCCGGCGCGCACGCCTGGCGTGGTCGTGTCGTCGGAGTCGGTGCGCTCGCGCATCCGGCTCCTGGTCGGTGGCGAGAGTTCTCACCAGCCCCTGTCGGACGATCGCATCGTCGATCTGTTGAAGGGCGAGGGTGTCGAGATCGCGCGCCGCACCGTCGCCAAGTATCGTGAGGCTATGCGCATTCCGTCGTCGGCCGAGCGCCGGCGCCTCGGCCGGCTGGGCATGAGCCGCAGCCTTCCGGCTGCCATGCCGAGCGCCGCCGTGGCGTCGCAAGCCCTGACCGGCCCGGCCGACTGAGGCTTCGGCGATGGACGCCGAACGGGTGAGCACAGGGGCGAAGGGGGTGGCTTGACCGGCTCGAAGGACGCGCCTATAGGGGCGCACCCCTCGCCGGGCGAATATTGTCCTCGCCTGCTAACCCATTGGTGTATTTGTGGAAATCGCTGATTTGCTGACCGGCCCCGAGGCCGTTCTGGCCAGCGTGAAGACGTCCGGCAAGAAGGCCCTTCTGGCTGAGTTGGCCAGCCGCGCGGCCAACGTCTTTGGGCTCGAGGAGCGTCGCCTGTTCGACCGGCTGATCGAGCGCGAGGCGCTGGGATCGACCGGTATCGGCGGCGGCATCGCCATCCCGCACGGGCGCATGCCCACGCTCACCACACCGCGCGGCGTGTTCGCCCGGCTTGCCCAGCCGGTCGCCTTCGATTCGATCGACGAGCGTCCGGTCGACATAGTCTTCCTGCTGGTGGCGCCCGAGGGCGCCGGCGCGGATCATCTAAAAGCCCTTGCCCGCGTCTCGCGGCTGCTGCGCGACCGCAGCCTCGTCGACAAGCTGCGCGCCACCGAGAGCGCCGAGGCGCTTTACGCCCTGCTCGTCGAATCGGTCCAGGCCCAAAGCGCGGCCTGAACCGCTTCTGCTTCTTCCGCGTCTAGTGGACCAGCGCCGGCTCGAGATCGTGCTGGCGAATCAACGCCTGCGCGACTTCGATCGAAGGTGCCGCCGCCATCGGCTTGCCGTCGGCCGAGAAGATGCCGATCGCGTGCGCGCCGTCGGGCAGATTGATCGCCTTGACGTAGGCAACCTGCTCGGCGCCCAGGCTCAGAAAGGCTTCGTCCGCGAGGCGGGTAAAAGTGGTCTGGTTGTTTTCCATGGCTACCTCCTTGGCAGCATCAGCGCGTTTGCGTACGGCGCGCGGTGATATCGACGGTGTTGGTTCCTCCGGCGGCGGTCTTGCCGGAGTCGATTCGAATGGTCCGAATGCGGGGCTCGGCGGTCGGGCGCACCAGGTCGATCGACAGCAGGCCGTTGTCCAGGCGGGCGCCCATGACCTCGATGCCGTCGGCGAGCATGAAGGCCCGCTGGAACTGGCGCGCGGCAATGCCGCGATGGAGATAGACGCGGTCGGCGTCGTCGGTCTGCTTGCCGCGCACCGTAAGCTGGCTTTCCACCAGCTCGATGGCGAGGTCGCCGGTCGTGAAGCCGGCTACCGCGAGGACGATCCGCAGGCCGTTCTCGCCGATCCGCTCGATATTGTAGGGAGGGTAGCCCTCGGCATTCTTGGCCAGTCGGTCGAGCGTGCGCTCGAGCTGATCGAAGCCCAGCAGCAGGGGAGAGTTGAACATCGATACGCGACTCATGAAACCCTCCTCCGAGGAGCGAGTGGCCGGGAACCCAATTAGGCCTTCCCTTGAGGGTAAATTTGGGGAGCCGCCGCCCCGGTTCAAGGGGCGGCCAAGCCCCTTCCAGGCCATCGCCATGACCCTCCGGCTCGGGTAAACTGGGAACCCCCCCCCACCGCCATGCAGCCCATCGCGTGGCCAAAGAACAGAAAAAATGACGCTGGTCGCCTCAGAGACCCGACGGCCCGGTGAACCTTTGGTCCCCGGAAGCCGGCCGATCCGTTCGGTGCCTGTCCGTTCTGCTGGTGCGTCGGCCGAAGGCCGCGAATTCGGCCGCTGGTTCCTGGGCTCCGCCCTCTATTCCCTGACCCTGGGCTACGGCACGCCGCGCAGCTTCTTCGCCGTGGCGCCCGATTCGTGGCCCGGCGACACGGCGCTCGGCCAGCGCATGCTGGGGGGTGAGTTCGCCGCGCACGGCAGCGCGGGCCCTGTTTCACCCGAGTCGGAAGATCCGCCCTGGCAGCGGGCCGGTGCAACGGCCCTCTGGATCGATGCCCTGAACGGCTTCGCCTGGTTGCGTGACCTGCGCGACTGCGGCGACCCGGCGGGTGCCACGCTTGCCGCCCGCCTGGTCGACGACTGGACCAACCGCGAATGGCGCTGGTCGCCGCGTACCTGGCGGCGCGACGTCCTGGCCGCTCGCATGGTGGCCTGGATCCGGCACTACGATTGGTTGGCCGCCACCGCCGATCCGGGTTTCGCTGCCCGCTTCGTGTTCTCGCTCGGCCGCCAGCGCACCCATCTCAAGCGCGCGCTGCGAACCGGCCTGGTCGGCCACGAGGCGGTTGCCGCTCTCAAGGCGATGATCTTCGCCGACATCGCCTTCCTGCGCGACGGCAAGCGCTTCGAGAAGAGCCTGGACCAGACGCTGGCGCGGCTCGCCAAATTCGTGAAGCGCTATGTCATGCACGACGGCATCGTGGCCGAGCGCGCGCCGCATCTGCAGGTCGCGGTGCTGCGGCATCTGCTCGACGTGCGCGCGGCACTGGCGTCTGCAGAGCGCCGGGCCCCCGCCGAACTCATCGCCGCGATCGACCGCATGGCGCCGATGCTGCGCTTCTTCCGCCACGGCGACGGCGGATTGGCGCTCTTCAACGGCGCCTGGGAGGGTGATCGCACGCTCATCGACCTGATGCTCGGGCGGTCGGGCTCGAACGAGGGCGCGCCGATGATGGCGCTGGCGAGCGGCTTCCAGCGCCTGGCCGCCGGGACGTCGCTGGTCATCACCGATGCCGGCAGCCCGCCGGGCCGCGGCATGGACGGCATCGCGCACGCCGGCACGCTGTCGTTCGAGATGAGCGCCGCGCACGAGCGGCTAATCGTGAACTGCGGTACCTACCCCGGCGCACTGCGCGACTGGCGCCACTTCATGCGCTACACGGCGGCGCACAGCACCGCGGTGATCGACGACACCAATTCGACGGAGATCACCAACCACGGCGCGCTGGAATATCGCGCCGGCAACGTGCTGGTCGATCGCGCCGACAACGAGGGCGCGCAATGGCTCGACATGAGCCACGACGGCTATCGCTCGCTCTACGGCATCATCCATCGCCGCCGCCTGTGGCTGTCGCCCGACGGTGGCGACCTGCGCGGCGAGGATACGTTCGTCGGCCCCGAGGGCCGGCCGGTGACGGTACCCGACCAGCGCTTCATCGTGCGTTTCCATCTCCATCCGGCGGTCAAGGCGACGCTGGCGCAGAGCGGCCAGGCGGTGCTGATGCGGCTGCCGAGCGGCCGTGGCTGGCGGCTGCGCGCCTCGGGCGCTGGCATCGGCCTCGCCGAAAGCATCTATCTTGGCGAGGAAGGCCGCGTGCGCCGCACCGAGCAGATCGTCCTGGTCGGCCAGGTTCCCATGGAAGGCTGCACCGTGAAGTGGGCGCTGACCCGAATGGAAGGTTAAGACTCAGGGCTTCAAAAAGCCCACGGCCTTGTAGACATCGGCGAGGATCGGGCCGGCCAGCGCGCGGGCGCGTTCGGCGCCGTTGCGCAACACGCCGTCGACATGTCCCGGGTCTTTCATCAACCGCTGCATTTCCGCGCCGATCGGCCCCAGCTTGGCGACCGCGAGTTCGGTCAACGCCGTCTTGAAATCAGAGAATTGCTTGCCCGCGAACTGGGCGACCACCGCGTCCTTCTCCTGGTCGGCGAGGGCGGCGTAGATGCCCAGCAGATTGTCGGCGTCGGGGCGCTTCTCCGCGTCGGCCAGCGTGTCCGGCATCGGTAGGGGATCGGTCTTGGCGCGGCGGACCTTCTGGGCGATGGCATCGGCATCGTCGGTGAGGTTGATGCGCGAGTAGTCGGACGGATCGGACTTGCTCATCTTCTTGGTGCCGTCGCGCAGGCTCATGACGCGGGTCGCCGCGCCAAAAATCAGCGGCTCGGTGATCGGGAAGAAATCGGGCTGGCCGAAGTCGTTGTTGAACTTGATGGCGATGTCGCGCGTCAGCTCGAGGTGCTGCTTCTGGTCCTCGCCGACCGGCACGTGCGTGGCCTTGTAGATCAGGATGTCGGCCGCCATCAGCGCCGGATAGGCGAACAGGCCGAGCGACACGTTCTCGCGGTCCTTGCCGGCCTTTTCTTTGAACTGCGTCATGCGGCTCATCCAGCCCATGCGGGCGACGCAATTGAAGATCCAGGCGAGCTGTGCGTGCTCGGGCACCATCGACTGGTTGAAGACGATCTGCCTGGCGCCATCGATGCCGGCCGCCAGGAACGCCGAGGCGATCTCGCGGGTCTGGGCAGCGAGCTGCTTGGGGTCCTGCGGCTGCGTGATCGCGTGCTGGTCGACCACGCAATAGAGGCATTCGTAGTCGTTCTGCAGGCGGGCGAAGTTGCGGATCGCGCCGAGATAGTTGCCGAGGTGGAGATTGCCGGTGGGCTGCACCCCGGAAAGAATCCGGCCCTTGAGGCCGCGGGCGGCGTAGGGCGGCAGGTGCGGATTGAGCGCGGCGGCGGCGCCGATGGTCGTGTCGGTCATGGATTTGGACTCCGGTAGAGGTCGATGGCGCGGGGTTTGGACCTCCGCGCACCCCGCCGGTGGAAGGCCAAGGGTGGGCGGGTATCGCGCAGACCGCCGGGTTAATCAAGACGTCGTTGACGGCGGCGGCCCCGGCTGTTCCCATCCGGCTTGCACGCATCTTGCAGGATAGCAGGAGCGTCAGGGAACGGCTTGGACACTCGGGATGGAGGCATCCAATGGACGAACGTGGCTTGCGTGGTCTGATCGACCAGGTGAAGGCGGGCGGGCTGTCTCGTCGCGGCTTCGTGCGACAGCTGGCGGCGGTGGGGCTCACGGCGCCGATGGCGACCCAGCTTCTGGCATTTTCGGGCGTTGCCATGGCGCAAACGCGGTCGGCATACAAACCAACCAAGCGAGGCGGCGGCGGCCTGCTAAAGGTCATGTGGTGGCAGGGCCCGACCTTGCTCAATCCGCACTTCGCCGTCGGCACCAAGGATCAGGATGCCTGTCGCCTGTTCTACGAACCGTTGGCCGCATGGGACCGTGACGGCAACCTGCGTCCCAAGCTCGCCGCCTCGATCCCCAGCCGCGAGGACGGCACGCTTGCCGCCGACGGCAAGTCGGTGATCTGGAAAGTGAAGCAGGGCGTGAGCTGGCACGACGGCAAACCCTTCTCTGCCGACGACGTCCTCTTCACCTGGGAATATTCCAGCAATCCCGCGACGGCGAGCGTCAGCAGCGGTTCCTACAAGGATGTCACTGTCGAGAAGATCGACCAGTACACCGTCGTCGTGAAGTTCAAGCAGCCCACGCCCTTCTGGGCCGACACCTTCGTCGGCTGGGCAGGTGGCATCATCCCCAAGCACCTTTTCGCCGACTATATCGGCGCCAAGTCGCGCGATGCACCGACCAACCTCAAGCCGGTCGGCACCGGCCCCTACAAGTTCAAGGACTTCAAGCCGGGCGACCTCGTCACCGGCGAGATCAACATGGACTATCACGAGCCCAACCGGCCGCATTTCGACGCCATCGAGATGAAGGGCGGCGGCGATGCGGTCTCGGCGGCTCGCGCGGTGCTGCAGACCGGCGAATATCACTTCGCCTGGAACCTGCAGGTCGAGGACGAGATTCTTCTGCGGATGGAAAAGGGCGGCAAGGGACGCGTCGCCATCACCCCCAGCGGCGGCATCGAGCACATGCAGCTCAACAACACCGATCCATGGACCGAGGTCGATGGCGAGCGCTCCAGCCTGAAGACCAAGCATCCGACCTTGTCGGATCCCGCAGTGCGCCAGGCACTCTCGCTGCTGATCGACAAGAACTCGATCCAGGACCACATCTACGGCCGCACCGGGATCGCGACCGCGAACTACATCAACAATCCCGAGCGCTTCCGCTCGAAGACCACCAAGTTCGAGTTCAACGTCGACAAGGCCAACGACATCCTCGACAAGGCGGGTTGGGCGCGCGGCGCCGACGGTATCCGTGCCAAGGACGGCAAGAAGTTGAAGTTCGTCTTCCAGACTTCGATCAACCAGCCGCGCCAGAAGACCCAGGCGATCATCAAGCAGGCGGCCCAGAAGGCCGGCATCGACATGGAGCTGAAGTCGGTGACGGCGTCGGTGTTCTTCTCCTCCGACGTCGCCAATCCGGACACCTACACCAAGTTCTATGCCGACCTGCAGGAATACAGCAACGGCATGAACGCGCCCGACCCCGAGGTTTTCCTGCGCCAGTTCTGCTCGTGGGAAGTCGCCACGAAGGAGAACAAGTGGCAGGGCCGCAACATCACGCGCTGGCAGAACCAGGAGTACGACGACATCCACAAGGCAGCCCAGGTCGAGCTCGATCCGATCAAGCGTGCCGCGATGCTGATCAAGCTGAACGAGCTCGTTGTCAACAATGTCGTCGTCATCCCCTTGGTGATGCGCCCGGGCACCGCGGGCGTGGGCAACGGGCTCATGCTGGAACTCACTGGCTGGGACAACAACACCTGGGATCTGGCGAACTGGTACCGCGATAGCTGACGCGTCAGGCGCTCTCGCGGTCCCGGTCGGGATGGTGGAACAGCACCACCACGATCACTGAGGAGAGCGCGAGCGCCGTCATCAGGAGGAAGCCGTCGGCGAACGAACCGCGCAGGTTCAGCACCCAGCCGGTGATGGCGGGCGCCAGGAAGCCCGCGATGGCGAAGGCGAAGTCCATGATTCCGAGCGCCGTCGCGGCCCGCTGCGGGACGATGTCGACATTCACCGCGTAATAGGCCGCGTTGGCGCCCATCGAGGCCGCGACCGCCAGCGTGATGCCGGCGATGGCCACCGTGAGGTCGTCGGTGAGCGCCACGGGAATGACCGCGAGGGCGGCGATGAATTGGCTACCGGCGATCAGGTACGAGCGGGCGACGCGCAGGCGGCCGGTTGTTTTCAGCAGATAATCGGACCAGCGCCCGAACAGCCACAGCAGGAACGCGGCCGACAGCCAGGGCAGCACCGTGAACAGACCCACGGTCTGCAGGTCGAGGCCGTACTTGCGCTCGAGGTAACTCGGCAGCCACGTCATGAAGAAGAACAGAAAGTAACCGAAGACGAAGAAGGCCCAACAGTTGGCAAGCAGCGTCTTGTTGGTGAGGAGCTTCCGGAGCGCGCCGGGCTCGGGCCAGGATTTCAGGGCAGCATGCGGCGCGGCGGTGACCGAAGGATCTTTCGTTTGGATGTGCGTGAGTTCGGCCGCGTTCACAAAGCGCGACTCCGCCGGCTCGTCGCGGACAGGAAATACCACAGCGGTACCCAGGCGGCCGACAGCACGAACAGGGCCGCGAAGGTGAGGCGCCAGTCGAGCCAGCCCAAAAGCTGCGTGACGATGGGCCCGCCGACGGCGAGCGCCAGCGGCACCGCGAATAATGCATTGCCGAGCGCGGTCGCCCGCTCGTGCGGCGACAGCCAGTGGCTGACGGCGCCGGTCAGGGCGGGAAAGTTGGGACCCTCCGAGACGCCCAGCAGCACGCGCGCGGCGTAAAGCATGACGAACCCGCTGGCCAGCGCCGTCGTCCCGATCGACAGGCTCCACAGGATGGCGGCGATGGTAAGCACGATGCGCGCGCCGTAGCGGTCGACGGCAAAGCCTCCGAAAAGGGTGGTCAGGGCATAGCCCAGCCCGAACGCCCCCAGGATGGTGCCGGTGTCGCCGGGCGAGAGGCCGAGGTCGCGCTGGATCGTGGGGATGGCGTAGGAAATGGCGGCACGGTCGATATAGTTGACGCCGGTGATCGCGAACAAGAGAAAGACGATGAACCATCGATACCGCGTGCGCGTCATGTGCCGCTCCTTGTCCTCGGCAGGGTAGCATGCGAAGGATCGATTCGATCCCTGTGACGGTTTGAAAACGATGACCGATAATCCGCCGATCGAATTTGCCTTCCCCGACCTTGGGCGCTGGGAGAAGGGCGACGCGCCTTACATCCATGTGCGCGACAGCGGCAAGCCGGGGCCGACCGTGATGGTGGCGGCGCTCACCCACGGTAACGAAGTGTCGGGCGCCATCGTGGTCGATGACCTGCTCGCCTCTGGGCTGAAGCCGCGCCAGGGCACGCTCATCTTCTCCTTCAACAACATCGAGGCCTATCAGCGCTTCGATGCCAAGAACCCCTTCAAGTCGCGCATGATCGACGAGGACTTCAACCGCACCTGGGGCCGGCTCGACCAGCCCGCGACCACGCTTGAGACAAGGCGGGCGCAGGTGGTGAAGCCCTACGTCGAACGCGCCGACTTCCTGCTCGACCTTCACTCCATGCACGACGATTGCGTGCCGCTGATGCTGTGTGGGCCGCTCGACAGGGGCGCGGCGTTGGCACGGAAGCTCGGTACGCCGTTCGACATTGTGCGCGACCGGGGTCACGCCGCCGGCATGCGCATGCGCGACTATGGCGGGTTCGGCGATCCCGAGAGTTCCAAGACCGCCCTGCTGATCGAAACCGGCCAGCATTGGCGCGCCTCGTCGGTCACGGTGGCCAAGGACGTGACGGCGCGCTTCCTCGTCGAGACGGGGATTGTCGATGAAGCCGACCTGCCGGCGGGCTGGAAGCAGCCGGCGCCGCCCCGGCAGCGCGTCGTCCAGGTCACCCATGCCGTCGCCACCAAGCGCGGCAATTTCGTCTCGGCTCGTCGCTTCGAAGGCCAGGAAGTGATTGCCAAGGCGGGCACCGTGCTGGGCCACGACGACGGCGAGCCGGTGACGACGCCCTACGACAACTGCGTGCTGGTGATGCCGTCGATCAATCGCCCGCTCAGGGCCGGCGTCACGGTTGTTCGCCTGGGTCGCTTGACCTGAGGCCCGCCGATCCGAGGTTGGGGGGCCGGCGCAGGACATAGCGTAGCTCCGACAGTCTGACGACGCCCAGCAGTGCGCCCAGCGCGCCATAGACGACGCCTCCCAGCGCACAGACGCCGAGCAGGGCCGCGATGCCCAAAAGATTGCCGCGCGCCAGCGACGGTCCCAGCACGATCAGCGCACCCCACAGGACGGCGCCCATGCCCAGCGTGGCCAGTGCGACCCGCAGTGTCCGCGAGCCGAGGCGGGTGTCGGGCGCCCACTGTCCGCGCCGGAGCAGAACGACCGCCAGAAGGGCGGCGTTCAGCCAACCCGAGAGCGACGAGGCGAGCGCAATGCCGACCTGGGCGAGGTTCGTGCCGTAGAGAAAGGCGATGTTCATCACGATATTGGCGGTGATCGCCACGATGGCGATGTAGAGCGGCGTCCTCGTGTCCTCGCGGGCGAAGAAGCCCGGCGTCAGCGCCTTCACCACCACGAAGGCCGGCAGGCCGACGGCAAAGGCCGCGAGAGCGGTCGATGTCCGCACCGTGTCGTCGGCGGTGAACCGGCCGTGCTCGAACAGGATGCGGATGATGGGCTCGGCCAGTTGCCATAGCGCGAGTGCTGCCGGCAGGCTGAAGAGCAGGCCATACTCGATGGCGCGGTTCTGGTTGGCCATCGCCGACGCGGTCTGGCCGGCGCGCAACTCGCGGGCGAGCAGCGGCAGCAGCGCGGTGCCGATGGCGATGCCGACCACGCCGAGGGGCAACTGTGCGATACGGTCGGCATAATAGAGCGCCGAGATCGTGCCGACCGGCAGCAGCGAGGCCCAGACCACGTCGAGCATGACGCTGATCTGCTGCACGCCGCCGCCGATGGCGACCGGCGTGGCGAGCTTGACCAGCCGGGCGACCCGCGCCGTCCAGCGCGGCCGCACCAGCTTCATGCCAACACCGTCGCGGGCGCAGGCGACCAGCAGCCACAGCCATTGCAGGATGCCGGCGATCGCCACGCCGATCGAGGCGGCATAGCCGCTGTTGGGCAGCAGCGGAGTGAGGCCGAGCACGGCGCCGATCAGGGCGAGGTTCAGCAGGACGGGCGTCGCCGCGACATGAGCGAAGCGGTCGATGCTGTTCAGCACGCCGCCATAGAGCGAGGCGAGCGAGATGAACAAAAGATAGGGGAAGGCGATGCGGCCGAACTCGACGGCCATGGCGAAGGTCGGCGCGTCGTCGCGCATGCCGGGCGCCAGGAGAGCCATCACGACGGGCATGGCCAGGATCAGCAGCACCGTGAACGGCACCAGCACCAGCAGCAGGGCGGCCTGCGCCTGGCGCGCAAAGGCCAGCGCCTCGGCGCGACCGCCGTCGTGAAGCTCGCGGGCGAACAGCGGCACGAAGGCGGCCGAAAAGGCGCCCTCGGCGAACAGCCGGCGAAAGAAATTCGGCAGCTTGAAGGCCACGAAGAACGCATCGGCCATCGCGCCAGAACCGAGGACGGCCGACAGCACGATGTCGCGCACGAAACCCACGAGCCGGCTCAGCAGCGTGAAGCTGCCAACGGTGGCGATGGCGCGACTGAAACTCATCGCCTTAATTCTGTCATCGCTGGCTGCCATAGTCATTCCCGGTGGTGGCCGGCGATGTGATGGCCGGTTTAAACCGCCACCACGGCCGGTCCCCCAAAGGGGCCGGTTTTTTATTGGGCATTCGCCAGCTTGAGCAGCGTCTCGCGATCCTGGGCGACCAATCTCTTGTAGTCGCCGACGATCTTCTCGAGCTCATCGGCCGGCAGCACGCTTTCCAGATCGGTGAAACCCTGCGGCGCGCGCTGCTCGACGATGTCGAGCATGATGTCGATGCCCTTGCGCCGGTTGCTGTCGACGATGCGCGCCATCGGCGGCAGGCGGCGCTCCTCATAGCGCTTCAGGGCAATCTCCGGATCGGCGGCGGCCAGAAGCTCCTGCGTGATCGCCTCGCCGTCGATGATGGCCTGCGAGGCGCCGTTAGAGCCGATCGGGTACATCGGATGCGCGGCGTCGCCCAGCAGCGTGACACGCCCATGACTCCAGCGCGGCAGCGGATCGCGATCGACCATGGGAAACTCCAGGATCGTGTGTGCGTTGCGAATGACCTCGGGCACGTCGAGCCAGCCGAACTTCCAGTCGGCGAAGCGCGGCAGGAAGTCGGCGAGCAAGCCCCGCTTGTTCCAGTCTTCACGCGAGGGCAGCGCCCCATCGCCCCCCTTGCTCCCGACGTGGAGATCGCAGATCCAGTTGATCAGCGCCTCGCCGCGGTCGGCATGGACGCGGCTCACCGGATAGCAGACGAACTTCTGTGTGTGGTGCCCGGCCTGCACCATGGTCGCGCCGTCGAGGAAGGGCTTGCCCACGGTGACGCCGCGCCACATCAGGATGCCCTGCCACTTCGGCGGACCCTCGTCGGGATAGAACTGCGCCCGCACGGCGGAGTGGATGCCGTCGGCGCCGATCAGGATGTCGGCCTCGGCGTTCTCGACAGGCATGCCGTCGCGATCGACGAACTGCGCGGAGACCTTGCCGTGATGTTGCGCGAAGCGCGCGATGCGCCGGCCGAAGCGGATACGGTCCTTGCCGAGCATCTCCTGGGCGGCGCGATAGAGGATCATCTGCAGCTCGCCGCGATGGATCGAGAACTGCGGCCACGGCAGGCCAGCGTGGCGGCCGCGCGGATCGGCCCAGATCGTCTGGCCGTGGCGGTTGGCGTAGCGCAGCTCGCGCGTCTCGATGGCGGTGGCCGCGAGTGCCGGTTCCAGGCCGAGTCCACAGAGAATGCGCACGGCACCGGCCTGGATATTGATCCCGACGCCCAGCGGCTTCAGTTCGCCGACCGCCTCGTACACTCTGACATCGCAGCCGGCACGATGGAGGCACATCGCGGCCACGAGTCCGCCGATGCCGGCGCCGGCGATGACGATCTTCATCGGACGCTAGGCGTCGCGGCTGAGGCCACGATACAGCAGGGCTGCCTGGTAGGCAGCCCAGCGCTCGGTCTGCGTGTCGCCGAGTTCGCGCAGGTAGGCCCAGCTGTAAATCCCGGAATCGTGCTTGTCGTCGAACACGATGCGAATGGCGTAGTGGCCGACCGGTTCCACGGCCTCGATCTTCACGTGGCGGCGGCCCGAGACGATCTTCTTCTGGCTGGGACCATGGCCTTGCACTTCGGCCGACGGGCTTTCGACGCGCAGATACTCGGCCGGCAGCGAGCATTTGCGGCCGTCGGAGAAATCGATTTCGATCCGGCCCTCTTCCTTGAACACGCGCAGCTCATCCGGCCACGGTGCCGAGGTCGCTTCGTAGTTGCCCTCGTCAGGCACCGACTTGGTGAAGCCGTCGCTGGTCACGGCACGTCACGCAGCTGGCGCGCTTCGCTCACCAGCATGATCGGAATGCCGTCGCGGATCGGATAGGCGAGGCCGGCCTTGCGGCTGATCAGCTCGCCGGCCGCCGCGTCGTATTCCAGCGGTCCGTGCGTGGCGGGGCACACCAGGATCTCCAGCAGCTTGGGGTCGATGCCGGCGCGGCGCGGCGGTGCGGGTTCGTCGGTCATGCGCGGATCATACCACTCAATTGGCCTTGCCGGGCGTGTCGTCGGACGGCGGGGCGAAGGCGTTCATTTCCAGGAAGGCGACCAGGAGCTTGGCTCGGGCCGTGCTGTCGGCGGCCTCCAGCAGCGCCTGCTTCTCGGCCGGCCCGAACGGCAGGACCATCGAGAGCGACGCCACCAGATTGGCGTCGGCCGCCTGCTTCACGGCGTCCCAGTCGGTCGACAGGTTGCGGCTGCGGAAGAACGCGGCCAGGCCGGCGATCAGCCGCTCGCGATCGAGCTCGACGGGGTCGTCGGCATGATCGAGGTCGGCGCGGAAGGGCGAGAACACCGAGGACACGCGGCGGTATCCGCCCTGGGCTAGGTCGAGCTCGCGCACGATCTCGAAGCGGCAGACGCCGGAGAGCGCCAGCAAGAGCCTTCCGTCCTCGGTCTCGTTGAAGCTCACGATGCGGCCGGCGCAGCCGATGCGATGCACCGGCGGGCGGCCCCCCGTCGATGGGTCGTCGGTCGGCATGCCGTCGCCGGCATAGCCGCCGGGCTGCAGCGGCTGCACCATGCCGATCATGCGATGGCCGGCCAGGGCTTCGAACACCATGGCGAGGTAACGCGGCTCGAAGACGTTGAGCGGCAGCTTCCCGCCGGGCAGCAGCAGCACGCCCGACAGCGGAAAGATCGGCAGCGTGTCGGGCAGCTGCTCGAAGCTGGGCTCGAAGGGATTGTGGCCGGGCGCGCGGTCGCTCATGGCCCGTCCAGCACAAGTCTCAGGAAAAGAGAATCGTCGACAGGCGCTTGCGGCCGTCGACCGACAGCGGATCGCCGAAGCCCAGCGCCTCGAAGAACTTCAGAAGCTGGGTGCGCGCAGCGGCCTCGTTCCAGGCGCGGTCGGCCTTGATCATGGCGAGCAGCTCGTCGATCGCCTCCTGCTTCTGGCCGGCCGCCCAATAGGCCAGCGCCAGGTCGAGCCTGGACTGGAAATCCTTGGGATCGGCGGCAGCCTTGGCTTTCAGGTCGTCGACCGGGCCCGCTTCCTTGGCCTTGGCGGCGAGGTCGATCGTGGCTTTCACGGCCACGATGTCGGCGTGGCCCTTGTCCTTGGCCGGGACCTGGTCGAGCAAGGTCGTGGCCTGCTCGAAGTCGCCGGCCTCGACGTGGTAACGCGCAAGGGCGGCCAGCGCCGGTACGTTCTCGGGATCGACGCCCAGGATCTCGCTATAAATCTGCGCCGCGGTGTCCATGTCGTTCTCGGCCACCGCCGCCTTGGCATGTTCGAGCAGCTCGGCGACCTCGTTGCCGGTGCCGCCCGCAGCACCTCCGGCGCCCTGGATCAGCTTGTCGACGAAGGCCTTCACCTGGCTCTCGGGGACTGCGCCCATGAAGCCGTCGACGGGGCGGCCGCCGAAGAAGGCATAGACCGCCGGGATCGACTGGATGCGGAGCTGCTGGGCCAGCATCTGGTTCTTGTCGATGTCGATCTTGACCAGTTTGACCGCGCCCTTGGCCTCCTTGACGACCTTCTCGATCATCGGCTGGAGCGTCTTGCACGGGCCGCACCACGGCGCCCAGAAATCGACGATGACCGGGACGGTGCGCGACGCTTCGATCACGTCCTTGGCGAACTTGGTCTGGTCGCTGTCCTTGATCAGGTCGGCGGGGACAGGCTGCTGCGCGGCGCCCGCTATCATCGTTTCCATGAGTCCTCGGAGGGGGAAATTTCGGTTCGTTCGCAATGTGGCCCCCGCTCCCCGGTGACGCAAGGTCCCTCGGTTCCGCTTTGCCGCCCGCCACTTTGATCTTCTCCTCCCCCGTTTCGGGTCGCGGCTATGGCCGCATCGGCCATAGCCGCCAGGTGGCCCGTAGGGCCGGAGGGGGTCATGAGCCCAACGCTCACTCCTTCGACCCCCTCCGTCCGCTTCGCGGCCACCTCCCCCACGCTAAGCGCGGGGGAGAAGTTTGACACCTCCGCGACCTGTGGAGGTGCGATGTCCGCCGGAACGACGGGCAAGTCGTTGATCGGTGCGGTGGATTCGGCTTCGGCGAGAGACCCCGGATGCGCGGTAGAAGCGGGCGTTTTGGAAATCCCCTTCGCCGCCCTTTCCTTTTGGTGGTGCCGGGCCTCGATCTCCATCTCCTTCAGCCTGACCTCGTGCGCCCGCTGTTCACGCCGTTCCTCGCGCGCCTCGGCGCGTGCGAGCTGGCCGTCTTCCAGCTTGAGCAGGAACATCAGCGCGCGGTCGTCGTGCATCACCTGCTCGCCGATCTGCTTGCCGCGAAAGAAATACGGCCGCGACCGGGGCTCGCCGGCCCGCAGCTTGAGATCGTCGGCATTTTGCCGGTAGCGCTCGGCAATGATGTCGTTGCAGCGCTTGCCGAAGGCCGGATATTTGACCCGCCAGCGCCGCGCCGTGCTCTCGTCGACGCCGACCCGGGCCGCCGCCTCGCGCAGGGTGGCGCATCGGCGGAGTTGATTGGCGTAGCGCACCCTGAGGCGCCAGCCGCGCTGGGCCGGCTTGTTTGCCTTGGCAGTGGACGGACCATCGAGCAGCGCCCGCGCGATCGACTTGGGCGCGTTGGCGATGCGCGCCGCGCTCTCCTTCGCCTCCTGGGCCTCGCGCGCGTCGCGCGTTTCCTCGCGCGCCTTCGCCTCGATCTCGGCCAGGCTCATGCCACGCATCTGCGCCGGCGGGTGAAAATTCTTGCCGTGGATCCGAATGTGATAGGCGGCCTCGGTCCAGCTGAGCCCCTCGACCGGCGGCGCTTCACGGGTTCCGACAGGCGCACCAAACGGGCGGTCCTGATCGTAAAATGACATCGAATGTCCTCCTATCCTTTGGCCTTTCCAGGCTGAAATCCCTGCCAAACGGATATATAGGGACGGATAGGATAGGAGTCAAGAGGGATACTCTCTCGACAATTAATCGTCGTCCTCGGGTTCGTTGGGCAGCCCCGGAGGCGGCGGCGCGAACTTCTTGCGCCGCAAGAGGGCCTCCATGGTCGCAATGCCCTCGGTATAGAGGCCCCGGCGACAGTCGATTTCGGCGTCGATGCGGGTGTGGTTGCGGCGGCCGTCGGAGTCGTTGCTTCGGCCCACGGCGAAGCGATCAAAGTAGGCGATGAGCTGCGAGCAGCGCGCCTTGAGTTGCGCCGTGGTCAAGTCTGTCGTCGGGGCCGCAGTCGGGGCTGTGGCCTGGGACGCGACGGGCGTTGCGCATCCCGTCGCGCCGAGCACCAGCACAAGACTGGACAACAAAGCCCACCGCTGCGGATGCTTCATCTGTCCCGAGCGGCGTTGGTTGTTGCCGATGAAGCCATGAGGCCTAGACCGGGACAATCTTGCCGGTGGGCAGGTCATAGTAGGCGCCGACCACCTTGAGCTTACCGGCGGCGACCATGTCGCCCAGAATTGGCTTCTCGGTCTGTAGCCGGCGCACGTTGGCCTGCACGTTCGCCACGACAGCCCGCTGCTCCAGATCCGGTCCCGCGGCCTTCACAACCGACTCGATGCCGGGCTTCATGGCGGTAACCAGGCCCGCGATGTGACCGGGCAGCGTGTTGCCCTTTTGAAGGGCGCCAATCGTCGCGCCGATCGCGCCGCAACTGGTGTGTCCCAGGACCATGATCACCTTGGTGCCCAGCACCGCGGCCCCATACTCGAGGCTGCCCAGTCCATCAGGCGTCACGAAATTGCCGGCGACGCGGACAATGAACAATTCGCCAGGCCCTTGATCGAAGGCGAGTTCAGGAGCGACTCTCGAATCGGCACATCCCAGGATGGCGGCAAACGGAGCCTGGCCCTGGGCACGCGCGGCGCGGCCCGCCGTGAAGTCGCGCTGGTTCAATTGTCCGGCGACATAGCGCGCATTGCCTTCCATCAGGCGGGCAAACGCGGCATCGGGCGTGTCGACGGCTCGCGCGGGTTGGGCGTGTGCTCCCGTTGCCACTCCCGTGGCTGCTGCCGTCAGCGCCAGAGCTCCCAGCCCCGCCGAAAAAACATTGCGACGCGAAAGACCACGTGAATCGCAAACGGTGCACATGACATTCTCCCCAGCAGTAATGGCAATGCACACAAAGTAATTGAAAATTAGCCACCCTTTCAATCGCTATTGCACGCCGATCGTCCCCTGAAGGACGTCGCGCTAGCGGTCGTCGACCTTTGCCACGATGCGATGGACCTCGGCGGGCGTGAAGACTGGCACGGAACAGGCGCCGTTGGCGCAGGCATAGGCCGCCGCCTCCGGCATGTCGGGATAGTCGACGTCGGCCATCGGCAGCGGCCCCTCGCGTCGGTCCAGCCATTCGATGCGGAGATAGCGCGTCGGGTAGGTCCGCGCGGCTTCATAGAGGGCGCGTGCGTCGGGATCGTCCTTGGCGCCGACGATGGTGACGTGCGCGGGTTCGCGCGACAGTTCGCGATCGGCCAGCAACGCGCCCGGCACGACGAGGCCATCCTCGGCGAGCGAGATCAGCCAGCGCATGCCGTGCAGGGCGGCGGCGCGCAGCGCCGGTCTGTCGGTCTGGCGGGCAAGCAGGTTGAGCAGGCGGGTGGCGGCGACGTTCTCGTCGATCTGCTTGACCGGTTTGGCGAGCACGCCGCGCGCGCCGGCATCGGGTCGGCGGACCATGAAGCCGCCGTCGGGATCGCGATGGTCGCGCACGATAATCTCGCCCAGTTCGACGGCGAGGGCGAGATAGCGCCGCTCGGCGGTGCTGCGATAGAGCGCCAGCGCCGCCTCGGCAACGGCAATCGTGTCGCCGAGATGGGTGTCGTCGTCGGTCGCCTGGCCATGGCCGAAGCCGCCGTTGGGCGCGCGCCGGTTGGCCAGCGTCCAGTCGAAGGCGCGGCGGGCGGCCAGGAGCAGTGCGGGATCGCCGGTCACGTCGTAAAGGGCGGCCAGGCTCGCCACCGTCCAGCCGTTCTCGCGGGCATAGAGGTTGCGGTCGATCGGCGGTGTTAGGCCGGCGCGGCGCTGGGCGTCGTCTCTGGCGTAGAAGACGTCGCCGTGCAGATCGGGTCCGGCGTCGGCATCCTGGCTGGTGAAGAACGCGCCATCAGGGCTCTGCATAAAATCCATCAGCCATCGGGCGGTGTCTTTTGCCGCGGCCAGGTTGTTGGCAAGCTCGGCAGGATCGCCGCCGATCTGGTGGCTGAGCACATAGGTGCGGATCGCATCGCGCTGGATGTTCAGAAGCTTCTCGTAGTGTGGTCCCGACCAGTCGAGCTTGTCGGAATACTGGAACATGCCCCCCCACACCGGGTCGATCAGCCGCCGGGCGCCGGCGAGAGTCTTGGCTGAAACCTCGCGCCAGGGCTCGGGGTCGGGATTGCGCTGCAGGGCGCGGCCGCGCTCGAGGGTCCATTCGACCGTGTCGCCATGGATGAAGCGATGGGTGTCGCCGAAGCCGCCATTGTCCTTGTCGAAGTTTTTCAGCACGAGCGCTTCGACGCCGTCGCGACGCTGGGGCGAGAGCGCCACGGCATCGGGATCGACCGCCACGCCCACGGTGAAGCCCGGCAGGGCCGAGGGATCCTCGATCACCGCAGCCAGGAGTTTCTGAAACAGCTCGGGCGGAATGTAGCCGCGGCGCTTGAAAATCTCGCTGCCGTCCTTGTCGAGCATGATGGTCGCGGGCCAACCCCAGTTCTCGTAGCGGTACGACAGCGCGGGGTCTCGGTCCTGGTCGACGCGCACGGGGATGAACTTCTCGCCGATCGTCTTCTGGATGGCGGGATCCTTGTAGGTCGTAGCTTCCATGACGTGGCACCAGTGGCACCACACCGCCGCCATGTGCAGGAGGATGTATTTGTCCTCGGCGGCGGCGCGATCGAATAGCGCCGGCTCCCATTTCTGCCAGGGCAGCGAGGGGGTCTCGGCGCGAGAGGCGCCGGCAACGGTGATGAGCAGGAGGGCAAGCAAAAGGCGCATGCCCTGCTTACGGCTTGCCTCGCCCCCTGGATGGGGGCCTCGCAATGAAGTGATCAGGTGCGGACCTGGTGCTTCATCAGTTCGTCGCCGAGGCGGCCGGTGAGGAAAAGCCCGCACATGCGGTAGTCGCTGATCAGCGACCAGAACGGCGCCTCGAAGGTGGCGGGCTTGTTCTTCTCGACGAAGAAATGACTGAACCAGGCCGGGCCGTAGCCCAGGAACGGCACCGCCAGCAGCCACCACCAGTTCTGGGTGGCGAGCGCCCAGACCAGGAACGCCGCCGAACCGATGGTGCCGACATAGTGGATGGCGCGCGTCGACGGCTTGGCATGTTCCCTGAGATAGAACGGCCAGAACTCGGCATAGGTCTGGAAGCGCGAGGCCATGGCCTATCCTAGCTTAAGTCTCGCGAGCTTGGAATCGCGCCAACCCATGAGCGCTTGATTTGGTCACGTCGCGATCCGATAGAATCCTGGATACAAAACAACCTCATCCTGAGGAGCCGCGCATAGCGCGGCGTCTCGAAGGATGGGAACGGCAAAGGCTGCATGTCCGAGGAACCCGGCGCTCACGTCTACATCTTGCGCAGCGCCGACGGCAGCTACTACGTCGGGTCAGCGCGGCTTGGCTTGGAACGACGCCTGTCAGAGCACAGTCGCGGGACCTATGGTGGCTACACGGCCAAACGACTACCCGTTCAGCTGGTCTGGTCGCAGCACTTTCTCGATATAACTGACGCCATCGCTGTCGAGCGGCAGATCAAAGGCTGGTCTCGCGCCAAGAAAGAAGCGTTGATCCGTGACGATTATGAGTCGATTCGGTCTCTGGCGAAGAGGCGATCGTAGATCACGTCTGTTGCCCATCCTTCGAGACGCACCGCTTCGCGGCGCTCCTCAGGATGAGGGGGTGCGGGAGCTGGGCTAAAACCTCACCGTGAGGAGGCTGCGAAGCAGCCGTCTCGATGGCTGAGTCAGCCCAAAGCGCCCGACTTTTTGAGGGCGTCGATCTCGGAATCGCTGAAACCGGCCTCGCGCAGCACCTCGTCATTGTGCTGGCCCACGGTGGGCGGCGGGCCGGCCGTGCGTGGCTGGGCGAAGCCCAGGCGAATGGGTGTGTTCACGGTGCGCGGGATCTCGGGGTTGGTGGTGTCGGCGAAGATGCCGGCGTGTTCCGCCTGCGCGTCGTCGATCACGTCGGCCAGGCGGCCGATCACGCCGAACGGAATGCCGGTGCCGGCGAACAGGCGTTCCCACTCCTCATAGGGGCGGGACGCGAACATCGGCACCAGCTCGGCCGCCAGCGCGAGGGAATGCTGACGGCGCTCGGGGCGGCTGGCAAAACGTGGATCGGCCAGAAGATCAGCGCGCTGGACGGTGGCGCAGAATTTTTCCCAGAGCCGGTCGTCGCGCACCATCAGCAGCTGCAGCCAGCGATCGTCCTTTGTCCGGTAGAGATTGGTGAGCGCGTTGCGTGGCGTCTCGGGCCCTTGCCGTGGCGGCAGCTTGGCGCCGATCAGCGCGCCGGCCGCGGACGTGCCGTTGGCCCACACGCCGTTGGCGTAGAGCGAGGTGCCGACCCAGCCGCCTTTGCCGGTCTGGTCGCGACGGCGCAGGCCCATCAGGATGGCGGCAACGAGTGTCATCGCCGTAGCGCGATCTCCCTGCGCCGGCAGCGAGACTCCCGGCGGCCCGCCTTCATAGCGCGCCGCGTCGAGGATGCCGGAGCGGCCGAAATAGGCGGTGATGTCGAAGCCCGGCCGGTCGCGGTCGGGGCCGGTCTCGCCGTAGCCGGTGAGCGAGCAGTAGATAAGGCGCGGATTCAGCGGCTCGATGTCCTCCCAGCGCAGTTTCAGCCGCTCGCGTGCGGGCGGCGGGAAGTTCACGATCATCACGTCGGCGCGCTTCAGCAGCCGCTCAAGGATCGTGCGGGCGCCGTCGGTTTTTAAGTCCAGCGCCAGCGAGCGTTTGAGCCGGCCGTCGAGCTGCCACGGGAAATTATGGTCGCTCTGCGGGTAGCTGGCGTTCCTAAAACTGTTGCGGTGCGGGTCGCCGTCGACCGGCGGTTCGATCTTGATCACGTCGGCGCCGAAGTCGGCGAGGGCCGCCGCCGCCGCGGGCGCTGCGATGAACGAGCTGATGTCGAGGACCAGCAGCCCCGCCAGCGGCAACGGCTCTTCCGTCGTCATTGGCCCCGTCGTCATTTGAGCGCGCCGCTTGCCTTGAGAGTCGCGACCTCTTCGACGCTGAGGCCCGCCTCGCGCAGCACCTCCTCGCCGTGCTCGCCCAGCTCGGGCGCCGCATGGGCGATACGCTGGCTGGCGAAGCTTAGGCGAATCGGATCGGCCAGGGTGCGCGGCATCTCGGGGATCGCGGTCTCGACCACGGCGCCGCAGGCCACGGCCTGCGCATCGTCGGGCACGTCCTGCGGGCGGCTGATGACGCCGAAAGTGACGCTGTGCGCCGCCAGCGCCTCGCGCCAATACTCGTAGGGTTGCGTGGCGAATCTGTCACTGAGAAGACCGGCGAGTTCGCTTGCCCGCGCGCGCCGCTCGGGCTCGCTGGCGAAGCGCGGATCGTCGATCAGGGCGTCGAGTGCCATCGCCCGGCAGAGCGGCGCCCAGAGCTTGTCGGCGCGCACGATGGTGAGCTGCAGCCAGCGGTCGTCGGCCGTGTGGTAGATGTTGCCCAATGCCGAGCGCGGCCGGTCCGGCGGCGGACGGTGCGGCAGGAAGGCGCCGACGAGGGCTGCTTGCGCGATCACGCCGCACGACCACAGCCCATTGCCGAGCAACGACGTGCCGACCCACGAACCTTCGCCTGTCTTGGTACGATGCATCAGCGCCATCAGGATCGCCGAGACCAGCGCCATCGCCGTGGCGCGATCGCCCTGCGCCGGTCCGGGCACACCCGGCGGGCCGCCTTCATAGCGCTGCGCGTCTAAAAGACCCGAGCGGGCGAAGTAGGCGGTGGCGTCGAAGCCCGGCCGGTCACGGTCGGGGCCGCTCTCGCCATAGCCGGTGAGCGAGGCGTAGATCAGCTTGGGGTTAACCGCCTTCACGTCGTCGTAGGCGAGCTTGAGTTTGTCGCGCACCGGCGGCGGGAAGTTGCAGATCAGGATGTCCGACTTGGCGATGAGCTTGTCGAGGGCGGCGCGCGCGTCGGCCTGTTTCAGGTCGAGCACGATGGAGCGCTTGTTGCGCGAATCCATCTGCCAGGGATAGTTGACCGGGCTTTTCGGATAGTTCGATGAATCGTGCATGATCCGGCGGTTGGGATCGCCTTCCGGCCCCTCGACCTTGATCACGTCGGCGCCCCAGTCGCCCAGCACCACGGCGGCCGCGGGGGCGGCGATGAACGAGCTGATATCGAGTACGCGCAAACCTGCCAGCGGCAGGGCAGAATCGGCCATGGAAGAAATCCCCGTTTTGCCGATACTAGCGTGCAGTTAGAGAGGTGGACATGGCGGCGAAGCGGACAGCGAAACGCAAACCTAATTTCCTTGTGGTCCTGATCGACGATCTCCGGTTCGACGAGCTGGGGATCTGCGGCCATCCCTATCTGAAGACGCCGCACATCGACCGCATCGGCCACGAGGGCGCGCGCTTCACCTCGGCGTTCCACACCACGCCGCTCTGCTCGCCCAACCGCGCCTCGATCCTGACCGGTCAATACGCGAGCCGGCACGGCATCATCGACAATGTGGCGCGCGATGCGCACAGCCATCGCCTGCCCAACTATCACGTCATCCTGCAGCGGCTGGGCTACGAGACCGCCCATGTCGGCAAGTGGCACATGGGCAATTCCGGCGGGCCGCGGCCGGGCTACGACCGCTGGGTGAGCTTCCCCGGCCACGGCTCGATCATCGATCCGATCCTGAACATCGACGGCGATGAGAAGCAGCACCAGGGTTACATCACCGATCTGCTGAACGGCCACGCGGTCGATTTCCTGAAGCAGAAGCGCGACAAGCCGTTCGCGCTCTTCTTCGCGCACAAGGCCGTGCATCCCGACGCCTACCAGGCGGCCGACGGCACGATCGATTTTACCGACGGCGGCTACCGGCCCGCGCCGCGCCATGCCGACCTTTATAAAGGCGCGCATTTCCCGCGCCGGCCGAATGTATTGCCGGCGGCGGAGGTGGTGAAGGACAAGCCGGCGTGGACGGAAGCGCTTGAAATGCGCACCAACGAGGTCTCGCGCAAGCTGCTGGACGGTATCCTGGCCGGCACCGACGAGGAGATCCGCCTGCGCGCCGCCATGATGGCATCGGTCGACGAGGGCATGGGCGATGTCTTCAAGGCATTGGAAGACAGTGGCGAACTCGACAACACCTTCATCCTGTTCCTGGGCGACAACGGCTATTTCTTCGGCGAGCACGGGCTCGGGCCCGAGCGGCGCTTCGCCTACGAGGAAGGCATCAGGTCGCCGTTCCTCATTCGTTACCCGGCCTGGTTCAAGCCTGGCACGGTGAACGACGATCTCGTGCTGGCGCTCGACATCGCGCCGACCCTGGTCGATCTCGCCGGCGGCAAGGCGAAGGACTTCGAGACCATGCAGGGCGTGTCGCTGAAGTCGCTGGCAAAAGGCGCGAAACCCCAGGGTTGGCGCAAGTCGTTCTTGTGCGAGTACTTCAGCGAGAACGCCATGCCGTGGCTGATCGGCATGAGCTACAAGGCGATCCGCACCCGGCGTTACAAGTACATCCACTGGACGCAGAAGTCGCTCGATGGCGTGGCGTGCGACGAGCTCTATGACCTGAAGAGCGATCCCTATGAAATGAAGAACCTCGTCGGCAAGCGCGGCAGGGGCGGGCTCGTGGCCCGCTTGCGCCAGAAGCTCGCAACATTGGTTGCCCAATCCGTTGGCCTCTAGGAGACAAGCCATGGTGCTCACGAAGAGACTCTTCCTCGCGTCAGCGTTCGCAGCAGTGTCGAGTCCCCTCTCGACAGGGGCCATGGCGCAGGCCTGGCCCGCCAAGTCGATCCGCATGATCGTGCCGCTGGCGCCCGGCGCCACGGCCGACATCGTGGCCCGTCTCTTCGCCGACGAGCTGGGCAAGGGGCTCGGGCAGACCATCGTGGTCGACAACAAGACCGGCGCCGGCGGCACCATCGCCACCGCCGAACTGGCGCGCGCGCCGGCCGATGGCTACACGATGGGGCTGGTCTCGCAGGGCACGATGGTTTTCAACATCGGGCTCTACAAGACGCCGGGATACGACCCGCTGAAAGACCTGGCGCTGGTCGCGGCGAGCGGCGGCGTCTCCAACGTCCTGATCGTGTCACCCGACAATCCCGCCAGGACCGTGGCCGATTTGCTCGCACAGGCGCGGGCCAAGCCGGGTGAGCTCACCTATGCGTCGGGCGGCGTCGGCACCAGCCATCACATGTCGGGCGTGCTGCTCGAACTCAGGACCGGCGTGAAGCTGCAGCACGTGCCCTATCGCGCGACGCCGGCCGGCATCCTCGCGGTGGCGAACGGCGAGGTGGCGATGGGCCTGTTCAACACGCCGACGGTGATCGGCCAGATCAAGGGCGGCAAGTTGAAGGCGCTCGCGGTCACCAGCGAGAAGCGCTCCGAGCTGCTGCCCGATGTGCCCACCATGCTCGCGGCCGGCGTGAAGGACTATGTCTTCAACACCTGGATGGGCTTCGCCGTGCCCGCCAACGCGCCCGCGCCGGTGATCGCCAGGCTCAACGCCGAGATCAACCGCATCGGCCAGTTGCCGCAGGT
>Ga0163144_10005880_pt1 | contig 27219 bp, 15 predicted proteins | sample OliLak19BULKMAT1_FD_123175 | JGI IMG/M metagenome (GOLD analysis project Ga0163144, IMG submission 123175) | Freshwater microbial mat bacterial communities from Lake Vanda, McMurdo Dry Valleys, Antarctica - Oligotrophic Lake LV.19.BULKMAT1 | ecosystem: Environmental > Aquatic > Freshwater >... | reverse complement strand
TCGCCACATCCAGCCCGGCCTGGTGGCCCAAGGCATCCTGCAGTGCCTCGCGGCCGTCCACCCCAAGCTCGTCTGGCGCCATTTCGCCTCCTGGCTGCGCACCAGAAAATCTCCCGGGTGCCCCTCCGAATTCGTCGTTGCCGCCGCTCTCCGCCACTACCTCCCCGATTTTCTCGCGGCGGGCCCCGCCGATCCAAACTGGAAGCATTTCCTCCGCGCCCGCCTCGACCTCGACCAAATCGAGGGCGCTCGCCTTGCCGCCCAACCTTTCTTTGCCTTCAGGAATCCGGCACTCCCAGGTTAATTAATTAACGCCGTTTCTGAGTTTTTTCCAAGTATTGAAACGGTGTTGAGCGGCGGTCCTTTGGTTTTGTTTGTTAGCTTCTGTAAGAGAGGGACTGCGATTCGAGATGTCCGACGACATGGATCGGTCTGGTCTTTACCGGAGATTTCCTCGGCTGGCTTGAGAGATTCTCCTACCGGAGTAAGGGGCGGGGCGCGCTGTTCCCGACTGGACTTTGCGGCGAACGCCCATGATTTTTTCCGCTCCGACGACGGGTTGAGGCGCAGGCATCCGACCTGAGCCGGCGCGGCGCAGGAGTGTGTTATGCCCAAGCTCATTCGTGCTCGAGAAAACCATAATGCTCCCCTCGTGACTCCAGGTGGGGGCGATCTGACGGTTAGCTATTTCAATCTCCTGCGCCTGGATGCAGGCCAGGCCCGCACCCTTGATGTGCCAGAGTGCGAGTTGCTGTGCGTGGTGCTATCCGGCCGTGCTGATATTGCGGCCGCGGCGCAGGAGTTTAAAAACGTCGGGCACCGGGCTGATATCTGGGATGGTCCGGCGGATTCGGTTTATTGCGGCACGAGTCCACGCGTGACGGTGCGGGCCTTGCGCGACGGCACGGAAGTTGCCGTCGCGGGGGGCGCCTGCGAACAACCGTTTACTCCGTTTCGCATCACTCCGGAAGAGGTCGAGGAGGTCGTGGTCGGCTCGCGGGAAACCCATTCTCGTCGTCGGATTTGCCATATTCTCGGGCAGAACGGCGCCGGACGTTCAGGGAGGTTGCTGGTAAGCGAACTGTATGGCGACGAGGGTTCCTGGTCGGGGTATCCACCGCACAAGCACGACACGGAGCGGCCGCCGGACGAGACGGATTTTGAGGAGATCTATCATTATCGCTACCGGCCGGAAAACGGGTTTGGCGCGCAGTTTTGTTATAATGGCGACGAAGCCGAACCAAAGGTGGTCATGACCCGACATGGCGACACGTTCCTGATCGATCGGGGTTACCACCCGACCGTGCGCGGTCCGGGCTTTGACGGGTATATCTTTACTATTCTAGTGGGGCGGCAACAGCGTTCGCTTGTACAATACTTCGATCCGCAACACGCCGCGTTGATGGGAAAGATTCCCGGAATTCATGCGATGCGGGACAAATTCAAGTAATCACCGATTCCACTCCTGCTCGTGAAAGGTGGAGGGTGATAGCGTGAGCGCGGTGGATCCGAATTCATCCTCATGGATCCGGGTTCATCTTTATTAATGGATCGCCTCCCGGTTCGGCTTCGGTGATCAACTCAGGGAGCCGCGGACGTGCGGCTTCCCTATGGTTGGAACCAATCCTTTGTTTGATCTCACCGGGCGCACCGCCCTTGTCACGGGCTCGAGTCAGGGCCTCGGTTTGGCTTTGGCGCGGGGGCTCGCGCAGGCCGGGGCGGCGGTGGTGTTAAATGGACGCGACGAGGCGAAACTCGCCCGTGCCGCAGCCGCGCTTGGCGGTGAAGGAGCGCGCGTCACAACCGCGGCCTTCGATGTTACCGACGGGGCCGCGTGCCAGCGGGCGGTTGAGCGCGTGGAACAGGAGTTTTCCCCGATTGATATCCTGATTAACAATGCCGGCATTCAGCGGCGTGCACCGCTCGCCGAGATGACGGAGGAGCAGTGGCGCGCCGTGATCGATTCCAATCTCACCAGCGCCTTCCTGGTCGCGCGGGCGGTTGTTCCACGCATGATCGAGCGTCGCGCGGGCAAGATCATCAATATCTGTTCCGTCATGGCGGAGGTTTCGCGGCCGACGATTGGCAACTATGCGGCCTCGAAGGGTGGATTGAAAATGCTCACGCGCGCGATGGCCGTAGAGTGGGCCCGACACGGGATTCAGGCGAATGGCATCTCTCCCGGTTACTTCGTGACCGAGCTGAATCGGACGCTGGTGGAGAATGTGGAATTTAACCAGTGGATCTGTAGCCGCACCCCCGCGGGAAGGTGGGGGCAGCCGCACGAGTTGGCGGGCGCCGCGGTGTTTTTGGCGTCACCGGCCAGCAACTTCGTTAACGGCCAGATTCTCGGCGTGGACGGCGGTTTGCTGGCGGCGCTTTGACGCGCGGACGGGCCCGCTTCGACGACCAATAACGTGTCGACAACTTCCGATAACTTCCGGTTGCGTTCGAGGAGCGGAGCTTCGACGGTTCGGCTGACATGAGCGAAGACGCATGCAAGACCCCTTCACTGGCCAAGCCACATGTCTCCAGGGCTCCACTTTCCCCGGCGAAACCGCACGGCTCGCTCTTTTGGGTGGTCACTGGAAAAGACTTCGAGCGTTCGATCTCATGGTCGAAGCAGCAGGACAATGCGGTATTGTCGCAGATCAAGATCGGGACTTCGCGGTCCTCCCCGAAGACGACGTAAGTCTGCTGGAACTGGCGGGGGGAAGTTGGGCGGAGTTTGGTGCGGCGCTCCGGCGCTTTCGTGAGCTGTTACCGTTCGTGCAGTTGGATCCGTTTGGGTTTAAGCCCGATGGCGAAGACCTCTTTGAGACGAACACGGCGGAGGTCGTCAAAATTGGCGCCGGGGTGGAAGCGCTGGCGTTCGAGAGCCGTGATGGCTCGATCTACAAGTTCTTCTATTTTCGGGAAGGCGGCGCGGTCGGGTCAGCGTTCCGCTTTTCCGGTGGCGAGGATAACGTGCTGATTGCGACGGCCGTTCCGGCCACCTACTCGCTGCTGCTCGCCAAGCTTCTGATCGTGCACGAGATTGGCATGCCAACCGAGGTCCTTGGTATCACGCCCGAGGGCGTGTTGGTGGTGAAACAGGCCCGCGGGGAATCGTTGCCGCAAGGAGCGGATACCTCGAAGGTGCTGCCGCCCGAATTGATTCCGATTCCGTCGCGTTTTCTCCGCGCCGATCGGGATCATCCGCGACTGCTCTTCCTCGACGGAACGCCTTGGCTGGTCGCCGATATGCATGCGCGCAACTTCGCCCGGGGCGCGGACGGTGCGCTGCACGTGATCGACCTCGTCGCCGCACCGTGGCCGATGGACCATCCGGCCCATAACGGGTTGCTGCGTGACTGGCTGGAGCGCGTGCGGGCTGATCCCGGCGCGAGTGTCCTGACGAGTTCGCCGGATCACGAACTGTAAGCCTAAATTCCGCTGTTTATTTTAGCCACAGATTGCGCAGATGAGCACGGATACAGAGGATTACTCATGAAGCGGCACCTAGCCGCAATTCACCCGCAAGGTGAAGGGACTGTAATTTATAATGCTCTGGTAATCTGTGCCCATCGGTGTAATCCGTGGTTAAAATTGCATTTTCCAGGATAAGGCCGTTCTCACGGAATCGCTCGCGGCGACGTGTGAATCCACGCCAATCTTTGGCGATCTAAACCTTCAGCCTGGCTCGGCCCAGAGAGAACGGCGTAAGGTCAAACCGGCTCGCCTTGTTTTCAATGAGATCGACCAGCACCTCGCCGAGGGCGCTCGCGAATTTGAATCCATGTCCCGAGCACGGCGATGCGACCATCACTCGGTCGGCCGAGGGGTGCCGGTCAACGATGAAGTGGTGGTCCGGAGTGTTGGTGTACGTGCAGACTTTGGCCTCGCGGAGGACCCCATTCGCCGCCGGCAGGAAACGTTCCAGCAGTGACCGAAGGTGTGCGATCTCCGAGTGATGCACCAACCGGTCCAAGGTCTCCGGCGTAGTGGTCGGCCCAAAATGGTGCAGCGCAATCTTAATGCCGTCGCCCGTATCCGGAAAACCATACCAAATAACTCCTGGCTGGATTTCCCCGAGGAAAACAGGCAACCGTTCTGGCCCGAAAAGAGCGGAATCGTACGCCGGGGCGAACCAGTAAAGGACGTTTCGCTGCACCGTGAGCGGGCGCGCGAGCTCCTCCACCAGATCCTTCACCCACATTCCGGCCGAGATGATCAGGTGGGAGGTCCGGTAGGTGCCGCGCCCGGTTGTCACCACCACGCCATCACCCTCCTGTCGCCAGCGCAGCACGGGTTCGTTCGGCTGCACGGTTGCGCCCAATCGCCTGGCTAAGTCGAGGGCCGCTGCGATCGCAGCCTCGGGAGCGAGCATTCCGGCGCGCGGCTCAAGCACGCCGACCCAATCGTCGTGAACCTTCAAGGCCGGGAACCGCGTCCGGATCTGCTCCGCGGTGAGCGACTGGTGCGGAATCCGATGCTGTTCGGCACTTCGCCGCGCACCCGAGACCAGCGTGCTCTCAGCTGGACCATAACAAAGTCCTCCCGTGAGGCGAAAAAACGTCGTCCGCGTCTCGGCCTCGAGTTCGGCCCAGCGTTCGTAAGCTCGTTGGACGAGCGGCACGTAAATCGGGTCCTCGAAGTATGCCTCCCGAATGATGCGCGACCGGCCGTGGCTTGACCCTTGGTCGTGTGGCGGAGCAAAGCGGTCGAAACCGACCGCGCGCAAGCCCCGGCGGGCACATTCGACGAGCGCCTGGCTTCCCATCGCGCCGAGTCCGGCGATGATCACATCAGGGTGCGTGGGCATCCGTTGAGAATACGGCAAAAAAAGCGCGCCGAAGGGCGCGCTGGTTTCCGCCGTGACGGGAACGGTCCGTCCATCCCCTTGGGCGATCAGCTTTTTTTGGAATTCAGGAACGCGAGCACCATCTCGGCCTGCTTTTCGGTTTGGCCCTTGTCGTAATAGACGACTTTGCCTTGGCGGTTGATTAGGTAGGCTTCGCGACTGGCGAAGGCCACACCGGACTGGCCAAAGGCCTTCACGACCTTCTTTTCGGTGTCGGCGAGCAAGGGAAACGGGAAGTTGTTCGTTTCCTTGAACTCCTTCTGCTTTGCCACGGTGTCGGTACTAACACCGATGATGGCGACCCCCTTTTTTGTCAGCTCGGCACTCGCATCGCGCAGCGAGCAACCCTGCTTGGTGCAACCACCGGTGAGCGCTTTGGGATAGAACCAGACCAAGGTGTAATCGTTTTTCTTGTACACGTCGCTGAGGTTCAGGCTGGAGCCTGCGTCAGTCGTGGCGGTAACCGCCGGGGCTTTGTCGCCCACTTTGAGCGGCTCGGCTTGAGCGGCGCCAAAGAGCAGGGAGAATAGGGACATAAGGGCAAGAGTGCGGGGAAGTTTCATCGCGACGGGAGGTTAGCAGGTGGCTGGCGTTTCGCAAGCGGGATGGCGGATGCAGTTTTCCGGAACCGGCGCGTGGGACTGCGCTCTTATCGGCTGCGGAGGCGCATCTTCCTCGATTCATGCTTGTCCGGTTACAATAAATCCACCCCAACTTTCATGGCGAATGGTCGTCGTTACGTCGGCGCATCGCCTCGCTTGCCTTGCGCCGCGCCGCCGCCCAACCTCGCCGGCTCTCGTCTTCGCTCCCTTTCCACCAACCTGCACTGTCCGGTCCTTTTTTCCATGTTCATTGCTCCGCTTTCCCGGGTTGCCACGCGCCCTTTCCGACTTCTTGGCGCGTTCTTGATCGCCATCACCGGCGCGCTCGCCAGCGCCTTGGCCCAGGGTCCTTCGGCCCTCGATGGCTTCAACCCCGACGTCAATGGCAACGTCTACGCCCTCGCGACCCAAGCCGATGGCAAGATCATCGTCGGCGGCCAGTTTACCGCGTTTACCGCCCCAACCGGTGCAGCGATTTCGCGGAGTAATATCGCACGCCTCAATGTCGACGGTTCCATCGATCTCTCCTTCAACCCGACCGCCAGTGGCCCGGTGCGGGCAATCGTCGTGCAACCCGATGGCCGCATCCTCATTGGTGGCGATTTCACCTCGCTGCAACCCGGTGGCACCGGAGCCCCAATCGCGCGCGGACGCGTCGCCCGGCTGAATCCCGATGGCTCCATTGATGCCGGCTTCAACCCGAACGTCAGCGGCTCTTTGCTTCCCCAGGTGTACGCCCTTTTGCTGCAACCGAATGGTCAGATCGTGGTGGGCGGTTCTTTTACCGGTGCCCAGCCGACCGGCCTCGCCGCCGCGGTCGAACGTCGTCACCTCGCGCGTTTCAATGCGAATGGTTCGCTCGACACCTCCTTCAATCCGCGCCCGAACGGCATCGTGCTGGCGCTCGCTTCACACGTTGAAGGCAAACTCATCGTCGGTGGTGGTTTTACCAGCCTTCATCCCGCCGCGGATGCCGCGGCCACGACCCGAAATCGGATCGCCCGGTTGAATGCGAACGGCACGGTCGACGCCAATTTCAATCCCGATGCCAACAACGGCGTCACCACCCTCGCGGTCCAACGCGACGGCAAGATTCTCCTCGGTGGTTATTTCACGACCATCCAGCCGGTGGGCGATACCGCCCCTGCCGGCCGCCAGCGCATCGCCCGCCTCAATGTCGATGGGACGCTCGATTCCGAATTCATCCCGCGCGCTGATGGTAGTGTCATGGCGATTACGGTCCAGCCGGACGGCGGAATTCTGGTGGGTGGCTCTTTCGGCAATGTCTGGGGCCGGGGTAGCGACACGTTTTCCCGCAGCTTCGTCGCTCGCTTTAATTCAGATGGTTCGCTCGATAGCGGGTTCGCCCCCGCGGTGAATGGTCTGGTGGATGCCTTTGCGTTTCAAAGTGACGGCAAGATCATCATTGGCGGTTACTTCACCAGTGCGATACCGCGCAATGGCGTAACTCCAGTGGTTCGCAACCGCCTCGCCCGGCTCAACGCCGAGGGCTCCCTCGATACCAATTTTGAACTGGATGCGGGCGGGCGGGTGCTCGCCTCCGTCACGCAGTCCGATGGCCGCGTCGTCATCGGGGGCACGTTCACCAGCGTCGGTGGCGTCACGCGCAACTATCTCGCCCGCGTCAACGCCGATGGCACCGTCGATTCTACCTACCACCCGAACGTCAATAGCCGCGTGCTGACGATGGGGATTCAGTCGGACAACAAGGTGATCATCGGCGGCACCTTCACCACCGTGGGTGGCGAAACGCGCAATTACCTCGCGCGCCTCAATCCCAGCGGAACGATCGACTCAGAGTTCACCACCGGGCTTGATGGTCCGGTCGGGGTCGTCCTCCTGCAACCCGATGGTCGGATCCTGGTGGGCGGTACGTTCACCAATGTGACGCCGGCCCGCGGGTCGGAGACGCGCCGCCCGAATTTGTTGCGGCTCAATGCCGACGGCACGCTGGATACGGCATTCGACCCCGCCCCAAATTCCGGGATCAGTGCCGTCGCGCTCCAATCCGACGGCAAGATTCTCATCGGCGGCCAGTTCAATTCCCTTGCCCCGGGATCCTCCAGTAATACCTCCGCTCAAACCTTCGGCCGTGGTTTCCTCGCGCGGCTGAATGCCGACGGCACGCTCGACACCGCGCACAACGCCAGTGTCAACGCCCGCGTTAGCGCGATCGCCGTGCAGTCCGACGGCAAAACCATTCTCGGCGGCGCCTTCACCGCCATTCAAGGCACGGGCGAAACGACCCCCACCACGCGCAATTTCATCGCCCGGCTCAATCCCGACGGCGCAGTTGATCAGGCGTACAATCCGAACGCCAACCGCAACGTGCTCGTCCTCGCGTTGCAATCTGACGGCCGCCTTTTGGTGGGTGGTCCGTTCACTACCTTTCAGCCGAACGATGCGCCCGATTGGACGCTGCGGAAATACGCCGCCCGCCTGAATTCCGACGGAACGGTCGACGCGACGTTCGACCTCGATCTCAACGAACTGGCTGGCAACCGGGTCGACTCGTTGCGGGTTCTGCCGAATGGACAATTCTATATTGGCGGCAACTTCACCTCGCTGCATCCGATCGGGGCGCCCGCTCGCATCACGCGTCCCACGTTTGCGCGCTTGAACGCCAATGGCCTGGTCGACGTCGCCTTCGATCCCGCCGCAGGTGGCTCGACCGGCGCCGTGGTTAACGGGTTCGCCGTTCAGCCGGATAACAAGATTATTGCCGTGGGGAGCTTCTCCGACCTCGGCGGTTCCCGCAGCACCAATGTCGCGCGCTTCAATCCCGAAGGTACTCCGGACGTCAGCTTCAGCCCTAGTCTCGCGACCGACGGCCCCGTCAATGCAGTCGCTCTTCGGCTCAGCGGCGCCCCCATTGCCTCGCAACTCGCCGGCTTTGCCTGGTTGAATGCCAACGGCACGTTGCGTATGGCCTTCGCCGCGGGCGCGAGCCGCCTGAGTGGACAAATCCAGGCGATCGCCGTGCAGGCCAACGGCTCTGTGCTGCTCGGCGGCGCATTCTCCAATCTGGACAACACCACCGGCGGGAATCTCGTTCGCTTCAACGCGAACGGCACCCTCGATCAATTTTTTAACCCGCGCCCCAACGGCGCCGTATCCAGCATCGTCGTACAGCCGGACGGACGCATCGTGATCGCCGGCTCGTTCACCACCATCAATAACGTCGCCCGCAATCGCCTGGCCCGCCTCGATGCCAATGGTGCCCTCGACACTACCTTTGATCCGAACGTCAACGGACTGATCGAATCCATGGCCCTGCAGTCCGACGGCAAGATCGTGATTGCTGGCGCCTTCACGACCTTGCAGCCGAATCTCGCCACCGCTGCCACCGCTCGAAATTTTATCGCGCGGATCAATGCGGATGGGACGCTCGATACCGCCTACTACCCGAACCCGAACTTCAATGTTAACGCGATCGTGCTGCAGGCCGACGGTAAGATTGTCGCCGGCGGCAGTTTCAGCGCCGTCCAGCCCGGTGCGACCGGCGATGTCATCGCTCGTAGTGGTATCGCGCGTTTCAATCCGGATGGAACCGTCGATGCGAACTTCAATCCCCTGGCAAATGCGCCGGTGAATGCGATTCTCGCACTTTCTTCCGGTCAGTTTGTGATTGGCGGCAATTTCACCACGCTTCAGCCCAACGCGACCGGCGCGATCGTGACCCGGAATTACCTCGCCCGGATTAATAGCGACGGTGCCGTGGATGCGGGCTTCAATCCCAATCCGAATGCCGCGGTTGATTCTCTGGGCCTGCAAACCGACGGATCGATTCTGGTCGGCGGCTCGTTCTCTGGTCTGCAGCCGGGCGCGACCGGCGCGATCGTGACCCGCAACCGGCTCGCCCGCGTGAAGGCCGATGGCTCGCTCGATTTCGATTTCAACCCGAACCTCAATGGTCCGGTGGCCGCCCTCACGAGCCTGCCCGACGGTTCGATCCTGGTCGGCGGCAATTTCACCCAGTTGCAGCTGATCGGTTCGATCGTCATCGGCGGAAACTTCGGTTCCGTCGGCGGAGTCTCGGCACGAAATCTCGCCATCCTCAACGACGACGGTTCGGTGAGCACGACCTTCCAGCCCCGCCCGGATGGTGCGGTCAATGCCTTGCTCACGCTCGCCGACGGAAAAATCATCGTGGGCGGTGCGTTTAATAACATTGCAGGTGCCGCCCGCAGCGGACTCGCCCGTTTCAATGCGGACGGAACGTTCGATACCGCGTTCATCGCGACCGTTGGGGGCGCGGTACATTCGTTGGCGATGCAGTCCGATGGAAAAATTCTCGTCGGTGGGGCGCTGCCCGGTGCGTCCGGTCTGATTCGCATGAACGCGAATGGGTCCAGCGACGCGTCCTTTGCCGCCGCCGTTCCCGCTCCCATCACCGCGATCGGGGTGCAAGCGGATGGCCGAATTGTGTACATCTCGAATCGGTCCAACGTCGGGCGCTTGACCGCCAGTGGCTCGCCCGACGCCGGATCGATCGGCGTCAGCCAGGCGGCATCCGCCTACCGGACACTCGCCTTGCAGGTGAACGGTGGGATCATTCTCGGCGGCAGCGCGCGGATCGGCAGCGGCGGTGTCGCCCGCGAGTTCCTCGCGCGGTTGATGCCGAATGGGACGATTGATTCCTTATTCGATCCGATGCCTAACGGCGCCGTGACCGCGGTGGCACTGCAACCCGACGGACGCTTGATGATCGGCGGCGGATTCACCCGCGTCGGTGGCGTCACTCGAGTCGGAATCGCTCGTCTCAGTTCCACGGGCGCCGGCTCGCAAATGCTCGGAGTCAGTGCGGATCGGACGACGGTGATGTGGAGCCGCAGCGGTACTGTTGGTGAGGTATCCTCCGTGCTGTTCGAGCGATCCGCGGACCGCGCCACCTGGACGACCTTGGGTGAAGGGCGGCGCAGCGTGAGTGGCAGCGACTGGCAGCTCACCGGCCTGAATCTCCCGGCGAGCGGCGTATTCTATATTCGGGTACGCGCGATCACCCCGACGGGTGGAACGTCCTCGGGCCTTTACGAGACCGTGCGCGAATTCAACTTCACCAATCCCGCCGCCGCTCCGGCTCACTCGGTTACGGCTCCGTTGCAGGCCGCGGCTCCGGTGTTGGGCTTCGATCCCATCACGGGCATCGCGCCCCGCTCGATGCTGATTGTGGTGCCCGGCGAAGACACGGTGGAAATCATTGCGGCCCGCGCCGCGCAGATGAATGAGACCGGCCCTTCCCGTCTCGTCAACCTCTCGACCCGCGGTCATGTCGCCGCGGATACGCCTCTCATTCTCGGCTTCGCGATCAACGGCACGGAACCGCGCAGTGTGCTCGTGCGCGCGGCAGGTCCGGCGTTGGTGCAATTCGGTGTGAGCGACGCACTGACTGCGACGCGCCTGCAAATCTATGATGTGACCGGAGCGTTGATCATCACGGTCAACCCGGGAGCGAGCTCGACGGAAGCGTCGCAGGCCGCAGTGCGGACGGGCGCATTCCCGTTCGCCGCCGGAAGTGCGAACAGCGCGGCGCTCGTCACGCTCGCACCGGGCAATTACACGGCGCAGGTCATCGACGCCCAAGGGGGCGGAGGAGTCGGCCTAGCTGAAATCTACGATGCGGGCAGCGGCCACGGATCTCGTTTGGTGAACGTTTCGAGCCGCGCTTCGACCGGCAGTGGCAACGCGGCGTTGATCAGTGGCTTTGTGATTGCAGGCGCTTCGGCCGAGCGGGTGTTGCTCCGCGGTGTCGGTCCCGCGCTCGAGCAATTTGGAGCGAGTGGGGTGGCGGATCCTTCAATCGCGCTTTATGATGGCAATGGAATCGAGCTCGGTGGAAACGATAACTGGGTTGCCAGTGTGAGTGACATTTCGACGGCGGCGCGCCGGGCAGGAGCGTTTGCCCTGACCTCAGGCAGCAAGGATGCAGCGGTGCTCGCGACCCTGCCGGCCGGCGCCTACACGGTCCAAGTCCGCTCGGCCGTGCGCGGTAATGCGATGCTCGAGATCTACGAAGTCCCTTGATCGGTTCGCGTGGGTGACGAGTGTAACGGGCCGCTCCACTGCGAAGCTGGAGCGGTCCATTCCGCCATATAGTAGGGCGGGGCTGTGACCCGCCGTGAGCAGGGCACAGACCTGCCCTACGCCTCCGCGAGGCGGAACGAGCTGCGCGCCCGATCATGTGGGCGCATCCGCGTAACGGATACGACCCGCTGCAAAACCCACACCCGCAGCCCGGCGGACCTATTGCATCGCGCTGATGCTGGCCTCGGCTACCGTCCCGCTGTTACGTTGGGCGCGAAGCAATTCACGCCGCAGCCAGTCGAGCGCGGCATTCACGGCGCGGACCTTTACGGTCGAACGCGGTCCGGGATAACTGAGCTTTTTCGACCACACGCCTGCCGGCGAAAACAGAGCGACGAAGATGGTGCCGACGGGGTTGCCGCCCTGTCCCGTCGACGTCGCCGATCCGAATCCCGTTACAGCTAGAGCGTAATCCGCGCCCAAGGTTTCGGCAGCGCCAGTCGCCATGGCCACCGCCGCCTCGTCGCTCACGGCGCCATGCTGCATCAGGAGACACTCAGGGACGTCGAGCATCTGCGTCTTGGCCTCGTTCGAACAGCATACGACCCCGCCGGCGAAAAACTTGCAGGCACCGCACACTTCGGTGAACGCATGGGCGAGCAGACCGCCGGTGGCCGTTTCCACCACGGCGATTCTCTTTTCCTGCGCGCGTAACAACTCCGCACATACGCGAGCAAGGGAGTCGTGTCCGTAACCGACGAAATCATCTCCCAACAAACCCGCGCACTCCGCGGCGATGGCCGCAAGTTTCGTTTGCGTGAGCACGCCGGTCGGTGAACTCACCCGGCAATCCACCGCACCTTGGTGCGCACAGAAAGCCACGCTGAGCCCTGGCCCGACGCGGTCGAAAATTGCCTGAAGCTTCGTTTCAAGAGCAGATTCACCGACTCCCGCGGTGCGCAGCTGCACATACGATTCGCGATCGAGCAACAGCCCTCGCGCGGCCAATCGGGGCAGCACTTGCTCCGTAAACAACGGCTGCAACTCATTCGGGGGGCCCGGCAGCATGATCAAAACCTTGCCGTCCTGCTCCACCCAGAGGCCCGGCGCCGTGCCATTCGAATTCGGCAACACTTCCCCGCGCTCAAACACATACGCCTGCTTCAGATTGTTCGCGGTCATCTTCCGACCCAGCCGCGTGAACCGCTCCGTAATCGCGATTTCCGTGGTGCGATCAAACACCAGCCTCTGACCCAACGCCTCGGCCACGGCGTCGCGCGTACGGTCATCACACGTCGGGCCTAATCCGCCGGTCGTAATCACCACGTCGCTGCGCGCCCAACTTTCGCGAAACTGGGCCGAGATCGCGTCCGCTTCGTCGGTGATGGTGACGTTTCGCTGCAGGAGCGCTCCGCGGCGCCCCAGTTGCGCCCCGATGAAGGTCAAATGCCCATTGGCCGTCAGGCCCAGCAACAGCTCGTCGCCGAACGTGAGCAGTTCATAACGCACACTTCGCGCAGAAGGGCGGGGCGACTCACGGGCGGGATTGTGGGCTGAAACCATACTTGCAGGAGTGGAAAATAGGCGGATTCTTCGAAAATGCCAGCGACGATCTATGAGCGCTCCTGTCATCTGTCACTCATCCAATGCGTCGTCCTGCCATCTCGTTTGCCCGCAGCCCTAAGCCCACGAATCCGTTTTTAGATCGGATTCTGCGGGTGCAGCCCTCGTTTCGGAGGCGATTTTCCTACCGTGTCGACTCTGGCGTCAGGGGTCCCGCCCCGTTCGCGTTATTTCCCGAATGAACGAAAATCAGTCGATCACGCTCAAGGAAAAGGTGCGCCAGCTGCCCGACAAACCGGGCGTGTACCTGATGAAGGACCGGCTCGGACGCATCATCTATGTCGGCAAGGCGCGCAGTCTGAAGAAGCGCGTCTCGTCTTACTTTCAGCGCGGCCGCGCCTCCACGGTTGATCAGCCCAAGATCCGCGCGTTGATCGATTTGATCACCGATGTGGATACGATCGAGGTGAAGTCGGAACCCGAGGCGCTGCTCCTCGAGGGCAAACTGATCAAACAGTGGCGCCCACGTTACAACACCGACTTCACCGATGACAAACGCTTCCTGCTCGTGCGCGTCGACCTCGGCGAGGACTTGCCGAGGTTTCGTCTCACCCGGATCAAAAAGGACGATCGGTCCCGCTACTTCGGTCCGTTTGCCCACAGTGGCTTGTTGCGCAAAACGCTCGCGCAGATGCGGCGGCAGTTTGGCATCCTGCTGGCCGACAGCACGCCGCAACCGCTGCCCGACAACACCTGGCGGCTCTACGACGACCTGCGCGAGGAGCTTTATGGCACGGGCAACATCGTCACGACCGAGGCGTATCGACGCCGGGTGGACGACGCGTGTGCGTTTCTCGAAGGCAAATCACGCGAATGGCTGGAGACCCTGCGCAACGAGATGACGAATGCTGCGCTCAAGCAGGAGTTCGAGAAAGCCGCCGAACTGCGCGATGTCGTCTTCGCCCTCGAAGAAACCCTGCGCAAAACCAGGCGGTTCGAACGGCTCGATCCGACGCGTCCGCAAGGCGACGAGGAAGCGCTCGAGGCGCTGCAGCGCGCGCTTCAGCTGACGCATCCGCTGCACACCATGGAGTGCTTCGATATTTCGCACATCTCCGGCACGTTTGTCGTGGCCTCGATGGTGCACTTTGCCGACGGCAAGCCCGACAAGAACAACTACCGGCGTTTTCAAATCAAGAGCTTCATCGGCAACGACGATTATCGGGCGATGGAGGAAGTCGTCGGCCGGCGCTATCGGCGCCTCGCGGAGGAAAAGCGACCGATGCCGGACCTGGTCGTAATCGATGGCGGACGCGGCCAGATTGGAGCAGCGTTGAAAGCGTTTATTGCGCTCGATCTCACGCCACCGCCGCTCATCGGCTTGGCGAAGCAGCATGAGACGATTATTTTTCCGGACGAACGCGCGCCGCTGAATCTCCCGTTGAACCATCCCGGATTGAACCTGTTGCAGCGTTTGCGTGACGAGGCGCATCGCTTCGCGAATACGTATAACGCGAACCTGCGCTCGAAGAAAATCCGGGAGAGTGTTCTCGATGATTTCGCCGGCCTCGGCCCGGTGCGGCGGGCGGCATTGCTGGATCATTTCAGCAGTATCGATCGCCTGCGCGCCGCGACCGTTGACGAAATCGCCGAGGTCGCCGGTTTTGGTGGCCGCATGGCGGCCGACCTGCATGCGTTCCTCAATCGACCGGAAGTGGCCCGCGCAGCCGATGCACCGGAGACGGTGACGGACGCCGGGGAGTAAATCCGTTGTCCGCGTCCTGCGTAATGAACGCGACGTATGAAGGATTCAAATACAGAATGAACGTTCGGCACGCGAGCGGCGTCCCGCCGAGTCGCCGGGCTGCTCCAATCCGGGAAGCGGTGTTCGCAAAACCAGACTTGTAGTTTCGCGCCGCTTTGCCCAAACCGCAGCTCTGGATCTTGCCGTGAGTTCACTCCCCACTACTCCCGAAACATCGCCCCCTTTGGACCGCGCGCGCTGGTTTGCCGAGGAGGTGCAGCCTCACGAACCGATGTTGAGGGCGTGGTTGCGGACCCGATTCCCGTCGCTGACGGATACCGATGATCTCGTGCAGGAATCCTACGCGCGACTCATTCGCGCACGCGAAAAGGGCCCGGTTAAGAATGCCAAGAGCTACCTGTTTACGACCGCGCTTAATGCCGCACTGGATCTCATTCGCCGACGTAAAGTGGTTTCGTTCGAGCACGTGGCTGAGAACGAGCGATCCTCCGTGGTGGAAAACCGGCCGGATGCGAGCGAAGCTGCGAGTCGCACGGAGGAGCTTGAGATCTTGCGCGAAGCACTGCACGCGCTTCCCAAGCGGTGCCGGCAAGTATTCACCCTGCGTAAGCTCGATGGCTTAACGCACCGTGAGATCGCCGAGCAGCTCGGTGTTTCAGAGAAGACGGTTGAAGAACAGATTAACCGAGCGATGCGGCGTTGTGCCGCGTTTCTCCGGAGCCGGGGACTGCCATGAGACGTCGTCGCCCGGCACTTCCCCGTTATGATGCGCCCGAGCCCGTGATGCGATCGGCAGGGGCGTGGTTGGCCCAACGTGATCGTGGCTTCACGGTGGTCGAAGCAAAGGCGTTCAACATCTGGGTGGACGCCGATCCGGACCACGCCGCGGCGGTGGCGCAGTTGGAACAGACCATGTCCGTTTTCGACCGGCTGCGTGAGCTGGCACCGGAAGGCTCCCGGCTCGATCGGCATGCGCTCGCCCCCCATGCCCGAATCCATTCATCGATTCGCTGGCGATCGGCGGCGCTTGTGGTTGCTGGAATGGCAGCGGCCTTTGTCGTCATGTTTTTTTCAATACGCCCGAGCCTCACGTCATCCACGTGGCGGTACGAAACCGCGCCCGGAGGCTACGAACGCGTTACCTTGGTCGATGGTTCAAGCGTGGAACTCAATGCGGATACGATTGTGGAGGTCGAGTACTCCGCGTCAGATCGCCGGGTGCGGTTGACCCGCGGGGAAGCGCACTTTCACGTCGCACCGGATCCGCAGCGGCCGTTCGTGGTGGAAGCGCAAACCGTGGCGGTTAGCGCCGTCGGCACTGCTTTCAATGTGCGTCTCGCACCTACCGGAGTGGAAGTTTTGGTGACGGAGGGTCGCGTCCGGGTCGCTCCGCCGCCGTCCGCTTTGAAAGCTGGCTCGGGGAAGCCGGAGCAATTTTCGAAACGCATTACGCCACCAGAGGCCCCGTTGCTCACCGCTGGACACCGAATGTTGGTTCCGACCATCGAGAATGCTGAACCTGCGCAGATCGTCGTGATCAGTCCCGAAGAAATCGAGCGCTCCCTCTCGTGGCAGCCGCGCGTCGCCGTGTTTGGAAAAACCCCGCTGAGCATCGCCGTGGCCGAATTCAACCGCCAGAATCGGCAACAGATTGTGATCGGTGATCAGGAACTGGATACGTTGCGGATCGGAGGGAATTTCCGGACGGATCAGGCCGACGCGTTTGTCCGTTTGCTCGAAGCGAGTTTTGGGATTAGCGCCGAGCGATCGGAAAACTTTATCACTCTGCGGAAGACGTCGTCGATAGAATCTCCCTAAGTTTGTTGTAGGGGTGTTGCGCGGTTCGTTCGTCCAAGAACCCATGAGCACCCTCTCGGCTCCGATGGACTTAGTTCGCCATGGGCGAACCGTCGTCGCGGTACTCGTGAGTGTCATCGGTGGCCTGCTGGCGGCTCCTTTAGCGTCTTCAGCCGCAGGCGCCGCAGCGAAAAAGGCCTTTGATATCCCGGCAGGTGACGTGGTCCTCGCGTTAAAGGCATTTTCCGCCCAGTCGGGTGCGCAGGTCATTTATCCGGAGGAGCAGATTGAAGGGGCGAAGACCAACGCTTTGAAGGGCGCCTTTACGCCCGTCGATGCCATCGATCGCCTGCTGGCCGGTACAAAGTTGAAAGCAGCGTACGATCAAGGTTCGGGTTCGTTTGCAGTGAGTCGAGCCCCCGTTCCGCGAAAGGAATCCGCCCCCCCAAACGACTGACGGGCGGCGCGGCCGAAGGCCAGCGACCGCCCGAAAAGCCGGAGTCCACTGCATTGACCGACGATTCTACCCCCACCCCCATGAAACGAAAAAATCCCGTTGCTCTGCTCTTCGGCTGGCTCGCGCTATCGCTGAACCCGACCCATTCCGCCCCCGCCGCAGAGGGGGGCGGCGCGTCCGCCAATCAATCATCCGGGAGTGTCAGCGGCCGCGTGAAAAATATCGCCACCGGGAAGTACCTGAACAACGCGCGGGTTTCGATTCAGGGCACGGATTTACTCACCTTCACCGATGAATCCGGCTCCTATCGCCTGGCCGGTGTTCCAAGCGGAGCCATTGTCGTGGAAGTTTTCTATACGGGGCTGGATGAGCAAAAGGTATCGGTGAACGTGCCCGCCGGACAGCGCGTTGAGCAGAACGTGGAAATGACCAATGTCGCGCGTTACGGTGCAACGTCTGATGTCATCAAACTGGGCTCCTATGTCGTCGCCTCTGCCCGGGAAACGGACATCGAGGCGATCGCGATCAACGAGCAGCGCTTCGCGCCCAATATCAAGAACGTCATCTCAACCGAAACGCTCGGCGATCCACTCGGAGGCAGCATGGGCGACTTCCTGCGCTTTCTCCCAGGCGTCGCAGCCGCCTACGGCGCGCTCGAAACGGAAGGCGTGCTGATTCGCGGATTTCCGAGCAGCATGTCGGTCGTCTCCTCCGACGGTGTGCAGCTCGCGGGCGCCAACGCCAGCGGCGAGCGGGACTTCTCCCCATCGCGTGTCGGAGTGAACAGTATCTCCCGCGTTGAAGTCACCAAGGTTCCCCTCCCTTCGACGGCCGCCGACACCATGTCCGGTTCGATCAATCTCGTCAGTAAGAGCGCCTTTGAACGCAGTGCCGCCGAATTCAGATATCGAGTCGGCATCTCCTCCAACCAGCAGCGCTTTTCCTTCGATAAGACTCCTGCGCCCAGCAATAAGAAAACGCTGAAATGGTATCCGGATCTTGGATTCGACTACACCCTGCCGATCAGCAAGAATCTGGGCCTTGTCATCACGGGACTGCACTCCACGACTTCGTTTGAAACGGACACCTGGTATACAGACTATCGCGCCAGTGGCACGGGCACCAACGCCACCCCCGCCAACCCGTACTTGTGGAGAAACCGGAATGTTGAAGTTTCGCGTTCCTACGAACGGGATTCCCTTTCCGCCAAGCTCGACTGGCGTCCCTCGACCCATGGAGTGATCTCGTTCGGGACCATGGTGACGTACTATGATCAATTGAATTGGAACTCGAGTTTCAGTCCCACGGTTGGCAATGTGGGCACATCGAGCATTGGTGGCGGCACCGTCCTCTCCTACACCCCCGAACAGGTGAATGGTGCGACCGGTCGGGGCAGTGTCACGCAAGGGTTCAGCCACTCTAAAAACAGTGGTCTCAGTCAGTCCGCCAACCTCCGTTATCGTTTCGATGATGGAACGTGGAAAATCCTGTCGGCCATCAGCCGTTCAAATTCGAAGGCGTGGCGCCGGGACGTGGATCGCGGATTCTTCAACGCCGTCGGGGTCGGTCTGGCGGTGCCGGTTCGCGTGAATTACACCGGAATCTCCGGAGGCCAGATCGCTGATTTTCAGGTGTTCAATAATGCCAATCAGCCGGTTGATGTTTTCGATATCAATAATTATGTCATCAGCACCGCTTCGGGCGTTCCCAGAACCACGGTCCGGTCAACCATTACGTCCGCCGATCTGGATCTGCGCCGGCAGATGAACTGGCTGCCTTTTCCGGCCGCCATTCAAGTCGGAGGCATGCACCGGATTCGCACTAACGACGACGTGCGCTGGGATGGCCGCGCCTATAACTATAATGGTGTGAACGGTTCGAGGTCAGCGGCACCATATCTGTCGGATGTCTATTTTGGAGAGCGAAAGCTCGGCTCGTTCGAAGACAAACCCTATGTCCCGTGGATTTCACCGCATAAGGTGTGGGAGGCATTCGAGGCCAATCCTGCTCTCTTCACCCAGACCCTCGCGCAGGAGCGTACGACTGCGATCAATAATGTGCTCAATTCAAAATATATCGAGGAGGCGGTTTCTGCTCTCTATATTCAGGGCGAGGCCAGGTGGTTTAACAATCGGCTGAGTGCCGTGACGGGCGTGCGTTTCGAGCGTACCACCTCGGAGGGTGTGGGCCCCCTGCAGGATCCGAATGCGGTCTTTGTTCGTAATGCCAACGGAACCTTTGCACGGACGCCTGCCGGTGCGCGCATTCGCAGGCCGGAAGCCGGTGTCGCAGGCTCGCTCGATGAAATTCCGTTAATTTACCAGGCGCGCGCCTCCCGCGCGGAGCGGTCTTATCATGGCTATTATCCCAGCCTGCATTTGAACTTCCATGCCACTGAGCGACTGCTGGTGCGGGTGGCATATGCGAAAACGTATGGCCGCCCGAACTTCAGTCACATCATTCCCAATACAACGATCAACCAGGACGATGATCTGGACTCGGAACCGGAGGAAACAAGAGGCCGCATCACCTTCAGCAACATCGGGCTGAAGCCTTGGACAGCGGACAATTATGATCTTTCGGTGGAATACTATACCGATCAAGGCGGGGTGTTGAGCGGCGGCGTGTTTCTGAAGGATGTGACGGATTTCTTCGGGGTCTATGTGAAGGATGCAACCGCTGAGGATCTGCAACTGCTTGGACTGGACGAGCAGTATCTGGGCTGGCGGGTCACGACGCGATTCAACTCCGGTTCAGCCCGCGTCCGTGGTGCCGAAGTCAATTTTCGTCATTCCTTGTCGCCGTTGGGATCATGGGGTAAACAGGTGATTGTTTTTGCGAACGCGACGAAGCTGAAGCTCGACGGGCACGACCTTGCCGACTTCACCGGGTTTCTTCCTGAATCGGTGAACTGGGGTTTCACCATCGCGGTGAAGCGGGCCACCTTGATTACGAAATGGAACTATCGCGGGGAGCAGAAGGCGGTGTCGTTTCCCGACATGGGTCCCGATGCCTTTCGCTTCCCTCAGCCCCGCATGCAACTCGACGTGAGTCTCGATTTCCGGCTGACGAAGCGGATGTCGCTCTTCGCCAACGTGCGAAACGTGATGAACGAAATTCAAAAAGAAGATGCTTACGGCCCGAATACGCCGGAGCACGCACGTGAATTCTATCACGGCCGGTTCGGCCGCCCCTTCACCCTTGGCGTCAAGGGGTCCTTTTGAGATCTGCCGACGACAAAAATGGAACCGCTCCGATCTGGCAATTGCAGGGACCGAATTCTTCCCGAGGCGTCAGTCGGCCGATCCGGTGGAGCGCGGGAAGAATCGCCCGCCACCGGATTTTCAGATGAGAAAAAGAAATACCGCGGGAACGGATCGCAAAGGGGCGTCGATTAGTTAGATTTCTGACTCCCCCACGTTGGATCTCCCCATGATTTCGAGCCCTTCCCGCCCTCTCTTTCCATGAAACCTCGTGCGTTCATGCGTTGGGCGATTTTCAGGTCGCTCTGGTCCACCGGGATTCTGACCTGTCTCCATGCGGCGGATACGCCGCCGGTGGACTTCGGCCGCGAGGTGCTGCCCATCCTTTCGCAGAATTGCTTTCACTGTCATGGTCCTGACGAGGGTACCCGGGAAGCAAACCTGCGGCTTGATACCCGCGAGGGTGTGTTCCGCACCAAGGACGAAGTCTCCGTGGTCGTGCCCGGCAAGCCGGACGAAAGCGAACTCATCCTCCGCGTCCTCTCCCCGCATGAGGATGAAGCAATGCCTCCGCCGGACACCAAGAAGAAGCTGACGGAAACCCAGGTCGCTTTGCTCAAACGCTGGGTGACCGAGGGCGCCAAGTGGGGCAAACACTGGGCGTATGAAGTGCCGCAACGCCCCGACGTTCCGGCGGTTCAGGCCGCGCCCGAGCTGAAGAATCCGATCGATCACTTCGTCCGCGCCCGCCTGGAGAAGGAGCGACTCGCACCGTCTCCGGCGGCCGATCGCCGCACCCTTTTTCGCCGTCTAAGTTTCGATCTGCTCGGTTTGCCCCCGGACGCCACCGAGGCTCAGGCCTTCGTCGATGATCCGCGTCCCGACGCGTATGAACGTGTCGTCGACCAGTTGCTGGCGTCGCCGCATTTTGGCGAACGTTGGGGACGCTACTGGCTCGACCTCGCGCGCTATGCCGACAGCGGCGGGTACCTTAATGACACGCTTCGCCCTTATGCTTATCTGTACCGCGATTGGGTGATTGATGCGATCAACCGGGATCTCCCTTTCGACCAATTCACGATTGAGCAACTCGCGGGCGACCTCCTGCCCAACGCGACCCTCGAGCAGAAAATCGCCACGGGGTTTCACCGCAATTCTTTGAAGAACGACGAGGCCGGCGCGGACCTCGAGCTAGACCGTACCAAGGCCGCGGTTGACCGCATCGCGACCACCGGCGCCGTCTGGCTCGGTCTCACCGTCGGCTGCGCGGAATGTCACACGCACAAATACGATCAAATCACCCATCGCGAATTCTTCCAGCTCTACGCGTTCTTCAATAACACCGCCGAGCGTGATTTCCCTGCGCCTCGTCCGGAGGAACTCGCGGCCTATAATAAGAAACGCGCCACGTGGGAAAACGAGCGAGCCATACTCGAGTCTCCACTCGAAGCTTACCTCGCAACCATACTGGATACGAAACTGCCGGAGTGGGAGGGTACCGTCACCCTGCCGCCGGAGCGCTGGACGGTCCTGGTGCCGGAAGAGGTGACGGTGATCACGGAAGACGAAGAGCGCATCTTCCCGGCCAACGACGATCATTCCATCACGCCGGGCCCCAAGGATCCCTTGCGTTCCCGCTATATCGTCAAGGCACCCGTAACGATGAAGGTGGTCACGGGCATCCGACTCGAAGCCCTGGCCGATCCGGGAATGAATGTGGGCCGCAGCCGCGCGGGCGATTTCGCGCTCGGAGAGTTTTCCGTGATGGCGCAAACTGCCAATGGCGAACTCCACAAGGTGGAGCTGGCTTCGGCGCGGGCGGACTTTGCCGCGAAAAGCGGTCCCGCGGCTGAGGCGATTGATGGGGACAACACCACGGGCTGGACCATCGGGCCGGAGACGAAAAAACCCCACGTTATCCTCTTCGAACTGAAGGCACCGCAGGATTTCCCGGAAGGCACTAAACTCTTTTTCGAACTCGAGCATCGAACCGTGGGCTTGATGAGTCGATTCCGTCTCGCCGTCACCGCGGCCGCGACGCCGCTCACGCCGATCACGGTGCCGGATGAGATCGTCGCCACCCTTGACACGCCGCGCGAGAAACGGACTTCGAAACAGGTTGCCGCGCTCGCGCGCTATTTTGCCCAGACCGCGGACGAGCCCGGCATCAAGCTTTTCGAACCGATTCTTCTCCATGCGGCCCGCCAACCCGAGTTCCCCAAAACGACGGCGGCAATTCTCGCGATCCACGAACGCAAGACTCACATTCACCTCCGGGGCGAGTACCTGCAGCCCGGAGAACGGGTGTATCCAGGAACGTTGGACGTACTTCATCCGTTCCAAGCCAGGGACAAGACACCCGATCGACTCGATCTGGCGCGCTGGCTGGTGGATCCCGCAAATCCGCTCACCGCTCGCGTCACGGTCAATCATCTTTGGAAAAACCTGTTTGGCCGCGGACTTGTCACTACCCCGGAGAATTTCGGGGCGCAGGGGGAACGGCCCTCGCATCCCGAGCTCCTCGATTTTCTGGCCACCGAGTTCGTGCGGGTGGGGTGGAGTCGCAAGCAGATGCTCCGCTTGATGCTGACCTCGGCCACCTACCGGCAGGCCTCGGTCAATCGGCCGGATCTGGTGGACCGCGATCCCCTCAATGTGCTGCTCGCCCGGCAAAGCCGGCATCGCCTCGAAGCCGAGGTCGTGCGCGATGTTTTCCTCGCGCAAAGCGGATTGCTCAATCGCAAGATCGGCGGCCCGAGCGTGTTTCCGCCACTGCCGGAATTCGTCCTGGCGTTTGGTCGCAACCGGACCTGGCCGGAAAGTAAAGGCGAAGACCTGTATCGTCGCGGCTTGTACGTGCACTTGCGGCGCAATGTGCCGTATCCGATGCTGCTGACGTTTGATGCGTCGGATACCAGCGTCGCGTGCTTTCAGCGGGAACGCTCCAACTCGCCCCTGCAGGCCCTTACCTTGTTGAACGACCCGGTCTTTTTCGAATGCAGCACGAAGCTCGGCGAACAACTCGCGGCCCAACCCGGCGAAATTGCGGAGCGACTGCAGCAAGGTTTCACCCACTGCATGGGCCGCCCGCCCAAACCGCCGGAGCTCGAGGCGCTTCGTTCACTCTATCAAGATCAGCTTCAACTGACGAATGGGGATGGCACGTTGGCGATGATCGCCGTGGCTCGCGTCATCATGAACCTCGACGAATTTATCACCCGCGAGTAACGCGCAAAATCTCATGCTCAACCGACGACAATTTCTCATGCAGACCTGCGGCGGCGTCGGCGGCCTCGCGCTGATGCAGTTGTTGAATGGCGACAACTTGCTCGCCGCGACCTCGGCCGGCGGCATCGTGCGCCCAACTCACCATAAGCCCAAGGCGAAGAATTGTATTTATATCTACCTCGAGGGCGGACCGAGCCAGATGGATCTATATGATCCCAAGCCGATGCTCAATCAGCTCGACGGACAGGCGTTGCCGGAGTCGATGCTGGCGAACATGCGGTTTGCGTTTCTCGCCAAAGAGTCCGCCCGGATCATGGGAACGCCGCGAACGTTCAAGCGGCACGGCCAGTGCGGCATGGAGTTGTCGGATCTGATCCCGCATATTGGTTCGATCGCCGATGATATCTGTCTCGTGCGCTCGATGCACACGGATCAGTTCAATCATGTCCCGGGGCAGCTCCTGATGAACACCGGCTCGGCGATCTCGGGGCGCCCGAGTATTGGTTCGTGGTTGAGCTACGGGCTGGGCAGCGAATCGAAAAACCTGCCGGAGTTCGTGGTCCTGATTGCGGTGGGGCGCGGCGTGCCCGGCGGCTCGGCGAGTTGGTCGAGTGGGTTTCTTCCCTCGAAGTATTCGGGCGTGATGTTTCGAAACGACGGCACGCCCGTGCTGAACCTGGAGAATCCGGCCCGGATTACGTCCGAGATGCAGCGACGCAGTATTGAAGGCGTTTCGCAGCTCAATGCACTGCGACATGCAGACGTCGCCGACCCGGAAATCGAGAGCCGCATCGCGGCCTATGAACTCGCGTTTCGCATGCAGACCGCGGCTCCGGAACTGATGGACTTTTCCGGTGAATCCCAAGCGACCCTCGACATGTATGGCGTCGATCGCCAGGAGCCGAAATTCGAAGGTACCAATCTCGGCGGCACGGGCCTCTTCGGCACCTTTGCGCGGAATTGCCTCATGGCTCGCCGCCTGGTCGAGCGCGGCGTGCGCGTGGTGCAGGTGATCCACGCTTCGTGGGATCATCATAGCGGAATCAACACCCAGCTGCCGCACAACTGTGCCATGGCAGATCAGCCGATCGCCGCGCTCATTAAGGATCTCAAGCAACGCGGCTTGCTCGAGGATACGCTGGTCGTGTGCGGCTCGGAATTTGGCCGCACGGCGCTGGGCGAGAACCGTCCCGGTTCCAAAGCCGTGACCGGGCGCGACCATCATCCCAATGCCTTCAGTCTCTGGCTCGCCGGTGGCGGCATCAAGGGCGGCCAGGTCGTTGGCGAGACCGACGACATCGCGTGGAACGTAACCAAAGATCCAGTACACGTGCACGACCTGCACGCCACGCTGCTGCACCTCTTCGGATTCGATCACACCCGGCTGACCTATCGCTTTCAGGGGCGCGATTACCGTTTGACCGATGTGCACGGGCACGTGGTTAACCAGCTGCTCGCATAACGTAGAGCGCGCGGAGGTTGCCGCCGCAGAGGCTCGATGAGTCGGACGACTGTGTGCGCGTCCGGCAGGACGGGATGACGCGCACAGTGCGCTGACCGCCGGTCCGCCCTTCGCGTACTTACTTCTTCAATACCTTGTCCGCAGAATTCAAATACTGCGCCCAGTCGAAGGCCGTGACATCGTGTTTGCCGTCGCGGATATGGTACGCGATTGCATCGCCGGGGACTGGCTGGTTGACGGCGGGCAGGGCGGAAACGCCGAGGCCTTTTTTTCCAAACAACGCGTAAACCGGCTCCGCGTGCCTGGCGCTGAGAAATTCCCCGTGCGGGTCGGCCCACTTGTCTTCTTCCGCGCTGGCCACGTGCACCGCCCGGGGAGCGATGAGCGCGATGAGTTGGTGTTGATCAATCGGGAGCGTGTCCTCGCGATCGCTGTAAGCCCGGAAGTTCTTCGCAAACCAGAAGGGAAACGACCGGTTGATGCGGGCCACGGTCTCGCCGTATCGGCGCCGGCTCAGGGCGGCGCCGCCGCAGCCGGATTCGTTGGAAATCACGAGGGCGAACCGCTCGTCCTGCGCGCCCGCCCACAAGGCCGCCTTGCCCAGCCGCGAATGGCCCAGCACCGCCACGCGGCGCCCATCGATGTCGGGATCCGCTTCCAGAAAATCCAGCGCGCGGCTGAGGCCCCAGGCCCAGATGCCAATCGAGCCCCATTCATCGGGTCGCCGGTTTTCCACCGGGCTCGTGCCAAATAGGGCCGCTACATCCTTGGTGAGACCTTCACTGCGGTCTTCACCCACGTCCCCGTAATACATCGTGACACTCGCATAACCCCGCGCGACGACCGTCTCGATGGACCACTGTTCGGTATGTGTACCCCGGGTACCTTCGGTGGCCCGGTTGTTCACGATTCGCTGCGCCGCATTGGGCCGCATCCACGCCGTGGAAAGCGTGATGGTGGGATCGGGGTGCACGCTATTATTGCCGTAATAATTATAGCCTAAGAAGGCCGGCCACGGCGCTCTCTCTGCTCCGCGCGCCTGAGGTTGGTGAATGAGCAGGTGCATTTTCGGGCCGTCCTTCTTTTCGGTAAACCAGATCGTCACCTCTTTGCGCACGGCCTGTCCGCTGAGCGCAGCCGGATCCACGGCGGTGACCGCCCAATGCATCGTGTCGGGCCGACCCGCTGGCGTGCGCCCGTAGACTTCGCGGGAAAATACTTCGAGTAACTCGGGCCGGCGCTGCGTACGCCACGTGTTCGCGTCGGTCACGCGCGTCCCGTTGTTCAAGACCAGCGCATCGGGGAGGGTATACGCCGGAACTTTGGCTTCATCGTAATTGAATCCCTCTTGCTCCGCAGCGACTGACTCGGCGGCGAGAGCAAGCGACAAGGCCAGGAGCAAACGACGGTGGGGCATGCGTTCACTGTGTTCGTCGCGCTCCCCCAGGCAAGACCGCGAACTTGCCCTTGGGGTTGAACCCGAGGGGAAATGCCTCGGCGAGCGCTGTGCGACCGAATCGGAATGGCGCCGAATCGCAGCGGCGTGGCGTAATGGTGGCGGAGCGGAGTGTGGACGTGACCGACGGATAACAGTCTGTGCCTTACTGGCGGCGTTTGCATGGTTCTCGCTCGGAATAGCGCACCGGCCGCGTAGGGTGGCTCCTCGATGACGACGATCGTGCGTACTGCTCTCCTGTGGGTTTTGGTTCTCGCTGCGGGCTACGCTCGCGCGGACGTCACGCTCGCTCCGCTGTTTACGGACGGGGCGGTCCTGCAACGCGACCGCAGCCTGCCGATTTGGGGCAAGGCCAAGCCAGGCGAAAAGGTCACCGTGAGCTTTGGTTCGCAGCGACGGGAGGCGACCACCGCTGCCGATGGGCGATGGCTCGTGTTACTCGACCCCGTTCCGGTGAGCGCGACGGGAAGTGACCTGATCGTATCGGGTGAAAACACGGTCTTGGTGCGCGACGTTCTGGTGGGCGACGTCTGGCTGTGCTCGGGACAATCCAACATGGTGATGCAGGTGAGCCGTGCGGACAACGCGGCGCAGGAAATCGCGGCCGCCCGGTATCCATTAATTCGACACGTCAAGATAACGCAGACCGTGGCCGAAACGCCCGCGGATGCGGTTGCCACCAGCGGCTGGCAAACGGCGACGGCGGAAAACGTGGCGACGTTCACCGCCGTCGGTTATTTCTTTGCTCGTGATATCCGTCTGAAAACGGGCGTTCCCATCGGACTCATTAACTCCAGC
>Ga0163144_10005879_pt1 | contig 27221 bp, 22 predicted proteins | sample OliLak19BULKMAT1_FD_123175 | JGI IMG/M metagenome (GOLD analysis project Ga0163144, IMG submission 123175) | Freshwater microbial mat bacterial communities from Lake Vanda, McMurdo Dry Valleys, Antarctica - Oligotrophic Lake LV.19.BULKMAT1 | ecosystem: Environmental > Aquatic > Freshwater >... | reverse complement strand
GCGTGCTGGCTGCCGAGGCCGGCCCATTGGCGCACTGGACTCCCGTGCACCTGCACCTCGGCGCGGTCGAGGTCGGCGCGCGCGTGGTCCTGCTCGAGGGCACGCCGATAGCCCCCGGCAGCAACGCCCTGGTCCAGCTCGAACTCGACCGGCCGATCGGTGCGCTGCGTGGCGACCGCTTCATCCTGCGCGACCAGTCGGCGCTGCGCACGATCGGTGGTGGCCGCGTGATCGACGCGTTCGCGCCGCTCGCCCGCCGCCGCAAGTCGCAGCGCCTGGGCGTGCTGGCCGCGCTCGAGCAGGACAAGCCCGCCGACGCACTGCGCGGGCTGCTCGCGCTCGAGCCGCCGGGCGGGGTCGAGCTGGGCCCCTTCATGACGCTATGGAACCTGCTGCCGGACGCGCAGCAGACGCTGCTGCAGGCCGTGCCGCACCGCGCGGTCGACGACGGTGCGCGCCGCCTGGCTTTCGCAACCGGCCAGCTCGAGCGCTTGACCTCGCGCATCGGCGAGACGCTCGGCGCCCATCACCAGCGCGCGCCCGACAGCCCGGGCATGACGGCCGAGCAGTTGCAGCGCGCCATCGCCGCCAAACCCAGCCCGCGCGTGTTCGCGCTGCTGCTGCGCGAGCTCACCGCCGGCGGCAGCCTGCAGCGCCACGGCCCCTACCTGCGGCAGGCCGGTCATGAAGCCGCGTTGCAAGGCAACGAGCAGAAGATCTGGGAACGCTTGAAGCCGTGGATCGCCGAAGGCGGCCTGCACCCGCCCAAGCTGAGCGAGCTGCTGCTGCGCGACCGCAGCCTGCACCGCGACCCGGTCGTGCGCCTGCTGCACAAGCTGGCGCGAACCGGCAAGCTCTACGCCGTCGGCGCCGAGTACTTCGTCCTGCCGCAGCAGCTGTGCGAACTCGCGGTGCAGGCCCAGGCGCTGGCCGAGCGCGACGAGCACAAGCGCCTGAACGTCAAGGCCTACCGAGAGGCCACCGGCATCAGCCGGCACCTCTCGGTGCCCCTGGTAGAGTTCTTCGACCACATCGGCTTCACCAAGCGCGATCCGGTGGGCCGCAAGATCCGCCGCGACGCGCGCGAAATGTTCGGCACCTCGCCATGACGAGGCCAACCTCTGGAGGAGGATCGTCCCCCGGTGGGGCGTCCGGTCTGCAAAACCGGGAGGGGCTGCTCTGCGGTCCCTGGTGGGTTCGACTCCCACCCTCTTCCGCCCTGTTGTGGCCCCCCCCCGAAGCGGCTTCGCCGCCCCCCCCCAGGGGGGCGCCGCTGGCGGACCGGCAAAGCCGGATCCGCGGCGTCTGCTGGGCAACCGGGGTTTGGCGATGAGTGTGCTGCCCCATCGACCACCGTCGCTCGACACGCTGCTCGACGCGCCGGCGCTGCGCGGGTTGGTTGCGCTGCACGGCCGAACGAGCGTGCTCGCTGCGGCGCGCGAGGCGCTCGAGGCCTGGCGTGCCAATGCCACGGCGCCCTTCGACATCGCCGGGTTCGAGCAGCGCTGCAGTGCCGCCCTCACCGCGCGCGCCGCGCCGCACCTGCGGCCGGTCTTCAACCTCAGCGGCACGGTGCTGCACACCAACCTCGGCCGCGCGCTGATGCCGCAGGAGGCGATCGATGCGGTCGCAGCGGTGATGCGCGACCCGTCGAATCTCGAATACGACCTCGCCCGCGGCGCGCGCGGCGATCGCGACGACGCCATCGAAGGCCTGCTGCGCGAGCTCACTGGTGCCGAGGCCGCCACCGCGGTCAACAACAACGCGGCCGCGGTGCTGCTGGTGCTGGCGGCGCTGGCCGAGAAGAAGGACGTGATCGTCTCGCGCGGCGAGCTGGTCGAGATCGGTGGCGCGTTCCGCATTCCCGACATCATGCGGCGTGCCAACGCCCGACTGGTCGAAGTCGGCACCACCAACCGCAGCCATATCGCCGATTTCGAAGAGGCGATCACGCCGCGCACCGCCCTGGTGATGAAGGTGCATGCCAGCAACTACGCGATCGAGGGCTTTACCGCGAGCGTGCCGATCGCCGAGCTCGCCGCGCTGTGCCGAATGCGCGGCTTGCCGTTCGTCGAAGACCTGGGCAGCGGATCTCTCGTCGACATGGCGCGCTGGGGCCTGCCCTCGGAGCCAACGCCGCAACAGTCGATCGCCGCCGGCGCGCATGTGGTGACGTTCAGCGGCGACAAGCTGCTCGGCGGCCCGCAGGCCGGCCTGATCGTGGGCGACAAAGCCTTGATCGCGAAGATCAAGCGCCACCCCCTCAAGCGCGCGCTGCGCCTGGACAAGATGACGATCGCCGCGCTCGAAGCGGTGCTGAAGCTCTACCGAGACCCCGACCGCATCGCCGAGCGCCTGCCGACGATGCGCCTGCTGACGCGACCGCTGACCGAGATCCGCGCCGCCGCCGATCGGCTGCTGCCTCTCGTCGCCGAGGCCCTCGCGGGCAAGGCCCGCGTCCAGGCGCTGCCTTGCAAGAGCCAGATCGGCAGTGGATCCCTGCCCGTCGACCGCCTGGACAGTGTCTGCCTCGCACTCGGTCCGCCAGCCGCGGCCAAGCGCACCGGCAGCTTCCCCGATCGACTCTCGGCTGCGCTGCGCGCCTTGCCCAGGCCGGTGATCGGGCGTGTCGAAGACGGACAGCTGCGGCTCGATCTGCGCTGCCTGTCACTGGCAGACGAGTCGGTCTTCGTTCGACAACTGGAGCGCGTGCCGACGTTGCCGTGATCTACGGCTTCGACAGGAACGTCCGCAAGCAGGCAGGCTTCACTCGAGCATGTCGAAGCCCTGCGCCTCGACTTCGACGAAGGCCCGTGTGAACGCGGCCAGGGCTGCGTAAAGCCTGGCGCGCGGGTGGGCGATCACGGCGTCGGCCAGCGAGCTGCCGACCCAGGGCTGGATGTGGGCGCGGAAGATCCGGCGCTGGCGCTCGAGGTTGCAGACCGCGAGGTCGTCGCCGGCAATCAGGTAGCGCATCACCTCGAACAGGAACGAGAGATGGTCCTCGGTTTCGATGGCCGCCGGGTCTCGCGCCAGCTGCAGCTCGGCGAGGTCGCTGCGCAGCGCGACCAGCGGCTTCTCGTTCAACGCGCCGGCCAGGTGCTGCGATCCGTAGGGCAGTACATCGGGCTTGCCGATGCCGACGAAAAGGGCCTCGAATTCCGTGGCCGCCGCCTCGACGCTGCTGGCACGCATCGCGGCCACCAGGTCCTGCCACGGCGCTTCGAGAAACGAGCCCGGCTGGGGCGCCTCGGTGACGGCGACCTGGAACTGCTCGAGGAGCGCGGCATCGGGCGGCGCAAGCCACAGGCGGGCGAGCAGGCCGTAGAGCTCGGCGCGCTGCAGCTCCTCCCCTTCGTCGCGCGCCTGCAGCGTCAAGGGTGCATGTTCCTGGTTCATTCGTGGCGCTTCACAGCTCGGTGATCTTCACTTCGTCGGGGTTGGTGTGGATGTCGATGACCCGGCAGTCGCTGCACATCTTCAAGCGTTCGGCCGCGGCACCCTGGAACATCGAGTGGCCGGCCAGCTTGACCACCATCGCCTCGATCGCCTTCAGCGTACCGAAGGGTTTGGCGCAGCGGATGCAGGCGTAGGGTTGCGCCTGGGCCACCACGCGCAGGGCCTTGCGTGCCTTGCCGCCGTCGGCCAGCCACAGCCGCGGCTGCAGGCGAATCGCGTCTTCGGGACAGGTCTTCACGCACAAACCGCATTGCACGCAGTTCTTCTCGATGAAGCGCAGCTGCGGCAGATCCGGGTTGTCTGCCAGCGCGGCTTCGGGGCAGGCGCCGACGCAGGACAGACACAACGTGCACTTGTCGGTGTCGACCAGCAGCGTGCCCAGCGGCGAGCCGGCGGCAGGCAGTGCGATGGCATCGTCGCGCGGCGGTGCCACGGCTGCCTGACCGATCAGGTGCTCGAGGGCCAGCTCGAGGGTGGCGCGCTTGTCGGCCTGCGGCGAAAAGCTCGCCGCCCGCGCAACGACCTGCGCCGCGGGCGCCTGCAACGCCGTGTCGAGCGCGGCCACGTCGGCCGCATCGATCAACCGCAAGTGCGTGCCGGCATGGCCCAGGCCCGTCAGGATGGCTTGCGCCACTGCCATCTGCTCGGCCAGTGCGCGGCGGTAGTCGGGCGCCTCCTCGTCGGTCAGCAGCACCCACACCTGGCTCGCGCCGAGTGCGATGGCCGAGAGCCAGAGATCGATGCCGACGCTGGCCGTGTGCCACACGTCGAGCGGGATGACGCGCGAGGGCACGCCGTGCACGCGCCGCGTGACGGGCTTCGCATGGCGCGTGCTGGTGGCCGCGCGACCCAGCGCATCGATGCGTCGTGCACCTTCGCCCTGGCTGTGGATCAGCAGTGCCGCGTCGCGCCCGCCGGCCTTCTGGTACGTCGAGAGCAGGGTGCGGATGCGGCGTCCCTGGTCGACCGTGTTCGGCGTGGCATAGGCCAGCGCGCCGCTCGGGCAGACCGTCGTGCAGGCACCGCAACCGATGCACAGGTGCGGCTCGACGAAGATGCCGCCGCCCTGCCCGCCCGGCAGCGGCGTGGCCGGCGTGGCTCCGGTGCGAACTCTGCCCCCCGACTTGCCTTTCAGCGAGGCATCGCTGCGGATCGCCTGGGCCGAGCAGACGTCGATGCAGGCGGTGCAGCCGATCTGCTCGTTGCGGCTGTGCGCACACAGCTTGGGCTTGTAGTGAAAGAACTTCGGCTTGTCGAACTCGCCGACCAGATCGCGCAGCTTCAGCACCGCCTCCTGCAGCCGGCCCGCGTCTGCGCCGACATGGAAGTAGCCCTGCGGCGCGGCATGTTGACGAAAGGCCGGCGCCGATTCGTCGGCGCGCAGATCGAGCACCAGATCGAACTTCGCGGTGGTTTCGAGCGCAGGGCGCTGGAAGTCGATAGCGCCGGCGGCTTCGCAGGCGCGCACGCAGTCGCGCTGCGCTGTGCATTTGGCGAGGTCGATCTGATAGCTGAAGTCGATCGCGCCCTCGGGGCACACGTCGATGCAGGCATTGCAGCGTGTGCACAGGTCCAGATCGATCGGGTTGCTCGATGTCCAGCGGGCCTCGAACGCGCCGAGCCAGCCGGTCAGCGCGGTCAGCTGCCCGGCATGCACCGCGCGCTCGCGCCGCTGCGCCAGTACGCCGCCCCCGGTCAGCAGCAAACTGGTTTGCAAGCCCGGGCCGAGCAGGTGAGCGGCATGCTCGGCCGCCGTCGCAGGGCCGATCACCAGGCAGCGTCCTTCGCTGCGGTAGCCGGCGGTGGGCACCGGTTCGGGCTCGGGCAACTGGGCCGCTGCAATCAGCGCAGCGATCTTCGGCGTGGCCTTCGAGGCGTCGTCGGACCAGCCGCCGGTCTCGCGGATGTTGACGAATCGGATCGGCCGCTCGGCCACGCTCGGTGCGCCGACCGTCTGCTCGTTCAGCTCGAGAAACAGGCGGCTTTCTTGCGTGCAGGCGATCAGCAGGTCTTCGCCCGACTTGGCCGCACGCTGGAACTCAGGGGCTTCGCGGCGGCACAGCGTCGTGTACAGGTGGACCGGGCTGCCCGCCGTCGTCCCCGGGCTCGCCAGGTTCGGCAGCGCCTGGCCCAGCGCCAGGCTGTCCAGGGGCATCGTCCGGTTGCAATTGCAAAGCAGGGTCTTCATGGGGAGGTGGATTATCCGGTGTGGGCTTGTGCTGTTCTTCCAGCTCGTCGTCGAGCAGACCGAGCGCGCGCGCCTGCACCATCTGCCGCAACATCGATTTCGGGATCGGCTCGAACTTGTTGTAGTCGTCGATGTAGATGTCCAGCCCGTCCATCACATTGAAGTGCGGGTCGGTAAAGAGCTTCTTCATCGCGGCATTTTTGACGCCCGTGTCGACGCCGGGGGCGACGAAACGGGAGAAGTCGGACTCGCGGGTGAGCTCTGCGACGTCCTCGAGGGTGGGCCGTGCTGGCGCCTCGGCAGGCTCGACCGCTGCAACGGGATCCCGTTCGTGCTGAGCTGGTCGAAGCGCTGGCTCGGTGCGCACGGCCGGCTCGGCCGGCACAACAGGCGCGGATGACACCGCAGGCACGGATGGCACAGAAGGCGGCTGCTTCACCTGCGCCTTGCGCTGCGACCATCGCGAGAGGAAACCGCCCTGGTCGTCGTTCGAGTCAGTCATGCAGCTTCAGAGCCCGGCTGCGGCGCTCGCGTTCCTCGGGGCTCAGGAATGACTGCGCGCGCTGCTTGCGCGGGGCTTCGAGGATCGTGTTCTCGTTGGTGAAGACGCGCAGCCATTCGCGCAGGTCGTCCTGCAGCGGCACGTTGTCGACCTTGCCGTCGGCGCTCAACCAGCGGTCGGCTTCGATGTACGAAAGGCTGACGGCCACTGGCCTGGCGATCGACGCGTCGGCCTCGTCGGCGCGCCACAACACGAACCACACCGGCGCGCCCGACGTGAGGTTGAGGAAGTAGCCCTTGCACTCGTCGGGATACAACTCGAGCGCGTGGCCGGGAAACAGCCACTGCGAACGCTTGCCGTCGTCATGCAGCTTGCGCGGCGCGCTGCCGAAGCCACCCTCGTCAGCGATGACCTCGATCACGCGGTGCTGCCAGTCCTCCCAGCGGTTCGGCTGCGCCACCCGCTCCATCACCACGGCAACCTGAACGGCAGGGCGCTGCATTGCTCTCAGTGCCGCGTCAAGTGGTCTTCGAGATCGAGATACTCGGGAACTTCGAGCTGAAGTCCTTGGCCTTGGCCGCAATCTTCACCGCCACCTTGCGCGCCACGGCCTTGTAGATCGCGGCGATCTCGCCGTCGGCGTCGCTCACCACCGTGGGCCGCCCGGCATCGGCCTGCTCGCGGATCGACAGGTCCAGCGGCAGTGCGCCGAGGTAGTCGACGCCGTACTGCTCGGCCATTTTCTTGCCGCCGTCGGCGCCGAAGATGTGCTCGACATGGCCGCAGTTCGTGCACACGTGCACGGCCATGTTCTCGACGATGCCCAGGATCGGCACACCCACCTTCTCGAACATCTTCAGGCCCTTGCGAGCATCGAGCAGCGCGATGTCCTGCGGCGTCGTGACGATGATCGCGCCGGTCAGTGGGACTTTCTGCGACAGCGTCAGCTGAATGTCGCCGGTGCCCGGGGGCATGTCGACGATCAAGTAGTCCAGGTCGCGCCAATTGGTCTGGCGCAGCAGCTGCTCAAGGGCCTGCGTAACCATCGGGCCGCGCCAGATCATCGGGTTATCGGCATCGACCAGGAAGCCGATCGACATGACCTGCACGCCGTAATTCTCCATCGCCTCCATGGTCTGGCCGTCGGCACTGTCGGGCCGGCCCTCGATGCCCATCATCATCGGCTGGCTCGGGCCGTAGATGTCGGCGTCGAGGATGCCCACCGACGCGCCTTCGGCCGCCAGCGCCAGGGCCAGGTTCACGGCCGTGGTGCTCTTGCCCACACCGCCCTTACCCGAGGCCACCGCGACGATGTTCTTCACCTTGGGCATCAGCTGAACGCCGCGCTGCACCGCATGCGCGACGACCTTGCTGCCCAGGTTGACGCTGACGTTCTCGACGCCCGGCAGCGTGCGCACCGCCGCGATCAGCGCCTTGCGCAGGCTGGGCAGCTGGCTCTTGGCCGGATAGCCGAGCTCGATGTCGAAGGCCACGTCGCCGCCGTCGACCTTCAGGTTTTTCACCAGGCGGGTCGACACGAAGTCCAGGCCCGTGTTGGGGTCGACGACAGCCTTCAGGGCCTCGGTGACCGAGGATTCGCTCAATGTCATGGAGCTGTCTGCACAGGTAGCCGCAAAGGCGCGCAGTCTAGCTGGCCGCTTGCGGACGGCCCGCGTCAAGACCCTGCAGCGGCAGCGAGATCCAGAACGCCGCACCCACGCCTGGGGCCGTGGGGTTCACTCCGATGCTTCCACCCATGCGCTCGACCAGTCCGCGGCTGATCGCCAGGCCCAGGCCGGTGCCTCCTTGCTTGCGCGTGTCCAGGTTGGCGGCCTGGGCAAAGGGCTCGAACAGGTGCGGCACAAAGTCCGCCGGCACGCCGGGGCCCTGGTCGGTCACCGTGGCCCGCGCCTGCGCGCCGTCGCGCTCGAGGCTCAGCACCACGTCGCCGCCGACCGGTGAGAACTTGATCGCATTGGACAACAGGTTCAGCAGGATCTGGTTCAGGCGCAGCGGGTCGGTGGCCATCGGCAGCGCCTGTTCGCAGGGCAGCACATGCACCTTGACACCGCGCTGCTCGGCCATGCCTTCGCAACTGGCGGCTGCGGCTTTCGCGGCGTCGTTCAGATCGAGCGGCTGCACCTCGATGCGCATCTGCCCGGCGCGCAGCTTCTCGAAGTCGAGGATGTCATTGACCAACGCCACCAGCCGCTCGCTGTTGTCGTGCGCCAGCGTCACCAGCCGCTGCACCGTCGGCTCGAGCATGGCGCCGCCTTCGGCCAGAAGCGCGAGCGAGCCGTGAATGCTGGTCAACGGGGTACGCAACTCGTGGCTGACCATCGAGACGAACTCGTGCTTCATGCGCTCCACGCGCTGCACTTCGCTCAGGTCGCGCGCCACGCAAACGCCCACGCGGTGCCCTTCGGCGCGGGTCTGCACCAGCGAGACGTCGATCGGGAAGCGCTCGGTCGCCTGCCCGCTGCCGCGCAGGCGCAGGCCTTCGAGCTGCATGTGGCGCGCGTTCCAGGGCATCGCGGCATCGCTGTCGGCACCGCCATCGGTTTCCTGGGCTTCTTCGGCCTCGCCCGCAACGACCGACTGCGGCGCTGTGTCTGGCCAGTGAAGTTCCTCGTCCAGGCCCGGCATCAGCAGCGACATCGGGCGGCCGAGCAGCACCCGCCGCGGCGCGCCGAACATCGCTTCGCCCACCGGGTTGATCCACTGCACGCGGCCGCGCGCGTCGAAGGCGATGACCGCGTCGGGGATGTGGTCGAGCAGCACGCGCATGCGGCGCTGCGACAGGTTCAGACGGTCCTGCGCCAGGGCCCGGCGCTGGGCCTCACCGAAGAGCTTGCGGCTGCCCTCGGCCATGCGCAGGCTGAAGCCGCGCACCACCACCAGCGCAATGCCGCCCAGCAGCACCGCCGCCATCGACAGCAGCACCAGCGAACGCCAGCTGGCGTCGACGCGCTCCGAAAGGCGCTGGTCGCCGTCGTCGCGCTGGCGCTGCGCGGCCTGCAACAAGCCGCGCAGGCCGGTGTCGATGCTCTGGCGCACCGGCTCGGCCTGCGCCGAACGCGCCTGCACCTCGGCAACACCGATCTGAACACGATCGGCGCAGGCCCGGCGCAACGGCGCGGCATACAGCAGCTGCCATTGCTGGGCGTCTGCGCGCAGTCGGGCTGCCAGCGCCGTCATGCCCTCGGGCGCGGCAGGGTCGGCAGCGTGTTGCGGGCCGAACTGAGCTTGCAGCCGCGTCAGCGTGGCGGCCCAGGCGGGCGCCGGCGCGTCCGCGGGAGTCGTTACCCCAGCGCCGGTGGCCGCACAGAGAACGAGCTGCACATCCGGCTGTAGTTGCGCTTCGAGCCGGTGCAGGGTGGTCATCAGCTCGTCACTGCGGGCACGAAAGCCTTGGGCTTCCAGCAGCTCGGCATGCGAGCGCCAGGCCAGAACGACCAGCGAGACGATCGCTGCGGCGAGAAGCCCGAAGGCGAGCGTGAAGCGCGCGGCGAGCCAGGAGCGACGGTCCAGGCGCATGGCTCAGGGACGCGGTCCGGTTCCGCGCACGCCCAGGCGGTGCATTTCGCCCCAGCGCTGCTTCTGGCCGGTCAACCACTTGAAGAGGCCCACGGTGCGCCACCACACCGTGAGCTGACGGTAGCCCAGGTTCTCGACCACCATCGCCAGCAGCAGCACGGCCAGATGGCGCGGGCGCGGATAGGTGCGAAAAGCCATCTCCTCGAGAAGCAAGGCGGCAGCCGAGAGCATCAGGCCGCTGCCAAAGGCCAACAGCAGGAAGGCGCCGAAGGCCGGCCAGGAAACCAGGTCAAACACGATCAGCGCCGTCATCACGGCATAGCCGAGCAGTTCGACAAGCGGCCCCAGGCCCTCGATCAGCAGCATGGCCGGGCAGGCGAGCCAACCCACGGCACCAGCCTTCGGATGGAAGAACAGGATGCGGTGCTTCCACAGGCTCTCGAGCAGGCCGCGTTGCCAGCGCGTGCGCTGGCTGCGAAGCACCGCCAACGACTCGGGCGCCTCGGTCCAGCACACCGCCTCGGGCACGAAGGCGATGCGGTAGGCACGGCCGGCCAGCCGGTGCATCCGGTGCAGGCGCATCGTCAGTTCCATGTCTTCGCCGATCGTGTCGACCGAGAACCCGCCAGCCTCGACCAGCGTGGTGCGCCGGAATACGCCGAAAGCGCCCGAGATGATCAAGAGCGCATTCAGCGGCGCCCAGCCGATGCGGCCGTTGTGGAAGCCGCGCAGGTACTCCAGGATCTGGATGCGCGCCAGCCAGTTCGACGCCACGTCGACGCGCTCGAGGTAGCCGCGCGAGATGTGGCAGCCGTTGGAGATGCGCACCGTGCCGCCGCAGGCCACGGTCAGCGGGTCTTCGATGAAGGGCCGAACCACGCGCTTCAAGCTGTCGCGCTCGAGCACCGAGTCGGCATCGACGACGCACAGCAGGCCGTTGCGCGACGCATTCACCGCCGCATTCACCGCGTCCGAGCGGCCGCCGTTGTCCTTGTCGATCACCAGCAGCTGCGGATGCTGCGGGCTGCGGTAGATGCCGCGCAGGGGCTTCACCGGCAGCGTGCGACGGTAGGCCTGCTGGAACGGCTGCAGTCCGAACTCGCGTTTCAGGACATCGACGGTGCGGTCTTTCGAGCCATCGTTGACGACGATGATCTCGAAGTCGGGGTAGTCGATCTGCAGCATCGAGCGCACCGATTCGGCGATCGTCGCTTCCTCGTTGTAGGCCGGGATGCAGATCGAGACCCCGGGCTCCAAGCCCGCGGTGTAGGCGGGCAGCGCCGCCAGCGTGCGCAGGGCGCTGTCGCGATGCACCGACCGCAATGCGATCAGGTTCAGCACCAGGTACACCAGGTTGATGCCGACGAAGTAGGCCAGGAACAGCCAGGTCAGCGCCTGGGCCCAGAGCGGCAAGGTCGTCATGCCGCGAGGGCCTGAGCCGCCAAGCTGCGCTCGGCCATCACCTGGTCGAGGATGTCGCGCGCATAGCGGTCCGAGACCAGCCGACGCAGCTGGACCATGTCGTCCGCCTCCACGCGCGGCATGCCGACCAGCGACTGTGCGGCGCGGTAGCGAACCCACCAGTTGGCGTCGCCCATCAGGTCGATCAAGCGGTTCTGATCGGCCGCGGTGCCGATTCGCCCGAGCGCCTGCGCCGCCGCCGAGCGGACCAGCGGATCGGTGTGGCCGGCGAGGCGGCGCACGTCGGCCAGTGCCGCCGGGCCCTGCAGTTGGCGCATCGCGATCGACAGCACCTGGGGTTCCTGACTCGTCTGCACCAGGCGGTCGAGCAGACTGTGAATGTTCGGAACTTCGGCGAAACGCAGCAGCGGCAACAGGCGCAGCCGGTCGTACAGCTTGCCGTCCATCAGGCGGCGCGTCAGCGGCCCGGCGATCGCCTCGTGCGGCGATTCGCGCAACAGCGTGCCCACGCGCGGCGCGGGCCAGTCGCTGTGCTTCAGGTAACGCTCGAACACGCTTTCGGCGGCCGACGCAGCGTCGATGCGCATCAGCGCGCGCGCAGCCGCCAGGCTGGCTGGCGTGCCGACCTCGTGCATGCCCTGGTCGAGCCGCGACCAGTCGGCCACTTTGGCAAAGTGGCCGAGCGCCGCATCGCCGAGCACGCGCGCGGCCACCGTCGGCTGCGACTCGAGGCGCTGCGCCAGCGCGTACAGGCCGATGCGCTCGCCGAACTCGTTCAGGCGCAGGTGCGCCGCACCGCGCAGGCTCTCCTGCATCTGGTTCCACAGCAGCAACACCGGCACTTGCTCACCACGCTGCAGGCGGGGCGCAGTGCAGTCGTCGCCGGCTGCCACCTGGACCATGAGCGGCCGCCAGCGCTGCACCGCACGCTCGTGGCGGCGCCGGCTGCGCACCGCGTGCACGCGCATGCCGACCACCGCCAGCGCCATCATGCCGGTCAGCGCCAGCGCGGTCAGGCCGACGCCTGCGGCCAGGCGCAGCGCCGGGTCAGAAATCGAATCGAACACCGAGCCGCGCCCCGCTGCGCTGGTACGGCGAGCCGGCGGGCAAGCTGCTGCGCCGACGCAGGTCGCTGTTGCGCACATGAGTGGCTTCGCCCGTCAAGGCCCAGCGGTCGGCCAGCGGCAAGGTACCGACCACCGCCAGCGTGTCGACCCGCTGCTCGACCACGTCGCTGGGCGCCAGCAACGTGGCCGGCACGCCTTCGAGCTCGCGACCGCGCGCAACGATGACGCCGACGCGGCCACGTTCGTCGGCAAAGCTGCGATCGAACTGCAGGCGCAGGTTGGCAGCATTTGCGCCCCCGTCCAGCCGCGTGCTGCCGATGTGAATGGCCCCGCGCCAGGCACCGACGTAGCGCTCCACGCCCAAGCCGATCTGCGAGCTGCCGCTGTCGACGATGCCGACCGCGAAGCGGCGCCGCGCCAGCGTGGCGCTGGCCACCCAGCCGCCTTCGAAAGAACGTGCGAGCTCCACACGCGCCGTTTGGCGCGGCAGCGATGCATGGCTCGGGCTGGCGCTAACGCCGAAGGTGCCTTGCCAGGCACTGCCCAGCGGTACCGTCAACAGGGCACCCAGTTCGGTTTCCTCGGCCCCCCCTCGCCGAACGCCGCGCACGGTCACCTCGACCAGGCTGCGGGCAGCAAAGCGGTGGCGCAGCGCCAGATCGACCTGGCGCCAGTCGGGTGCGCCGCTGGACAGATGGTCGGCCCCGGCGCCGGCTTCGACCTGCCAGGCCGGCACGCCGGAAGACGCGACGGAAGAGGCGCCGGTCTGGGCCAGCGCGATGCAGGACGCGCCCCCCAGCGCGGCGAGGAGCGTCGCGCGCAGGCGCCAGCGTGCCAAGGAACCGACGGTCGACAACCCCCGGGTGCGGCTCAATGCCGCGCCCCGGCCGCCAGCAGGCGGCGAACGCGCGCCATCAGCTCCTGCGGCTGGAAGGGCTTCAATACGTAGTCGCTCGCACCCGCTTCGAGGGCGCGCACGATGTCGCGTTCGAGCGACTTGGCGGTCAGCATGATCACGGGAATCCCCCTCCATGGGTCGAGAGCCCGCATGTCGGCGAGCAGCGCCAGCCCGTCTCGGTACGGCAGCATCGCGTCCAGCAGCACGAGGTCGGGCGGGACGGCCGTCACGATGTGGCGCTGGGCGGCCGCGCCGTCGCCGAGCAGCTCGACCCGGTGCCCTTCGCGCTCGACCATGAATCGCAGCAGGGCGGCAATGCTGGCGTCGTCTTCGATGATGAGGATGGACGACATGGTGGACTGTTCGGCGGGCGCGATGATAAAGGGCACCCCCTCCTACAATCGACAGCCGCCTCCCCGATGCGGAATTAACTCACGCCATGCCGCGCAAGCTCTTCGTCACCACCGCCCTGCCCTACGCCAACGCGCCCTTTCACATCGGCCACATGATGGAGTACATCCAGGCCGACATCTGGGTTCGCTTTCAGCGCATGCAGGGCCACGAGGTGCATTTCGTCTGTGCCGACGACGCGCATGGCGCGGCGATCATGATCGCCGCCGAGAAGGCCGGCAAGACGCCGCAGGCTTTTGTCGCCGAGATCGCCGCCGGGAGAAAGCAATACCTCGAAGGCTTTCACATCGGCTTCGACAATTGGCACTCGACCGACGGCCCCGAGAACCACGAGCTCGCGCAGGACATTTACCGCGCGTTGCGCGCGCAAGGCCTGATCGCCGAGCGCACCATCGAGCAGTTCTTCGACCCCGTCAAGTCGATGTTCCTGCCCGACCGCTACATCAAGGGCGAATGTCCGAACTGCGGCGCGAAAGACCAGTACGGTGACAACTGCGACAACTGCGGCGCGGTCTATTCGCCGACCGACCTGAAGAACCCGTACTCGGCGCTGTCGGGCGCGGCGCCGGTGATGAAGTCGAGCGCGCACCACTTCTTCCAGTTGAGCTCGCAACGCTGCGTCGACTTTCTGCAGGAATGGACCGCTGCACCGGGCCGGCTGCAGCCCGAGGTGCTGAACAAGATCCGCGAGTGGTTCACCGCCGACGATGACGGCCATGTGAGCCTGGCCGACTGGGACATCAGCCGCGACGCGCCCTACTTCGGCATCCGCATCCCCGACACCGAGGACAAGTACTTCTACGTCTGGCTCGATGCGCCGGTCGGCTACCTGGCTTCGCTTGCCAACTACTTCGGCAAGAGAGGGCTGGACTACGACGCTTTCTTCGCCGATCCCGCGGTCGAGCAGATCCACTTCATCGGCAAGGACATCGCGTACCACCACACCCTGTTCTGGCCCGCGATGCTGCACTTTTCGGGACGCAAGACGCCCGACAAGGTCTACGTGCACGGCTTCATCACGCTCGGTGGCGACAAGATGAGCAAGAGCCGCGGCACGGGGCTCTCGCCGCTGCGCTATCTCGAGGTGGGGCTGAACGCCGAATGGCTGCGTTACTACATCGCCGCCAAGCTGAACGCCCGCGTCGAGGACATCGAGTTCAACCCCGAGGACTTCATCGCTCGCGTGAACTCGGATCTGATCGGCAAGTACATCAACATCGCCAGCCGAGCCGCGGGCTTTTTGGCCAAGCGCTTCGACAGTCATCTCTCGGCCGACCTCGGCGTCGAGGGCCGCACCCTGCTCGATGGCCTGCGCGCCCACAGCGAGGCGATCCGCGAGCTCTACGAGGAACGCGAATTCGGCAAGGCACTGCGCGAGACGATGCTGCTGGCCGATCGCGTCAACGAGTACGTCGACCGCCACAAGCCCTGGGAGCTGGCCAAGAAGGCGGGCATGGAGGCCGCGTTGCACGACGTCTGCAGCGTCTGCATCGAAGCCTTCCGCCTGCTCACGGTTTATCTGAAACCGGTGCTGCCGGCGCTGGCGGCCGAGGTCGAGGCCTTCCTTCAGGTCACGCCGCTCGACTGGCATGCCGCGACGCGCTCGCTCGGTGCGCACCGCATCAGCGCCTACCAGCACCTGATGCAGCGCGTCGATCCGAAGCAGGTCGAGGCGCTGTTCGAGAGCCCCGCTGCATCTGCTCCGCCCGCGCCGGGAGGCGAAGCGCTTGCCGCCGAGATCAGCATCGACGACTTCGCCAAGATTGATCTGCGCATCGCGAAGATCGTGAACTGCGAAGCGGTCGAAGGGAGCGACAAGCTGCTGCGCCTGACGCTCGACCTGGGAGAAGGGCGCACGCGCAACGTGTTCTCCGGCATCAAGAGCGCGTACAAGCCGGAAGACCTGGTCGGAAAACTCACGCTGGTGGTGGCCAACCTCGCGCCGCGCAAGATGAAGTTTGGGCTCAGCGAAGGCATGGTGCTGGCCGCGAGCCACGCCGACGGCAAGGCGCATCCGGGCCTGTACGTGCTCGAACCGGGGCTGGGTGCGGTGCCGGGACTGCGGGTGCGCTGAGCGCACGGCTCGACGGCAGCCTGGATCAGGTGACATGTTGGACCTGGTCGAACGCGAAGGGGTGTTGCAGACGCTGCGCGAGCGGCTCAGCGCCAGCACCATCCGCGGCCACCTGGTACTGCTGGCCGGAGAGGCCGGCATCGGCAAGACCAGCGTGCTGCGCGCGCTGGCAGCGCAGCACGCAGCGGACCGCGGCACAGTGTGGTGGGGCGCCTGCGATGCACTGGAAACGCCGCACCCGTTGGCCCCGCTGCTGGACATCGCCCGTGAACAAGCGCCGCGCTTCGCCGCCCGGCTGGAAGGTCCGCGGCCGGCGCTGTTCGAGGCCGTGATCGACGAGTTGCGCTTGGCCGCCACGCCGCTGCTGATGGTCGTGGAAGACGCCCACTGGGCCGACGACGCGACGCTGGACCTGCTGAAGTACCTGGGCCGGCGCATCGAGCGCACCCACGCCCTGTTGGCGGTGAGCTACCGCGACGACGAGGTTGGCGCCACGCACCCGCTGCGCCGCGTGCTGGGCGAGCTGCCGCCGGCGGCGCGCAGCTACGTGCCCGTGCCGCGCCTGAGCGCCGCGGCAGTGCAGACGCTGGCCCAGCGCGCAGGCCGCCGCAGCGACGGCCTGCACGCAGCCACGCAGGGCAATGCCTTCTTCGTCACCGAGCTGCTGCGCGACACCAGCGTGCCCGCGCCTGCGGTGCCGCGCAGCGTGCAAGACGTGGTGCTGGCCCGCTTCGCCCGGCTGGGCGGCGGAGCACAGGCGCTGCTGCAACTGGTGGCCGTGGTCCCGGGTCGCACCGAGCGCTGGCTGGTCGACACGCTGCTGGCGCCGTCGCTGGCCGACATCGAGGCCGGGCTGGCGAGCGGGCTGCTGCTGGCCGACGACACCAGCCTGGCCTACCGGCACGAACTGGGCCGGGTGGCGGTGGAATCGGCGCTCAGCGCGCCGCAGACACAGGCCCTGCACGCGCAGGTGCTGGCCGCGCTGTCGGCGCGTCAGGACGCAGGCGATGCGGTGGCCCCGGCGCGGCTGGTGCACCACGCGGTGGCCGCGCGCGACCGCGCCGCCGTGAGCCGGCACGCGCCGCAGGCAGCGCGGCAGGCCAGCGAGCGCGCGGCACACCGCGAGGCGGCCGCGCAGTGGCGCATCGCGCTCGAGCACGGCCAGCCACGAGACGAGGCCGAGCACATGGCCTGGCTGGACGGCTTCGCGCTGTCGGGCATGCTGGTGGGCCTGAACGAGCCATCGCTGGCGGCGCTGCAGCAGCTGCACGCGCTGGCACTGCGCCGAGGCGACATCGCCGCGGCGGCACAGGCCCGCGCGCGCCAGACCGGAACCTTGATCGCCCAGCTGCGCCACGCCGAGGCCAACGCCGCCATCGAAGAGGCGCTGGCGCTGCTGGCGCCGCTGCAACCACCCGGCGCCGCGCACGCCTTCGTCTGGGCCGCCGCCGGCCACCAGCGCATGCTCGAGCGCGACTACGCCCAAAGCATCGAGCAGGGCCGGCGCGCGATCGCGCTGGCCAGCGCGCTGGGCGAGAGCGCCACGCTGGCACGCGCCGAGCTGGCCACCGGTGCCGCGCTGCTGTTCGTCGACCTCGACGCCGGCCGCCGCATGCTGCTGGCGCTGCGCGACCGCACGCGCGCGGCCGGCAACCTGCGCGGCGTCGCCGCGGTGCTGACCATGATCGGATCGGGCCTGGGCGAGCTGATGCACCTGGCCGAGGCCGACGCCTGCCTGAGCGAGGCGCTGGCGCTGGCCGAGGCGCACGACTTCAACGGCGTCTACACGCGCGCCTGGCTGGCGCTGTGCCGCATGCTGACCGGGCGCTGGGACGAGGCGGCCGGCTTCGCGTCGGCGGTGGTGTCGAGCGAGCACGACAGCTCGATGTCCCGCCTGATGGCGCTGCTGGCCCTGGGCCGGCTGCGCACGCGCCGCGGCGACCCGGGCGCCGACGCCGTGCTCGACGAGGCGCTGACCCTGGCCAGCGGCAGCGGCACGCTACAGCGCCTGGCGCCCACGGCTTGCGCGCGCGCCGAGGCGGCGTTCGCGCGTGGCGACCTGCCGCTGGTGCGCACGGAAGTCGAACGCGCGCTGCCGCTGGCGCAGGCCAAGGGCCACCCGTGGTTCGTCGGCGAACTGCGCTACTGGCTGTGGCGCGCTGGCGTTGGTGCACCGTCCACCGACGGCTGCGCCGCGCCCTGGGCGCTGGCGATGGCCGGTCAATGGCAGGCCGCGGCGCAGGCCTGGGCGGCGCTGGGCTGCCCCTACGAGCAGGCGCGCGCGCTGGCCGATGGCGACAGCGCGGCGCAGCGCCAGGCGCTGGCGATCTTCGAGCAACTGGGTGCGGCGCCGGCCGACGAGGCCCTGCGCCGCCGCCTGCGCGACGCTGGCGAGCGCGGCATCGCCCGCGGCGCGCGCGCGAGCACGCAGGGCCACCCGGCCGGGCTGACGCGCGCCGAGCAGCAGGTGCTGGCGCTGCTGGCCCAGGGCCTGCGCAACGCCGAGATCGCCGCGCGCATCCACCGCTCGGTGCGTACCGTCGACCACCACGTCGCCGCGGTGCTGGCCAAGCTGGGCGTGGACTCGCGCCAGGCCGCCGTGCAGCAGGCGCGGCGCGAGGGCTGGGTCGGCCCGGGCAACGGCGCAGTTTAGGCAATCGCCCGGCGCAATCTGGGCAGCGTTGCCGTCGCGCGGCAGACGCCCACGTCGCATCCTTCGCAGCACGGTGGCACTGGGCCGCCGCCCCCGCAACGAAAGGAGAAACCGATGCCCCGCTACCTGATCGAACGCAGCTTCCCCGATGGCTTGTCCATCCCGATGAATGCCGACGGCCGCAAGGCGCTGATGGGCGTGGTCGCCAACAACGCCGAGCACGGCGTGACCTGGGTCCACTCGTACGTGACGCCCGACCGCAAGAACACCTTCTGCATCTACGACGCGCCGGCGCCCGAAACAATCCGCAAGGTGGCCGACCGCAACGGCCTGCCGGTCGGCCGCATCAGCGAGGTCACCGTGCTCGACCCCTACTTCTACCAACCGTGAACCTTGGAGATCGATATGAAAACTCATCTGCTTCCCGTCATCGCGCTGCTCTTGGCCAGCACCTTCGCCAACGCGCAATCCGCTCCGCCGCTGCAGCAGTTCCTCATCGAACGCGAGATCAAGGGAGCCGGCGCGATGACGCCGATCCAGTTGCGCGACGCGGCGCAGAAGTCCAACGGCGTGCTGCGCGTGCTCGGCCCCGACATCCAATGGGTGCACAGCTATGTGGCCGGCGACAAGATCTACTGCATCTACAACGCCCCCAGCGAAGCACTGATCAAGAGCCATGCCGAGCAATCGGGTTTCCCGGCCAACCGGATCACGCCCGTCTCGGCGGTGATCGACCCGACGACCGCCAACGCCCGCCGTTGAGCGCCGGGCTCGACGCAGACTGATCGCGGCTTCGCCGTGGGGCACCGCACTACACTCGTGCGGTGCCCCAGTCCACCCGGTTCCACCGGTTCCGCCCGCGCCTTGTCGACTCGCTGCGCGGCTACGAGCGCCGCGACCTGTTCAACGACGTCGGCGCCGGCATCACGGTGGCGGTGGTCGCGCTGCCGTTGGCGATGGCCTTCGCGATCGCCTCGGGCCTGAAACCCGAACAGGGCCTCATCACCGCGATCGTCGCCGGCTTCCTGATCTCCGCGCTCGGCGGCTCGAACCTGCAGATCGGCGGGCCGGCCGGGGCCTTCATCGTCATCGTCTACGGCATCCTGCAGCGCTACGGCCTGACCAACCTGCTGATCTCGACCGCGCTGGCCGGCATGCTGATGTTCGCCCTCGGATTCCTCAAGCTGGGCGCCTGGGTGCGCTACATCCCGGTCACGATCGTCACCGGTTTCACCAACGGCATCGCGGTGCTGATCGCGCTGTCGCAGCTGAAGGACCTGCTCGGCCTGTCGATCGAGAAAATGCCGGCCGACTTCTTCTCGCAATTCGGCGCACTGGCCCGCCATCTCGACAGCTTCAATGCCGTCGCGCTGGCGCTGGGCCTCGTGACGTTGGGCGGCCTCTTCCTGTGGCCCAGGCTGTGGCTCTCGAAGCCTGCGCCGAGCCCGCTCGCGCAACGCATCGCGGCCAGCCATGCATTCCGCCTGGCTGCGCGCATGCCCGGGCCCGTGATCGCGCTGGTTTCGATGGGGCTGCTGGTCTGGGCGCTCGAGCTGCCGGTAGAGACCATCGGCAGCCGCTTCGGCAGCATCCCGCACGGGCTGCCCGATCTCGCGCTGCCGCCCTTCAGCTGGGACAGTGCCAAGCAGTTGCTGATCCCGACCCTGACCATTGCACTGCTCGGCGCCATCGAGTCGCTGATGTGTGCCCGCATTGCCGACAACCTGTCGGACCTGCCGCGCCACGACGCCAACCAGGAACTGATGGCGCAGGGCATTGCCAACATCGTGTCGCCGCTGTTCGGCGGCATGCCGGCCACCGGCACCATCGCGCGCACCGTCACCAACCTGCGCGCCGGCGCCCGGACACCCGTGGCCGGCATCGTGCATGCGCTGGTGCTGTTGTTGATCGTGCTGGTCGGCGCACCGCTGGCCCTGCACGTGCCGCTGCCGGTGCTGGCGGGCATCCTGCTCTTCGTGGCCTGGAACATGGGCGAATGGCACGCGTTCACGCGGCTGCGGCGCTTCGGGCCGGCGGACAGTGCCACGCTGCTCGGGACGTTCTTCCTGACCGTCGTGTTCGACCTGATGGTGGCCGTGGAAGTGGGCCTGATCCTGGCCTGTGTGTTCTTCATCTACCGCATGGGCAGCCTGTTCAGCGTCAAGCCGCACGACAGCGGCGAGTTGCCGCCGGGTGTGCAGGTCTTCGAACTCTTCGGCTCGCTGTTCTTCGGCGCCGTGGGCAAGATCGAGGCGCTGCCGGCTGAGTTGCCGGCCGGCACGCGCGTGCTGGTGCTCGAGATGCACCGCTTGATCTCACTCGACAACTCGGGGCTGGACGCGCTGCAGCAGCTGCACCGCATCCTGAAGAAGCAGGGCGTCGGCCTGGTGCTGGCGAATGTCAACGAAGAACCGCTGCGCCTGATCCGCCGCTCCGGCTTCGACGCGGTGCTCGGCGATGACGCCATCGTGCCGACGGTCGCTGGCGCGTTCGATGCGCGGCCGATGCCCGCCCATCCTGTCTGAGCCGCGCGATGGGACCTCTGGCCGGCTTGCGCGTGATCGAGTTCGAGGCCATCGGCCCCGGGCCCTTCGCCGGGATGATGCTGGCCGATATGGGCGCCGACGTGCTGCGCATCGACCGCACCGAAGACGCCGGCCTGGGCCTGCGCAGCGCGCGCGCGAACGACGTGATGCTGCGTGGACGCCGCTCGGTTACGCTGGACCTGAAAGCGCCCGGCGGCGTGCAGGCCGCGCTGCAACTGGCGGCGCGCGCCGATGCACTGATCGAAGGTTTTCGGCCCGGCGTGATGGAGCGCCTGGGCCTGGGACCCGACGTGCTGCTGGCGCACAACCCGCAGCTGGTCTACGGCCGCATCACCGGCTGGGGCCAGACCGGGCCGCTGGCCGCCCGGGCAGGCCACGACATCAACTACATCGCGCTGGCCGGCGTGCTCGCATCGATCGGCCGGGCCGGGCAGGCGCCGGTGCCGCCGCTGAATCTGGTCGGCGACTTCGGCGGCGGCGGCATGCTGCTGGCGTTCGGCATGGCCTGCGGTGTGATCGAAGCCCGCAGCTCGGGCCGCGGCCAGGTGATCGACGCCGCGATGGTGGACGGCGCCGGCCTGCTGGCGACGATGTTCGCCGGCCTGCGCGCGGATGGCCTGTGGCAGGACGAACGCGGCGTCAACCCGCTCGACTCGGGCGCCCCGTGGTACGACAGCTACGAGACGCTGGACGGCCTGTACGTCGCGATCGGCGCGATCGAGCCGAAGTTCTATACCGCGCTGATCGAGCGCCTGGGGCTGAACGCCGCGGCACTGCCGCCGCAGGACGACCGTTCGCGTTGGCCCGAGTTGCGCGCCCGCTTTGCAGACGCCTTTCGCGGCCGAACTCGCGACGCATGGTGCGCAGTCTTCGAAGGTTCGGACGCCTGCTTTGCGCCGGTGCTGAGCGCCGCCGAAGCCGCCGCCCACCCGCACCTGCAGGCGCGCCGAAGTCACGTTTGCATCGACGGGCTCGAGCAACCCGCGCCGGCACCGCTCTTTTCACGCACGCCCGGTACCGTGCGCAGCGGGCCGCCCGAGCGCGGTGCGCACGGGCGGGCAGCGCTGGCCGACTGGGGCTTCGACGGGCCGGCAGTGGAGCGCTTGACGCTGCTGGGAATGGGCCTGCGCGACTGAACTCAATTTCGCACCCCCGTAAAATCAGCGTCCAACCTGGCTTCCGCCCGCCCCATGCCCCTGTTCTGGAAACCGTACCGCTCCGACCTGACGCAGTTCATCGATGCATTGAAGGCGAAGAAGCCGACGCTCGAAGCCGAGCAACGCGCCGGCCGGGCCCTGCTGTGGGACCGCGCCCTCGACCGCAATGACCAGGCCGACTGGCAGGACGCCAGCGTGCCGCAGCAGCCCTACGTCTACCAGACGCGCAGCAAGTGATGCCGGCTGCGGCGGTCGACGGGCATCTGCCGCCGCCCGCCGACCCCGAACTCGCGGCCTCGCTGCCGCCCGCCGCTGTCGATGCGATCGCGGTAGCGCGCCTGTACGGCGAGCCGCTGTTCGCGATGCCGAGCGACCTGTACATCCCGCCCGATGCGCTGGAGGTCTTTCTCGAAGCCTTCGAGGGCCCGCTCGATCTGCTGCTGTACCTGATCCGGCGCCAGAACTTCAACATCCTGGACATCCCGCTGGCCGACGTGACGCGCCAGTACCTGGCCTACGTCGAACAGATCCGCAAGCACAACCTCGAGCTGGCCAGCGAGTACCTGCTGATGGCCGCCATGCTGATCGAGATCAAGAGCCGCATGCTGCTGCCGCCGAAGAAGACGGCCGAGGGGCGCGAGATCGAAGACCCGCGCGCCGAACTGGTGCGCCGCCTGCTGGAGTACGAGCGCATGAAGCTGGCCGCCGCGCGGCTGGACGCCCTGCCCGTGCTGGGCCGCGACTTCCTGCGCGCACAGGTGGCGATCGAGCAGTCGATCGAACCGCGCTGGCCCGACGTGGTACCGGCCGACCTGCGCGAAGCCTGGCAAGCCATCGTCGCGCGCGCCCGCCTGGTGCAGCACCACCACATCGGCCGCGAACAGCTGTCGGTGCGCGAACACATGAGCCTGGTGCTGAAGAAGCTGCAAGGCCGGCGCTTCGCCCTCTTCGAAGAGCTGTTCGACACAGCGCGCGGCGTGCCGGTGGTTGTCGTGACCTTCATCGCGCTGCTCGAACTCTCGAAGGAGCGCCTGCTCGAGGTGACGCAGGCCGAGGCGTTCGCGCCGATCTACGTGCGGCTGGCGTACACGAGCAACTGACGGAAGAAACCGGGCTCGCACAGCGACAGCGCACGGTGTGTCGCGGCCTCGGGCGCGGCGGGGGTGGGTGCCATGGTGACGGTTGCCCGATCTTCGGTTGCTCACTGCGGTTTGCCGAGCCTGTGAACCGTGCCTGACGGCAATTTTGCGAGCTTGGTCTCAGCGCGAGGCGAGCTTGAAGCCGATCATCGCGCGCAGCTTGTTGGGCAGCACCGGCTTCACGAGCAGGTGGAAGTCGTGCTGGACCGACTCTTCTTCATGGCCGCCCAGGCTGCTGCCGGTGATCACCACCGCCGGCAGGTGCGTGTTGCGCCAGTGCGCTCGCAGCAACGCCAGGGCTTCGAGGCCGGTGTGTCCTTCGGGCAGCCGGTAATCGACGATCGCCAGGTCGGGCGCGGACCCGTCACGGGCAGCCTCTTGCGCACCCCCACGCAATGCACGCTGCAGGCCGGCAATGTCGCCGTGTGCCTCGACCTCGGCGCCCCAGGCCTGCAGCAGCACGCACAGCCCTTCGCGCACGGCCGTGTCGTCCTCCACCACCACGATGCGCCGGCCTTGCAGCGAGACGCCGAGCCCTTGCTGCGAGGTCCTGGCGGGCAGACTGTCCGGCACGCGCGTGCCGGCACTCACCTCGAGGGTGAAGACGCTGCCGTGGCCCGGCCGCGAACGCAGCGTCAAAGTCGCGTCGAGCAGCTGCGCCAGGCGCTTGACAATCGCCAGTCCCAGGCCGAGGCCCTTGCGCTGATGCGGCTCGAGCGGCCGGTTCGGCTGCACCTGGTAGAACTCGTCGAAGATGCGCGCCTGGCTCTCCGGCGTCATGCCGATGCCGCTGTCCCAGACCTGCAGCCACAGCTTGCCCGGGTCGCCCGGCTTGCGGCGGCAGGCCACCAATACGCCGCCGTCGTCGCTATAGCGGATAGCGTTGCTGACCAGGTTGCGCAGGATGCGCTCGACCACCAGGCTGTCGCTGTGCACCACGCGGTGCCTGCCGTGAAACCGCAGCGCCAAGCCCTTCTCGAAGGCCGCGGGTTCGAACGTCAGCCGCAGGCGTGCGAAAAGGTCCTTGACGTTGAAGGACGCCAGGCTCACCTCGACGCCGCCGCTGTCGATGCGGGTGATGTCGAGCAGCTCGCTGAACAGGCCCTCGAGGGCGTCGACGCTCTGGTTGATGCTGTTGACGAGCGCCGCCACCTCCAGGTCACCGGCAGTGCGCGTGGCGCGAGCGACGGCGCTGGCGCTCTTCTGTCGCAACGCTTCGGCAAACAGCCCCATGGCATGCAGGGGCTGACGCAAGTCGTGGCTGGCGGCTGCGAAGAACTGCGTCTTGGCCCGGTTGGCTGCTTCGGCGGCACTGCGCGCTTCGTCGGCAGCGGTCATCTCCACGCGCAGCTGCGCGGCCAGCTGCTCGGTGCGCTGTTTCAGGCCGATGGCCTGCGCGAGGGCGCCGCGGTAGCTGCGGCCCATCATCATCGTCACCGCGAACAGCAGGCACAGTACGGCCGCGAGCTGCCAATGCCATGCCTGTGACGTGTCGCTGGCCACGCGCACGATCAGCGGCACCAGCACGACGCTCGTGAACGCGATGAAGAGCCTTCGCTGCGGCGCCAGCAGCTGCACCGAAGCCAGGCAGTAGGTGTAGGCCACGAGGATCAGCGCGACGGTGTGGAACTCGCCGCCCAGACCCCAGAACAGCCACACGGCGAGCGGCCACATCGACCCCTGCAACAGAACGAGGGCGCGCCAGCCGTTGCGCCACTCGGCCAGGCGTTGGTCGGGGCTGTCGGGCGCAGCGCGATAGCGCAGGTAGTGCGCCAGGCGCAGCGACCACAGGGCCGCTGCCACCAGCAGCCATGCGCCCATCGTGGCGCGTGGCGCCAAGGAGGCGAACGCCAGGCCGATGAGAACGATGCCGATCGCGTTGCCGCCCAGGCTGGCCGGCGATTGCTGGAACAGCGCGCGCAGTCCGTCGACGTGCGACGCGCTGCGGCTCAAGAGGGCCCGCGCTTGCCGCCTGGCAGGCTGGCGGCCGACTGCTGGGTCATCTGGGCCACCGCCAGCACCGCCTGCGTACGCGACGCCACGCCGAGCGCTCGCAACACGGCGGCCACGTGGTCTTTCACGGTGTCCACCGAGATGCCCATCTCACGGGCGATCAGCTTGTTCGGCAGACCCTGAAGCAGGAAGGCCAACACGTCGGCCTGGCGCCGCGACAGCCCCAGCGCATCGAGCGACTGCGGCACCTTCGGCGGCGCGACAGGCAACTCGCCGGTGTGCACATCCAGCGTGGGCGGCGCCTCGGCCGGCTGTGGCCGCATCACGTCGGGCACGGTGTCGCCGTCGGTGGCATTGCTGATCGGCGGCGGGCCGCCCGACAGGAAAGCCGGCATCGGCCCGAGCGACATCGGCGGCACGTAGATGCCACCCGACATGACCATGCGCAAAGCCTCGAACAAGGTGTCGTTGGTGGCGCGCTTGGGCACGAACCCCATCGCGCCGGCATCGATCGCGCGGATCACGTCGCTGGCCCGGTCCGACGCCGAGATGACGACGATCGGCAGCGCCGGGTACTGGTTGCGCAAGTCGGCAAGCAGAGCGAAGCCATCGCTTTCACCCAGGCGCAGGTCGAGCAACAGAAGGTCGAAATCCGCGTCGCGCTGCAGGGCCGCCCGGGCTTCGACTTCGCTGCCGACGCCCAGCACCGTGACGTCGTCGCCGAGGCCGGTGATCACCGACTGCAGTGCCGCCAGGATCAGCGGGTGGTCATCGACCAGCAGCACTTTCATCGTCGTTCAGGCCTGCAACCGTGTCAGCATCTGCGCCACACAGACCGGCTTGGCGCCGCCCTCGCGCTCGACGGTGGCCTCGATGCGCAGTTGCGCTCCGCCGTCGGGCAGGGGGTCGAACGCGGCGAGCACGAAACGCGCGCGCAGCCGGCTGTCCACGGGCACCGGCGCCGGAAATCGGACTTTGTCGAGTCCATAATTGAGGCGTAGCAGCACGCCGTCGACGGCATACGCCTGGGCCATCAGGGCGGGCAGCAGGCTCAAGGTGAGAAAACCGTGCGCAACCGTCGTGCCGAACGGTCCCACGGCCGCGCGTTCGGCGTCGGTGTGCAGCCACTGGTGGTCGTCGGTCGCCCGCGCGAACGCATCGACGCGGGCTTGGTCCACCACGAGCCAGCCGCTTGCGCCGATCGGCTGGCCCACCTGCGCTGCCAGGTCCTGCAGCCGCGCATAGCGCTTGACGGCCGGCTCTGGCAGGCTGGGCACTGGCATTGCGGTCCGCTGCATCGAGACATCCTCCGTGGCCACCCATGGTAACGGCCATGAGGGCATGTGGCCATGAGGCATGACGGGCGTTCGGCGCATCGGTGACACTGCGTGCCTGCATGGCCCGCACCCTCGTCCTCTGCGCCCATCCCCACCTGGAGCACTCGCGCGTCACGCGTGCGCTGGCCGAGGCCGTTCGAGCGCAGGAGGGCGTGGTGCTGCGCGACCTCTACGCGCTGTATCCGGACTACCTGATCGACGTGGCGGCCGAGCAGGCGGCGCTGGCCGAGGCGCATCTGGTGGTCTGGCTGCAGCCGGTTCATTGGTACGGCATGACGCCGCTGCTCAAGCTCTGGGCCGACGAGGTGCTGTCGTTCGGCTGGGCCTACGGCCCGGGTGGCACGGCACTGCGTGGCAAGGACCTCTGGCTCGTCGCGTCCACCGGGGGCGGCGCCGACGCCTACCGGCCTGCGGGCTTGAACCGCTACTTCTTCGATGCCTTCCTGCCGCCCTACGAGCAGACCGCGCAACTGGTGGGCCTGCGCTTCCTGCCGCCGATGGTGCTGCACGGCGCACACCGTGTGAGCGCAGCCGAATTGCAGGCGCATGCGGCCGTCTTCGCCCAGCGGCTGGCGAGTTATCCCGACTGGCCCGAGATCGAGGACATCCCGGCCTGCGAGGCGCGCGAAGTGCCGGTGCAAGACCGACCCACCGCCGACGGGGTACGCGAGAGCATCGCCTGAGGTCATGGAACACGGCAGCGCCTGGTTGACCACCAGCCTCATCTACCTGGCCGCCGCGGTGATCGCGGTACCGTTGGCGCGCGCGCTCGGCCTGGGTTCGATCATCGGCTACCTGGCGGCCGGCATCGTGATCGGCCCCTGGGGCCTGGCGCTGGTGACCGACGCACAGACCATCCTCGCCGTTGCCGAATTCGG
>Ga0163144_10005878_pt1 | contig 27226 bp, 34 predicted proteins | sample OliLak19BULKMAT1_FD_123175 | JGI IMG/M metagenome (GOLD analysis project Ga0163144, IMG submission 123175) | Freshwater microbial mat bacterial communities from Lake Vanda, McMurdo Dry Valleys, Antarctica - Oligotrophic Lake LV.19.BULKMAT1 | ecosystem: Environmental > Aquatic > Freshwater >... | reverse complement strand
TGGGCCATCACGATGTTCTGCTGCGGCGCGGGCGGCCTCGATCAGTGCATCGGTGATGCCAGCCAATGCACTACACACAACCACAACCGCATAGCCCTCATCGCGGCCATCCTTGACAACCCGCGCCAGATCGCGCAATCGTGCGGCCTCATTGATCGCTGCTGCGCCAAACTTCATGATCAGCATTGCACCCTCGACATTGCACTACTCCATGGGTGGAGCAGGTGGCCGTGGATATAATCCAGCCTGCTGAACAACCTGTGGAATCGCTTTGGTCCAGCCAACTGACATGAGGTGAATGCCGCGCACACCCTCGATTGCTAACAATTCCTGGGTTAATTCGGCAGCGATCTGAATGCCCTCTTGCTCAGGGTTTTTGGCCTTGTCCATCCGATCAATCACCCAATCGGGAACACGCGAGCCAGGCAAATGATCACGCAGGAAGCGTACCGATGTGGCCGATTTGACGATCATCACACCAGCCAGGATGTGGGCCTGTTGGTGCAGCCCGGCCGCACGCGCATCGGCCATCCACAGCTTGAAGCGCTCAAGATCGAACAGAATCTGGGTCTGAATAAATTCGGCTCCATACTGAATCTTGCGTTCGAGCCGTGCGACCCGTTCGATATTCGGGTTCGAGACGCCGCCAAGGAAGAAACGTGGTGCTTCGCTGAGTGCCACGCCCGATTGGAAGCGGCCTTCATCACGCATGCCACGCAGCATCTTGATCAACTGGAATGAATTCAGATCCAGGACGTTCTTGGCATCTGGATGATCGCCAATCTTGGGGTGATCGCCGGTCATCGCCAGGAAATTCGGGATACCGCAGGCGTTGCCACTCAGTACATCGGCCTGTAGGGCGATCCGATTGCGATGCTGGCATGTCAGCTGGGCAATTGGTTCGATGCCCAGTTGATGAACCAGGATGCCGGCACCAAGGGCGGACATTCGGCCAAGCCCGCGCTGGTTATCGGTGAGATTGATTGCATCAACGGAATCCTTGAGGCCCAGCGCAAGTCGCTCAACCGTGGCGCGTGATGCGCTCTTTGGTGGAGCAAGCTCACCAGTAACAACGATTTGTCCGGCCTCAAGCCGACGCTGGAATGTGCTATATGTTGGCATATGTTCATGATAGTTTTTCTGGTGTGCTTCAGCAAAGCTGAAGCACACCAGAATATAGAATGTTTGGAGGCTAGCAAGCCCCCAAACCCACCAAGAGATAAACACTAAAGATGGCTATCGAGCCAATTGGCAATATCATCGACTGGCCGATGCCAGCCGAGATCATTATGAGTCTCGTGAACAACGCCAGGATAGGTGATGCGCTGCTTATCGGCTGATCCGGCGTTGGCAATGAAACGGGCGCTTGATTCGGGCGGCACGATTGGATCGGCCTCGCCGTGAATAATCAACAGTGGCAGCTTGAGATCGCCAGCATGGGCATTCGTCCAGGCGATTGCTGCGAAACTCTCGGTGGCAAGCCGTGGTGTGCCAACCATGCTGACAAGCGGATCGGTTGCGTAGGCCTGCTGCGCTGCCGGATCGCGCGAGATCCCGCTCAGCGGCAGCTTGCTCTGCAACGAGAATGTTGGTGCAATCCGCGAGAGCAATTTACTGAGCAGTGCCAGCACAGGCGAGAGTCCATCGCTACTCAGGGCAGGAGCCGATGCAATAATGCCATGCAGTGTACCTGGTTCGTGCAGCACATAGTTCAGCGCGATCAACCCACCAAGGCTATGGCCGATCAGGAACACCGGCAGATCCGGTTCGCTCGTATGAATATACGCTATCAGTGCGCGTATTCCCGCCCGAAAATCCTCCCAGGAATCGATATAGGCTCGTTGGCCGGGGCTACGCCCATGCCCACGATGATCGATGGCATAGACGGCATAGTCACGGGCATTGAGTTCGGTGATCAGATTCCCATAACGACCACTATGTTCGCCGAGGCCATGCGCTAGCGCAACCACCGCACGCGGTTGCGCTGGCCGCCAGGATTGCATGAACAGCGCCATGCCATTATTGCCAGTGATTGTGCCATCTGTATGTGTGATCGTCATAGTATTATTCAGTAAATAGCGGTGCCATCTCCCGCTCGGCCAACAATTCGTCCATGGCCATTTCCGATGGAGCCTGGGTGAAGCGGGTCGCAGCTTCCAGAACCTTCGGCAGCACATGAATATCGCCGACGGTATTGAGGAACACCGGGCGTGAACCAAGCACCCAATGAACCGCCAGATCGATATCCTCCTGGCGAGCTAGTGGTTCGTACCATGTTGCAGCCGTGCGGTCACGCTCGCCCCATGGGGCACGGGTGATGGACTTGATCGTCTGCATGGCGACATTGCGTTGGGCGCACAGTTCTGCGAGAGCTACGAAATCGGCGGCATACTGGGCATCCTTCATGAGGATGTAGCTATAGGGCAACAGCACCGAGTCAAAGTCGAATTGTTCGAGAGCCCGGCGATGCTGGCGAGCCACTGGGAGGCCGTGGCCAGTGACACCAATGAAGCGCACGAGGCCCTCATCACGGGCCTTGATTGCCGCCTCAAGTGCGCCACCTGGACCCATTGCCGTCTCCCATTCGGCTGGATCAACCAGATTATGCAACTGGATCAGATCGAAGCTCTCGATGCGCATGCGATCAAGCGAGCGCAGGATGGAATCGTAGGCTGGCTGAAACGAGCGCTCGCCCGTCTTCGTTGCAAGAAAGAAGCGTGAGCGATGTTCCGCCATCCATGGGCCAATGCGTAGCTCTGATTCGCCATAGCTCGCGGCAGTATCGATATGATTGATCCCATATTGAATCAGCAATTCGAGCGTGCTATCCGCTTCCTCCTGGGTCACACCGCCGAGTGCTGCTGCGCCAAAGATGACGCGGGTGCTGATGTGTCCTGTCCGGCCAAATGGTTGTGTGGCGATCATTGGTTGCCTCCTGTGGGGCACTTTAACTAGGGGTTCATGCAAATCAACGATACCAGAAATCGCGGGTGTGTCAAGGAGCGCAGAACCGAGGAGTCAGGAGTCAGGAGTCAGGCGTGTGCGAGTTGATCAGCTATCGGCTATCCCCTCCAGCCGTGTATTCGCCCGGAACTGGCTGGTGTACAAATGCTGATAGAAGCCATGCTGAGCGAGTAATTGTGTATGGGTGCCGCGCTCGATCACCTCACCATGATTAATCACCAGGATCTGATCGGCATCGCGGATCGTACTGAGCCGATGGGCAATCACAAAACTGGTTCGTCCGGCCATCAATCGCAGCATGGCCTCCTGGATATGTTGCTCGGTGCGGGTATCGACGCTGCTGGTGGCTTCATCAAGGATCAACACACTCGGGTTGGCCAAGAGTGCGCGGGCAATCGCCAATAGCTGCCGCTGGCCCTGGCTCAGGTTTCCGGCCCGCTCAGAGAGCAGCGTCTCATAGCCCTGCGGCAGGCGATGGATGAACTGATCGGCATTGGCCAGCCGTGCCGCCGCAATCACCTCATCAGCGGATGCGTCAAGCCGCCCATAGCGAATATTCGCCATCACGCTCCCCGCAAACAGGAATGTGTCCTGCAACACAATCCCCAACTGCTGGCGCAGATCGGTCTTCCTGATCTGGCGAATATCCTGGCTATCGATCAAAATCTGGCCGCTATCGATCTCATAGAAGCGCGTCAGGAGATTAACAATCGTCGTCTTGCCTGCGCCAGTCGGCCCAACCAGCGCAATAATCTGGCCCGGTTCGGCACGTACATCGATCTGTTTCAGCACCGGTACATCTGGCTCATAACCAAACGAAACCTGCTCGAAGCGTACATCGCCACGAATTGCACCAAGTGGCAGCGCATCAGGCGCATCCGTCTCTGGCGTCTCATCGATGATCGCAAACACCCGCTCGGCACCCGCAACAGCCGATTGGATTGCGCTATACAGATTGGCCAGTTCGTTGAGTGGCCTGCCAAACTGGCGTGAGAAGTTGATAAACCCAGCAATCGTACCGACGGTTGCCAATCCCTGAACGGCCATCCAGCCACCGATTCCGGCGACAACAGCTAAACCCAGGTTGCCAACGAAATTCATCATCGGCCCGATCAGGCTGGCAAAGATCTGTGCCCGCGTTGCAGCTTTACGCAACTCACGATTGTTCTGATCAAACTGCTCGATCACAACTGGCTCACGATGATAGGCCTTCACAACCCGCTGGCCGCTGATTGTCTCCTCGATCAAGCCATTCAGCTTGCCGAGCGATACCTGCTGTTGCCGAAATCCCGAGCGAGTACGCGGTGCAACCCACATGTTCACAGTCAGCGACATCAATGTGATCGATAGAATGCTGACAAGCGCCAGAACTGGGTTGATCAGCAGCATGGCGATGGCCACGCCAATCATGCTCAGAACACCAGAGACAATCTGCACGATCCCATCGGCGAGTACCTGGTTCACATTCTCAATATCATTGGTCAAGCGGCTCATCAAATCGCCATGTGCCCGTTGATCGAAGAAGCGTAATGGCAGTGATTGGAGCTTCTTAAACAGATCCGCCCGCAGATCCCGAATGGTTCGCTGCGCCGCACCAGCCATCACATAGCTCTGTAGCCATGTCAGCAATGCGTTGAGCGCATAGGCCGCTAGCATCAGCAAGCAGATCCAGGCCAGCCCAGGCAGATCATGCGTCAGCACATACTTGTCGATTGCTAGGCCAAGCAGATACGGTCCGAGCACGTTCAGTGCCGTTGTCACAACCACCATCGCAGCAGTCAATATGAGCGCATTGCGCTGGTGCTTCAGATAGCCCCATAGCCGCCGAATGGTGCCGCGCCGATCTTTCGCGTGTTCAACCTTACCGAATTGGCGTGGGCCGCCACCCATACGCCCCAGGAGTTGCGGCGGCTCTACTGGAGATTGCGAGCGTTGTGTTCGTGCTTCACTCATGCGGCACCACCGCGGTGGCCGTGTCCATCTGCGAGCTATAGATCTCACGATAGATCGGGCTGGATTCGAGCAACTCGCTATGCGTGCCCTCGGCCACAACTCGCCCATCATCGAGCACCAGAATGCGATCCGCACGCAGCACGGTACTAATCCGCTGCGCCACCACAACCTGGGTCGGCTGTTCTGGCAAACTGGCTAGTGCAGCCTGAATCCTGGCCTCGGTCTCGATATCAACAGCACTGGTGCTATCGTCCAATATCAACACTGTTGGCTGTGCCAGCAACACGCGCGCAATCGCCAACCGTTGCTTCTGCCCACCCGAAAGGTTGACGCCGCGCTGGCCAACGATTGTCTCATAGCCATCGGGGAAGTTACTTGTGAACTCATGCGCCTGGGCCATTTTGGCTGCCGCAATCACCTCTGCGTCGCTGGCATCAGGCCGACCATAGCGGATATTATCACGAATTGTGCCACTGAACAGGATCGATTCCTGAAGTGCAGCACCAACTGTTTGGCGTAGCATTGTTTCATCAATCGCCCGCACATCAACACCATCAATCGTCACACATCCAGCGGTCACATCATAGAAACGCGGAATCAGATTGACCAGGCTCGATTTGCCAGCGCCCGTCGCCCCAAGCAGTGCGATTGTCTGCCCTGGCTCGGCCACAAAACTGACATCCTTCAGCACGGGATCATGACCATTGGCGGCATAGCCGAAGGTCACATGATCGAAGACGATCCGGCCGCGCAGCGCAACAAGATCAGCTGGTTGTGTCTGAAATGCAAGATCGGGCCGGCTATCCAACACCTCCTGTATCCGTTCCGCCGATGCTTCTGCACGGGCAAAGCGCATCACCAGCATACTGATCATCATGAGCGACATCAGTGTCTGGGCCAGATAGTTGATAAACGCAATCAGTTGGCCAACCTGTAATCCACCAACAGTAACCTGCAAGCCACCAAACCAGATCACCGCCACAATACCAGCATTCAGCGTCAACATCATGAATGGCATCGTCACCGCGCTTGTTCGCACCGCCAGGATATTCTGCTCCATCAGGTGATCATTGGCCCGCCCAAAGCGCTCAAGCTCGTGATCCGAACGGGCAAATGCCTTGACAACCCGAATGCCAGCGAGATTCTCCTGCAACACGGTGTTGAGCTGGTCGAGGCGATGCTGCACCTCACTGAACATCGGGAAGGTTCGGTTGATAATCCAGATCAGTGCTGCTAGCACAATCGGGATCAGCACCACAAACACCAGCGCCAATTGCGGGCTGGTGATCGTCGCCATGATCAGGCTGCCGATCAACAGTAATGGGACGCGCACCATGACGCGCAGCAGCATCATGACAGCTTCCTGAACCTGGGTGACATCATTGGTCAGGCGGGTGATCAGCCCACCGGTTTCCAGCCGATCCAGGTTGCCGAAGGAGAGCGCCTGCACCTTGCGAAACAGCGTCCCGCGCAGATCCGCGCCAAAGTTCTGGCCAGCCAGAACGGTAAAAATCCCGCAACCAATACCGCCAACCAGGCCAATCACGGCCACACTCGCCATCAGCAGCCCCGTCGAGATCACCAGGTTCATGTCCGAACGAGCAATACCCTGGTCGATGATCCTCTGCAGCAACCATGGCTGTGCCAGATCCATCGAGACTTCAAGAGCCATCAGCAGTGGCGCGAGAACAGCCCAATGCCAGTAGGGAGCCAGAAACCGGCCAAGTTTGCGGGCTGCATGCATTGAAACCTCGTTATTGAGTATTCAGGAGTCAGGAGTCAGAATACCAGCATGGCAATGTCCCACGAAGGATCTCGCGGAACTGCGTAGCGACGCCCCAAAGGCTGATGGATCTTTCCATAATGTTCATTAGGTATTGTCACCCTACCCCACCGCGGGCTGAAGCCACGCGGCTAGGGGTTCGTTTTCTCTTTGCCGCCGGCTTCAGCCTGCGGATGGATGAGCCATGCCATATCCCCGAATGATTGCTCAATGTTCATAGGTGTTGTAGCAATGCGTCAATCTCGTGCCAGAAGAGATCGAACCGATCTTTCCCAGGCGCATCGGTCGGTGCGATCACTTCGCCAAGCCCCTGAACCTGGCTCCCACGATAGCGTGGCCATGCTGGCAAACCAGCCCCATTCGGATCGCCAGTCGCCACGAAGTTGGCCCAATATGATGACATGATCTCAGCCAGGGTCGTGTCACTGGATGTCCATGGCCGCTCAGTCGATGCGAGTGTATCAAACACATAGTAGAGCTCACCCGAATGGAAGGCCCCATAGAACTCGCTATCCCGCCCAGGCAACCGGCGGTCGAAATAATACACATATGCGCTATCCGGGTGATGCTGCTCGTGCAAGCTGGCCCATGCTCGCATACCAACCGCCATCTGATCACTCAAGCTGGCAATCTGGGAATTGCCCGCCAGCGCAGCGCTATCGGCTGGATACAGTTTCAGAAACGCTGCTGCATGTTCGCCATAGCGCTGCGCGATCTGCTGCCGAAAAGATTCGGTTGGGATGGTTCGCGCACCAAGCAACGACCTAAACTCATTGGTCGTCGATCCAACCATCAGCGAGGCTACTGATTGGCGGCCTTGTGCAAGCAGGCCGATTGGCGCTGTAGGAATAGCCCATCCATCAATAACAAGCCCACGCGATTGGTGGTTGTGGTGCCTTCCAGCGCAATGGCCCGATTGGTGCAGCGGCAAAGGGAACACCTTTGAACATCTGAATGGCAGGATCGGGGACAGGAACACCAGTGAGCAGGCCACTTTCGACGCGTACGAATTCAAGCGAAGTATTTGCCTGATCTCTGATTGGCAATTGATCCATGATGTGTACCCCGTAATCAGCATTGATCGTTCATATGCAACATGGTGCGTTTCTGTTCGTGCCATTGTACGAAGGACAGCGGGTTTGTGCAACCCAGAACAACTAACACAACGCTGCCACATTCGGTGACAATAAACGTAGGGGCGGTTTGCAATCTCCCGTGATGATCGCCGCATGAGATGGCAATCAAAATCGGCAATGTAACGCAGAACACAAAGTGTGAGACATGCGCGACTCTTGCGCAGAAGCGCAGAGAAGACCAATTCTCTGCGGTTTTTCACGAGCCGACACTGCGGCAGGGAACCTATCGGATTGTGCTGGCACGCCATTCGGATCGCTGAATACCGATGTACGATGTTACTACACAGGACTTGGCGGTCGTTGTTGGCAGAGGCTCATCTCATCGGCAGCCGCACAATCAACCAGCTCACGGCAGCCACAGTGCAGGGCATGGTGCAGGATGCGCTTCATCTGTTCAGCGCGCTGGATCAGGGCGTCAATCTCGGTCAGCTTGGTGCGTGCTAAGCGCTGCCAGCGCACGGCGGGTGGCGTACCAGATTCAAAGCCATGCACCAGTGTCTGCATCTCGGCGATCATGAAGCCAGCCTTCTGGGCCATCTGGAGTACCGCCAGCAGCTGCACGGTGCTGATGTCATAGCGCCGCTGGCCATTGACACGCCGTGGTGTGGGTAACAGCCCAATACTCTCATAGTAGCGCAGCGCCGAGGGACGCATCCCAACCTGCCGCGCAAGTTCGCCAATGGTCAACGCATCATGCATACAAGATCCCTCTTGACTTCAAGTGTACTTGAAAGCGTACGCTATGCGTGGCACTTGTGCAAGTGACCCGTCAATCATAACAGAGGAGCACCGTGATGAGTACGACATTCCCAGCGGAGACCCTGGTGTGCCAGTTGGATGCGATTGCGGAAGATAACCGCACGCCGCACATGGCCCTGGCCACCCAACTCATTTTTCATATGGCGCAGGAGCGCGTTGAGCTCGCTGATGGCTACGCATTCCGCTTTCCTGCCGAAGACTATCCAGCGCTGGTGGCGTTTATCGGCAATGAGCGCTTGTGTTGTGCATTCTTTCGCTTCGAGCTCATCGTTGAACCACAACACGGCCCAGTGTGGCTGCGGCTCTGTGGTACACCCGACGTGAAGGCCTATCTGGCTGAGCAGCTTGAATCGCATACGCTCCGTCCTGGAGCAACGGAGGAAACCAATGCGTAAACTGATCGATGCATGTCTGCCCACGCGCGCATGGAAGCTCGCGCTCCTGATTTTGGGCGGAGCAGGCGTGCTGCTCGTGATCGCGGACAGCCTGCTCGGGTTTGCGCGTATCGCAAGCCTGGCACCACTGATTCTGCTCGCAGCATGCGCCATTCCCTGCCTGATCCCTCTGGCGTTGCTCCGTCGTCGAAATCCAGACCATGTGGTTGCACCAGCGCATGTGGTCAACAGCGGCTCGACGACCGACTGTGCATGTGGGCAGGACGTCGGTTAGGTTGGCGGCGCGGCTGGCACATGTTAATATTCCACGCATGTGCGCAACGCGCAGAACGTCACAGCCAATAGCATAGATCAAGCGATCGGTACGATAGCAGCACAGGCACAGCGCTGTGCTGCTGTCAGCGGCTTCATGGAGGTGGTTCTTGGCACTGCTACAATCACTGATGGTATTCGTACTCGCGGGGTTGTGCGAGATTGGCGGCGGCTACCTCGTGTGGCTCTGGCTCAGAGCGGGACAGAGTGTCTGGGTCGGTTTCCTTGGAGCGGTCATCCTGATCCTGTATGGTGTGATACCAACCCTCCAACCTGCATCCTTTGGCCGAGTATATGCCGCATATGGTGGCATCTTTGTGGTCTTATCGCTGCTGTGGGGCTGGCAGATTGACAAAGTAACACCCGACCGCTATGATCTGATTGGCGGCCTGATTGCGCTGTTTGGCATGGCGATCATCATGTACTGGCCACGTGGATAATCTCCATTGAAAGCAGGCGTGCGGTAAGGGAGCTATCATGAAACGCATCACCAGCATCCACTGCCCATATTGCCATCAGGCACAAACAGCGGCCATACCAGCTGATACGTGAATCGTTATCTATCAATGTTCCAGTTGTGGAGCTACCCTGCGTCCAAAGCCTGGTGACTGCTGCGTCTTCTGCTCGTATGCCGACGATCCCTGCCCAGCGATGCAACACAACGAGTAAGCTGCGGGTCTTGATCTCAGGAGAAGGGCGTACGTGCCAAGGATTGCTCCGTGTATTGACCATAGCGTTGGCCGTGTAATAGAAGCCGACATTCATGGCTGCCTTTTCGCCATCGGTATAGGCCAGGATTAAATACGAATGGACCGCCGAATTCAGCGCGAACATGACCCCAAATGCCAGCAACCCGCCAACAACGACCATCGTTGGTGCAACTCCTGCCATGAGTGCGGAGCGATATATTCAGAAACCGCCTCAGGAGCCAGTATCCGCAAGAATCTGCGTCTCCGACGCGAGTGGTACAGTGAACCAGAATCGACTACCGCGCCCCATAACGCTGGTCGCACCGATCTGCCCGCCCTGGGCGTGGACGAACTGGCGGGCGATTGCTAACCCCAGGCCAGAGCCGCCCTGCATCCGCGTGCGTGCTGCATCCGCACGCCAGAAGCGCTCAAAGACATGCGGTACATCAGTTGGTGCGATCCCTGGGCCAGTATCCTCAACTTCAAACATGATCTGCCCTGCAGGCTGAAGATTCATATGGCTGCATGGAGAATCTGAGATGCAGGTTGGATGGTGTGCTGCGTGCAGGGTAACGCTGCCGCCGCTCGGCGTGTAGCGCAGCGCGTTCGCCAACAGGTTGTGCAGCACCTGACCGGTACGTTCTGGGTCGGCCCATACTGCGGGCAGATCATCTGCGGCCACAACACACAACGTAACCCCCTTCTCGGTCGCAATCCCATGGAATGCGGCAGCACCCTGCGCGATCAGCCCGTTACCGTTGACCACCTGTGGCTGGAGGCGCAACTGCCCGGCCTCGGCCAACGCCAGATCGCGCAGATCATCGACCAGCCGACCAAGCAGCAGTGTCTCATCCAGAATCGTCTGAATCTCCGACTTCTCCAGTGGGTAGACGTCATCCAGAATGGCATGCAAATTGCCCTGGATGACCGTCAATGGTGTACGCAACTCGTGGGCAATATCGGCGACCATATGCTGCCGCAGCCCTTCCGCTACTTCAAGCGCACTGGCCATCTCATTGAAGGCCTGGCCAGCGGCGGCGACCTCGATGGGACCATCAACCGGCACACGCTGAGTCAGATCACCAGCGGCAAGCTGCCGCGCCGCTTTGGCTAATCGGTTGAGTGGGGCAGCGAGTCGGCGGGCCAGCAGCACGCCAAGCAGCACGCCCAAGATCGCTCCAAGCAGCCCGGCCTGGATCAGCGCCTGATTTACTTGGGCCAGGAACTGTTCCGCTGCTGTCGTAAGACCGGTCTGCCCCGTAGCGCGAACCACCAGGAAGCCGACCGGCGCATCTCCAACCATGATCGGAAGTGCAGCCGCACGGTCGCTCGCCGTCAGCCGTTCAGTTGTACCAACGCTACTATCGTAGACAACAACTCCGTCGCGATTGGCGAGCACGAGAGTCGGTGCGCCGCGCATCATCCCGTGGCCAGTACCCATGCCTCCAGAACCACGCCACTCCGTAAATACTTCCGTCACACCGTCCCAATTTCCATGGGCCTGGTAATAGGAGGCAAGTTCGGCTGGCAGGCCCGACTCCTGCACCTGGTTCTGCGCCAGGAAGCCCCGAAACTCCGTGCTGGTCTGCCGATTGGCCAGCAATGCCGCCACAGCCACGCTCGTGAGCGTCACCAGGGCGAAGGCGAGGGTTAACTGAACCCAAAGACGACGCATAGTAGCCTCGATTGCAGCATGTGTGCGACGCGCTTATCCACCAGGCGTGTGAAGCCGGTAGCCAATCCCATAGACCGTCTCGATCTGTGGTGCGGTGGGGGTGCGCTCCAGCTTCTTGCGGAGGTTTTTGATGTGACTATCGACCGTGCGCTCCAGCCCTTCATAGGTGTAGCCAAGCCCATGCTCGATCAGTTCCTGGCGACTGAAGGCGTGGCTGGGTTGGGACAGGAACAGCCGCAGCAGATCAAACTCCGTCGGCGTCAGATCCACCGGCTGCCCATCCAGCGTGACGACATGTTGGTTCGTGTCGAGCCGCAGGGTTGCGTAGGTCAGCGTCTGATGATCGGGGGCTATACCCTTGACCCGCCGCAGGATTGCGCGAACGCGGGCGACCACCTCGCGTGGGTTGAATGGTTTGGTGACATAGTCATCGGCACCGAGTTCCAGCCCGACGATGCGGTCGGCGTCCTCAACGCGTGCCGTGAGCATGAGGATGGGCAGCGCTGCGGTTCCGTGGTCAGCGCGCACCGCACGGGTGATCGTCCAACCATCCATGTCCGGCAGCATGAGATCGAGCACGACCAAGTCAGGTTGCTCGGCGCGAATCATGCGGAGTGCGGTTGTGCCATCATATGCGGCCAAAACCGTGTAGCTGGCCTGCTCTAAATAGGATTGGATCAGCCGCACGATCTGTCGGTCATCATCGACGACCAGGATACGCTGTGCCATGGTGCTTCTCCGCTCGCGAGTTCTGATGCATACGATACACTCGTGTGGCTCGATCAGGTGTTGCCATACCGTCTGCCCTGATTACAATGTGACAACCAGAACGGCCAACGTCATCCACGTTGGCCGTTCTATCCTGTTACTGGTCGTAGCTATTGACCGTTGCGTCCCATGCCCATCCGGCTACGTCCCATACCTACTCCATTGCCTTGTCCCATTCCGGTGCCTTGTCCCATTCCGGTGCCTGCATTGTCACAGCGACCGTTGCCGTCCTGGTCGGTGAAGCCTGCGCCACCATTCGGGCCGCGTGCTGTCCACGGTGCGCTGATTTGCGCCGTCACGTTGGCCTTCATCGTGACCACCATCTGGTCAGCTTGGGCTTGAGTCAACCGACCAGCAGTGACCTGGGCTGCCATCCGATCCATGCGTGTCTGCACAAACGCATCCACAATCGCGCCTGCTTTGTCGCCCGCGACATCCTTGATCGTCTTGCCCGACTGCAGCTGGGTGACGAGATCGGCCTGTGGAACACCCAGCACCTGGGCTGCCACCGCCACGAGCGACTGTTCCGACCCACCCATCATCCCGCTACCAGGACCCTGCCCGATGCCGCCATTCGGCCCGCGTGCCAAGGTCAGTGATGGGAGTGCTAATACGGCGATAAGTGCCAGCGTTGCGCCAGCAATGATGATCCAGTGACGAGTACGCATGATCTTCTCCTCGGGTCTTGTGCTGCGTGGCCGCTGTGACCACGCTGCTTTGTTTTCCACACCCCGAGTGTAGCAGCCAATGATGGAGAACCAATGGACATTCCCGCGAGATGTGATGGAGTATCAGTGGGTGCTGGCCGGGCGTACTGGGCAGGTGCTGATGCCAAGGATTCGGTAGAGTGGGCAGAAGCCAACCGCCGCTGTGGCGAGCATCACCACGCCGAGTACGCCCGCAACAATCTGCCAGATACCCGTCAGCATAGTGAATGTCACGGCGAACAGAATGATACCGAGTACCAGACGAATGATGCGGTCGAGTGAACTTTCGTTTGTAGCGAACATGGTGGTGGTCCTTTCAATGATTCATATACCGCGTGGCTTCAGCCTACGGGGTTCCGGGGTTAGGATAGGATAGATAGCGCAGCCATGACCCGCTGCAGCTTCACGCCGACCTCGTGTGCAATCGGCATCAGGTCGTCGCGCTGCACAACGTTGAACATGGCCTCTGGATCGATGGCCGAGATGATCGTTTGCCCTGCGCTATCAACATACACGACGACATTGCAGGGCAGCAACAGGCCGATCTCCGGCTCAGCGGTGAGCGCACGCTGGGCAAGCGGTGGGTTGCATGCGCCAAGGATCGTGTAGGGGGCGGTTTCGGCTCCCAGCTTCGCTTTCAGCGTCGCCTGCATATCAATGGTGGTCAGGACGCCAAAACCCTCTTGTTTGAGCGCCGCCGTCACCGCCTCGACGGCGGCCCGATAGTCGAGCGATGTTCTGACGGTATAGCCATAGTGGTGCTGCTGCATCATGCGCGTTTCCTTCTACTGTATGGTTCTGCTCGTTTGATGCGCGCAGACGACCATTGGTTACATGGTGCCTGCCTATGGCCCACGGGAGCGTTCGACCAACCAGGCCTGGAGTTCGGTCACGGAAAAGTCGGGGGCTGCTCCTTCCAGACTCTTGAGTTGCGCCGTCTCCGGCACGTCATTCGGAATACTGAAGCGGGTATACAGATCCGCCTTTGGCACCTGGTACGCGGTCAGTACATCACTGATTGTCATCCAACCTTTGATTTCCGTTGGGTTTGTTCCCGTTATCTGGATTCGCACGCCATCCGCCGTTGTCCGGCCGGTGGTTGACCACCAGCCGGTTGCCTGTGCTGCGCCGATCACCCCCAGGAACACGACAAGTACCGTAGCGAGGTAGACCAACGGGCGAATCTGGATGCTGCGCCAGCGCTGCGGTGCGGTTGGGATGGCCGCACGCTTCGCAATCGGTTTGTTTTGCATGATTAGTTCCTTCCTTCGCTCGGACGTGCAGGCATACCGGGAACCACCAATTTCAGATCCAGTGCGCCCGGCTGCGGGCAGGCGTCGACACATTCCAAACACATCACACAATCACGGTGTGTGAGTTCGCTCATGGTCGCCACCGGCAACCCCATCGGACAACTCTTGCTGCACAGCGTACAGCCCGTGCAGGCGGTTCCTTCGCGTTGGATTCGTAGTGGGCTGAGTTGGCTCGTCAGGCCGATCACCGCACCAAGCGGGCAGGCATACCGGCACCAGGGGCGCTCAACAAACAGCGCGGCGACCAACACAATACCAAGCACGACCGTTCCGGCAGTGAGTTCCAATGCGCCAATCTCCAGCAGTGCCGACCACGGGTCGTAGTCGCGGAAGATCATCACGCCATACGCGATCGTGCCGCCGATGATCGTCGCGAGAACTGCGTATTTCCCATAGCGCAGGATGCCATCAATGCGTTGGATGAGCGTTGCTTCGGGTAACATCCCGAGACGTGCTGGCCGCACACCCAAACGCTTTTTGAGTGCCCATATTGCACGCCCAACGGGTGGGATACGCTTCTGGAGCCAGGTGCTGGCCGCATACAGCCACTCCTGGATCGCGCCAAAGGGGCAGATCCAGCCACAGAATGCGCCGCGTGCGACAACGGTGAGGGCCAGTACCGCAACCAGGAGCACCACATTTGAAAGATGGGTATGGTTGATGAAACTGCCACCACTGGCGACATATTGATAGAGCGTTTCGACGCCACCAAACGGGCAGAATGCCTCAGCTGAGGTGGTCGTCGTCGTTGTTGCACTCTCGCCCACCAGCAGGTGGCTGACGACCAGCACACCAATAAACAATGTGAATAGCGCCTGTGTCAATCGGCGCAGATGGTGCGTTCCGACCTTGAACCAGCGCTTGGGCGTGTGATGGATGGCCATGATCAACCTCCATACGATGATTGCTTGACGCGAGTGTAGCAATCATGTGTGGAGAGTCGATGGAGGTATACGACAGAGGTGGAGGAGATGCCGATTGCATGGAGCTGTGGCGCTTGGTCAGGTGTGCGGCGAATCAGCGGGCAGTAACGTTATGCACAGATACTGCATCATATTGTCAGAAATGACGCATAGCTATAAGGAGACCCTCTCATGGCGCTCATTGATCCAAAAAATGCCACTGCTGTTCGTCAGGAGTTGGACGCCGCACTCACTCGCCCAGTTACCCTGGTGTTGTTTACCACGAATGATGCATGCGCGTACTGCGATGTGACTCGCGAACTCCTGCTGGAGTTGGTTGCGCTGCACCCACGCCTCCAGTTGCGTACGTATGACCTCAACACCGATGCTACGTATGCCGCTACCCTCGCTGTCGATAAGGCACCGGCAATGGTGATCCTGGGTGGTGTGCAGGAAATCGATTACGGCATCCGCTATTACGGGTTGCCGAGTGGCTATGAGTTCGCCACGCTGCTGGAAGCGATCCGGATTGTCGGAACCGACCAGGCAGCCCTGCAACCAGCGACACAGGCATTCCTGGCGACGCTCACGCAGCCACTCCATCTCCAGGTGTTTGTGACGCCCAGTTGTCCCTACTGCCCACGAGCGGCAGTCCTGGCCTACGCACTGGCCCACGCCAGCCCACACATCACCGCCGATACCGTTGAGGTGTCCGAATTCCCAGAACTTGGCGAGCGCTACCATGTGATGGGTGTGCCGCGAACCGTGATTGCGGAAGCGATCTCTGTCGAGGGAGCAGTGCCAGAGGGGATGCTGCTGTCCAAACTGTCCGCGGCGCTCCAGGCTGCAGCTGCCAACTAAGGAGTCACATCTATGATAACCGCTGAGCTTGAGCGGCTGCATGCGCTGGCGCTGGATCGACGGTACGATCTGCGAACATGCAACCCGACGCATGGGCGCTTCTATGCCTTTATGTCCGCCTATACGGATGCCGCCAATAGCGAATCGGCACTGCTGACGCTGGCAGCGACCATCGATGCGTATCGGGCGGGTTCGAGCGCGACCCAGGAACTGTTGGTGGCCTACGGCCAGCTTGCGGAACTGGCCCGCTGGCGGGTGGCGCAGTTGTCAGGAGGAGTCACTGACTGATGCTGGTGCTCCAAATGTCACCGCTCCGTGCTGGTGAACGGTGGTGCCAGTACACGTCCACACACCCGTCGATGTACGCTCATTCATGTCCACCTCCACCTGTCATCAATCTAACCGCGTCGTCGCAGCGTGTACCAGGCCGAGGCCGTTTGCAGTTCGCCAATAATCGTGATGCCGGGCTCAACCGTCTCGAACACGAACGTCTCAGCGAAGAGCGCTTCAATCGTCCCCTTTGCAATGCCAATCAGCCGATCACCTTCCGGCTCACGCAGGTGGGCGAACAGGAGATAGCATCCATCTGGCCGCACCAGCCGCGCTACTTCTGCCGCATATGCCTGGAGGTCAGCACCCTCGAACCCATGCATACAGCCCACGTCAATCGCCAGGTCATACGGCTCGATCAGAAAGCCGAGATCAGTCACCGACCCGACATGCAGCCGCACCAGATCAGCCACTCCTGCTGCACGTACGCGTTCTTCGGCCAGGGTGATCGCCTCAGGAACAAAGTCAATCGCATCTGCCTGCCAGCCACGCACTGCCAGGAACACACTGGCCCGTGCAGTACCACAACCCAGATCGAGCACCCGTCCAGGCGGAAGGTGCTCAGCGGCTGCAATAATTTCGGGCGGTGGCAGATCCCGGTCCCAGGGCAGATCGTGAGTACGGTAGCGCTGTTGGAGCCGCTCGAAGCGGGTCGGCTCAGAGATCGTCATGGAATCCCCCTTTTGTCATGAAGCGTCGTGGATAGCATACGCGATAATTGACCAGCGCTGGTAACGTTCAGCATGTCTGCTGCATCATATCAAGAGACGCAATCGTTTGCGTCGGCAGAATGAAAGGATCGAGCAATGGCCTATGATGTGCTGGTCGTCTCGGCCCACCCCGATGATGCCGAAGTCCAGATGGGTGGTACGATTGCGAAGCTGACCGACAGCGGGATGCGGGTGCTGCTCGTTGACCTGTGCGATGGTGAGCCAAGCGACTTTGCCGAGGCGGGAGTTCGGGTCGCGCAGGCCCAGCGCGCGGCGGCCATCCTGGGTGCCGAGCGGGTTTTTCTTGCAGGACAGGATCGCTTGATCACTGATACGCCCGCACTGCGTCTGGCCGTCGCTCGGCTCATTCGTGAGCATCGCCCGCGGCTGGTCTTCTCCACAACCGACGCCACGATCCACCCAGATCACGCGGCGGTCGGCAGCCTGGTGAGCGCTGCGGTGTTCTATGCGCGGCTCGACCACTGGGATCGTGTGCCGGGTGGCGCAACCCTGGCCGATGGTACACCCTGGGCGATTGAGCGGCTGTTCTTCCCGCATTGCAAGATGGAACCCGCTTGGGGCCGCGACTTCGCCTTTGCCGTCGATGTCAGCGACACCTATGACCGGAAACGGGCGGCGCTGGTGGAATATGGTTCGATCTTCAATGTTGCAGTCGGCGACCGGTTGCTGACGCTCTATGATGCTGAGGATGCCTATGTTGGTCGGCAGTTCGGCGTGGCCTATGCCGAGGCATTCAAGAGCCACAGCCCGCTGCTCGTCACCAGCCCGACGGTGTTTCTCCCAGGGCTACATGGCTGAGTGGGTGTGGAAAGATCAGCGTGATGGTCGTCCCAACGCCCACCTGGCTTTCGGCTCGCACATGACCACCATGTCGCTCGACCAGGTGCTTGACGATGGCCAGCCCTAACCCAGTGCCACGCCCGCTGCGCGCCTGATCGCCTTTATACAGGCGTTCGAAGATATGCGGTAGGTCGTCGGGAGTGCTTCCGGCACCCGTATCGCGCACCCAGAGTGCAATGGTTTCCGTATCGGCCTTGGCCCCAATCGTCACACTGCCGCCGGGTGGTGTGTGCAATGGCATTCTGGAGCAGGTTCAGGAGCGCCTGTTCGAGCCGCAGCGCATCCAGCAGAAGCCACGGCAGATCTGGCGGAAGATCATCGGCCATAGTCCAGCGCGGGCTGCCTGTTCCGCCATGCGTGCTGCCGCACTGCGCGCAATCGCGGCAACATCACATAGGGCCAGATCTAGGGCCAGTTCGCCCGACTCGATCCGCAACAGCCCCAGCACCTCATCGGCCATGCGGCGCAGGAAATCTGGGGCAGCGTCGGCATCCGTGAGCGCTCCATCCTGCAGCGTCTCGACAATCGCCTGGAGCGAGGCCAGCGGTGTGCGCAGATCGTGGGCGATATTGCTCATCATCAATACGCGGCGCGATCGCTCGGCACGCCGTAGATCGGTCAAATCCTGGAGCACAATCAGTGTTTGATCACCCTCAGGTGCAGGCAGCCGCGTCACCTGCGCCCGTAGCGACGTGTCGGTTGCCGCAATCACGAGGTCATCAATCGTCACAAGCGTTTCACCAAACGGCATACGCCACACCGACTGTAACGCCTCCTGGAACAGATTGATCTCTGGGTTTCCGATACTGGTGCGAACAGGCGCATCGCCTCCACTGAGCAGGGCGCTACCAGCCAGGTTGATCAGCGTGATCTCCTGGGCACGGTTGACGATCACAATCCCATCGGCCATGGTCGCGAGCACCATATCGAGGCGCTGTCGTTCGGTTTCGACGGTGTGCATCAGTTGGCGGAGTCGGCTCGCCATCTGATTGAAGTCCTGCGCGAGTGCAGCCACCTCGGTGTCGGGTGGGATCGGCACCTATACATCCAGATCGCCAGCGGCAAGCCGCCCGGCCATCGTCCGCAGATCGAGCAGTGGTTGGGTGACTCGTCGGGCGATCAGCACCGCCAACACCACCGTCACGATCCCAGCGAGGAGCGCACGATAGTCAGCTGCGCCTGGGCCTACGCGATGACGGCGAGTGGCACTCCCACGCGCAGCGCACCTTGCGGAGCGCTTGGCGGCAATATACATCCGGATCTCGTGCCGGTTGCGGCACTGAAGCGCTCATTGGCGCCCTGCCCCTGCTGAAGCGCATCATGCACTTCTGGCCGGTTCAGAATACTGGTGCCAACCCCTACATCAAGCGAGTCGGCCAATTCCACGCCTGCACGGGAGGCAATCGTCACACGCGCACCAAGCTGGATGCTGGCCGTATGGACAAGTGCATTGAGCTGAGCGGTATCGGTTAGTGGTATCTGTTCGCTAGCAACAAGGGTGGCCAGTACGCGTGCTTGGCCCGCAACCCCATCCTGGAGCGTACGCAGGTAGGTCGCACGCAGCAGTTGCACGCTCACCAGCGCAAGTAACGTGAGAGTCACTGCCAGTAACAGGAGATAGGCACTAGCAATGCGCCAGCGCATGGAGGCTATGCGTCGGAACATGGGCTTATCCTGCAAACACATACCCAACCGTGCGAATGGTACGCAGGCGCATCGGGTTGCCGGGCTCGCCCCACAACTGCTGAAGTAACTGTTCGCAGGTGAAGACCTGGCCAGGGTGCTGCATGAAAAAATGCAGCAGCGCAAAGGCTCGGGGCTTGAGCATCAGTGATCGATTGGCACGGGTAATGGTAAACGTGGCTGGATTGAGGATCAGATCAGCAGCGATGAGCGCGGCAGCAGGAGTTTCGCGCTGGTGGCTGAGATCGGCGCGGCGGAGTGCGGCAGCAATCCGCGCCAGCAGTTCACGCAGGCGAAATGGCTTGGCGATATAGTCGTCGGCACCGAGTTCCAAACCAACAACGGTGTCGATCTCATCAGTACGAGCCGTCAGCATCAGAATGGAAATGGTCGAGGAGACCCGAATCTGGCGGCAGACATCGAAACCACTGATGCCAGGCAGCATGACATCAAGCAACATCAGATCGATTGGAGCGTATCTGAAGCGATCCAGCGCCTCAGATCCCGTCGCAGCAACCTCCACGGTATAGCCAGCTTTGCGGAGATTATAGGCCAGCGTAAAGCGTAGATGCTCCTCATCCTCAACGACCAGCACGGTTGGCGTTCTGGCCTCACACTATGGTCATACAGCGCACGTATCGCCAGCATGATACCACACCGCTCAGGATGGAACCGATCAGCGTATCGATGCATCACATGGGTAGCAGCACAACCGTGGCAATGTATTCGTCGTTGTGTGGAGCTGTGTGCATCGTTTGTGAGTACAGGAGCAGAAGCATGACGATGGCGCAACCGTCATCGATGTGCGTAATCCGGACGAATATGCTGCTGGGCATCTCCCCAATGCCGTCAATATCCCGCTACCAGAGCTACGAGCGCGGTTCACCGAAGTGTCGGCCCTGGCTGAGCGTGGGCCGGTGCTGCTGTACTGCATGGTCGGCTTCCGTAGCTACGTGGCCTATCGCATCCTGCGGCAGCGCGGCATTGAACAGGTAGCCACGTTGGCCGGTGGCATGGAAACATTTATCGGTCTCCACGGGAGATCATGGCGCGTTGAAGCTTCAAGGTAGCCTGGTATCTGACGAAGATTGAGGAAATAATCGGGTGCCTCGTCCGCCGTCGGGCTGAAGCCCTCGGCTCGATTGTACGAAGGCCACCTCCGTGGCCTCCAGCCTGCCGGGTATCCGTTGAGTGTCAGGCTTTGTAGGGAAAAGCCCAATGCTTCAGCATCTGGGCGGGCGTGAGAACGGGAGATACCTGAATAATAATCAATCTCCATAAGATATCATAGGCCGCTGGCGAGGAAATAATCTCGCTGGCGGCCTGTAGTATGTCTCGCTCCCGCACCCAAACCCTCGCTTACGGCGGTTTCGAGCTTTGTTGCGCCGCACAATGCGCTCATCCCTTCTCCCGCGCTGGGAGAAGGGATGAGGGAAGGGATGAGCGACAATGGACGGCGACGATACATTTTGACTGCTGACTCCTGCCCTACACATGACCATGCTTGCGCGAGTACAGGAAATACTTCTCGAAGGCCAGTTTGGCCCAGTGCGCCTGTGGGCCAGGGATGATGAATTCCAGGTGTCGTGCGCCGAGCATATGATCGCCCAGGATCATCATGCCCATGTCGCCAGTGTCCATGATGCAATATGCCTGGATCAGCGAGAATGGCATGGTCTTACGCTCGCCTGCGCCCTGAATATCCACTGCGATATTGTGTGCCGCCGTCTTGGCCATCACCTCCGAAGGATAGCCCGTCTTTGGCACACCACATGGCACCTCCGTCTCGCCGACTGGCGGCACATGCACGGCCACGCCAGCCGCGTAGACATTCGGGTACACCTTGTGGCGGTAGTCGTCGCCGGTTTCGATGAAGCCATTGGCATTGCCCAATCCCGGTGTGCTGCGGATCGCGTCGATCCCCAGGAAGCGTGGGATGATCATCGTGAACTTCGAGGGTAAGACCTCGCCGCTGCCAAGCACAACCCCATCTGGCAGCACTTCTGCAATCGTACTGTTCGTGCGCCAGTTGATGTCCTGCATCGAGAAGAACTTCTCCGACATCCACTTTGCATTGCCAAAGCCGCCAATGCCGAAATGGCCCAGGAACGGCTCAGCGGTCACATAGGTGAGCGGAGCCTGTTCCAGCAGATGCAGCTTCTTGAGCTGATGGCGGATATTGAAGACAAATTCGTAGGCTGCGCCGAAGCAAGCTGCCCCCTGCGCTGCGCCAATCACGATTGGCCCAGGATTTTTGACAAACCGATCCCACGCATGGCGCGTCTCCTCCGCATGGGCGACATTGCAGATCGAGTAGGAGTTGTGTTCTGGCCCAAGCCCCGGTACACTCGCAAAATCAACCTTTGGCCCAGTGGCAATCAGCAGATAGTCATAGGGCAGTTCGCCGGTTGTGACTGTCTGCACGATCTGGCGCGCAAGATCAAAGCCGGTGACGTTATCCTCAATAAATTTGATGCCACGCTCAGCGTACAGGGGCCGAACATCAAACGAGATATCGGCCTGCTCGCGGAGGCCGAAAGGATACCAAATCAGCGAAGGAATAAAGACAAACTCGTGGGTATTGGCGACGACTGTGATGTCGTGCGCATCGCCAAGTAGTTCGTGGAGCTCCAGGGCACCGGTATAGCCGGCAAAGCTGGTGCCGATCACAATAATTCGTGTACGTGCCACCACTGACCTCCTTGTGATACATGATGATATCTCTGTCCCTACTAGTGAGATGCAGCATAGCGATGAAGGGTTACATGTTCCCAGAGATATTCACACATGTCCGTACCCTGGTATACTTGCACAGTTGGCCTATCGGCTATTTTCGGGTTGGTCGTCCAGCGTGTAACCATTCGGGCACAGCTGGCATCAAAGTTATGCGAGGGGCGTATGCCTGGATTGCACATTGATCTGTCGATCTACGCCGATGAGGAAGCGTTACTTGTCGGGCTGCGTCGCCACGAGCCAGATGCCTGCACCTGCCTGATCAAACATTTCGCGCCACTGGTGTATGCCCGCACACTGCGATTGCTTGGTGATCCGGATGAGGCCGAGGGCGCGCTCCAAACAACCTTCGTCAATGCATGCGCCAAGCTCGATAGCTATGCAGGGCGCGGCGGGTTAGGAACGTGGCTGTACCGCATTGCGACCAACGAGGCGCTGATGCAGGTGCGCCGTACCCGCCCGCAGGTATCGCTGGATGCGGTGGCCGAGACGCTTGGGCCGGACGATCTGCCGCGTCAGCTGCAGCCATGGCCCGCCGATCCAGCAGCGCTTGCGCTCGATCACGAACTGACGGATCAGCTTGAGGCCGCACTACACACACTTCCAGAAGGGCTGCGGCTCGTGTTCGTGCTGCGCGAGCTTCAGGAACTCAGTACGGAAGAAACAGCAACAGCGCTGGGAATTGGTGAAAGTGCTGTGAAGGTTCGGCTGCATCGTGCCCGTCTGAAGCTCCGCGAACTGCTCGCTGAGTATCTGTCTGCTGAGGAAGGAACCTGAGATGACGCGCCATACCCACACGCCCGAGGAGTGCCGCCGATTACTCGGCCAGCTCAACGAGTACGTCGATGGCGACCTCGCCGACGATCTCTGCGATGTGCTTGAGTCCCACTTGGCTGGTTGCGCCGATTGCCGGGTGGTGCTGGACAGCCTGACGAAGACGATCACCCTCTATCGTGGGCTGCGCGAAATGCCGGTGGAGCTACCACCCGATGTTGAGGAACGCCTCATGCAGCGACTGGAACGCGATATTCATGCATCGGATGGATAAACAATGTCTGCTGAGGCATCGCTCAATGGCAGGGAGAGCGTGAAGGTACTGCCCTGGCCTACACCAGCGCTGGCGGCGGTCATCTCACCACCCATCGCCCACGCCAGATGGCGGGCAATCGTCAGCCCAATACCGCTGCCGCCGCTCGCTCGACTCCGTGAGGGATCAACCCGGTAGAAGCGCTCGAACAGATACGGGAGCGTGGTGGCAGGAATCCCAACCCCCGTATCCTCCACCACGATGATCGCCTGATCGGCATCGCGACGAATCCGCACCGTAATGTCGCCATCGTCGGGTGTGTAGCGGAAGGCATTGCCAATCAGGTTGACGAGAATCTGTGCGGTGCGATCAGCATCGGCCCGCACCCATAGTTTCTGGCCAGGAACCTCAATAATGGCAGCCAGGGATTGCGCCGTCAGCTGCGGGCACAATTGGGTGATGATACGCCGCACCAGTGGTATCAGATCGAACATTTCGATGTGCAGGGCAACCTGTCCGGCCTCAACCCGCAAAAGCTGCTGGAGATCGTCCACCAGTCGGCGCAATCGACGCACCTCGTGCTGCATGGCCGCCAGCACAACTTGCGCCAGCATCTCATAATGCTTGCTCATCGGTCAGCTTATAGCCGATGCCGCGCACCGTTCGGATGAGGATGTGCCCAGTGGCGGCTTCGAGCTTACGCCGCACCTGGCCGACATACACATCCACGACCCGATCCGTGCCGTAGAAATCGCTGCCCCAGACGAGATCCATAAGGTACTCACGACTGAGCACCTTCCCGGCATGCCGCGCCAAGGCCAATAACATATCAAACTCAGTCGTGGTCAGTTCGACGATCTGCGAGCCAGCCCATACTTCATGGCGCTCGGGATCGATCCGGAGTGCTGCGACGTGTAGGCTCTGATCGGCTGGCGCTGCGGATCGCCGACGGCGCAGGATTGCTTCGACGCGGGCGACAAGTTCGCGTAGACTAAACGGCTTGGTCAGATAATCGTCGGCACCAATCCGCAGCCCAGCCACCCGGTCGGCTTCCTCAGTGCGGTCAGAATCAGGATGAAGACATCCGACTCGGCGCGTAGCCGGGCGGCGACCTCCATCCCGTCCATACCGGGCAGGTTCAGATCGAGGATAAGCAGATCGGGCCGCTCACGCCGGGCCTGTTCTAAGCCCGCTGGGCCAGTTTCGGCCAGCAGCACCCGGTAGCCTGCCTGCTCCTGGCTCAGGTCACGGGACGTGGGCGGATCCATCCGCTCCCCATGGACTCGCTCACGGGATAATTGGCGAAGGTATTGATTACCGTATCGGTTATATACTGTGGGGTGATGTTCGGTGCTTGTTTGAGCTCACCAAACTAATGCAGTGTTCGCTGCTGCCACTGATCAATTTCCTTGGCTGATAGCAATGGTGTATAGTTTGGGGCTGTCGCAGATGCCAGGCGCTCCCAAACCATAGGACGCCATGTTGCGTGATCATGGAGGTTGAAATCGATCTGATCAGTTTCTTGGTAGTAGAGTATGCGTACTGCGGAATGCACAGACGCGGCCATGAACCGTGGTTTGCACCCTTCATGGCCGCGTCTGTGTATGCGTAGGGCAGACTACCTCATGACGCCGTCGGCCCATGGGTCTGGCGGTAGCGTCGGTAGCCATACAGACCGAACAAGGCCAACGCCAGCATCAAACTCCCGCCGATCAGCACACTGCGCAGATCGAGCCCAGCTGCTGCGGGGGCGGCCTGGCTGATCGCGGCCGGTTGCGGAGCGGTGCCGATTGGTTGTATCGCCCCCTCCGACTCGACCTGCGGCACCGTCAGCGAGCTGGGATGCGCCGCAGCCGACACGCCCTGCGTGCTATCGGCGAGCGCAAGTGCGGCCGTATACGCACCTGGGTTGAGCCGCCCGGTGAAGGGAACCTCAACAAACGTCTCCGTCCCAGCGTACACCGAATCCATCATGATCGGGTAGCGGCTCACCTCGATACCACTGGCATCGCGGAGGATGAACTCGCCAGCTGGCTTGAGCCGCACATTCCCGGTGTTCTTGACGGCGATCGCAATCGCTGAATTGCCCGCAACGGTGCGATAGGTGGCTGCCCCAATCTCCAGGCTCGGCGCACGTGGCCCGGGCACCGTGATTACGACGGCGATCACCTGGCGGGTGACCTGGCGGATGCCCACACTGCCGGTCGTCGTCGTGCTGCCGATATCGGCATTCTGGATCACGAGACTGGTAATATATTCGCCTGGGGTCGTGTCAGCGGGGACGGACACCTGGAACGTACGGTTGATGCCGGTGCCCGATGCCAGCGCGATCGTATCCGCCGTATAGTCCAGCCAGTGGGTCGTGCCGCTGGTCGGCTCACCATCAAGCTTGGCGCCGAAGCCCCCATTGACGATGGTATAGGCATCGGCAGCATAGGTTCGGGCATTTACGGTCTCCGCACCAAAATTGCCCAGTTCAACTGTGTATCCATGCGTCTCGCCGGGAACCATGGTAAGCATGAAGTAGCTGCCGGTGACCCCAACCGGTTTAATCCCCAGTTTGACGGCCGAGCCCTCGGCATGCGCGCCCATGGCCGATGCCAGACCAACCAGAAGTGCGATACCGAGCGCCAGATGCTTCACCAACCGATGCAGCGTGCGTCCCATCATCCCAACCACCAGATCTTTCACGTATTTTGAACCAACGACTGCCGAAGTATGCAAGCACAGCGGGGTCTGGTTCGTGACCAGACCCCGCTGTGCGACAATAGCCATCCTTATGGCGCTGCGGTGATGCTCGTGGTGAGCGTCCCGGTGTAGGTTCCTGCGCGGCTCTGGGCAGGAATGCTGAGGCTCACGCCCAGGGCCTGCGTGTAGGTGCCCTGGCCGAAGGCGGCATCCGCCTGAATGACCGTGCGTGCTGTGTCAAGTGCGCCAACGGGGCTGGTCGAAGGGACTTTCGGGCCACCGGTCGCATCCCAGACCTGCCCAGCCGTCATCGCTGGTGTCGCTGCGGAGGTGATCGAGAAGTTCGCCTTCGGGATGTTGGTGCCGCCGTTCGTGCCGCTGTAGACGAAGTCCGACGAGACAATCGTCACATGCCAGCCAGCGCCGGTGGCGGAACTATCATCGGCGGTCAGTGTCATGGTGCCGGTCTGCGCTTGGACGCTGTGCGAATAGCTCACAGCGGTGAGACTCAGATCCGCGACACTGGCGGACCGTGAGCCACCGTTGAGCTGTTGGGTAATGCTGTCGGCAGCGAATGTGGGCAGCGCTGCGCCAAGGGTCAGAGCCGTGGCGAGGACGAGGCTGGTGGACAGGCGGGCGAACCGTGATTTGAGTGAAAACATGATCGTACTCCATAGATGCGCTAAAGAACGTTCCCAAACGAATGGACGCTGGATGCTCCTGGGCCGAACGCGGCCACAAAAAAGATCGGTCTCCTTTCTGCTATTGGAGCTGACCAGCGCTATTGGGAACAGCGCGGAGTACGCAGATTATGCGTACCTGCCAGGGTCGGTTACGCCACTTGCTCCACTGGTGATATGGGCGTCCAAACTCATCACCAGTATCAACGCACCCGCTGGTCAGGCTTCATTCTAGGTCTGTTCATAAAGTCTTGTTTGGAATGACCCGGAGGTCGGTAATCCATGCAATATCTTTAT
>Ga0163144_10005877_pt1 | contig 27229 bp, 23 predicted proteins | sample OliLak19BULKMAT1_FD_123175 | JGI IMG/M metagenome (GOLD analysis project Ga0163144, IMG submission 123175) | Freshwater microbial mat bacterial communities from Lake Vanda, McMurdo Dry Valleys, Antarctica - Oligotrophic Lake LV.19.BULKMAT1 | ecosystem: Environmental > Aquatic > Freshwater >... | reverse complement strand
TCTTTGAGTTTGTCGACGATTGCTTCGACTTTGCACGAGTAACCCTTTTTCCAGTAGCCCGAGATGATTTCCATCTCAGTTCCTACCGCGGGATCTGTCGACGAGAGTGTGTAGGCTTCCAGGTTATGGTCCTGCATAATTTCGCCGTACGTTTCGTCGAGTTGATAGATGGCGATGTCGGTCTTGGTCATCGTGCCGTACAGCAGCTTGGTGGTGTAGAAGGTGGCGCTACTCGATAGGTCTTCGTTGTAAACCTTAACTTGTCGGGTGGTTTTGACGTTGGTTTTCACAACGCCTGGCCCGATCATTGTAAAGCCCCCCAGACAATGCCCGTTTGTTAAAACCCAGGCCTTGTCAGCATCAGTCGATGTTTCCAATCGAATTAAACTTCCCGAGCAATTGCTCAATGCAACCGCTCCCTGGAAATCATGCGATGTCGTCATCGTCGATAAAGGTTTAGTGGCCGCGGTGATTTTGATCGGAAACGCGAACGCACTGGTGGATAAGGAAATAAAAAGCGCAGCTAGAAGTGTTTTCATTGCGTAACGATATCGAGGAGAGACTGCGCGTGCACGGAGCTGTGCACAATAACCGAGCTATCTGGTAGAGAGAATTTTAGGATTTATTTACGTAGCGCTTTAACGCATAGCCAAAAGCTGGCAGCTGACCAAATCACTTCAACCAGGAAGATCCCCAAATTTAGCGGACGCCATACCGAAATCGCCAGCAGCCCAGTTCCGACAAAATTCAGAACGGCATAATTTAGCCCCTGCGGATCGATTTTCTTCACGCTTAAGCTCAAAAACGCAGCGAGAACGAGCACGGCTCCCATCATTGAAAAGATCTGGTTGGAGTCGATTTGAAAATTTTCCATGCCTATGGGGCCGTTGTCGGCGGAGTTGGGTGCTTGCCTTTATTCCTGATAAGCATATTGGTTCGCTTGCCGACCTCGCGCTCTGTATCGGGCACGGCAGGCATTGCCATGTAGCTGGCCCGCAACTTTGCTAATTCCGAAAGTCCCATAGATCCCAGCTGCTCGTCGGACAGATCGGAATACTCAATTGGAATTTTTAATTCTACGACGGTATCGCCCTGAACAGACCGGTCGACGTTCCCGCTCGCAAGATAGGTCTGCACCATGTCTTCGTCGAAAGTGATCTGCACTTCAAAAGTCTTGCCTTCGTTATTGCCGGGGACAGGAAATAGAACCTTATGCGCGTTGCGGACGTATTTCATGTTGCTCTGAGGTTGGAGCGCGTCGTCGCTCCATTTCTGCTCGTGGAGCCAACCGATACGTTTGATCATTTCGTCTACATCGTCCGGATGGTTGACCGGGAGTGCGTTGCCTTTTTTGGTCACGACTAGGGCCTTGGCTCGCTCTGTGATTTCGGCTCGATTGGCACGGTAGGCTTCTGGATTCGAAAGCAATAAATCGATATCTTCGTCGGCCATCACGATTCCGGGTTTTTCGACCACACCCGGTTTATCAGCGAGTTCGCCCGTTGGAGTTTCCACCGGGTAACCAACTTTAAATTCTAGTTTCGAGAACGGGCCTTTACCGTCGGCAAGTTTGGCGTAGTTCAGATTCTGCGCGGGAATGGTCGCCAGCATATCCACCGTCATTCCCTTGTCGACGACGATGTATTTCCGCCGGCGAATGCGCGTACGATGAATTTCATTACCCCGCGAATCGACGCCGATAACGTTTCGTAGGTAGTCGCTTGTAGTAATAAATTTCAACTCATCAGAATCCGGAACATCGCGCAGATTTAAGCGCATTTTGTCGGGATCGGTTTGTACATCGTCTCCCAAAATGTGACGTATGCCGGCCAGAAAGGCGTCGGCATCGGTCTTATGGGTTACCACACGGTTTTCATGTCGCAGAGTTGTTACCGAAACGCGGCCTTTGGTGATGCCATGGAAAACTTGGGCAAAGGCATCGTGGCAAAGTCTGTGGACTGGAAGAGCGCGTTCGCCAGCAAATTCCCCGGCGGTAAGCGCGAGCGAAAACAGAAGGCCGAAGAAGATAGAAATTTTTGGTGTCGATATTTGCATATTCAGTGGAAGAGGGTGTGTATGCCCGAGACTGCTTGAGAAGACACGTTAAAAAATGCTTAGGGAGAAAAGAACTAGACTAGTGCGGAGTTGGGATGTTTCCCTCCTCCCCAGACAAATTAGTTTCTCACATTTACCCGATTATTTGAACGAACCATGCATCTACCTGAACAAATTACAGATTTGGCGATGATCCTCGGCGTAGCTGCCATCGTTACCTTTGTTTGCCAGAAACTGCGGCAGCCAGTGGTGTTGGGCTACATAATTGCCGGAGTTATCGTCGGACCCTACACCCCGACCGGTCTAACTGTTTCTGATCTCCCCAATGTAAAAGTATGGGCGGAATTGGGCGTAATCTTTCTGATGTTTTCGTTGGGCCTGGAATTCACCTTTCACAAGCTTTTGCGCGTCGGAAAAGTAGGGGCTGGGACGGCACTGCTCGAAGTCGTGATGATGGTGGCGCTGGGATATGCCGCTGGCCGATTGATGGGCTGGACCTCTCTGGATTGCTTGTTCTTAGGAGGCATTCTCTCGATTTCCTCGACGACGATTATCATCAAGGCGTTCGACGAGCTGGGAGTAAAAACCAAGTATTTTGCCGAAATCGTTTTTGGCGTTTTGATTGTCGAGGACCTGGTAGCAATTTTACTATTGGTCGTCCTGACGACGGTGGGTGGTGGCGAAGCGCCGCTTAATTTCGGATTGGTTTGGACCACCCTAAAGCTGGTGCTCATCGTGGGAAGTTGGTTCTTACTGGGCTATGTCCTGACGCCCTCGTTCCTTAAATACACCGCAAAATTTGCTAACCGCGAAACGCTGACGATTCTCTCCGTGGCGCTGTGTTTGATGCTCGTGGTGGTCGCCACCCACTTTGAATATTCAGCAGCATTGGGAGCTTTCATCATGGGTTCGATCTTGGCGGAGACCAGTGAATCGCACCGGATTGAGAGTCTCATTCAGCCATTGAAGGATCTTTTTGGCGCCGTCTTCTTTGTGTCGGTAGGAATGATGCTCGATCCACAGGCTCTTGTGACGCATTGGAAAGCCATTCTCTTCATCAGCATTTTCACCGTTTTGGCTAAATCAATCAGCTCATGCATGGGCGCTCTCATTGCGGGTCAGCCACTGAAGCGCGCGGTGCAAATCGGAATGAGCTTGGCGCAGATTGGTGAATTCTCGTTCATCATCGCCACCCTGGGAATCACGTTAGGCGTAGTGAGTGATTTTCTATTCACGATTACAGTGGCGGTTTCGGTTATCACCACATTTCTCACGCCGTATCTCATTCGCTACTCAGAGGCTTTTTCAGAAGTGCTTGCAAAGGTGATTCCGGAATCGTTGGGTCGGCGGTTGGGCAAGAATGCTGGCGAAGCGGCGCAGCTGGGCCCCTGGGAAGTCCACACCACTCGATTGACCCTGCATCAGAATTCTATCGTCGCGGGAAAAACTATTTTGGATCTGCAAGTCCGTGCACGGTTTGGTTTGAATATCGTCGCTATTCAGCGCGGAGCGCGCGTGATTCTGCCGCCTGGTGCTAGTGAGCGGCTATTGCCAATGGACGAATTGCTTGTCATCGGAAGTGATGACCAAATCGATCGGTTTCGGGCGTTGGCAGAAACTCCGTCGGGCGAAATGGGAGATGGTGTACCCATTGCCGATTATGCTCTTCGCAAAGTGCAACTCGAGGAAGGGTCTGAGTATGTCGGTAAAACGATCCAAACTGCGGGCTTGAGAGAGAATTTATCGGGGCTTGTTGTAGGTCTCGAGCGTGGGGCTTCGAGAAGTGTAAATCCCGATCCCGCTTCGATTTTGCAAAAAGGCGATGTGCTTTGGGTAGTAACCGGTCCCTAATCAGGACTCTTCGCGGTAGCCAACTGCTCTGCCCCAGCCGTGCTGAGGGATCACAGTAGCAGAGAGCACTACTTCATCGCCGCCCGAAACGGGTGTGCCCATTTCAGAGACTTCTTTGCCGTCGCCGCATTCTAAGATTTCTACATTCTCGAGATGCACGCCAGGCCCAAGAATCTGCGCGTATTTTTTCTTTAGCGAAATAGCCGGTGTGGCATCGGAGACTTGGGCATGTTGCTGCTGCTCTTTACTGAGTTTGCATTGAAGCAAAACGCGGGCGCCAATATCAGCCAGGCGCAATTTGCGGAATTGCAGATCGTCGAGATCTAAGTCGACGCAACCGCGATCGAGTTTAAATTTGTTCTGAAACAGTCGCAGGTTTTGAGTGGCTGATTGCATGGGCACTTTATAGCATGGTCACAGAGAGGTGCGAAAGTCCGCCTCTCAATCGCGGTTCACTTTATAGACCTTCACCACGGCGCCGGTATTCATGTCCGAATAGAGCTCCTTTATCAGGCCCTTTTTAACGGCTGCCTGGACAATTTCTTTGGGAAATCCGTTCTGATCTAGGTCCGAAAGAGTAGGCATTAACGCTTTCTGCGCACGGTGATCTTCGATGAATTTGCACAGGCGTTTGAGTGTAAATAGGTCGGCGGAGGACATGGCGCTGTAAATACCTCAGTGAGTGTCCAAGATCTAGAATGACCAGGTTTTAGTCTACGCTTTGCGCGTATTCTCGAGCTTTCAGAATACAGCCAGAATACACCATAAAACCCCATGAAATCAGTCACTTAATTTAGTCTTAAATTCCCCCGTATTCTGGCGTCTGTATTGCTTCTACACAATGCAGGGGAGTCAAATGGGGGCAGTCAATTACATCGCAAAGCTGCGTTCAGCTATCTCGATCCTGGCCTTTGCGGCGGGCGCGATGGCTTCGCTTTCTCTATTCGCCGAGCACTCCACTTCTCGCACGCGCACTACTGCCGACTCACTTTCTCGCATTGATATGGATTTCGGGACCATGAGTAGGACTGAGGCTGGCAAAATGAGCTTGGATTCTTGCAGCGGAACGCTAGCGTCCAAGGCTACTTTGAATTCGCCGGGCATGTGCCGAGCCGTGTTTCTAACGGCAGGCCACTGCGTGACGAACGAAGACGGCCAACTCTTCTCTCAGGAAATTTGGTTTCGTTACCCAGGCGAGTAGCGAAATGCCAGCTTCATTATTCCTCGGAAACAAGTTCGTGTGGAGACGCCCTTTGTTCCCGCTAAAAAAGACGAACCGCAAGATGGCAAGAACGACTACGCCGTCGTTTATATCGATCTACCCTGTAATTTGATTGCACGACTAACGCCCGCTCGATTGGGACCTTTAAACTCCGATGGAACTGTGGCAATCCGCACCGGGGAAAAAGCCTCCACGCAAAAACGCTTTTCGCAAGTTGCGGGTGGGAAGGGCGCTGTGAGCAATCCAGGTGGCGGCACCAGGTTTAGCGCCGCGATCGGGGAATCCAGAACTGCTGGTGTTCTGACAACGGAATTTTTCTCGCCCGATCAAATTGGTAAAATCAATAGTGGGGATTCGGGTTCTGGCATCACGAACGCAGATGGGGAACTGATTGGCGCGTTGGCGGTTTCCACCGGTAAGATGATCACGCAAACTCGGGATGCGAGCGGCAAGGTTCTCAAAGAAGTAGTCAATAACGACCCTTCGCTCATTGAACGCGATTTTAGTTTTGATAGTAGCGGTCTTGGTTACCTAGTGAAGTCACTACAGAAATCAAAAATGCCGTTTGATCAAAACGGTGCAGTGTCGTCGAGCGGCGGCCAACAATTGGCATCGCTTTCTGATTCAGCCGCGAAGCAAATTCCGCAGCATGGAGCTAAGGGCACCACTCCACAGAATCTCAGTCCTGCTGGTGGCCCACAACCTGGTCGTTCGCCAGCTTCTGCGTCGACGGCGTTGGCTTCGACGGCTGCTACCGCGACGGCAGCTCCATTAATTCCTGGAACGGCTTGGGATCCGGCGTCGAACAATGACAACGGACCAGCACGGCCGGCCGCTCGCCCTGTAGCAACTAAGCCAAAACTTACTGGTCCAGGAGACGAAATTTCTGGCCTGACTTACGTTCGCAAATCCACGGAAGAGTGGGCTTACGTCACCAACACCGAAGGCGGCTGGTCTAACTTGCGCATTCTTGACGACGGCACGATCGAATTAACCGACGGCAAACAGATTTCTGCAGAAGCTAAACGCGAGCTGCTGCTCGCCTATGATCAAAGCTATGGCAGCGGAGCTTACGGCGATAAGAGTCTCTTAGTCTCCAAAGCTATCGATAAATACAAAGCCGAAATTGATAAGTGGAAATCCGAAATCGAAGTGAGCCGCTTGGCACAAGCGGAAACTGCGCGCGCTTCGCAAGCATCGAATCAGCAACAGGTATCGACGTTTGGCCCTTCTCTCGCATCGGCCGGACAAGGACAGGGATTTTCTCCTGGTCGCCAACCGCAAGGAAATCCATTCAACGTAACCGCTGGTGGTAGCAACCTACCAGCGAGTGGCGCACGCGCAGGACATTCGTTCTCCGGTCAACCGGAAATAACGCCGGCCGCAGCAAAGGTGCCTGATTCAGCTGATATTCGCGACACCGCGACTGTGAGCAACCAGAGACAAGTAGCGAACTTGCGTACTCCGCAGCTCCCCCAGATGGATGAGAGGAAATTTGCGGCGTTAAAAGCAGAGGATGGCAAAATCCACGCACGTCCGCCCCAGCGTCCAGTTCATGCGACTGCCGAAGCCGACGGTAAAGCAACTCCAGCGGCGCTCTCGGCAATTGGTAAATGCATGAATTGCCATGACGAGAAATCGGGTCGCCATTTAATTCTTTCTGGTTCGGCCGAGCAAGCACTCAGTGGCTTGCGAGCTGCGCTTGAGAAACGCACTCTCGGGGTAAGTTCTTTTAAAGTGTACGAGATGATGAAGAGCGATGTTTACGGCAAGCTTTCGGATGAGGAACAAAAAGGCTTGATGGCCTATATTCTCAGAGCCGATGAAAGCAAATCGGAAGAGGAATTAAATCGCGCGGCCATCGAGAAGTTCGTGGGCAAGTCATCTGAGCTGCCTCCTCGTATGACATCCGCTCAGATGGAAGCAGCCTATCGCGCCTCGCTTCCTAAGACTAATAATCCCATTCTGAATGCGATTTTTAGCGATCCTTCTACTCAGTTCTTTGCTCACGGCCCTGGAGCATTAGCTCGAAAATATCAAGACGGTGGCTCAAGAGATGTCTCTGGCATGCATTTGTCGACGAGTACAATTCTGGATTCATGGGAATTTAGCGACGGGTCGAAGATGTTTAATAATGGGATTTTGCGCGGTGTGCTAGGCCAAGGCTTCGGACTAAACCCCAACACCCAAAACTTCAAATTCGTATGGCGCCCCAAAGTGAATGGAAAATCGTTGCCTGATTCTTATACCGAGTTGCCGTATAAGGATGCGAACGATAACGGCGCACCTGGCGTCGTGTACGACTATCAGCTGCCAGTTGGTTCCATTGTCGGTGAAGTTGTTTACGAGAACGGCGCTGTGAAAGATATCCGCTTGCGCGAGATTGCTCCGGATCTGCGCACGCAATCAACCGCTTATCGAGCATTTCCGACCGCGGAACATTTGGCTTCTGCGATCGAATCCCACGCTCCTGCAGGAATGGCGGGAGTTGTCGCTCAGCTTCGCAATCCAAACACTTTGACCCGCGCTAAGCCGGTACAAAGCGATTACCATGTGCCCGTCATTAACGAGCAAGGGTATGAGGATAAGATTCCGCAGTTGCCACAACAAACAGAGCGACAATTGGCTAGCAAAGCAGTTTTCTCGTCTGCATTAGGCCAGGCGTGGAAAAAGAACGGCGACAAAGTTGCCTATGGGCCAACAGGAACCAATAGCACCTTGTTGCCCTCGTTCGATGTTCACTCCTTAGCGGTAAATTCTGAATCTTGCATGCGCTGCCACGAATACACTCAAACCAACTTTGCTTTCCTCTATCCAGGAGTGAAAAACACCACGACCGGGTCGTTCAACTTAAATAACTACGGAATGACTTACGGCAATCGTCAGCGCATTTTCTCTTACGAACCTTTCGCTGATAACCTTCCTGATTTCGGAAAAGGCGGAAAATTCCAAGGAGTCTTCCCTACAACTTTTGGCGACGAGCCGAATTACGACAATCGACAGGACGAAAACGGCAATCCACGATTCCGTAATCCGAACTTCATCTACCGCTCCGATCGCATTCCTGCGGAGTATGCGGATTTTTACAAATAGCTTCATAGACTTAACGCAGGCGAATAGAATTCTTTGCGCATGCGTCGCGTGATCGGTTTTTTGGAAGTGGCACCGCTCGCGGTGCTAGGTTAAAATAGATACACACAGTTCTTCCCTCGTTTTTTTCTTTTTTCAAGCTCACATCCCGGCAAAACATGAAAGCAGCTCGCGAATTTATTGCGTCTTTGAGTCCATTTTTAAAATTTGCTATCAGTGGCAGCGTCCTCTTGGCGCTTTGGCAATTTTCATTTCTGTCTCCAGGCGTGGTGTTAATCGACGACTATCGAGATGTCGCCGGTACAGGACTGCACTTAGTCGGCGGTGCTGAAAACTTTCTGATGGGCTATCCGGCAGTCGTCGCCTTTATCGCGGCTTTAATCAGCCTTTGGGTTTCGTTTTGTTGGGTGAAGCGGTACGCCGTTGGTGCGATCACCGTTCTCTTTCTTGGCTCTAATCCCTTTCAACTTGGCGAAGTATATCGAAATGCATCTGCCTTTGGCTGGCCGATAACGTCCGCCATCTTTCTATTTGCTGGCAGCATTCCCTTCTTCTATCGGCGATTAAACGTCTGGTTTGCTTTTGGGTACGCTGTTCTTTCTGGAATCCTTATGGGCTGCCTAGCGCTTGTACGACCCGAGTGTCTGTTTTTGGTTCCTAGCGTTTGCGGCGTGTTTTGGTTCACTAGCCGCTTTGATTTGAGAAAGCGCCTAGCCGGTATTGCACTGCACCTGGGTGTGGTCGCGCTAGTCGTAGCTGGCGGTAGTTCTTATCTCGAAAGTAAAATCGAAATTAAGCGGCACTTTTGGCATTCGATGTATATAGGTCTTGGCGACTTTGATCAGAAGTATGGTCACGTGCCAAGCGACGAGCAAGCGTATCTAGTAGCTAGCGACGTCGCTGGTGATGTTGCTTCTGAAGACATTGTCAGCACTCCCGCATACGAACCGCTGATGGCGAAACTCTTTGCGATGCGGGTAGGTGGAGATCCGGTCTGGTACGCAGGTATTCTCGCTCGCCGCGTGTTTCGAATATTGACCGATACTACACCGCTCAGTGTGCAGTTTGGCTCTTACCGCATTGCTGCACACTGGTCTGGTTTGTTTTGGATCTTAGCTTTGGGATTGGCTGTTTATCGTCGTAAAAAGCGCGATATCGGCATGTTGCTCTTCACACTGCCGATGAGTCTATCTGCTGTCATGATCTATTCCGGCGAGGGCCAAGCTTTTTACTCACTCTCGCACTTAATGGCGGCGATGGTGTTGGTGAGTTGGCTGCTTGAGACATCCTACGCCCAGGACATTCAGCGAAAGTTTTTCTGGAAACCAGTTAATCCAGGGAGTTTCAAATGAAGTCGCCAGCCGCTCGTAAGCACAAGCCTTCTTCGGGTCAGAAGCAATCCGTATCTACCTCGCGCGCTCTAGGAGTTTTCACTCGTGCTGCTGCTCTGGGTGGCACTCTGCTCGCCGTTCGCTTTGTAGCAATGGCGTTTCCAACGACGAGTGGCGCCACCGGCATTTGGCGTTCGGCTTTGGAGAACCCGCTCCTGCCTTGGGAGATGGCCATTGCTGGCACTATGACCGCTGCGTACGCTTATCGCGAAAATCGTAAATGGGCAGTTGCTGGAATTTTAGTTTGGGCTGCTATTTTGAATTTAGGCGGCGGGGATTTATGGAAACGGTTGGGAGTGCAATTTGTACACAACCCCAGCCACCAATTAGAAGCTCCGCTTCATGAGGCGCGCCAAAATCGCTCCGCATTTGCGAGCGTTACTCTAGATTTTTATTCATATTTGGGAATTAACTTCCCCAATGCCCAAGTCAATTTTCGGGATGCTTCAGAACTCTTAGTGAACCCTTGGATTGCGAAGAAAGTCGGCAATGTCGTGCTGAGTACCGGTACCGACTATGTTTCTAAGCTGACCGACGATCAAGCTGCAGCTTTGAAGAAACTCCCCCATCGCACCTTTGAAGCAGGCCCGCAGGATGCGGTCGTGCATTTCTTTGATCAACAGGTCGATCCTATGTTTGCGACTTTCAATGTCTACGAACAGGGCAAAGAAGTATTCGTTCTTCCCTCCTCCCTGCTGGCTACTTTGAGGTGACATCTTGCTCGCACTGAATCTAGCGGTTTTTCTATTAGGTTGGCTTGTCGCCTACCCGCTTACTTCGACTCTAGGACCTTGGATTGCTATCTGCTTTGCGCCCGTGGCGGGCTGGTTGATGGCAGGTCTTTTTACTTTGCCTGCTCTTTGGTTGGGTGTGGGCATTTCACCACCTGTTTTAGGAATTCTGAGTGTCGCTCTGACATTTGCACTTTGGAAATTCTTGGGCACGGAACTCCCTCGCAACAAAGACATGATCCCTTTTGTCGTCGGTGTGGCTACGTGCTTAGCAATCAGCGTTGCGGCGGAGTGGGGTGATTTCTATTTTTGGGACAGCGAAACGATTCAGTATTCTTTATTGGGCCGTTGGGTAGGGCAGGCAGGGCAAATTGAAGATGCGCTTGCAGTTGCGTTCCTGGATTACGGCAGCTTGCCTATTGCTTGGCAGAGTCTCGCCATCTTCACCAAGAGCGATTACCTCTACGCATTCTCGCCTGTGTTCGCCGTGAGTTTTATTGCTGCAATGGCGGTACTCGGCAATCGCTTGTGGGCCAGCTCGTCAGCGAATCGCAGCACTCGCCTTTATGGCGCCGCTCTCGCATCTGCATGGATTTCAACGGCTCCGATATTTCTGATTCAGTCTCAATCCATTCATCCTGTGTTGCCGGCTACTGTGTTTCTATTGTGGTTTTGGGCTTCGGCACTTTTGTATTTTCAGGAGCGGCACGGGCAGTGGCTGGTCGTCTGCTTCTTGTCTCTGACTGGATTCACTTTCTGCCAAGTCGAAGGTCCTCTATTTGCCGCGGTTTTCTTAACGGTGCTTTATTCAGACGAGCGAATCCCAAATCGGCATTTCTGCCGGGGATTTCACCCGTACTCCTCGCTAGTATTCCTCTACTCGCTTTTTCTCGCCACTCGTTTTGCTCCCCACCATGAGGCTTTGTTATCGCCTGAAAAAGTAGCCTTAATCAATGCGCCGCTAGCATTGCTCTTTGCTCTTTCAGTGGGAGTTTCTTTTGCGCCCAAGACTTTCTCCGTTGCACGGAAATACCTGTTTCAGGGTGCGGCCGGAGCTTGTGTCATCTGCATTGCGATTTGCGCTTTTATAGATGCGTCCGCGTTTGGTGCTTCAGCGATTCACACTTTTTATAATGCCTTCCAAACTGGAGGCTGGGGCTTCACTTGGATTGCCGCCGTTGCCGCATTGATATGGACCTACAGCGCTCACTCGCCATCGTGGGAGAATTTGCTGTGGAAAGCTTTGAGCGGCTTGGGCCTGTTGCTGACGGTTCTTGTGGCTTTGCGCGGGCCCTATCAAGCAGGATATAAAGATCCCACCAATCGATTGCTGCTGTACGCAGTTCCGTTAGTTGGTTTTATTCTGATGGGACGCTGGGTAGGGATGCGCGCGGTTAAGCGCTAAATTCTGAAAGAAAAGGAAAGGCTAGAGCCGAAGCTCTAGCCTTTTTCTTATTTGTGATAAATGTGGCCGTTAGTCAATTGCAGGAAGCTATTATCCACTTCGTAACGAATGCCCGCGCGCGAACCAAACGCTTGAAAAGGCGATACGCCGAGAATTTCCGCTTGGAGCTTATTGAGCTCTTTGGGCGTTGAGCGCTGCCAGTTGCTTAACGACTTAGTCTGGCGGAGAGCCAAGTTGTTTCGCAATGCGCGTTTGCGAGAGCGGGTGTCGGCTTCTGCCCGTACGGTCTCTTCAGCGCGGTTTTGCAATGCACTGAGCCCAATGTTCTGCGCATCTACGTCGGTATCGGTATGGTACTCGACTTGAATTGTGTTGCTTGCGGTAACAACAATTGAATTATTTACACCTGATTTGAAATTGTGTGCCAACGCAAATGTGCTGGTTTGGCGGACTGTCTTTTGCTTCTCGTCGCACTCCGGATCAAAGTGATCTGTTTTAGCGAAGGTGACCTGGTCGCCTGCAAACTTCACTTCGTTTATCACTCCGCCATCGCAGGTGGTGCGCCATTCCCCTTGGAGCTCTGGTCCAATTTGTTCGCGCTGGGTCTCTTGAGAATCCAACGACTCGCCTTTGCCGCAGCCGGTAACAACCAAAGCTGTAAGTGCAAGAGTTGCTAAAATTAAATGTTTCATAAACTACCCTTCTTCAAAAAAAGAATTTTATCCGCGCGTCCAAGTAACTTGGTTTTATTACATCTGTATAGGTTTTTTTCTATTTGATATAACGCGGCTGCGCTGTGATGTGTCTTACTTGTCTTGAACTGCTTTCCAGTATTCCAACAAGTGCTGTTGGCAATTTAAAGTAGGGAAGTAGCTGAGATCGATTGGCGAATATTGTGCCAGAAACAGCGGTGAGCCGAGAGGATTGAGATTAGCTACGTGCTGAAACTGTCGGCGTGAACGATTGGCTAGAGAATAAGTAGTTCTCCCCGCCAAAAACCCGCCAGAATCAAAACTGTTTCGATCGGTGCTCACCACATGAACTCTCATGCCATCGATATCAGGATCGTTGCCGCTATAAACGCGAGTGCGAAAATGAAATAGTCGGCGGAACAGCGCTAGCTGTTGGTTGGAAAGATCGCGGCCGCTCACCGGGTCAATTCCACCAATTTCAGCAAAGATCGTGTCGATAATAGGGAATGGCTGCGGCGGAGGATTAAGCGCGTATTCTCGAAGGGCCGTAACCAAAGTCTCTCTCACCTTTTCATCTCCAAAGGACAGTGCTGCAATTTCTTTTTCCCTCTGCTCGAAGCGTAGCGCCAACTCATCGGAGGTGGGTATGAGTACCGATTCCGCTGGGTCGAGCCGGCAGCTGCCGTAAAATGTGCAGTGAGTAGAGAGGCCTTGCTGAAGTAGAGCGATGATTTGCGCCTTCACCGTTGCAACGGAGAATCTGGTTCTCTCAGCTTGCACACTCAGATCGGGGTTTAGGTGCAGCGTTTTTGCTTCTACCAAAGCCCCCGGCCCACCAATCGCCCATTTTCGAAAAGATAGCAGCAGGGAGTAATCGAGTTTATTGCCGACTCCAGAAATATTCCGGCGAACACTGAAATCGACGAAGTCATGTCGACGGGGACTACGGGGAAATTCAGTAAAATCGCTTGCTGCTCTGAGGCGTCGCTCTCCCGCAGTGCCATTGCCAAAATCATGAGACGCGCTCACTACTGCTTGGATATCACTAGGTTCGCCGTTGGGACCACGAGCGCCTCCAATGAGGATTACCACTGAGTCTTCCAAGATAGCTCGGTATTCTAAGGCCAAACGGGAAGGGGCGGATCCCTCTGGAAATCCCTGCTCCTCAAGATTGGCCATGACGAATCGATAGGCGGCATCTCGAATGTTTTCGCTGTGTTCCATCTGCTGGCGGATTTGATCTGCCGTCAGTCCGAGGCCTGCGGCGGTTTCTGGCGAATAGCCGATGTTGCGCATCGGAACCACCACCGACTGGAAAAAATCGGTCCTACTTCCGGTTCCCAATGCATCGACTGCAAACTGGGCGTAGAACGACGGCTCCCCCGCTAAAGCGTGCGTGGATAACAGGCTAGAAACTAAGAGTTTTCCCAGCTGACCCACTGCGGTCCATCGTCGATAAAAGCTGTGCTTGGCCGGCATCTCCGGGTTTTTATCACATCTTGATATTGATCCCCGTTTTCGTTACAAACACGGCCCCGATGTCAAAAAAGGTCCATTCTCTCGACTACCACCTTGCTTTTGAAGCGCTCAACCGCGCTCCGAGTTCGTCCGACTTAAAGCGGGCGGCCATCCTCAATGCGGTGGTTAAAATCCTTGCGCAAGAAGGCGTGGATGAACTGACGTTTGAGAAGATCGGCAAACGAGTCAAAATGGCCCGATCCCATGTCGTCTATTATTTCCCCCACCGAGATGAACTTGTGATGGCCGCGATTCGCTTTGCCGCGATGAGTGCCAGTGAAACTATTTTACGTCACTTAGAAGACGTGGATGGTTGGAAGAAGAAAATGCATCGCTACGTCGACGGCAATTTTGCCTGGATTGAAAAAAATCCCGAGCACGCCACCGTCTACACCCTGCTTTATTACCTATCGACCTTTAAGCCAGAGTATCGAAAGCTGCATAGCGAAATTCGTCGTGCCGGCTCGGATCGCATCGCAGCGATTTTGGAAGAGGGTCCAGCTAAGGGAAAGAAGCGACTGATCCAAACCTACGCTAAATCTATTCAAGGCATCATCACTGGTAATTTGATCGACGTCATGACGACCGACCAAGCGGCCCATCTCAAGGAGCGTCGTCAGGAGACGTTAGAGTCGGTCGATGAGCTAATCGACGGAATTTAATCTCATGCCGGTCTTGGAATTCGAAAATCATTTTTCCGCCCCGGCCGACACAGTTTGGCAATCGCTGATCTCGCCGCAAATTCTGGCGCAAACTTCGTTTCCAATTCTGACACTTAAGCCAACCAGTCCTGCTCCTGAAAAGTGGAGCCAAGGGGATTCGATCCTAGTAAAGCTTCGGCTGTTTGGGGTTGTACCGTGGGGAAACCATCGCATTGAGTTTCTGGAATTGGACAACGAGAAAAAATTCTTTTCTACTTCGGAGCACGACGAGAATATTTGCAGCTGGAATCATACACTCCAAGTCACGTCTCTCGGGCCCACCACGTGTATCGCCCGCAACCGCATCGAGTTTGAAGCCGGTATCTTTAATGGCTTTGTTCACTGGTTCAGCACGTTACTCTATCGACACCGCCATCGTTCACTAAAGCGCCTTCTTAGTTCTCAGAACCATTAACGCCAAAGCCTCTTGCTCGTTTCTTAATAATTAATCCATTGACGCGCTCATACTAAAGTTTTACCAGATCGACTAAATTGTTTACCTGGAGGTAAAACGTGAAGGCAGGGGTTATTGGTTCAAAGAAAGCTGCGCTTTTTGGAGCGCTGCTAGTTGGATTGAGTTTCGGGGCAAAAAGTTTTGGGTACGGATTAGTCGTTCCCGGACCTGACACAGCTCCCAATTATTACTATTCCGTCGAGGGAGAAAAACTTTATCGCTACATCTGTCCGCAGGGCGAAGTGGCAACTGCAGAAAATTGCGTCAACAAGGATCCGGGTTTTCTCATCACTTACCCATCGGTTCGCAAGACACTCGAAGCAGATGTAAAGAACGCACTTTTTGAAGTGATGGCAGATATCAAAAAAGAAGTAGCAAGTCTGAAGGAAGCCGATCCTCGCGTGCAATTGAAGCGCAAGGCGATTAAGGACAGTCTCGATCAGATCGCAGGCATCAAAGGCAAATCAGCAACGCTAGAGAAAACCGCCACTACTCTGAGGACCAATCTCAAAGCCGTTGAAAAGCAGCTCGGAGAAATTACTCAGCGTTTGGCTGGCGAATTGCCACAGGAGGAAATCAGCCGCCTAGTAGAGATCCGTACGGCGCGGTTAGCGGAGCAAGCAAAGTTTTCCGGACAGCTCGCAACGATTGATGCGGAGGCGACTCTCGTTTCCGGACAAATCGCCAAACTCAATGACACCATAGCAAACACGAGCAGTGATCTTGGCAAACTATTGCCCACTATCGTCGTCAGCTCGGGCAAGTTGATTGGTTTCCAAGAAGAAAAAGATCTTCTGAATGCTGAGTTGGAATTGCTTCCAGAATTGGACAAGCGGCTTTGCGATTCTATCGCTTATCCACTCGACGTCTGGATTGCCAGCGGCACTCCAGGTGTTACGGAGTTTGTCGCTCGCTTCGAGAAACGCGCCTGCAATATGGCAAGAGGCGAACTGAGTTCGGGTAATCCGAGAAGGGCCAATGCTCAATAGGAGTTCAAGTATCCGAATGTTAGTCTGGGGTGCTGCGGTCTTTGGTTGCCTGACAAGCAATGCAATCCCGCAAACTGGAGCCAAGGCGCGGCCACCCCAGATGGACGGACGGCGTTTCGAGAGCGCAGAGACCTGCATGCAATGCCATGCGGATCACTACTCGGAATGGAAAGGCTCGATGATGCACTACTCGGCAGTCAGTCCTGTGTTCCAAGCATTTGAACTAAAAGTTCGAGAAACGACCGGACGTTTTGGCGTGCATGATCGCCAAGACCCAACGTTTTGCGTGAATTGCCATTCGCCCACCGCTTCTTATCGCAACGAAATGGTGGGACTCACTCAGTCCGAGCCATCTATCAATGGAATGGGCAAAGTGGCTCGGGAGGGAATTTCCTGCACGTTCTGCCACTCAGTAAAAAAGCCCGGTCACTACGATGATCGCGACAAAGGAATGTTAGGCGATTCACTAGCAAATGCAGATCTCATCTTCTTTCCCAATAGTCAGCTGGTCGGCCCAACGACAAAAGATCCTCTTCCTCAAGCACAGGGAATTCACTCAGATGGATTTTGGCCCGATAAGAAAAGCAGCCAGTTTCTTACATCGTCGGAATTTTGCGGCAGCTGCCACAACGTCCACATTCCCAACACTCCCGATTCAGTAACGGGCGAGCCATATCAGGTAGAGCAAAGCACGTTCAACGAATGGAAAAAAAGCCCGTACTCCGGTGCGAACAATCCGCATGGCAAAGCCATTTCCTGCACGGATTGTCATATGTCGCTCTACGGTACGACCGACGGAGCAACGAAGCTTCCTCACGCTCCCGGTATTTATCCGGTTGCCCAAGTTGCTAAGGGTTACCCGCAAAAACGCAAGCATGCGATCCATAGCTTTAGCGCGGCATCCACAGCACTGATCGAAGACGAAGAATTTCCTACTCACAACCAGAGGCCACTCCGAGAGCAGATGCTCAAACTCGCTTGCACACTCGGGTTTGGCCAGACTCCGACGCGGGTCGAGCCCTTCGCGACGTTTATTCCCGTCGAGCTAGTGATTCTGAACACGGGAGCGGGTCACTCCGTGCCCACAGGGTTGGGGCAGGAGCGCGAAGTTTGGCTTGAGCTAGAGGTAGTGAGCAGCAAAAGGAAAACGCTTTTTAAATCGGGTGTGCTCGCTGATAGCGCTCATCCCGAAACCGGCGAGAGTAAGCCAGATGGCAAAATCCACGACGAAGATCTCAATGATCTGACGATCCAGCTGGATCCTCGAACAGTAGAATTGAAGCAAGCCACCATCGGGAAGGATTTTAACCTTCGTCCATTTACCAGTTGGGGAATGCCTCGCTTCAGCAATGCTTTTATGCGGCAAAAAACTTCTGGTGACTATGAACACGTCTATTTCTTCTCGCTCGCCTCGCATATGGACAACGAGCGCGCTCTACCGCCCTTGCAACCGGTGACGGTAAAATACCAGCTGCCCATAGTGAATCTCTTGGCAGCCGAGGGAGAGTGCGACACGGTTACCGTGAAGGCGCGATTGCTCTATCGTAGCTTTCGACCGAGGCTTTTACGCGCGCTCGCGGTTTCAAAGCCAGACCTTCTTCAGGAATCCCACGTCGACAAAAATGACATTGTGGAAATGCAGAGTGCGAGCAGGCAAGTTTCCGTTTGCCGCCCCAAGGGCGAAGCTTTTGACCCGGTATCGGTAGCAGATCAGCGATTCTCATTTTGTCGCAACGGGCAGAAGTGGCTGGGTAACTACCAACCCACTGATTGGCAAACAGCGAAGGATCGCTGCAGTCAGCTTGGTTGCGAACTACCTTCCCCGGAACAATACGATGCATTGGGACTAGCGACGTATCGCGCAGTTCCAGGTGATAACAAAGACGAGCTTTGGAAGGATCGGTGGACGGCCCATCAGCCCGCGGAAGGGGAAGCTACGACTTATCGTTTTTCCGCGGGTGATAATCACCTAGGCAAAAGAAACGTCGGGCTCACCTCACTCGAGTCACTCCCGTACTTCTGCATTTGTGAAAGCAAGTCGAAGGGGGAATGCCGATGAGATTTCTATTTTTGTGGATGGCATTCACTACCTCGTTCCCTCTCTTTGCAGCGCCCATCGCCTTGGTAGATATGGATGAAGCAGACATCGAAATCCGAATCGCTGCCGTCATTCGATCGCAAGAGCTCGACGAGAAGTCTGCGATCGAGCTGAGTATCTGCAAAGATCCTCTGACGACGTTTGATGAGGACTGTGCCGGTAAAAAAATCGTAACGCCAACCATCGACTCCGAGCGTTTTACGGAGCATGTCAGAAGTTTTTTTGGTCTCGCCAATCAATCAGAGCAGGCTTTGCAGACCGAGCGAGAGCGATCGGTGGTTTGGGCTCGCAAGCTTTTGCGCCGGAAATTTGAGATGGCGCCTCTACTGGCGAAGTCCAAAGAGAGCTCCGAGGAGCTGCTCGATAGATTGGTAACGCGACTGGATCCAGAGACAGATGAAAAGCGGCTGGCAACGGCCCAGTTTGAATTTGATGATCTAAGAGAGAAGCTGGCCAGCTCCGGCGCTCATTTCGCGGATGTATTTTTCGAAGAGGTTGAAGGCCGCAAGTTCACCGCTGCCTTATCGCCTTTTGCGGCTTGGATGGAGAAGAATCTTTGTCATTGCGAACTAGATCTATCCCATGGTGAAGCCACAGCTTCTTCTCCGCCACAGTGTGTGCTGCGCAAAGGTGACGAGGTGCTCGCGTTTAGCCCCGCCACTCTTAGCGATTGCACCTCGCGCAAGAGCTGCCGATCGCGCGACTGGTACACCGATTCCAACAGTTCAGAAAAACAAGATTTCGAGCTGCTGCTCAAAGCCCAGTGTGACGAGTACTTCCTCCAGGGGTCCGTGGTGCGGGGGGTGAGGTCGGTAGTGAGAAAGAAAACAAAAAACAGTGAATAGAAAAGGATGTTCGTATGATTCTCAAATTAATCGCAGTCTGTATGTTGGCGCTTCCTCTCGGTAGCGCGTTTGGTTCTGAATTCGCCGCAGAAGAAGGCCGTTGCGTCGGCAGCTGTTCGCTCTCGGCAAGCGAAGTTGCTCTCGCAGGTGATTCTAAGTGGTACTGCCTAGCAAAAGACTCGTGTGGAAAATCCTACATTCCAGAATGCGGCAACACCTGCTTCAGCCACGCAGTGGACGATGCAGTAGCACTCTGCGCTGAGTCTTCTGAAGACAAAAGCACGTGTGAAGTTGTTAGCGCAAAACACGGTAGCTGCAGCAAGGACCGTGAGGCCTTGGTGAAATTAGCTAAGAAGTAGTCCCATGGAGTGCGGTTGGACTGCTTTTAGGACGGCAGTTCGACCGCGCCCTTTATTACAGAGGATTTATGAAGTCGGTATTTCTACTATTGGTACAGGTGCTTTTGTTTTCGGGGGCAAACAGTTTTGCGGGCGACGATTCTGAGTTAATGCGCCGGACAGCGGTTCCCGATCAACCGCCGTTTTACAATATCGTCGTGTTTGAAGTGCTAGACACCAAACGCAATCTGATTGTGAAAAAGCAAGAGTGGACTCGGCAAACTTACACGAACGGATTCTATGATCAGTTCGGCCGTCTACACGCGGGCAGTTGGGTTAAGGAAAATGGCTCTCAGGAACTATCAACACGCCCCGTTCCCACGGTCGCGGCAAAACCTATCGAGAAGCCGGGTGTCAAAGGCACCATCATAGAACCGAGGGCCGTGGACCCTAAGACCGCGGATCCGAAGACTTCAAAGTCCTCTAAGCCCGAATTCCATTTCCCATCCCGCAGCATTGCTCGAGAAGAGATCCCCAGCGAGTTTCCCGATTCCGGACCCACCGCCCCTGAGAAGAGCGCGGATAGTGCGGCTAGTCCCTTGAGAGTTCCAGAGATCTTGCTCAAACAAGTGCCGTTGTCCGTCGGTGCGTTGGAGTGGTTAGGCGACAACGAAGAAATTAGCGAATCGGAAGCGGCCGAACTGTTAGAAGATTTGCTGCGGATGCGCGAAGGTGTTTTAGAATGGCAGGCAAATATGCACGGCCGTTTTGCGCTCTGTCCCGTCGACAAAGCAGAAGCCAGGGACAATGGCACTCTGGAGACGCTCTACATCCCGTATGAAGTCGTCAAAGGTCGCATTTGGCTGGTCAAAGTCCAGTTAGACAATTTAATTTATGGATTGCGAATGGGCAATTATGCCAATGAGAAATGGATGGCCACATTCGTGCAGCTGGTGCGCCGGGTAGAAGCGCTCGAATCGCAACTCGAGGCAATCGCCGAAGAAAGTAAACGGACCTATCACTTGACCATTAATGACACTTTATCTGCGATTAAGAAGTACGCCGTTCGCTTCAATGCGCTGGAATCTGAAAAACGAAAAACTTGGGTCCTGCGCTGGCAAGTAATTGCTGAGAGCCTTCAAGTGATCCGTGAGCGATCGCCGGTCTTTCATGCGGCGTTTAGCAAAAAGAAGCAAAAGGAGTGGGACGGAGTTATCGAGGATTTAGACCATGTAGCGTCCAAAATCGTAGACGAAGGTCCTTGGACTACCCCTCTCTCCACGCAAGAGTCGCTGTCGCGCGAAATTTACAAAGCGAGCAATCGGCTGGCTAAATTGTATACCGAGGCGGCGGAGTGGGTGGATGCAGGCTTAAAGCCGGTTCCACACATCGACGCGATTGCGGTACTCGGGGCAAATGAAGATGTCCGCATCTTCACTTTTACCCAATTAAAGTTATTGTCTGAAAAATAGTCAGTTGCGCTGTTGCGCAAACCACCAATTCTGGAACTGCAGAACCGACCACAATTTATGTTGGTGGTTCTGCCGTCCGGATAGGTGTTCCTTCCAATAGCGTTGAACGACCGGGATCTTGAGCTGTCCGCTGGCTGCTAAGGCCGAATCGGACAACAAGGACTCGGCCCACTCACGCAAGCCGGTTCGCAGCCAGATATCGACGGGAAGAGAAAATCCCTTTTTCGGGCGGTTGAAGAAATCTTCGGGAAAGTGGCGCGTCAGCAATTCGCGCACAATCACCTTAGTTCTGCCTTGCGACAGCTTCCATTCTGGTGGCAGCGACCAAAGAAAATGCACAACCTTGGGATCTAAAAAGGGAACTCGCACCTCTAATCCGCAGTACATGCTCGCCCGGTCCACCTTCATCAAGACGTCATCGGTTAGATAGGTAACCAAATCGAGATACATCATGCGGCTCACTAGGTCGCGCAGCTCCGCTGGAATGGCTTTGGCCCGACTGTCTGGCCCGCGTTCGGTTCCTTGAGAGACTAGCTCGTGAGGATTGCTCCATTGCGATACGAGCGCTCGATGAATTTCGTCAGCATCATCCGTCGATAAAACGGCAGCGAGCTTCTGCAGCTTCTCACCTGGATTGTTCCACCGATAGTCCACGGGCAGCATGTCTTGGATTTTGTTGTAGGTATTTTCCAAAAGCGGTTTGGGCACAAGACCTAACAGTTTGCCCAGAGACTTCCGAACCAGTTCGGGCGACTGACCAACAGTTCGCTGGACTGAATCTGCCCAGCGATAGCGATCGTATCCGCCAAATAATTCGTCTCCTGCGTCTCCCGACAAAGCCACCGTAACTTTTTTGCGAGCTAATTTGCTAACTAGAAGAGTAGGAATTTGTGAGGCATCTGCAAGCGGCTCGTCGTAAATGTCGCCGAGGGAAGGCACCATCTTCTGCGCCTCATCTACTTTTAAGATCAAGTCATTGTGATCCGTGCCTAGATGTTGCGCGACTTTTTTTGCATAGTGCGATTCGTTGTACGACTCTTCTTCGAAGCCGATACAAAATGTTTGGACGGGTCTGCGGCTCTGGCGTTGCATCTCTGCAACTATCAGGGACGAATCTATCCCACCAGACAAAAACGCTCCGAGAGGCACGTCTGCCACCATTCGCAGTCGCACGGATTCTGACAGCAAGGAATCTAATTCTTCTACAGCTTCTGGCAGTGTGCCTTCGTAGGGCCGAGTTCTCGCCAGCAAAGTTTGCTGCCCGGGTTCCCAATACGATACTTCTTGCGGCGCTTTGCCATCGCGCAATTCCAAATAGCAACCAGGCGTGAGCTTTCGTACTTCTTTGTAAACTGTGTAGGGAGTGGGGAAGTACCCAAAACGAAAATAGGAATGCAGCGAGGATTCATCCACCTCAAACTGAATTCCGGGATAACCCTGCAGCGCTTTGATCTCAGAACCAAAAATCGCGGTGCCGTTGCGAAGCGTGTAGTACAAAGGCTTCTCGCCAAATCGATCGCGCGCCAAGAAAAGCGATTTTCTTTGAGCGTCCCACGCAGCCAACGCCAACATGCCATTAGTGCGCTTGAGCGCCTCTTCAATGCCCCAGACGTGAATAGCAGCTAACAGAACTTCCGTGTCGGAGTGCCCACGAAAAGGAAAAGGGTATTTCCCCGAGCTTTCCACTTCCTGTTTGAGTGCCTGGTAATTGTAGATCTCGCCGTTAAAAACGATCGACCATCGTCGATCGAGTGAGTGCATTGGTTGGCGACCGGCTTCAGAAAGATCCAAGATCGCTAGCCGCCTGAAACTCAACATGCAATCGCCGTTAGCAGAGCGCCAAGTTGAAGCGTCGTCGGGTCCGCGATGCGCTATGCGCTGCGACATTCGTTCGCCGATTTGAAGCGTTTCTGTTTCAGACCAGCGACGACCTGGGTCGTAAAATCCTGCGAAGCCACACATAGGTCTAAGTGTAATGGCGCCGGGTTCCAATTGCAGGTACTATATGAGGAGTTTTTATGTACCTAAAGACGATCCTAGTACTGCTGGTAGTCGCCTGGCAGGCCACGTTTTACTACTACCAAAAACAAATTCCCGCTCCGCATCCGATCTCCACTGTGGTCGGGATTCAGCAGCGCGATTACCAACACTTTGCTTTTTTCTATCATCACTTTGGCGTGTTCCCAGTCGCTTCGCCCGGCAAGCTGCCTTACGGAAATAAATGGGAGGCCGACCGATTCGTTCGAGACAATGGCGGTATGTTGTTAACGGACACTCTCACTGGGGGCGGGCGGTTTGGAAATTACGCCAAAATTTTTATGTACTATCCAGAACTTTGGTTGAAGAGGACTCCCACTGCCGCTTCAACACGCGCTTTTGCAGGAATCTTTTTTACGTTATCGCTTTGTGTGTTGTTGGTGGCTGCTTTGCGCGCTGGTCACCCCGTCTTTGGTATAGTCGCCGTGTTGTTACTGGGATCGCACCCGTTGCAGCTGACGCAAGTCTATGGAGTCAGCAACAATCTGTCGCTGTCGATTAGCTGCGCGATTTTGCTTTTGGGACTTTGTTACCACTGGCTAAAAGGCGGCGCACGACCATCGCAGGTCGACTGGTTTATCGTCGGTATCGCCGGAATAATCTGTGGGTTTTGCCGGCAGGTCCGCACCGAAGCTTCTGTCATGATTCTATCAGTAGCGGCCGTAATTCTTTTGCAGACCACTTGGCCCCTAAAGCGGAGAATCGCACTCCTCGCCACTCTCGCCGCAGTGTTTATAGGATTTCAAAATCGCCTAGATAAATACTTTGACCGAAAATTTGTAGAGGCAAATGAGTTCGTCGTTTCGCACGGTGGGGTTGCATACCCCGGTCCCCGGGTGCGCCAACATATCTTCTGGCATCCGCTCTACGTCGGCCTAGCAGATTTTGACGAGAAATACGGTACCGAGTGGTTGGACTTTCATAATTTCAGTTACGCCATGCCGATCTTTGAAGCGGCCGGATTGAAGTACACGTGGTCTGGTAAGAATCACTACCTTGATCAAAGTTACGATGACATGGGGAAGTATCCCGTTTTTTTTGAAGACCTGCCGCTTTTCAATCAACTGAGTAAAGAACGGTTTTTTGCTCGCGTGATGGGAGATCCGCTTTGGTACATCTCAATATTGGGCAAGCGCGTGTGGCGGATTCTCTCTGATTCAGCCGATATTAGTTTAGCGTTTGGAAAATGGCGCGTGGGTTGGCATCTCTCCGCGTGGATGGCCCTGTTAGTAATTGCGGTGTTGATTTGGCTCCGCCAGTTCTCGGTGTTGCGAATGGTTGTATTTACAGCACCTCTGAGCCTTCTCCCGTTTGCGATCTATTCTGGTGGCGGGTTAGCTGGCATTTCAGTTTTTGGAGTTCTTCTCGTTTCTGCTTTTGCCACCACGCTTGTTTTGAAAGCGCGGATTTGGTACCGCTACATACATGAGTCGATTGCTTCCTCCAGACCTCCTCTCCAATCTTAAAAATCTTCGCCACGTTGTTTTTGATTTTGATGGCGTCTTCACCACCAATGAGGTGATTGTGCGAGAAGATGGAGTGGAATCAGTAATCTGCAACCGTTCGGACGGATACGGCATGCGCCTTCTGACCGAGTCCGGTGTCGGGGTGATGATCCTCTCCACCGAAACCAATCCAGTCGTCTATGCGCGCGCCAAGAAACTCAAAATCGAGTGCGTCGCTGGTATTGAGTCCAAGGGCGAAAAGCTCATCGAGATTTTGGCGGAAAAGAACATCCCCGCAGCCAATGTCGCCTATGTCGGGAACGACGTGAACGATTTGCCGTGCTTTTCCATTGTCGGATTGTCGGTCGCAGTGGGCGACGCCTTCCCTGAAGTGAAGACCAGTGCACGCTGGGTTCTGTCGGAATCAGGCGGTCGCGGGGCGGTCCGTGAATTCTGCGAACTCGTCTACCGCGCTAAGCACGACATCCCACTCTCACAAAGTGTCTGGATTTACAGGGAAAAACGCGCTCCACAGAAGCTTGCTTAGTGTTCAGTTAAGCTCGCCATTCTAATTGACGCTAAGCGTAGAAGTGCTACATTCCCGCGCTTATACCAATATCTGCTGTTCCTTATTAATAGGTGCGATGTGATTCTTCGTTCTTTGGCCGTGTTCTTTTCCGTGACAATTTCTTTTTTCGGGTCGGTCGCTTTGGCGGTTGATCCCATCACCCTTTGCGAAAACCTGATTCTAGATGCGGACAAAAATCAGCTGGTCATGCAGCTTAATCCGGTTGTCACTCGGAGCGCACTCCACCGAGAAATCAGCCGCCTTGTGGATTTCACCGAAGGTCAGCTCAAAGCGATTCCAGATGAAATTAAGGATGCCTGGTCTAATCGGGTTTACGCCAATGACTACTTCGGCGTTAGTTTTTTGCGGTCCATCGCACACACAACCGGAATGTCGACCCCAACTGAAATTTCAGATCTCAACGCAAAAAAAGCGCTGCTTGAAAAACGCCGTGCCCGGCTCCTAGCGCTCTCGGTGTTACTCTCCCAAGTCGCACAAATCTCTGTTGCCTTAGCGCCTGCTCGTCACATTCCGGATATTCATCCCGATGGGGCGTTTGAAATTGAGATCAACGAATGGATCGAAGTACGTGCCGTCGAATCCACTTATGCGTTGGTGCAATTGGCAATGGTGAATCCTGATGCCTTGTCGGAGGATCGCAAACAGAAAGGCGAAGCGCTCTACAATCAGTTTGTTTCCGAGCTAGCAGGTTATGTCGCTCATTTGGAAACGAGTGTTGATTCCGATTCGCGCAACCCACTCGTTGCTACGTATTTGGACGATGTCAGCGTTGCTAAGGTGGCAGAAATTCGCCAGTGGGCAGAGAAAGAGTTCGGCGGTCCAGTTGAGAAGGATTTCCTTATTCAATTAGTTTCCGCCTTGGTGTCTCGACCTGGCGTGATGTCGGAGCATTTAGAAACTCTCTCGGAAGTCCGTAAACAAAGTGTTGAGATGTTTGGTAGCCCGGAAGGTCGAAAGGGCTTCTTAGTTATTGCTCGAGGCGTTTTACTTAAAGTGATTGATCCAGGTTCCGTCGGCGAATCGCTGAGGGCTGTTTCCAAGGCAGTAGCTACTTCACGAGGCGTCTTGCAGTCGCTCACTCCAGAGTCCACGGGGCATTTTGTTTACCTTCAGGGCATGACCGGCAAAAGCATTGCTGAATTGGTTCGTGAATTTAATGTCGCGTCTTCCACTCTGCTCTACCAAGAAAATCGTACCCTCGACGTGCGCACCAATCCACATAGTCAGCAAGTGCTGTTGTTGATGCTTTACGCAAATGCCAAACGTCTAGGAGGAACTGCTTATTCGCCTGTTTCGGAGTTTCCATCGGCGCGCCGGGCTTTGGAACGTCTGCCGCATGCCTGGTCGTTAGCGCCAGAAGATGTGTATCTGGCGTCGGCAGTTTTGATATCGATTGCTCATTTCGCGCAATTGGAATCGATGCATCTCATCGCCTACATTCAAGATATCTATTCTATCGTCGATGAAGAGCCGATTGCTGATTGTAATTGGCGGTTTTTTGAATGGATTCGCGTTGCTAATTTTGGTTTGGAACAGAAGATTCCGGCAAAAGCGATGGTGCAATTTTTACGCACAGCTCGCACGTTGCGCGGCTATGTGCCTCCAGCGGAGCGTTTCATCAGCGTGCTCTCAACCGTGCAGGATAACTCCTCCGCCAGCACGGAAACTGAATTGGATATCTTCTCGCCGCAAGCGCTGGCCGATGGTTTTGCTGTTCCATTCACTTATGATTTAGATGTGCTTTACTCGCTGATTCCAGACTCCACCGCAGTTGATTTCCCGATGGTTGCTGGCGGCGGCTGGAACTTCATTCAAGACGTTCGCCCGGATGCGACGTTTGCGAACTACCTTCAGGGCGGCCTCAGTATTTTCCTCACCGCGGGAGAAGACGGAAATATCGCGTGGCAATTGCCAGCTAGCATCTACGAGGGCGACGCTCGCGTCGGGTTGCCTGTTCGAACGGGGCCGTAGTAGGTTCTCGTTCATGAAGCCATTTCCGGTTATCGCAGGTCCCTGTGTCATTGAGGACGAGGGGCTTATCCTCGAAACGGCGCAGGAATTAAAGCGCCAGCTCGCGGGTTTACCCGTCGATTTCTATTTCAAATCGTCTTTCGACAAAGCTAACCGCACGTCGATTGAAGGTTTTCGCGGGCCAGGCCTTGAAGAAGGTTTGCGGATTCTTTCCAAAGTAAAAGCCGAGACCGGTCTAAAAACACTCACAGATTTTCACACGCCAGAGCAAGCGGCTCCGATTGCCGAAGGCGTGGATTTTTTACAGATCCCAGCTTTTCTCTGCCGCCAAACGG
>Ga0163144_10005875_pt1 | contig 27230 bp, 23 predicted proteins | sample OliLak19BULKMAT1_FD_123175 | JGI IMG/M metagenome (GOLD analysis project Ga0163144, IMG submission 123175) | Freshwater microbial mat bacterial communities from Lake Vanda, McMurdo Dry Valleys, Antarctica - Oligotrophic Lake LV.19.BULKMAT1 | ecosystem: Environmental > Aquatic > Freshwater >... | reverse complement strand
TCAAGGTTGCGCTCGAACTCAAACTCGGCGTTGATTTTCAGCGCGTCTGATGAGCCGAAGGCGTCCACTTGTACGGAGTGGTCAATCACGAGATCAACCGGGATAATCGGGTTGATTTTGGCCGGATCGCCGCCCATACGAACCATAGCAGAGCGCAAAGCAGCGAGGTCTACCACGCACGGCACGCCGGTGAAGTCTTGTAAAACGACGCGGGCGGGCTTGAAGGGGATTTCGGAGCGCTCGGTGGCTTTGGGATCCCAAGCGGCGATGTTCTTGACATCTTTTTCGCTCACCTCGTAATTATCGAGGTTGCGGAGGGCGTTTTCCAGCAGGATTTTGATGCTGAGGGGCAGTCGGTCTATCTGTCCGATGCCCAGTTCTTGAAGCTGCGAGAGTCGATAATATACGACTTCTTGCTCGCCCACCTTGAGGGTGCTGCGCGCACCGAACGCATCGAGTTTATTTGCCATGGGGGTCTCCCTTTGGGTTTACCGCCGATCACTCTTTTATTTTACCAGAAAAGCGCCGTAAAGCCCCTACCTTTAGGTATGGGGATATAAGGCGTAAAAAACTATTTTTTTGAGGGAAAATCGATTATAATGAGAGTATCAAGGGTTGAAGCATGGCTAACGCGACCACGCATCTCAGAACATTCAAATATCGTCTGTACCCGACATCCGCACAGGAACGCAACCTATTCCGTGTGCTAATGTGCGCCCGCAACCTGTACAACATGGCATTGGCCGAACGCAAACACGCCTATCAGATCGAAGGCCGTAGCGTCAAGTTGGCTGACCTCGAACAACTGGCAAAACGCTATCGCGCCATGTTTCCCTACGCGATGCAGATGTTCAGTCAGACCGCACAGAGTGTCGTGAAACAGGTCGATACCGCGTTTCAAGGGTTCTTTCGGCGCGTCAAAGCCGGTCAGACGCCGGGCTATCCCCGTTTCAAAAACGCTATGGGTTTCAACAGTTTTGAGTTCAAGCAATATGGTAGTGGTGCAAAGCGAGTCGTGGGTATGGATGTCGGCATTTCTGCCCTGCTGACCACCTCGGACGGTGAGAAAGTCGCCAACCCAAACTACTATCATGCGGGACAAATCACGCTTCGCATTTTGCAACGCAAACTGGCGCGAGCCAAGCGCGGCAGCAAGAATCGACGCAAAATAGTGCGCGCTGTTCAGCGCCAGCACGAACATGTTGCCAACCAGCGCAGAGGCTATCTGCACAAACTCAGCACCCAACTGGTGCAAACCTATGACGGTATCGCGCTGGAAAATCTGCGCGTGCGTAACATGGTTCGTAACCACCACCTCAGCAAGAGTATCCTCGATAGCGGCTGGACAATTTTCAAAGATATGCTCACGTACAAGGCTGAAAGCGCCGGGCGTAAGATGTTCTTTGTTAATCCTGCCTACACACCGAAGCAATGCTCTAACTGCGGTTCAATTTTTGAGGGGATGACACTCGCCACACGATGGATCACTTGCAATTGTGGCCTCTCATTGGATCGAGACCATAACGCGGCCATAAACATTTTGAAAAAGAGCGGGTGGGACGCACCCGTGCCGGATAACGTAGAGCGCAGTCACGGCTCATGCGTCCGTCAGAGGCCCCCGCCTTTAGGCGTGGGGAGCGTCACAATGAAGTTTCATTAACGGTAATAAATTCATGGATGACAATCTCAACCACCTACACCAACGAATCCAGCAACTCGAACGTATCGAGGCCGAATATCATCAACTACGCCTACGAGAGGCGATGGATTATGAATTCCGCGAAAAACTGAAAATCTTAAACGAGATCAATGTTGAATTGGGCGTTGTTGAATCGTTCGATGAGTTGTGTCGGCTGGCCGTCACGCTGGGCATGGCACGTCTGGGGTTTGAACGCCTGAGTTTATGGTTCCTAAACACCCAGAGCAATAAAATGGTTGGGACATACGGAGTTGATGAACAAGGCGAAATACGCGACGAACGTTCCTCAAGCTGGACATTTGAAAACACGCCGCTAATTAATTTTTTGCATGGGCATAAAGACCCTATCATCAATCAAGATGACATGCCCATTTACAATAATCAGTCCGAAATCATCGGTCAGGGCTGGCATATCTCCGTCCCACTGCTGTATCAAGGCGGATTCATCGGCTATATGACCGCAGATAATTATCTGACCCAAGCACCGATAAAAAATTACCAACCAGAACTACTGCGCCTGTATGGGATGACCATTGGACATCTGGCCGCCCATCAGCGCGATCAAGAAGTTTCTAAAGCGTTATCAGACGCCGTTCGGCTGAAACAAGAGCGCCTCGGGGTGTTGGAAACCTTCATCACCCATGTCGGACATGACTTCCGCACGCCACTGACGATTATCGGCACAGATACCTACTTGCTTAACAAATCGAAAGATGAGGGGCGCAAGGCGGAAATTGTAAAAAGCATTCACGGTCAGGTGATGTATATCAATCGCGTCATCAACCAAATGCTTGATGTGGTCAGGGTAGAAGGCGGTGTCGAATTTGTGCCGACGCCCGTCGAAGTGAGCATGATCGTCTATCAAGCCGTACAATCGGTGGAATCGCTGGCGGCGCAAAAGCACATCACCTGCACCATCCAAACCGGCATCTCAGGGGTCATCCACGCCGATATGGAATGGTTAGTACGTGCTTTGGTCGAAATCATCGAAAATGCCATCCAATATACGGCTGAGGGCGGGCGTGTTAGCATTGAGTTGTCGGATAATGGTGAAGAGGTCGGCATCCGCGTAAAAGACACCGGCATCGGGATTGCCAAAGAACACCTCGATAAGATTTTCGATCACCTCTACCGGATTGACCAAGCCCGTTCACAGCAAGGCGTCGGGCTTGGCCTGACCTTAGCCAAGCAAATTGTAGAGGCGCACGGCGGGCGCATCAGCGTCGAAAGTGCGCTGGGGCAAGGCAGCACGTTTACCATCAACCTCCCACGCTAAATCTCCCTCACATCAAATCGCGCAGATTCACGCCGACCAATGTGGCGACCAGTTTCAGCGTGGCGATAGGGTCGGGCTTGGGGTCTGACCACAACACATCCGGCGACAGGGCAAACTTGGACAGCAAACCGGACGTAATCCGCCCCTCAGAATCCAATACTCGACGGCGGTAGAGCGCGTTTTCGCCCAATTCATAGACATCCGCGATTCGACGTTCGGGGTCAATCAGCCAATATTCGCGCACCCCGCCCTGCTCATACTCACGAAATTTAACCCCATAATCCCGCTCGATACTTTCCGGCGAGACGACTTCAATCACGATGTCGGCTGCACCCTCCAGATACGTCGGTTTGATACGGTCAAGATGCTCATTCAACACAACCAACACATCCGGCTCACGGGCGGATAATTCCGGCGAAAGACGCTGGACAAAAAACGTCAGGATGACCGCCCCCAGACCGCCTAAATCGCTCATGTCTTTCAAAATTTTCAACAAAAATGCTTTCACCTCTAACAATGAAATCGCGCTAGTATTTATCCTTTCCACCCTACCATCCGGCAACCATTCTGCATGATAACCGTCAAACACGGCCAGAAATTCCTCAAACGTATACCGCCGGTCAAGGGATGGATGAAAGGTCACTAATGAGGGATGATCTGTGAGGGTCATAGCGTCAAGCCTTGCTTAGGATATGACCAGTATAACACCCAATGCCGGGACGGGCGTTGGGTGTCCTGTTATGGAATGAATCTACAGATTTATGGTGCGACACGGCTGCCATCGGATAAGTTAATCGCGTTGACGCCCCAATCAAATGTTAGCAGCAATTGGCCGCCGTCGATGTCCCATGTTGCGCTGTGCGAATCTTTCAGCCACAAGCCGCGTGGTTGAACCGACGGATTGACCGGATATTGTGCGCCCGCCTGGGTGTTGAACAAGGTCGCCTCGGTATCGCTGACCCACCATAGATACTGATTATCGGGACTCCACGACAAGAACCAGCCGTAATAGGTGTGCGGGAACTGTGCCAAACGATTCCCCGTCTCGATGTCATATACGCTCATCAGATAGGTCTGGACATATACCCCGACGCGCTTTTGCTCAAATTGCGAGACGGCCACATACCGACAGTCCGGCGAGAATCGCACATAGTCAATATCGGCGTTGGACTCACCCAGCGGCACGCCGACCTGTCTCACGTTGTCGAAAACCTCTAATGGATTGGCCGAGACGCGCACGGTATAGCGATATTCGCAGTGAGATTTGGGGTAAGAGGTATAGTCCGTCCCAGATACTTCGAGCGCCTCTGTGGGCGATTCTGGCGCACTAGATTGGCGAGTCGCTAAGTTGACCATTAAGACCGATTCACCCACCGTGATAAATTGAATTGTGGCGGCGGACTCCGCCGAGTCTGTCCCGTCGTCAAATTTCACAACTTGGCCGTAATAGGCCAGCCCAAGCGTATTCACGCTATAGCTGGATTGATTGTCCGGCATCAGCGCCGTGGTATCCCACACCTCAAGCACCGGCGGCTGGTTAGCGGACTGACCAATCAACGCGAAAAAACGGGCGTCCTCAGAGAAGAACTGAAAATGAATCCCGTAATAAGACTGTTTTGATTGTGTTTTGAAGTCGTGGGATAGGCCGCTAACCGTGTCATACCATCTGCCGCGCTGGGTCGCTACATCGTATACCGATACACGCCCACCATCGTGGCTGAGTTTGAAATACGCGGTGACTCCCTCCACGCCGGACGGATAAAATCCGGTCTGTTCGCCATTGGTCACGTTATAACGTGTGACCGCGTGACCGACGCCCACCAAGACGAGGTAGATTTCGCGAGTCGGAGCGTTTTCACCCCAGACGACATCTAGGTCGATAGCGCGATTATTACGCTGCGGCTTCATATTCACCGAGGTCAGATAGTTGATGACCTCGCCAGAAAAATCGATGCGCGTCCGACTGGGAACGTCATATAGAAACAGCCAGCCGTCTCTATCCTCAGCCAGATAAACCAACCCATCCGGCGATTGGCTGAGGATATACGAGTTGTCCGGCAACCGTTGAGATTGCGCCTGAACTGGCTGGGAATGTGCGGATAAGAAAAGAATAATCAACAGGGAGACTATCAAACGGCGCATGATGACGCATCCTCTAGGAAAAAAGGGCTACTACCTCTCTATTCTGAACCGTTAGGGATGCGGAACCAAAACGCTCGCCCTACCGCTGATGGACGCGCCCTCCACGACTGCTCTATTGTGAAATGACGACAGCCCTACGCATAGCGGATACAGTGCTGTGTCCCTACACCTCTGACAAAATCGCGGGTAATGCTCTAACGCACGGTGATGATGACATTGCCCTTTTTGCGCCCTGTTTCAACGTAGCGGTGAGCATCGGCAATCTGTTCTAGTGGATAGCGCTTGTCGATGAACGCCTTGAGTTTCCCCGCCTCAATCAACCCCCTGAGAAAAACCAAATCCTCAAGTTTTGGTTTTGCCACCGCCAATAAAACTTTTTTACTGCTCGTCATCGAAGTCCACCAGCCTCGGAGCGCCCGCACCAGTGAAACGTTTGCGATAACATAGCAGCCATGTTGTTTTAACGAGGTTAAACTGTTTGAAAATGGACTTTTGCCCGCTATATCGAGAATAAAATCATATCTCTCACCATTTTGAGTGAAATCTTGTTGCGCGTAATCAATCACATGGTCAGCGCCGATTGCGCGTAACATATCCAATTTGTCGGCGCTGTCCACAGCGGTGACTTCCGCCTCGAAATACTTGGCGAGTTGCACGGCAAAAACACCGATTGTCCCGCCTGCGCCATTAATGAGAATTTTTTGCCCGCGTTGAATCTGGCCTTGCCTCAGAAAGTTTAGCGCCTCAATTCCGCCAACCGGAACGGCAGCCGCCTCTTCATAAGTCATATTCGTTGGTTTGAGGGTCAACAGCCCATCCTGTTTGGGGTCTTCAAGCAGACATTTATAGTCTACATAAGACCCCATCTCCACAAAACCAGTCGCTGCGAAAACTTGATCGCCGGTTTTGAAACGGGTTACGTCTTTGCCGATTGCTTCAATCTCGCCGGCCAATTCCATCCCGAGGATGGTGATTCTCTGGGGTGTTCTGAGGCCGACATAAGCGCGTATCAGCCACCGATACCAAAAAGACCCCCTGAGACCCCTCATTTCACAGTCGCCGGATGTCGCGGTTGTCGCATGAATCCTGATGAGGACTTGCTTATCCGTGGGGGTGGGTTTTTCAACCTCTTTAAGCTGAAGGACATCCGGCGACCCATATTTTGTCCAGATAATCGCTTTCATGACTCGTCCTTTTCCAGCGGATCGAGAATCCGAAATTCATCGGGCGGGCAAGCCTCTCCCCTACGAAATGTCTGGTGATGTGCGGTTTATCCACAGTCATTGATTGTCCGGTAGGGGCGCACCCATGTGTGCGCCCATGTTGCGCTACTAATTCATCCTTCTATGATTTTAGGCGTGTTCTCAGGCCACGGTGATGATGACGTTGCCCTTTTTACGCCCAGTATCGACATAGCGGTGAGCATCGGCAATCTGCGCGAGGGTATAGCGCTTGTCGATGACCGCCTTGAGTTTACCCGCCTCAAAAGCCTCTTTGAGCGTGGTCAGGGTTTCGCGGTTCTGCATCAGGCCAGCCGTCGCAAACTTGGCCTTCTTGCTCCCAAACATAGAACTAATGAGTCCCCAGAGCATCCCCAAGGTCGGGACGGTGGTCAGATACAGGCCGTTCTTGGTCAGCGCCTTTTTGCACGCGCCGAAAGAATTTTTGCCCACCGCATCGAAAATCACATCATAGGTTTGACCGGTCTTTGTGAAATCGGTCTTGGTATAGTCAATCACATGATCAGCGCCCAATGACTTGACCAATTCGACGTTCGCGCCGCTGCACACGCCCGTGACTTCCGCGCCGTAATGCTTGGCAAGCTGCACCCCATACGCCCCCACCGCGCCGGAAGCGCCGTTAATGAGGACTTTTTGGCCGGGCTTGACCTTCGCCACATCTTGGAGGAACGTGCGTGCGGTTGCAGCCCCGTCCAACACGCCCACCATTTCTTCATAGCTGGCGTTGGTCGCTTTGAACGTTATCGGATTTTTCTCTGGAACACAGATATACTCTGCATGAGCGCCAAAAACGTTTGGCTCCATCCCAAATACTGAGTCCCCTTGCTTGAAAACGGTGACATCCTTGCCGACAGCTTCAACCACGCCCGAAAATTCCGTCCCTTGTTTAGGATTACGAGGTTTGGTCAGCCCGTAAATCAAGCGGACGATAAACGGGTCGGCTTTACGGAAGGCGCAATCGGATGGCCCGACGACTCCAGCATGAACTTTGATGAGGATTTCGTTTTCCTTGGGGGTCGGTTTTTCGACATCGACGAGTTTAAGGACTTCCGGCCCGCCGTATTGGGTGACATGAATGGCTTTCATGGGGGTTTTCTCCTGAATGGTTGCCGCTTGAGCAACAGTTACTGAGCGACTGTGATGACGACTTTTCCACGGACATGACCTTCTTCAAAGTATCGGAAGGCAACCGGTATATCCTTGAACGCATAGGTTTTGTCAATAACGGGCATGATATCACCCGCTTCAAGAAAATCTTTCATAACCATCAAATTTTTTTGGTTGACTTGCATCATTAGAACACCCAAGTGCTGTTGACTTCTCCGCGAGAGCCACGTCCCAACGAAGAAAGCTTGAAAGATGGCGGAGACCGTCCCCCCCACCACCAAATATGTGCCGGTGGGGGTTAACGAGCGCTGATAGTGAAAAATGGAGCGGCGCGCTACCATATCCAAAATCAGGTCATATTTTTGCCCATTTTGGGTGAAATCCGCTTGGTCGTAATCCATCACATGGTCAGCGCCAATTGAGCGCACCATCGCTAACTTGCCCGCGCTGTCTACGCCAGTCACGTCTGCGCCCAACGATTTAGCAACCTGCACGGCAAACGTCCCAACCCCGCCGCCCGCGCCGTTAATCAAGACCTTTTGCCCGGCCTGAACCCTATTATTCACGCCTTGCAGGGCGATACACCCCACCGAGGTCGCAGCGGCGGCTTGTTCAAAGGTCAGATTGACGGGTTTCAGCGCCAAAAACGATTCCGACACACAGACATACTCAGCAAACGCGCCAAACCCGCCCTCAGTCAAATCGCCATACACCTCATCGCCGACCTGAAATCCAGTCACGTTTTTACCGACAGACTCCACCCGCCCCGCAAAGTCAGACCCCAAAATCTTGTATTGAGGCTTTCTGATTCCTGCGAGGCGGATTAAGAATGTGCCTCTTAACTGGTCAATATCCGCAGCCGTGATGGACGTGGCATAGATTTTCACCAAAACTTGGTCATCTGTGGGAGTCGGTTTTTCGACCTCCTCAAGGTGAAGCACATCTGGCGAGCCGTATTGAGTGTAGACGATGGCTTTCATGATGTCCTTGAGGTAGGCGACGTGATGTGAATAGGACTTACTGAGCGACGGTGACGATGACCTTACCGCGTGCGCGAGAAGTTTCGAGATAGCGAAGCGCATCGGCGGTTTGGGCTAACGAGTAGCATTTGTCGATGACCGACTTTATTTTGCCCGATGCCATCAAGTCTGCGAGGACTTTCATATCCTCTTGAATGATATTCGCCATCAGCGCGGTAACTTTTTGCTTGCCCCAGCCACCGAACAGCAGCACTTGGAACAGTTTAGGCATGGTTGAAAACCCTGCGACCACGCATTTCCCCTCAGGGGTCAAGGCACGACGATAGGCGGAAATCGAGTGATTCGCCACGTTATCCAAAATTAGGTCGTATTTTTGCCCATTCTTGGTGAAGTTTTCCCGCGTGTAATCAATCACAAGGTCTGCGCCCAATGAGCGCACCAAATCGAGATTCCGCGTGCTAGAGACGGCGGTCACTTTTGCGCCCATCGACTTGGCAATCTGGACGGCGTATGTCCCGATGCCGCCGGACGCGCCGTTAATCAGGACATGCTGACCGGCTTGCAAATTTCCACTGGTTCGCAGTCCTTGTAACGCGGTGATTCCGGCCACAGGGATAGCAGCTGCATCCTCAAAAGAGATGTTAGCCGGTTTCAAGACCAAATGCTTCTCGTGGGCGATGGCATACTCGGCAAACCCGCCAGAACCGATGTCGCCAAACACCTCATCCCCGACGCGAAATTGGGTTACAGCCTTGCCGACGGCCTCTATCCGCCCAGCGATGTCTGCACCGAGGCGCGGATTTTTCGGCTTTAACCAACCATCGCTCATACGCACCAAAAATGGGGCGGCTCTCATGCGATGCCAGTCCAGCGGATTGGCAGAAGCGGCGACGATTTTGACCAGTATCTCGTCATCTTTCGGTGTCGGTTTTTCGACATCAATCAACTTGAGGACATCCGGTGAACCGTATTGGGCGAAGTGAATGACTTTCATTAGATTTTCTCCTTATGTTTCTGTTTTAAGCAGTTACGCTCGAATGACTACGCAGCATGACAATTCCTACCCATGTAAACCACACGATGAAGCCCAGTCCAAAGATTGATGCGGCATCATGAAGCACTGGCAGGACTGTCACGATGCCCGCCGCACCGATGATCACGCCGAGATAGTTCAATAGTCTCGGAAGTCCACCACCCCGTAAGGCTGCCAAACTGACCAATAAAACCCATACGCCGCCGGTCAGTTCAATCCCACCACCGAGCGCTGTCTCTACAGCGGATAGCGTTATCCAAACCGTTGACGCTTGGGCGGGGTCTGTCGCATATAGGTTGGTCACGACGCCCACATCTAGCACAAACAGCATCCCACTGGCGATAATTAAACCAGCCCAAATCAACCCAAAGACAGTAGCATTCTGCATGAGCGCGGGTGTTTTGGCCTTCAAACGCTCGTGTAATCCGAGGGACAATGGAACCATAAACACGCCTGCCACGAGATAGATGATGATGTGCCAGACGATCATCAGGGTCTGATTTGCGGCAAGGAAGGCCAAATATTCATCAGCGGTGGCATCTATGATGGGAGACAGCAAGGTAGCAATCATGCCAAACCCAATGATATAGGCCGCTGCATTGATGAGCGCGGCATAGCCGCCCGACTTCTGATAGCTGTTCATTCTCATTCCTTTTCCTCAATGACTCCGATATACGCTTGTCAACCTGCTACTAATCCGTCTCATCAGCGATACAACGTATCACAGAGACCAGCGGCATCCCCAAATCGCGCACTTTTTTGAGTAAACCGTGTAATGCTGCTTGATCGACCACAGCGCCGGTTAACACCGTGTCGCCATTCGCCTCTAGTGTGATGGTCAAACCCTCAAACCAATCTGACCATGAGTCCCCCAGATGTCCGTTGAGCCGGATTTGGTAAATCGGGTATTGGCTTGATTCAATTTCTGGGTTGGGTGTATTTGACATTACCTGTACCTGTTGAGACTGGTCACGTCTGCGCCAATTTGCTCAAGCTATATGCAGCATAGCCTCTGTACAGTGGGGTCGTATAGCTACTTAAGTATCGTCCGAGGTATTGTTCTGTAAAAACAAAAGTGCGCTGACGATATATCATCGTCAGCGCACTTGTATCTATCTAACCGAGACTTTCCAGCGCGTTAAAAGCCCTGTGACTGATACGCCACGCCCAGAAACTGTACCGCATCTGGGAGGAGCGCGGCAGCCGCGTCTGAATCTTGTTTCAGTTGGGAGAGCAGAAACGCCGTGGTGAAGTGGTTAATCAAATCATGAGCGCGATTCATATCCCATACGGGGTCAGAACACGCCACAGAGAATCCGATGTCTTGATACCACGGCAGCGCCTCGCATGTGCTGGCGAAAATCATGTGTTCGGCGTTCTCAAATGTGACTATCGCCTTCGTTGTGCTGGAAACGTGTTCATAGGTCATCGCCGTCCCCCAGAGGTACGGCGTGCCAGTATCGCGTGAGCCACCGATTGCCATGACCGGCACGGTGATTTCGGCCAATCCCGCTTGGTCAAACAGATAAGCATCACCGGCCATCGGGACAACCGCGTCCACACGGGCGTCATCAAACACCGACCATAATTCGGTTGGGATGGCGTCGAGTCCGGCAAAGGCGGTCATGTCCGCTAGAAATGGGATAAATGAATCACACAGCCAGCCGTCAGGGTCACTGGCTTGACGGGCGGCGTCGCAACGTGCTTCATAAGCGGGGATGTCTAACTTTGCGCCCGCGGTCGCAAGCGCGGTGTAGCCGCCATGCGAGAAACCCATCACCGCCACCGTTTGGGCATCAATCAGCCCGTCTAATGTGCCGCCCGCACCAATTTGCTCATCAACATAGGCGAAGACCGAGGCGATTTCTTGCGGACGGGTAAATGTGCCACGCCAAAACATGCTCGAGGCCGGATCAAAGTTCACCAACTTTTCATCGTGTTCTGGCGCAATTACGACGAACCCGTGCGACGCCAGATGTTCGGCCAGCCACGCAAAGTTTGTGCGACCCATCGAAAAGCCCGTCGATAACACGACCAACGGATAGGGTGCGGCTGACAAGTCATAGGCCGCCTCGCTGATGGCTTGACCTGTCACGGTGGCGACACCGGGCAACCCAATCATCTTAATTTCATAAGGATAAATCACGGTTTCTTCGGCGTTGTCCGCGTTCAAGGCCGGATACCACACCGTGATGCCCAACGACATTTCACCGTCAATCGCCAAGTCGCGTGTGCCGACGGGGTATGCGCCGCGCACCGCATAGGTCGGCGCATCAGGGCGTAAACCGGTAGGGATAACCGCCTCGCCTTCTTGTGCGGTAACGCCCAGCGGCGCTAAAATCACTAATAAGACGATTACGAGAAACCATTGCTTCATAGCTGACATGTACTTACTCCTTTTCCAATACGTATCCATACCATATTGGAAGGAAGGTACTATTGAGTAGCTACTAAAGTAGGGTTCAGAGGTATTGTTACGGAGATGTTTACAACAAACCCAACTCACGGGCGCGGGCGATGGCCTCGGTGCGCCGTTGAACCTGTAGCTTGCCAAAGATTTTTTGGTTATGGCCTTTGACCGTACTCAACGCGAGGAAAAGCCGCTGACTGATGTCCTCATTGGACATCCCCTCTGCAATCAGATGTAGGATTTCTAATTCGCGTTGGCTCAATGGCTCAATCAGGGATTGGGCGGGCAAGAAACCGGTCTTATGAGTCGCGTCCGCCTGTTTCTGTCTCAACACGGCGAGGAATGCCATACAAGCATCCGCCCGATCCGTATTATCCAATTGTCTCGCCAGATGTAGCGCGAGTTCTCCATGCCGTTGCGCGGCGTCTAAATCGCCCCATCCAGCATGGATTCGCGCCAAACCCAAATGCGCCTCGCAGACGGCGGATTGTGGGGGGTCTCCGGCCAACTGCACGGCACGCTGATAACTCTGGACGGCCAAATCAAGCTGATTTTCTTCTTCCTGAATATTGCCCAGCCCGATATTCGCCATCAAGTTGATGATGCGATGCCCAATCTTCTGGCTGATGGCGATGGCTTCGGTATAGGCTTGTCTGGCCGCGACGCGATCTCCTTGAAGATAATAGGCATAGCCTAGCGTCCAAGTCGTGGCGGTGCGGATAGGCAGGTTGTTGGGGTGCAGATATTCCAATGCCCGAAGCGACTGGCTCATGATGGTGTCAAGGTCGTGCTGAGTAACGGCCAGAGTCGCCCGTATCAAGGCGATATGGCCGATCAGGTCTCGCACTTCAGGGGTCAATTCAACCCCTTGTAAGGCGGCCTCGGCTGCTTTTAATTTCGGTTCGATACCGATTAGTTGACTGGCAAACAACAGCGTCGAGGCGTAAATCACCCACAAGCCCGGACGGGCATCCAACTCGGCCTTCGGGAGCGAGTCAAGCCAGTGTAATACAGGCATGACCACCCCGCGAAACGGTAGCGGCATCCCCTTCCCTTTAACAAGGCGGGCGGCATGGTCAATATCCCGTGAGGCAACCGCGTGATGAAACGCCTCGGCATCAAGGCCATTGGCTTCATACCATAGGCTAGCACGCATGTGTAATTCAACCACACCACTTTCATCCGCCGGAGATGAGGCGATGTGATGCTGTAACCGCTGGCGCAGCAACTCGGCAAACAGGTGGTGATAACGATACCAGCGCCGCTCATCGTCTAGCGGGATGATGAATAAGTTAGCGCGTTCGAGATATGCCAGCGTTTCTTGCCCAGAGGCGGTGGGATTGGTCAGCACGGCATCGCACAACGAGCCACACATCCGGTCTAAGATAGCGGTGCGTAGCAGGAAGGTCTGGACGTTTTCCGGCTGACGGTGCAACACTTCTTCAAGCAGATAATCCAGCACAAAATGATGGTTGCCGGTGAAAGATTTGATGAAACGGGGGGCGTCTTGATGTCCTTGTAAGGAAATCGCGGCCAATTGCAATCCAGCAATCCAGCCCTCAGTACGGGTTTCCAACGCAGCGATATCTTCCGTCGAAAGGTCTAAACCCATGCCCTGATTGAGAAATCCGGCGGCCTCGGACGGGGTAAAGCGCAAATCCGCGACGCGTAGTTCGGTCAATTGACCACGAGCGCGTAACTTTGCCAACGGAAGTTGCGGGTCTTCACGGGTGGCGATGACCAAGTGCATCTGCGGCGGCAAATGCTCAATCAAAAAGGTCAACGCCGCGTCAATTGGTTTAGCGTCAATGACGTGGTAATCGTCAAGGGCGAGCGCAAAATCATCCGAAATAGTCATGATTTCATTGAGCAATGCCGTCAGAATCGCCTCGATAGGCGGTTGCTGGGGGGATTGCAACGCCGCGATGACCCCTGAACCAATATTCGGGACAATCGTCTGTAAGGCTGCAACCAGATAGGTTAGGAAACGGGCGGGGTCGTTATCGGCCTCATCCAACGAGAGCCAAGCGACTGGCCGCTCACATCCCATGACCCATTCGCTCACCAGCGTGGTTTTACCAAAACCAGCGGGCGCAGAGATGAGGGTCAATTTGCGGTGCAACCCATCGTTAAGACGTTCAATCAGGCGCAGGCGCGAGACAACTTTAGGCCGAGGCCGTGGGATATACAGTTTGGTGGCTAAAATTGATGTAGACATAGGGGGTGATAGAAGCCACTACTTTCTGCCGTCAACAACAGCGATTTATGCGTTATCTGGAACTACGATGATGGCAAGATTGCCTTTTTTCTGACCCGTATCAACATACCGATGCGCCTCGGCGGTCTCTTCCAAAGGATAGCGCCGGTCAATCACAGATTTGACGTGTCCGGCCTCAATCAAGGTCTTGAGCGCATTAAGCTCCTCAGTCGATTGCATGGCCGCCCCTATGATGACTTTTTTGCTGCCGGTCATCGAAGTCCACAAGGCGCGAAATACCTTTGTGATTGAAAAATTCCCCAGAAGATAGCGCCCGTTCGGCTTGAGCGACTTTAGACTGCCTGAAAAGGGACTTTTTCCCGGCACATCAAAAATAACGTCATAGAGTTCACCGTTTTGAGTAAAATCTTCTTTGGTGTAATCAATGACCTTATCCGCGCCAATCCAACGCATCATCTCTAATTTCGATGTGCTGTCCACGGCGGTCACTTCAGCGCCAAAGTGTTTGGCGATCTGGATGGCAAATGAGCCTATACTCCCGCCCGCGCCATTAATCAGAATTTTTTGACCTTTTTGAAGCGCTGCTTTTCTCATGAAATGCAACGCTTCTAGCCCGCCCGTGGTCGTGGTCGCAGCCTCTGCATAGGTCATATTGGCGGGTTTTGTCACCAAAGTTTCCTTGCTTGACACGCAAATATATTCGGCATACGAACCAAAATTTAACCCCGCCCCACCAAACACCGCATCGCCTATTTTGAATTGCATGACATCTTTGCCGATTGCCTCAACTTCACCAGCAAATTCTTGGCCGAGTATCGTATTGGCTTTGGGTTTTGTGAACCCGATGAACAGGCGCATCGGGAGCGCAATCCAAAACGCGAACGTTAGCCCCCGGATTTCACAATCCCCAGCCGTGACCGATGTCGCGTGAATCTTAATCAGGACTTGATTATCCTTGGGGGTCGGTTTGGCGACCTCTTGAAGTTGAAGACCGTCCGGCGAACCATAGCTTGTAAACACAATTGCTTTCACTAAAGTTCTCCAAAGGGATATGTAATACGCTATACGTTACTGAATAATAGAAGGTTTCACCCAATATATCAAAAAGTCCTGAGACGGGCTTTCCCCATCTCAGGACTTTGGCGGACAGCATGTATGCCGTCCCTACAATGATGGTGTGAGATTAAGGGACGCGGTGGCAGGCGACCCAGTGACCCGGCGACACCTCGGTCAATGCGGGATCGGGTTCACGGAAGCACGCATCCATACGGACTGGGCAACGCGTGTTGAAGTTACAGCCTTTGGGCGGGTTGGCGGGGCTGGGTAAGTCACCCGTAATCAGAATGCGCTGGCGATCTTCTTCCACCGACGGGTCGGGGACAGGGACGGCGGACAACAGCGCTTGCGTATAGGGGTGCAGCGGGTTGTCATACAGTTCGTCCGTCGCAGCCAACTCAACAATTTTGCCGAGGTACATCACCGCCACGCGGTCACAGATGTGACGCACCATCGACAAGTCATGGGCGATGAACAGATAGGTCAGGCCAAGTTCTTGCTGGAGGTCTTCCAACAGGTTGACGACCTGCGCCTGAATCGACACGTCTAGCGCCGAAATCGGTTCGTCGCACACGATGAATTTGGGATTGAGCGCCAGAGCGCGAGCGATACCGATGCGCTGACGCTGACCGCCGCTAAACTCGTGCGGGTAGCGGTTGATGTAAAAGGGGTTGAGGCCGACCTTCTCCAACAGGTTTTCCACGTACTCGCGCAGTTCTTTACCGCGCAAGATGTTGTGGATACGCAGCGGTTCGCTGACGATGTTGCCGACAGTCATACGCGGATTCAGCGAGGCAAATGGGTCTTGGAAGATAATCTGCATCTCGCGGCGCATGGCGCGCAATTCCTCACCCTTCATGGTGGTCAGTTCTTTGCCCTCGAACTGAACCGACCCGGCTGTCGGGCGATAGAGTTGGAGGATGGTGCGCCCAGTCGTGCTTTTGCCGCAACCGGACTCGCCCACGAGGCCGAGTGTTTCACCTCGGTAAACATCGAACGACACATCGTCTACGGCACGCACCGCGCCGACTTGGCGCTGAAAGACGATACCGGAGCTAATCGGGAAGTGTTTCTTCAAGCCGCTAACACTGAGGATGACCTCTTTGCTAACCTCTTTTTTATCATGCATCAGAGGGGCAGGTGCTGACATCATTAACGCTTCCCTTCAAGCTGCTGCTGTTTGCGAATTTCGCGGAGATCATACCACGCCGCCACCATGTGGCCTTCTACGCCGCCTTCGGCTTGCCGGAGGGGCGGGGTTTCCGTCCAGCACCGTTCAGTGCGGTACGGGTTACGCGGCGCAAACGAGTCGCCGACGGGTTCGACGCGCATATCCGGGGGTGAGCCTTCGATTTGAGTCAGGCGTTGGCGCTTCTGCGCCGCATCTAACCGGGGGAGTGAATTCAGCAGACCGAGGGTATAGGCGTTGCGCGGATCGCGGAAAACCGGCTTAATCGGGCCGCGCTCAACGGTGCGCCCGCCGTACATCACCTGAATGGTATCAGCCATACCAGCCACGACGCCGAGGTCGTGGGTAATCCAAATCATCGCCATCTTCAATTCTTTTTGAAGCTGCTTAACCAACTCAATAATTTGCGCTTGGATAGTCACATCCAGTGCGGTGGTCGGCTCGTCGGCGATGAGGAGTTTGGGGTTACAGCTAAGTGCCATCGCAATCATAATGCGTTGGCGCATACCGCCTGAGAATTGGTGTGGATAATTGTGAAGACGTTTGCGGGCGTCCGGGATACCGACCATATCAATCAACTCGGTGGCGCGGTTATCAGCCTGCGTATTGTTCATGCCGAGATGTAGCTTCAAGGCCTCAGTAATCTGCGTCCCAACCGTCAGCACTGGGTTCAGCGAGGTCATCGGGTCTTGGAAAATCATGGCGATTTCCGCGCCGCGCACGAGGCGCATCTCTTCTTTATTCAATTTCAGCAGGTCACGCCCCTGAAACCAAACCTCTCCATTTGTAACCTTGCCCGGCGGCATGGGGATTAGCCCCATGATTGAGAGCGCATGTACGCTCTTACCGCTGCCGGACTCACCCACCACGCCCAGAGTCTCGCCCTCATTTAATGTGTAACTCACATCATTGACGGCGTAAATAGTACCCTCTTGGGTGTAGAAGCGAGTGACGAGGTTTTTTACCTCCATTAACACGCCCACAATCCACCTCCTGAAAATTGAACTTTATTGCGCTTATCTTTTGCCTTATTGCCGTGCAACCGCCAGCCTGCGGCTAATGACGCTTGAGTCTGCAAAACTGACAGCAAGATGTCAAGCCAGCTTATCACCCGAAATCTTGTCATGAGTCAGCGCGTCTAAGATTGTAGCTTCTCGCAAGGTTCATCACAAGTTTTAACTGTGCTTAACCTTCGCTTGATATGCTTTGTATGGTTTAACCCTAACGCAGACCTAAAACAAGGAGACTCTCATCACTATGCCTATAGACTTCACCCCCGTGAAAAACCGCGAAGTCAAAATGATGGATTGGGCATCGCAGTTCTCACTGGCTGACATCCGCGATGCCGCCAATGCCAGCATCGACTTCATGCTAGACATCCTCAACGGATTAACCGACGCCGATGTGACATTCATCCCGTTTGACCCCGAAGCCAGCGACCCCATCGCGCTCCCTGAGTTACAAAACATCGGCTGGGGCGTCGGGCATCTCATCTTGCACGTCACCGCCAGCACCGAAGAATACGCCGCCACCGCTTCAGTGGTCGCACGCGGCATCAATTTCCCGCGTGAGCCGCGCCTCCGCATTGAGGCCGATTGGCAGACCGCCGCCCGGACGGTAGACGAGTGCCGCCAGCGCATCCTCGAATCGGCACGGATGCGGAACGCCTTCCTCGACAGCTTCCCCGACCAGCCCAGCACCACCGCCCGCTGGGAACGCAGCGAGAAATTCATCGAAATCTTTGGGGAGATGGACGCTAAAGGCGCGTTCATGATGGGTCTGAACCACGAATACGGTCATCACGCCCAATTCCTCGACGCCAAAGCCCAAGCCATAGCAGGCCGCCAACCGGCCTAACCCCACCTATCCAATCCCTCCCACTGTTAAAAGGGCGCAGCATACTGCGCCCTTTTTTGCGCCCTATATCAAGGAAGCGTCAAAATTCTTGATAGTTTCTTGATGCCCCAAAAACAGGGGTTCAGAGGTATCCTTTACGCCGTGAGGCTTGCCAAATCTCGATAGGCGGGTATATAGTCAGATGCTGATAAAATTCTTACGTTCGTCTCCCCTCAATACAGAAAATTCGGCCTAGATGCCTTGATTTTTCCCTGATGCGTCACCCCATTTTTCACATCCCGACGCAAGCTGTCTATTGACACAGGAATTACCGCTCACATGGATCGTCAATTCAATATCCGCCGCACCCTCATCGGAGAGCCGTTACCGACCAATGAGGCCTCACATCAGCGCCTCAGCAAGCTCAAAGCGTTAGCAGTTTTCAGTTCCGATGCGCTATCGTCCAGCGCCTACGCGACGGAAGCAATCTTGCTTGTGTTGGTGGCGGCGGGGACGGGGGCGCTGGCGATTAGTTGGCCGATTGCTCTGGCGATTACCGCGCTACTGCTCATCGTCTCCTTCTCCTATTTCCAAACCATCCACGCCTATCCCAACGGCGGCGGCGCATACATCGTCAGCAAGGAAAACCTCGGCAATAACCCCGGCCTGATTGCCGCTGCCTCGCTGCTTATCGACTATATCTTGACCGTGGCCGTCTCGGTTTCAGCCGGTGTCGCGGCGCTGACCTCGGCCTTCCCCGCCTTAGCGGATCAACGTGTGCCGCTGGCACTGGTGATTGTCGCATTTATCACGCTGGTCAACCTACGAGGCGTGAAGGAATCCGGGACGTTTTTCAGCATCCCGACGTATGCCTTCATCGTCGGCATATTTATCATGATCGTTTGGGGTCTTATCCGCATCGCAACCGGCAACGTCCCCGCCCCACATGAAGGGCAAATCGTCACCGATGGCCTGATCCAAGCCACCGAAAGCCTGACACTCTTCATCATCTTGCGCGCTTTCAGCGCCGGATGTACCGCGCTGACCGGCGTTGAGGCCATCAGCAACGGTATCCCGGCCTTCAAAGCGCCGGAGAGCAAAAACGCCGGACAGACCTTGATCGCGATGGTCGCTATCCTCGGTATGCTGTTCATCGGCATCACATTTTTGGCGAACCATTTCCCGATTGAAGTGGGCGGTCACGGCGGCAAGACCGTGCTGTCACAAATCAACGCAGAGGTGTTCGGCGAAAACACTGTGATGTACTACTATCTGCAATTTGCGACGCTGTTCATTTTGTCGCTGGCGGCCAATACCGCCTTTGCAGACTTCCCGCGCCTCGCCTCACTGATCGCCAAAGACCGCTATCTGCCCCGCCAATTGACCAACTACGGAGACCGATTGGTCTATTCCAACGGGATTATCCTCTTGGCGGTGTCGGCGTGCGTGCTGATTGCGCTGTTCAACGCCCGCGAACACAACCTGCTACCGCTATATGCCGTCGGTGTATTCATCAGCTTCACCTTATCGCAAAGCGGCATGGTCATCCACTGGTTGAAAGAGCGTAAGTTTGAGGGATTCAAAGCCACCAATAGCTGGCGCTTTAAGCTAGGCATGAACGCCTTCGGCGCATTCCTGACCCTTACCGTCGGCTTGGTGTTGATGGTCACCAAGTTCACCGAAGGCGCATGGCTCGTGATTGTCGCCATCCCTATCCTAATTTGGATGATGGCTAAAATCCACAATCATTACAAAGAAGTCGCTCATTCGCTGTCGCTAGATGGGCTAGTCCCGACTGTGCCGCGCACCTCCCGCCTGACAGACCGCAACCATGCCCCGCTGGTTGTGATGATGAACAGCCTAAACCGTTCCTCGCTCCAAGCATTGGACTACGCGCTGCAAATGTCTGATAACGTCCGGGCGCTGGCGATTGCCGTCGAGCCGGAACAGGTCGAAGTCCTGCGTAAGCGTTGGTCAGGCTGGCTGTTGGACAGCATCCCGCTGGACATCATCGAATCGCCGTTCCGTAACATCAGTGAGCCGCTGATTGAATATCTGCATAACCGTGACGAATCAGACCCAGCTAAACTGCCGACCATCGTGGTCGTCCCAGAATTCGTGGTCACTGATTGGTGGGCGAAGTTCCTACACAATGGCACGACCAGCATCATCCGCGCCGCCTTATATCAAGACCAAATCGCGCGCGGTCATGGCCGCCCCGTGGTATTCGTCCCTTACCGCATCGGCGATACGCTCTACCAGCCAGATGTGATTGGCCGCGTTGAAGGTCAGCCCAGCGCCGACTAAATCAACTTAACGGCGAGTCCTGAGATGGTTCTATTTCAGGACTCACGACTTATGGCTCAGGACTCAAATTTCTGGCCGGTCATCGCCTCAACAAGGCGCATCAGTTGAATGGGGTCAGGCGAGCTTTCTTCCCATAATACAGCGGGGTCAAGCGCAAAATCGGACAATACTCCGCTGGTGAATTTAGCGTCTGTCGTCGGACGGGTGCTATATTCCTCCGCGCCCCATTCGAGGATGTCTACGCGCTTCCACGCCGGGTCAATAATCCAATATTCACGGATACCGGCCTTGTGATACTCTGTGATTTTATTCCGATAATCCCGCAGCCGACTCTCTGGTGAGACAACCTCAATGGCGATATCAGGCGCACCGTCGATATAATTTTCGGTCAAACGTTCGGCGGTCTCACCAACCATAATCAGCAAGTCAGGTTCACGGGCGGGGATGCCGGTGATTTTGATGGGGTATGGCGCGAATACCACTCGCACCTCTGGATGTGCCTTCTTGTAGAACAAGAATAATCCGATTAAGAACTCAACAACTCGAATATGCGTCAGCCCAACGCCCATGATTTCCTCCACCGTGCCGTCAGGATGCCACTCGGCATGACGACCCTCGTACAGCACGAGGAATTCCTCAAACGTGATGTGGTCTACCTGTTCCCGTGCGACCATTCCAAACCCTCCGTAAACGACAATGATGAAGTGTTTTCATGGGCGGGCGCGCAAGCGCTGCCCCTACACAACATCCGACAACGCGGTTTTAAATACACATCAATAGAAATTTTGTAGGGGCGAGACTTGTCCGCCCGCCTATTTTCAAACGCCCCTTTGTACCCACATCATAATACAACGTATGGGGTTTGGCACGCCAAACCCCACCGCCCCTACATGAACAAGCTACAAATCCAGATGCACGCGCATCAGCTTTTCTTCGGTGTCGAACTTCTGCGTGAAGCCGAGCGCCTTGTTGATTTTCAACATCCCGACATTCTCTTGCAACACATACGCCCAGAGGTGCTTCAAGCCTTCAGACTTGCCAATCTCAATCAGGCGTTTTAGAAGTTCTGTCCCCAAGCCTTGCTTCTGATACAGGTCATTGATGAGCAAGCCGTACTCGGCTTCGCCGCGCCCATAAGCTTTATGCAAGCGGCCAATCCCCAGAATCTCAAGCTCACCATCCGCGCCAACCCGGGTAGCCACCAGCGCCATCTCACGGTCATAGTCGATGAACGACAGGCGGCTCAAGCGATCATGGCTGACGCGCTGACCGAGTTTCATCAGCGAGAAATAGCGCAAATAGACCGAACGCTCCGACACGCTCTGGTTAAATTTGACCAGCAATGGCTCATCTTCTGGGCGGATGGGGCGGATTTCGAGGGTGTCGCCGCCATTGCTGACCCACGGGCGCACATATTGGCGCGGGTACGGGCGGATGGCGGGGCGCGGCAACGCCTCTGATGGGGTGTCGGCGGGGAACAAGACCATCCGCGCATCCAATGCGATTAGACGCTCCGGCGATACCAACAGTGGGTTGATGTCGATTTCCTGAATCCACGGCTGCTCGACCACCAATTGGCTGAAGCGCACCAATAGACGGTCTAGCCCAACCATATCTACGGGCGGACGCCCGCGCACGCCCTTGAACGCCTCATAAATCTTGGTTTGTTCCATCAGGCGGCGCGCTAACGTCGTGTTCAGTGGCGGCAGGCCGAGGGCGCGGTCTTTGTAAATCTCAACCAATTGACCGCCCGTACCGAACAGCAAAACGGGGCCAAATTGTGGGTCAATGCTGCTGCCCAAAATCACCTCATAACCCTCAAGCCGAATCATCGGCTGAACACTGACGCCGCCAAAATGCTCTGCGCCGACTTTATCCGACACGCTCTCTTGAATCTGGTTGAAGGCGCGGCGCACCGCGTCCGAACTGGTCAGATTGAGGACGACGCCGCCGACATCGGTCTTGTGGGTGATGGTCTCACTGTGCAGCTTGAGGACAACCGGATAGCTGAGTTTATTGGCCGCGAGTACCGCTTCTTCTTCCGTCGCGGCGATAATGTTCGCCACCGTCGGGATACGGTAAGCCGCCAGCACCTTTTTGGCCTCATCCTCGGTCAAAAGCGTGCGTCCTTGCGCTTTGGCGGCCTCGATAATCATTTCAACGGCGGCGCGGTCTGGCGCATCGCCATAAGCATCATCAGGGAGGGTCGGGGTCTCATACAACCCCTTCATGCTGTAGTCATATCGCCACAGGTAATTGAACAGGCGCACCGCCGTATCAGGATATGGGAAGGTCGGGATGCCAGCCTCATTCAGAATCGCCTCGCCCGCGTGGACGGCTTCCCCGCCCATCCACGACGCGATGACCGGCTTGCCCTCAATGTGGGCATACGGCACGAGTCGCTGTGCGGTGGCGGTGGGGTCAGTCATCGCTTGTGGGGTCAAGATGACCAACAAGCCATCGCTGTTGGGGTCAGAGGCCGCGATTTCGAGCGCTTTGGCGTAGCGCTCAGGGTCGGCGTCTCCGAGGATGTCGATGGGGTTATTGTGACTCCACGCCGACGGCAAGAATCCGTTGAGCATGGTCATCGTCTCGGCGCTGATGTCGGTCAGCGCCCCGCCATCCAAAATCAAGGCGTCTGTCGCCAAGACGCCGGGCCCGCCCGCGTTGGTCACAATGCTCAGACGGTTGCCGCGTGCGCGGGGCTGCTTCGCCAGCACTTCGCTGATGTAAAACACATCGCTGATGCGCTCCACGCGCAGCACGCCGATTCGCCGCAATGCAGCCGCGAATACGTCATCGCTGCCAGTCAGACTTCCCGTATGGGAGGCAGCGGCGGCGGCGGCTTGGGCGGTGCGTCCGGCCTTAATCACGATGATGGGCTTGCGGCGGGCGACCTCGCGGGCGGCGCTGAGGAAGGCGCGGGCGTCGCCGATGGATTCCATATAAATCACGATGGATTGAGTGTTGGGGTCATCGCCCAGATAGTGAATCAAATCCGCCCAGCCGACATCCAACATCGAGCCGATGCTGATAAACGCGCTGAACCCAACCTTTTCGGTGAATGACCAGTCAAGGACGCTGGTGCAAATCGCGCCGGATTGACTGATGAAGGCGACATTGCCGGGGTTGGCCGTCGCGCCAGCAAAGGTCGCGTTATAGTGACCGCGAGGCATCATCACGCCGAGGCAGTTTGGGCCGATAATCCGCATCTTATCGCCCGCGATGGCGAGGATTTCATCTTCCAGCGCCTTGCCCTCTGGGCCGGTTTCTTTGAATCCGGCGGAGATAATCACCGCGCCTTTGACCCCATTCTCGACGCACTCACGCACAATCGCGGGGACGGACGGCGCGGGCGTGACGATGACGGCGCAATCCACCACGTCCGGCACATCGCTGATGGATTTATAGGCGCGGATGCCCAAAACGCTCTTGCGCGTCGGGCTGACCGGATAGACCGTGCCGCCGAACGGGTTAGAAATCAGATTATAAAGGATGGTGCGCCCCACCGAGCCAACTTTCTCGGTTGCGCCAATCACGGCAACCGAGCGCGGCTTCAGGATGGGGTCAAGCGGGTGGCGCTCATCGGCACGTTGGTTAGCGCTGGCAGTGGCATTCGACATAAGAGAAATCCTTTGACTGATTTGGTCAACATCATCCCCTTATCTTACCCCGATATGGCCTCAATGGCATTGTGACAAATATCACAAAAAGCAACACTTATCCGCCATTTAGATTCTATGTTTCAGAAGCCGTTTGAAAATTCAATCGTTATCCCCTCACCCCCTAAATCCCTCTCTCCCACAGGGTGGCGAGGGGGACTTTTTCGGCGTTTTTGTCCCTCGCCCCTTGTGGGAGAGGGACAGTTCAACGCTAGGTGAACAGGGTGAGGGGAATATTCAAACGGCCTCTGAATCGATTCACAATAATTTTAGCGCTTGTTTGGCGCATAGCAAGCACAGGGATAAATTTAGGTTTATTCAAACTTTCTTCGAGTTCAGAAAGGAGTGCTTCTGAAGTTAGAATGTGATTTTTACTTGGTTTAAGAGAGTATAAGGCACACCGCCAAAGAGAAACGCCGACAAAGCGATATTCGTATCAACAACCACACGACTCATGGTTTCGACTCGTCTTGTTGACGTTTACGACGCTCTGCCCTCACCTCTTTGACCTCAGCATCAATCAATCCCATAATTTCATCTTCGCTTAAATCACCAAAATGCTCGCGAGAGGCGGCGTGCAGACCTTCCAAATTTTTTTGAAAATCACGGCGTGATTTTAGGCGCTTTACCTCAGCATCTAACAATGCCGCGATGCTTGCATTGGTCAAAGCTCCGTATTCTTTTGCTTCTTCAACCAATTCTTCTGGCAAATTTAGCGTGACATCAATCATTGCCATTAAAAATTTCCTTTCAATCATCCAGTTATTATACCAATTTGCGCTCTGATTGAGATTGGCCGAATCTACTGATGTCCCGCTTATGCACATCCCCTACACTTAGTCCATCATTAAGTGAACTAGGACTCCCCCATGACCGACAAATGGACAACCGCAGACATCCCCAATCTCACGGGTAAAATCGTCGTCATCACCGGGGCCAACAGCGGCCTCGGTTATGAATCATCCTTAGCCTTAGCGCAAAAAGGCGCGCATGTCGTGATGGCCTGTCGTAGCCCCAAAAAGGCCGAGTCCGCCAAAGCGGAGATTCTCAAGCACGCACCCAACGCTTCAGTAGAACTCATGGCACTAGACCTGAGCAGCCTCAAGTCGGTTCACGCCTTCGCAGAAGCATTCAAAGCCAAGCACAGCAAACTTGACATCCTCATCAATAACGCCGGCCTAATGGCGATTCCAAAATCCAAGACCGCCGACGGGTTTGAGTCACAATTCGGGGTGAATCATCTCGGTCATTTCGCCTTGACCGGCCTGCTTTTAGAGCGACTCTTAGCCGCGCCCGGCAGCCGCGTCGTGACCGTCAGCAGCGGCGCATACACGGCTGGAAAGATGAGGTTTGATGATCTGCAAAGCGAAAAATCATACAGCAGATTTGGGGCATACGCGCAAAGCAAGCTGGCAAATATCCTATTCATGCGCGAATTGCAAAGACATCTGGATCAGGCCGGTGCGCCCGTCCTCAGTTTGGGGGCGCACCCCGGCGTTGCAGCGACAGACCTGTTTGATTTTGGCTTCCCGCCGCTGGCAGCCATCATGAAATTCATCACAGGGATTGTCGGCCAGAGCGCCGCGATGGGCGCACTACCGCAGCTACATGCCGCCGTCGCGCCAGATGTACAAGGCGGAGAGTTCTACGCGCCCAGCGGTAGCATGAAGGGTTATCCGACCCATTACTCACTCAAAGCTCACGCGCTTGACGAGGAAGACGCCCGCCTTCTCTGGGATGCCAGTGAACAACTAACCGGCGTCGGCTATGACCTGCGCGTATTGGGCTGATTATTCCCAGTCGTCTAATCTCAGGCCATCAATACGGCTAAATTCTCTCAGGTTATGCGTGACCAAAATCAAGTCTCTCGATAGCGCGATGGCGGCAATCAATAAATCGTTGCTGCCAATCGGCGTACCTTTGCGCTCCAACGATGCCCGGATAACACTGTAATAAGCTACAGCGCTATCATCAAACCGAAGACTCCTAAATTGCCTCAGAAAGTATTGGTGATTTCGTAGAGAAACATCTGGTGTTTGACTTTTGATTGCACCATAGCGCATTTCCGCTTTGACTATGGAACAAACCACCATATCTTCTTGATCTACTGAGAGTAGTTTCACTCTTAATTGAGGCGCACGCCCATTAATGAAGCGGATACATGTATTGGTGTCCAACAAATATTTCATTCAATGGCGTCTCGCACATCATATGGGGGTTGTTCGCCACGCTCAGTCGGATCATCCGCGAGGCTACCATATGTCTTATTAATGAACCTCGCCCATTCCTGTGGAGTCATTTTCCGAGGGGGTTCGCCTTCTTCAATTGGATTATCGGCAAACATCCCATAGGTTTTTTCAAAATACCCGATGGGATACCCCATATCATCAACAGCGCCCTCTTCTAGGGGTTGTATCACCACCAATACTTCAATATGGCGATGCGATAATGAAGTGGGAAGTTCCAGACGTAAAACACCGTCGTCATCAATATAGGCGTGTGTTTTGATCGATTCCATAGGATGAATCCTTTAGTTTGTGATTAACCATACCACGATTTCTGACATGATTCTCCTACCCCATCAGCGCGACGGCAAATGCGCCCGCTGAACGGAACCGGTCATCGGGGTTTTTCGCCAGCGCCTTGAGCAATGCTTGAGAGGTCGAAATCGGCAAATCGGGGTTGATATTGCGCGGGTCGGTGGGCGGCTGATTGAGATGCGCGAAAACCACGGCTGTCCGCGAGACGGCGAACGGGTGTCGCCCAGCCAGCAATTGATAGGCCACCAACCCCAGCGCGTAAATGTCCGCCCGATGGTCGATATTCGTTGAAGTCATAATTTGTTCCGGCGCGACATAATACGGCGTCCCGATAAATGATTCGCGGCCAGAAATCGTCTCATCGTTCATCAATTTGACGATGCCGAAATCGGTCAGAATCGCTTGGACGCCCTTATTGGTTTGGCGCAACAAAATATTGGACGGCTTGACATCGCGGTGGACGATGCCCGCCGCGTGCGAGGCATCCAGCGCGGTAGCAATGTCGCCGATAATCGCCAGAGCTTCTTTGGGCGT
>Ga0163144_10005874_pt1 | contig 27231 bp, 28 predicted proteins | sample OliLak19BULKMAT1_FD_123175 | JGI IMG/M metagenome (GOLD analysis project Ga0163144, IMG submission 123175) | Freshwater microbial mat bacterial communities from Lake Vanda, McMurdo Dry Valleys, Antarctica - Oligotrophic Lake LV.19.BULKMAT1 | ecosystem: Environmental > Aquatic > Freshwater >... | reverse complement strand
GGCTCCCGAGCCGGAATCGACCTTAAAGCGGGGGCACGCACAGAATGTGGCACGAACTGCAGAAGAGACCAGAATGGTGAAGCGCGGACCCTCGCCGCCGCCCGAAGAGCGGATTATCAACGAGACCATGAGCGAGGCGCTGTCGAAGCGATACCTCGCCTATGCGCTCTCCACGATCACGGCCCGCGCCCTGCCGGATGTGCGCGACGGCTTGAAGCCCGTGCAGCGGCGCATCCTCTATGGCATGCGGGTGCTGCGGCTCGACCCCGAAGGCGGCTTCCGGAAATGCGCCAAGATCGTCGGCGACGTGATGGGTAACTACCACCCGCACGGCGACAGCTCGATCTATGACACGCTGGTGCGCCTCGCGCAGGATTTCAGCGTGCGTTACCCGTTGGTCGACGGGCAGGGCAATTTCGGCAACATCGACGGCGATAGCCCCGCCGCCTACCGCTATACCGAAGCGCGGATGACGCGCGCCGCCGAGCTGCTGATGGAAGGCCTCGACGAAAACGCGGTCGATTTCCGTCCGAACTATGCCGAGAATGACGAGGAGCCCGTGGTGCTGCCCGCCGGCTTCCCGGCGCTGCTGGCGAATGGCGCAACCGGTATTGCGGTCGGCATGGCGACCTCCATTCCGCCGCACAATGTCGCCGAGGTGATCGACGCGGCGCGGTTGCTGATCGAAAAGCCGAAGGCGACCACCGAAGAGTTGATGGAATTTGTTCAGGGTCCGGACTTTCCGACCGGCGGCGTCATCGTCGAGGAACGCGCCGCGATGCTGCAGGCCTACGAGACGGGCCGGGGCAGCTTCCGGATGCGCGCGCGCTGGCATGTCGAGGACACGGGCCGCGGCACGTACCAGATCATCGTCACCGAGATTCCCTACCAGGTTCAGAAGTCCCGCCTGCTTGAGCGCCTCTCCGAACTGTTGGAAGCCAAGAAGGTTCCGCTGCTCGAAGACGTGCGCGACGAGAGCGCCGAGGATGTGCGCCTCGTGCTGGTGCCGCGCGCCAAGACAGTTGAGGCGGACGTGCTGATGGAGAGCCTGTTCAAGCTGTGCGATCTCGAAACGCGCTTCAGCCTGAACATGAACGTGCTGCACAAGGGCGCGCCGCAGGTGATGGGCCTGAAGCAGGTGCTGCAGGCCTATCTCGACCACCGCCGCGAAGTGGTGGTGCGCCGCGCCGAATTCCGCCTCGACAAGATCGAGAAGCGGCTGCACCTGCTGGATGGCTACCTCGTGGCCTTCCTCAACATCGATGAGGTGATCCGCATCATCCGGACCGAGGACGAGCCCAAGCCCGTCCTGATGAAGCGCTTCAAGCTGACGGATGTTCAGGCCGAAGCGATCCTCAACCTCCGCCTGCGCGCACTGCGCAGGCTTGAGGAAATGGAAATCCGGGGCGAGCACACGAAGCTGAAGGAAGAGCGCGAGGAGATCGTCTCCCTGCTCGGCTCGACGCGCAAGCAATGGTCAAAAGTGTCGAAAGACCTGAAGGCCGCGCGCGACGAATTTGATCCGGGCACGGCGCTGGGCAAGCGCCGTGCGACTTTTGAAGCGGCGCCGGAAGTTGATCTCGCGGCAGCGCTGGAAGCTTCGCGGCCGAAGGAGCCGGTAACGGTCGTGCTCTCCCAGCAGGGATGGATCCGCGGCATGAAAGGTCATGGAATCGACGCCGACACGATCAAGTTCAAGGAGGGCGACGGCCCGGCCTGGATGGAAGAAGTGATGACGACCGACCGGCTGGTCATCATGTCGTCGGACGGGCGCGCCTTCATCCTGGCGGCGGACAAGTTGCCGGGCGGGCGCGGAAACGGCGAGCCGATCCGCCTGTCGATCGAGCTGGAAGACAATGTGGATATCATCGCGATGTTCAGGTTCGACCCCGAGCGCAAGCGCGTCATGGCGTCAAGCTCCGGGTACGGATTTGTCATTCCGGAGACAGAGCTGGAATCGAACCGCAAGGCCGGCAAGCAGGTGGTCAATACAGGCGAGGGCCGATTGCTTGTCTGCGCGCCGGTGGACGGCGACATGATCGCGGTGGTCGGCACGAACCGGAAGATGCTGATCTTCCCGCTGAAGGACCTGCCGGAAATGTCACGCGGCAAGGGCAACAAACTGCAAGCCTATAGCGGAAAATCCGAACTCGCCGACTTGATGACTTTCGACAAGCGTGACGGCCTGATCGTGATGACCGGCGGGCGCCACCGCGCCTTCGAGGAATGGAAAGAGTGGCGCGGCGCAAGGGCTCAGGCCGGCAAGGTTGTGCCCAAGGGCTTCCCGAGAGGCGGGACGTTTTCGGGATAAGCATTTGATTGCTGCCAACTGCGCTTTAGGCACAGATCAAAGCTGAGCGTTATTCGAACGCTGCTCTGCGGCCCGTCTGAAGGCTTCCCGCATGCGCGGCGCGAAGGCGGAGAGCGCGAAGGGCCAATAGAATATCAGAAACGCGTAGCCGACGGTGCCGAGGCTTGTCTTGGCGATTCTGTCCGCTACCAGAGCAACGGTGATGAAGTACAAGCCGACAGTCCCCACCAGTACGGGGCCTAAATACTTCAGTATAGCTTCAGCCGTCGCAACGGTGGGGCCTGCGAGAACTAAGACGAGGACCCAGAGCGTCGCGCAAAGAAGTATCAGCGCGGCAGCGTGAAGGATTTCAGTCCATTTTATCCTGGGGCTGAGGAGTAGATAGCAACTTACGAGCCAGAAAACCTGAACCACTTGGGCCAGAAATGTTGCCAGCGCGATGGTCCGTTCCTAATGCCCGTGGAATCCGCCTGAAACGAGAAACGGCGTCGCGAATACGGTGACTATCAAGCCAAGCATTGCTGCGTGGTTTGTCAGGAGCGCAGCAAGGGAACTTGAACTTACGGCCATGTGCCGACTCCATGCCAAGCTCATATTGTATGTGAGTTGCCGGCCTGCCGACAGGTCTTTTCGATCGACCGGACGAGAAAGCGTTGGGGTTTCTGCACACTTGCCCCCTCAACCCGCGCATCAGCAGTTTATCGTCATCCCCGGATTTGCGCATCAAATGCCCGGGACCCAGACTTTCTTGGCGCTGGGTCCCGGTCTTCGCCTTCGGCGAAACCGGGATGACGGCAAACGTATGTCATTTGGGCAGAAGCCCCTGCTTACGCAACAAAATCCGCCCCGTGCCGAATTAAAATCCGTAGACGCATCAAGCGCCTGAAAGATTCCTCCAGAAAACTTGCGCCACACCCCGCCGCGCGGGGATACACTCGCCTTCGTGCCGAGCTAACGCCTCTCGAAAGCCATGGGTGCTTGGCCAGCAACACAGACCTACGCTCATCCTGAGCGAAGTCGAAGGATAAGCCAAACAGAACTGCCGCAAGCCCCGGCGCGTCCTTCAGCTTCGTTCACCCGATACCCGGCGATAACCGATCGATACCAAGTGATAAAAAATGAGAATCAATGAGAAAAATTTGACACGGGGAGTACAAGGACTGCAACAGGATGAGGCAATCTGGCGAGCGTACGAGAGGACTTGTGCCTACAAAAAACGAGGCTTCAGAAAAATAAAACCCATTCCCGTCAAGCCGTTATGAAATCCTTCCCCGATCCCTGCGCAACACCTCCGCCCACGGATCTACGGAAAATCCATGGTTTCAAGACCCGCAGATCCAACCGCTCCGGAATGGGAGGTGAGAGTCTCGTATTGTTGGTCACAGGCTATGGCGCTCGTCCCAAGGGAGAGCGGGCATTAGGGAGTAGAGACCTAAAGCCGCCCGACCACATCCGTCATCAACGGCCCGATCTCGTCATTCAGCACAAGGTCCGCGTACGGATCCTGATCGGTCGGTTCGCGGTTGATGATGGCGAGTTGCGACCCCAGCCGCTTGGCGAGCAGGGGGATGCCCGCCGCCGGATAGACGACGAGGGACGAGCCGAGCACCAGCATCAGGTCACACAGAGAGGCTTCCTCCGACGCGCGTTCCATCTCCGCTTCCGGCATGGCCTGGCCGAAGGAGATGGTCGCGGTCTTGATCAGGCCGGTGCAGAAGATGCAGGTGATGTCTTCATCCGCTTCCCAGCGGGGACGAAGCGCTTCCAGTTCGTAGCGTTTTCCGCAGTTCAGGCATTTGGCGTAGCAGGCATTGCCGTGAATCTCGATCACCTGCCGATCCGGCACACCGGAATCCTGATGCAGGTTGTCGACATTCTGCGTGATGACGCTGGCGATCTTTCCGGCGCCAACCAGTTCCGCAATCGCATAGTGGCCTGCATTCGGGGAGGCGCCCGTCCATCCGGCAGTCTTGTTGAACACGCGCGTCCAGGCCTCCCGGCGCTTGTCGCGCGAGGCGACGAAGTCCTGGAACATGATCGGCTTCATCTTGCTCCACACGCCGCCGGGCGAGCGGAAATCCGGGATGCCGCTCTCAGTGGAAATACCGGCGCCCGTAAACACGGCGACGCGGTGCGCGCTGCGGATCATGTGGGCGAGGATGTCGGCATCGGTCATGCGCGCAAAACTATCGCAAATCGGGCGGGAGGCCAGCGCTACATCTCACGCCGCAAGCTGATCCTCGTCGGCGACCTGCCGGACAAGGGGCCGCAATCCCACGCGCAGGTCCAAACGCCTGTTTTTGTGCTGCGCTGCTCACATTCCCCAGCGGCAGGGAGTATCCCTTGCGAAACCCGGCAGCGCCCGTTAGGCGTTGGGGATCAAGGAATTCTGGAAGGGGCTTCTAATGAATCTGGTTCTCATTGTCCTGGCGGTGATCGTCGCCGTCGCCGGCATGATCATCCTCATCTACAACGGCCTCGTGATGAAGCGGCAGCGGGTCAATCAGGCCTTCGCGGACGTCGATGTGCAGCTGAAACAGCGCCAGAACCTGATCCCGAACCTCGTGGAAACGGTCAAGGGCTATGCCAAGCACGAGCAGGAAACCTTCCAGCAGGTGATCGCCGCGCGTAACGCCGCGCAGGCCGCCAATACCGCTGGTGACATGGCCCGCGCAGAAGGTGCGCTGACGCAGGCGCTGGGCAAGCTGTTCGCCCTCGCCGAGGCCTATCCGGACCTGAAGGCCAACACGAACTTCCTGCAGCTGCAGAACGAACTCTCCTCGATCGAGGACAAGCTGGCTGCGGCGCGCCGGTTCTACAATTCTGCCGTGCAGGACTACAACACCGCCCGCGAGCAGTTTCCGGGCTCGATCATCGCCGGCAGCTTCAATTTCGAAGGCCGCGAGTTCTTCGATGTCGGCGCCGACAGCCGCGCCGCATTGGACGAGCCGCCAAAGGTCGGTTTCTGAGCTTGGCGACGGTCAGGCCATCCGCCGGACACAACGGGTTCTGAGGTCCGGCGCTGGACGAACCGGCCGATTTCGGGTGAGCATGCAATCCTGATCCCGGAAGGAAACTGAGCCATGCGTTTCGCCCTTGCCGTTGCTGCGGCGCTGCTCCTGACGGCCTGTTCGCCCAAGAGCGAGCCAGCCGCGCCCCAAGAGGCGATGACGATTGAAGAATCGAGCGTCCAGACACCGGCCCCATCGCAGGTGCCTGAACCGGTCCTTGATCCTACCGCGCTGGACCTGTCGAAAATCTCGCTCGCCATGCGTATTCCGTCCGCCTTCCGGGCCTATGACGAAGGTGCCTTTTTGCAGATAAACGTCATCAGCCCGCGCCTCGGCGTCGATATCGCCGAAAGTTTTCCGCTGAGCTCGTCGCTGGGATTTGACAGCCCGTTTCTGGCCACCGAGGCCCGGGACGGCTTCTCGATCTGGACCTATTCGACCCGTCCCGAAGACTGGCCCCGCCTCGCCGCGCTGAGCCAGGAACTCGTCCGTCTGAAGACGGAAGCGCCGGGCGAAAACGAGCTGACCTTCGGCGCCATCGCGCCCGGCTGCTGGAACGAGCCGGAACAGACACCGGGCAGCCTGGCGCGCACGCTGTATATCCGCGTGGTGCCGGAAGAGGATTTCCAGATCTTCGTCCCGGAGCAGATCCTCACGGAAGGCGACCTGCCGGGCATCGAGACCTTCTGGGGCGCCTGCGGCGGGTAGGCACGTGAGTTCCGGCGCCTGAAGCCTATCGCCCGCCAGGTTGGTTTTGTGGTATCAGACAGGCGCGATGAGTGATGCTCTTGGTCCCGGCGATCTGGTTCTCTGTGTCAATGCGGCCCCGAACCATGTGACGGGCGAGCCTGTACCGTTGGTGGCGGGCGAGACTTACCGCGTGTTCGATCTCTGGGAGTTTGCCTGCCCGTGCGGGCGCTCGGACGCGCTGCTGGATGTCGGCGTCGGCGGCTTCGCCTGGTGCCAGAGCCGCTTCCGCAAACTGCCGAAGCCAAAAGCGCGGGCGAAGACGCGGCGCGTAACGACGCCGAAGAAAGTGGAGAAGGTCTAGCGGGGGCGGGCGTCACCTGGTGGCCCTATCCAGTCACTGAGTTCGCCCGAACCGCCTCGCCGCTCTACTCTTGCTCACGCAATTGCAGGCAATCTGCGCCCTACTGAAACCGGCGCGCTGATTCAGCGCGGCTCAACGATCAGTTTGCGGCGGTGAGCGGATCAATGATCTGGGGGATCTCTGTTATCCGCGTGACCGGTATTCCGCTTAGTTCCGCGTGCCGACGAATGGCTTCCTCGCTGGGCGAAAGGTAGATGCAAAAGGTCTTGTCGGCGGCGACGAAGCTGTGCTGCCATTGAATGCCGCCCCCCACCTGTTCGATCGCCCGGTTGGACGCTCGGGCTGCGCCGCAGAGTTCGACAATCGACATGCCGCCGATACCGGCAATGTCTCGCTCAATCAGGTATCTCTTGATCTGTCCCATCGCGTGCGTCCCTTGTTCGCCACCTCTTGTGCGGACACTACATGCCGGGATCGGCAAAACTCCAAACTAAATATTCTTGTTAAAGGCAAAGAATAACTTTAGCGAAGGTTATGGCCGCTCCGTCCCACCTTCGCTCATTCCAGGCTGTCGAGCTGGCCTTGCGGCTCGGCTCGCTTAAGGCCGCGGCCGATGAACTTTCGATAAGCCCAGCTGCCGTCGGTCAACGTATCAAAGCGCTCGAAGATTTCTTGGGACTCGAACTTCTCGTGCGTGGGCGAAGTGGACTAAAACCCACAGCGTCGCTTGCACCCGCGATGCCCGGACTCGCGCGGGCTTTTAGTGAGCTGGAGGCAGTTGTTGATACGCTCGACATGCAGCGCGGTCACGAGATCCATATCGCCGCAACTCTGGATTTTGCAGACCTCTGGCTCGTCCCTCGGCTTGCAGCCATTCGCGCGGCGCTGCCAAATGTCTCGTTTTGCCTTAACGGGGAAGGAGACGCGCGCCACCGGCTGGGCCCCGCAGATTGCGAAATCCGTTTCGGCCCCGCGCAAAATGGCACTGAACTTCTGTTTACGGACTATATCATCCCAGTCGGCTCGTCCGAAAACATGCGCCGCATATCCGTGTTGCCAAAGCGTGACCGTCTGGAAGGCTTTCCCCTTCTGCATCTAGATGCCTACAAAGATGATCCCGCAGTGGGTGATTGGGCAGACTGGCTTTGTGCCAATCGCATGCGCCGCACGTCGCCCGAGCGGGGCATCCGGTTTCGTCGGATCACGGCAGCGCTGGAGGCTGTTCATGCTGATGCAGGGTTGGCGCTATGCGGGTTGGCATTGATCATCGACCAGATCGAACAGGGCCGCATAGCGGCGCCCTTCGGCTTAACGCGAGGCGGCTGGACCTCTCATGCCTACGTGGCCAAGTTCCGGAGCGACGCTCTCCACCGGCCACAGGTGCGCCGTTTCAGGGAGTGGCTGCTGGCCGAGAGCGAAACTACAAAAGTGCGACTGAGTGAGCTTTCCGCCACTTAACTTGAGTGTAGGTTTTCCCAGATTCTGCGTCCAAGTGCCTTTCGAGTGCCTGAAAACCGGCCGACAACCACATCGTTCAGCGGCGTCTCGAACTTGCTCGCGACGACGAACCTCGCGATGACCGCTCTCGGCGAAAACTTGCCGATCGATTGAGTCCTTTGCTCTAGCGCCTCGGCTGCGCCTTGAACCAGGTCTCGAGGCGCGTCAGGGCTTCCCTGATTTCCTGTGTCGAGAGCGCGAACGAGAAGCGCATGAAACGGTGGCCGTCGACGGGATCAAAGTCGACGCCGGGTGCGGTGGCGACGCCGGTTTCTTCCAGCAATTTCATGCAGAAGCCGAGGCTGTCATCGGTGAAGCAGGAGATGTCGGCATAGATGTAGAAGGCGCCGTCCGGCGGCGCGATACGGTCGAGGCCGAGACGCGGCAGCGCGTCCAGAAGCAGCGCGCGATTTGTGCGGTAGACTTGGATATGCCCTTCAAGCTCGGCGCGGCTGTCCATCGCGACAAGGCCGGCATGCTGGGCGAGCGAGGGGGCCGTCAGGAAGAGGTTGCCGATATAGGCCCCCGTGCGGTGCGCGGCGTCTTCGGGCGAAACCAGCCAGCCAAGCCGCCAGCCCGCCATCGAGAAGTATTTCGAGAAGCTGTTGACGATATAGGCGGACGGCTCGAACTCCAGAATCGAATGCAGCTTCGGGCCATAGGTCAGGCCGTGATAGATTTCGTCCGAGATGATCCGTGCACCGATCTTGCGGGCGACGTCCGCGATGGCGGAAAGCTCGGGCGCCGGGATGATTGTGCCGGTCGGGTTCGCGGGACTGGCGAGAATGATGCCTTGCGGCGCGGGGTCCAGCGCGGCCAACGCCGCGGCGGTCAACTGGAACCTCTCCGCCTCGCCGCACGCGATTTCCACCGGCTCGAGGTTCAGCGCGCGGATCGTATTGCGGTAGGCGACATAGCCGGGGCGGGCGAGCGCAATCCGGTCACCCAGCTTGAACGCGCTCGCCAGCGCCAGCACGAGAGCCGGCGAGGCGCCGCAGGTGATGGCGATGCGGCCAGGCGCAACCTCCACGCCGTACGTCTCGCGGTAGTGCTGCGCGATGCGCGCCTTCAGCGGCACGCTTTCCCAATAGCCCATCGCCTCGCTGTCGAGCACGCTGTGGGCGGCGGCGATGGCGGCCTTCGGCGCGCCAGTGGACGGTTGGCCAAACTCCATGTGGAAGATGCGCTGGCCGCCTGCCTTCAGTTCATGCGCGCGCCGGCTGATGGCGATCGCCTGAAAGGGTGCAATGTTCTGACCCACAGTCTACTTCGCCGCGATGGAGGGCAGCCAGGTCGCCAGCGCCGGCACAGCGGCGATGACGGCGAGCAGCAGCAGCTGGAGCCCGATGAACGGGATGGCGCCTTGCCAGATCTGCAGGGTTGAGACTTCCGGCGGTGCGGCGCCGCGCAGGTAGAACAGGGCGAACCCGAAAGGCGGCGTCAGGAAACTCGTCTGCAGGTTCATTGCCATCAGGATCGCCAGCCAGACCGGATCGCAGCCGAGCAGGATGAGCGGCGGAGCAACCAGCGGGACGACAACGAAGACGATCTCGATGAAGTCCAGGAAAAATCCGAGGACAAACATGACGGCCATGGTCGCCGCGAGGGCGCCCCATTTGCCGCCGGGCACAGCGTGGAGAATCTCTGCAATCAGGTCATCTCCGTCGAAGCCCCGGAAAACGAGGCTGAAGAGGGAGGCGCCGATCAGGATCAGGAATACCATCGAGGTAATGTGCGAGGCACTCTTCAGTGCAGGGGTAAGCTGCGCGGCCTTGCGCAGGACCATGAGGCCCGCGACGAGTGAGGCGAGAAAGACGAGGCAGGCGATGGCGGTCAGCGCCATGCCCGCCGCGGCAAGTCCCGAATGGGCGATGTCGCCGACGCGCAAGTCGAGTGTGTTGCGCAGGATGAGGATGACCGGCAGGCTGAGCAGGCCGGCGATCAGCATGGGCACAAGGCGGCTGCCGGTGTCGCGTGCAAGCCGGAGGCCTGCGAGCAGCAGCGCGCCGCCAGCACCAATCGCGGACGCTTCGGTCGGCGGGGCGATACCGCCAAGGATCGACCCGAGCACGGCGACGATCAAGCCGACGGGTGCGCCAACGCCCAACAAAATGTCGCCCGCTGTCAGCGGCGCGGTGTCATCCTCCAGTTTTGCGGGCGGGCAGGCGGATGGGCGGAAGATGGCGACCGCTGCCACCCAGGAGAGATAGAACAGGACGAGGATCAGCCCGGGGATCAGCGCGCCGGCGAACAGATCCCCGACCGAGACCACCGCCGAGGCGCTGCCGGAGGAGAGGCTCGCCTGGCTGGCCGCGTTGGAGATGGCATCGGCCAGGAGGATCAGCACGATCGAGGGCGGGATGATCTGGCCGAGCGTGCCGGAGGCCGCGATGGTGCCGGTGGCGAGGCGCACGTCATAGCCTTGCCGCAGCATGGTCGGCAGCGCGATCAGCGTCATGGTGATCACGGTCGCACCGACAATGCCGGTGGAGGCAGCGAGCAGGGTGCCGACGAGGATGACGGCGAAGCCAAGACCGCCGCGCACGCCGGCCAGCAGGCGGCTGGCGATGTTGAGCAGGTCTTCGGCGACACGCGAGCGTTCGAGGATCACGCCCATCAGCACGAACAGAGGCACCGCGATCAGTGTCTGGCTCTGCATGATGGAGCTGCCTTCGATCCGGCTGGGGAAGGCCTTGAGGAACGAGTCCGGGAACACGCCGAGCGCGATACCGAGCAGCGCGAAGATCAGCGCGACGCCGCCGAGCGTCAGGGCGACGGGATAGCCGGCGAGCAGCGCGATGATGGCGCTGGCGAACATCGCGATGGCGAGGATGGCTTCAAGCTCCATGACGCTCTCCGCTCGCCAGCGCATTGTCCGGCTCGGCAGGCGGCAGCGCGCCTGTCAGCCGCAACGCGGCCTTCAGCGATTCCGAGAGGCCCTGCGCCGTCAGCAGCACCGCAAACACGGGCACCAGCGTTTTGAAGAGGTAGAGAATCGGCAGGCCGTCTGACTCGCGCGAGCCTTCGAGCAGCAGCCAGGAACGGGCAAGGCCTGCCTCGCTGGTCATCAGGATCCGTACACAGATCGGGAAAAGTAGCAGGTAGGCGCCCGCCAGCTCGATCCAGTTTCGCCCCGCCTCGCCAAAGCGCGGGCGCAGGATGTCCACCCGCACATGCGCGCCGTCGCGTAGCGCAGCCGCTGCGCCCAGCATGAACATCGCGGCAAAGGCATAGGTCACCGCTTCATTCAGCCAGGTGAACGAAAGGCCGAAGGCGTAACGCAGCAGCACGACAATCAGCTGCAGGAAGATCAGTAACACGCCGCAGGTCATCGCCGCGCCGAGCGCCGTGCCGGAAATCCGGTCGATCAGCGCGATCAGGCGTTTGGCGGCGCCGTCCAACAGGTTTGGAACGGCCAGCACGATGAGCGGCAGGGCAAACAACGGCAACGCCGCGATACCCGCCCATTTGAGCGCTGTGCCGAGCGTCAGGAAAATCTGGCTGTCCATGCCGTGCCCCGGGCCTTACTTGCCAAGCGCGCGGGCAGCGTAATACGGCCCGTCAGAGACACCGGCCCAGCTGCGCATCAGCTTCAGCGAGGCTTCGAAGCTTTCATAGATACGCTTCTCGATTCCGTCCCGGCCGCTGGCGGCGCGCACATCGTAAGCCGCCTCGGACATCCGCTTGACCACTTCCTCCGGGAACGAACGAAGCTGCGTGCCGTGTTCGCGCACCAGCAGGTCGAGGTGCACGGAGTTCTGGTAGGTGAATTCGCCGAGCGAGAGGTGGTTCACGGCTTCGCAGGCGGCTTTCAGGATGGCCTGCTCGCTGGGGATCAGGCTGTCCCAGACACCGCGGTTGATGCCGACGGCAAGGCTGGCGCCCGGCTCATGGAAGCCGGGGCCGTAATAATACGGCGCCTCGCGGTGGAAGCCGAGAGAATAGTCATTCCACGGACCAACCCACTCAGTCGCATCGATCGCGCCGGTCTGCAGGGCCTGGTAGATTTCGCCGCCCGCCAGGGAGATAGAGGCGCCGCCGAGCGCGCGCAGCACTTCGCCGCCCTGTCCGGGAATGCGCATCTTGAGGCCGACGAAATCATTGAGCGAGGTCATCTCGCGCCGGAACCAGCCGCCCATCTGGTGGCCGGTATTGGCCCCCTGGATCGACTTGATGCCGAACTGGCCGGAGAGCTCATCCCACAGCGCCTGCCCGCCGCCATGGTCGATCCAGCCCATGATCTCCTGCGCGGTCATCCCGAAAGGCACAGCCGTGAAAAAGGGGAACGCCGTGGACTTGGCCGTCCAGTAATATTCCGCGCCGTGGTACATGTCGGCCGAGCCATTGGCGACCGCGTCAAAGCTCTCGAACGGCGGCACAAGTTCACCGGCGGCGAATACCTTTATCTCCATCAACCCGTCCGACATTTCGAACACGCGCTCGGCAACCCGTTCTGCTGCGCGGCCGAGGCCCGGCAAGCCCTTCGGCCAGGTGGTCACCATGTTGAAGCGGCGCCGGCTGCGGCTGATGGCCGGGCCGGAAAGGGCTGCGCCGGATTTCGGATTGGCGAAGGTTGCGACAGCGCCTGCGAGCCCAAGGGCTCCCGCGCCGACGAGATTACGCCGGTTGATCATCGACTGGCCTCCCCATGTGCGCGCGTCCGTCCTCTGCGGGACCGGTCTCGCTTCGCGCCTACTCGTCGTCTCTCAAGGGCCGCCAGCGGTCGCCGTCAAGTACTTCGAGAGGTTTGTAGCGCCGCTTGTAGGCCATCTTCGGGCTGCCCTTGACCCAATAGCCGAGATACACGTGCGGCAGCGCAAGGTCCTGCGCATGACGGAAGTGGTCGAGGATCACATGGTGGCCGAGGCTGCGTGATTCCAGTTCGGGATCAAAGAAGGTGTAGACCATCGAAAACCCGTCGCGCAGCACGTCGGTGATCGAGCAGGCCACCAGCGGCGCCGTCTCGTCCGGCCCGTCCCGGTATTCGAAGATCAGGCTCTGCACCGGGCTGCCCCCAACCATCGCGACATAGTCCCGGTAGGTCATCTCGGACATGCCGCCATTGTCGTGGCGCGTTTTCACGTAGGATTTCAGCAGCCGGAACTGCTCGCGCGTGGCCTGGGAGACAACCGGGCGACGTACCAACGCGCTGTTTTTCGCGATCACCTTGCGGTCATTGCGGCTCGTCTCGAACTCCCGCGTCGGCACGCGCACGCTGCGGCACGCATTGCAGCGCAGGCAGGCGGGCCGGTAGGCGATGGACTGGCTGCGGCGGAAACCGGACTGGCTGAGCACATTGTGCACGGCGTCGGCTTCCGGAATGGCGAGGTTCGTGAAGGCCTTCCGTTCCTTGCGATCAGGCAGATAGGGACAGGGGCTGGGGTTCGTGACGTAGAACCTCAGCGACCGTTCCAGGCCGGCCGGCAATAGATGGGAATCCGTGAACTTCATGTTTTGGGACGATACACGCCGCCCGGCCAGCGCCAAGGGGCCAAAACCGGACAGGCGCACTGCAGCGGCAAAAAAGACACACCGGCGTGGCCGGAAAGCCTCACGGTTGGGCGGCCAGATGAACTTTCAGGCTGATCCGGCGGTTTTGGGCGAGATGCGGCTGGCCCGCGTCGAGTGGCTGGGTGTCGGACAGTCCTGTCACCGCTGCGAAACGCGCTGACGCCACGCCGCCGGCCTCAAGCAGCCGCCGGGCATCATTTGCGCGGTCAGAAGAGAGATCCCAGTTGGAATAGCCGGTGGTAGCCAGGCTGAAGGCATCCGTGTGCCCCTCGATTGAGAGTGGATTGCCGAGTGGGGCCAGCGTATCGGCTGCTGCGGCGACCAGCGCCCGGCCATCCGGCGTCAGCGCGCCGCTCGCGCTCTCGAACAGGGGCCGGCCGGCCGTATCCACCAGATCGAGGCGGACCCCGTCCGGCTCCACGGAAAGGATAACACTTTCACCCGCGCCCTTAAGGGTCTCGGAAAGCTGCAGAAGGCTGAAAAGGTCTGCGGCCTCGGCGGCGACCGGGACTTCGGCGCTGGCGAGTGCCAGCTCCTTCGTCTTGAATTCGGCGGCGATCGCCGCGCGGGCATCCGGCGAGACGCCGCTGACCAGCCACATGAGCAGGAAGAAGGCCATCAGGGCGGTCAGGAAGTCGGCATAGGCCATCTTCCACGTGCCCATCTTGCGGGCCGGTGGTGCAGGCATTCTGCCTGCGATTTGCCGGTGGGTCGTGGCGTAAGCCATCGTCCTGGTTCCTGTCCTTCTGACGGAGATCATCGTTTATCAGGTCATGGTGAAACCCACGCTTCGGCGAGGGGTGGGATTTCGATGAAATTCCATCTATCTGCGTCCCAAAAGGAGACAGTCATGGCGCGCACCGCTTTTCTTGGCCTCGGGGTCATGGGTTTCCACATGGCGGGACACCTCGCCCGCGCGGGCCATCAGGTCAGCGTCTGGAACCGCACTGCGGCCAAGGCTGCCGCCTGGACGGGCGCGCACCGCGGCGAAGCCGCCAAGGATCCCGCCTCCGCCGTGTTTGGCGCCGAATTCGTTCTGATGTGCCTTGGCGATGACCCGGATGTGCGCGCCGTGTTCGACGCCTTCGAGCCGAGCCTCGGCGCGGGCATGACCGTGATCGACCACACAACCGCCTCCGCCGGTCTCGCCCGCGAACTCGCGGCGCGCTGCAAGGCCAAGGGCGCCCACTTCATTGATGCCCCGGTCTCCGGCGGCGAGGCCGGCGCGATCAATGGCAAGCTCACCATCATGTGCGGCGGCGAGCCCGCCGCGTTCGCCGCCGCCGAGCCGGTCATGAACGCCTTCGCCCGCAAGATCACTTTGATCGGCGAAACCGGCTCCGGCCAGCTTGCCAAGTCGGTCAACCAGATCTGCATCGCCGGCATCGTGCAGGGCCTCGCCGAAGGGCTGCACTTCGCCGAGAAGGCGGGTCTCGATCCCGCCAAGGTCATCGAGGCGATCTCTGGCGGCGCCGCACAGAGCTGGCAGATGGAGAACCGCTGGAAGACGATGACCGAAGGCAAGTTCGATTTCGGCTTTGCGGTCGACTGGATGCGCAAGGACCTGCGCATCACATTGGACGCCGCAGAAGAAATTGGCGCCGCCCTGCCGGTTACGGACATCGTCGATGCCTATTACGCTGAGGTGCAGGCGATGGGCGGAAACCGCTGGGACACGTCCAGCCTGATTGCCCGGCTCAATGGAAAGCCAGATTGATGGGAATCTGCCGCGTCGACATTCACCTCCCCTCCGATGAAGAGGCCTTTGACACCGCGGTCCGGATCGTCAAAGCGGCGGACCCGATCGACTATCTGGTCGTTGCGTTGGAACAGAAAGACCGCCGCCTGATCCAGGTCATCATGCGCGATGGCCCCGTCCAGGCGCTGCTCGATAATCTCCAATCCCTTCTCGAAGACCGCTCCGGCTGGCGAGTGACCGTAGCGGATCTCGATGTCACCCTCCCGAAACTTCCGGAGCCGAAGAACGAGAAGAAAAAGGCCAGCTCCCAGCACACCCGCGAGGAGCTTTTCGTCCAGGTCTCCAGCGACGCCAATCTCAATGGCTACTTCATCATCATGGTTATCCTGTCGACCATCGTGGCCGCCATCGGCCTCGTATCTGACGGCGTGGCCGCCGTCATCGGCGCCATGGTCATCGCGCCGCTGCTCGGGCCAATCCTGGGCTTTGCGATGGGGGCCGCGCTCGGCGACCTCGCTCTCTTGCGGCGAGGAATACTCACCCTGCTGGCGGGCGTCGGCATCGCGCTCGGGGTGTCGTTTGTACTGGCGCTGATCTTGCCGCCAAACTGGGAGAGCCGCGAACTGATGTCCCGCGCCGAGGTGCGCCTGGACGGCCTGGCGCTTGCGATGGCGGCGGGCGGCGCGGCGGCCTTGTCAGTGACGCGCGGAACGTCTTCCGCCCTTGTCGGCGTCATGGTTGCGGCCGCGCTGCTCCCGCCCGGCGCGGCCTTCGGCCTGTTCCTCGGCTATGGCGAGTGGGAGTTCGCCCTGCGCGCCGCGCTCCTTCTCAGCCTCAACATCGCCGCGCTGATCCTCTCGGCTCTGATCGTCTTCCGCCTGCGCAAGATCCGCCCACGGACATGGATGGAGCAGCAGCATGCCACGCGCGCGGTCTGGATCAATGCGGGGCTCTCCGCCGTCTTCCTTCTGATCGCTGTTGCGCTTATTGTGTTGTTGGATCTGGGCCAGACGGTGGATATCGGCAACTGAGGAGGCGCCCTTGGCAAAATATGAACCCAAAACCAAAGCGACGGCAGTCTCGCCGAAGGACTTCATCGCAGCCATGGAAGACGGCCCGCGCAAGGCTGACGCGGAAGTCCTGCTCAAGTGGATGACGAAGGTCACCGGCCTCAAGCCGAAAATGTGGGGGCCCAGCATCATCGGCTTCGGGCGTTATGCCTACACCTACGAGAGCGGACATTCTGGCGAATCCTGCATGGTGGGGTTCAGCCCGCGCAAGGCGAACATGGTAGTGTATGTTCTGGCCGGGTATGCCGGCCTCGATGAAAAGCTCGCGCGCCTCGGCAAGCACAAGACCGGCCAGAGCTGCCTCTACCTCGGCAGCCTCGACAACATCGACATGAATGTCCTTGAGGAGATCATCACCGAAGGCGTGACGCGCATGCGCAAGACGTACCAGACCTGGGACGCCTGAGCGTCAAGTTTTTGTGACTAGCATTGACGCGGACCCGAGATGACACCTATGGGTGTCAAATGGATCTGGCCCATGACGCCTCCCTCACGGACGACCTGCGCGATGTCCTGCGCTTTGCGGACACTGTCTCGCAGGCGCATTTCCGCTTGTCGGAAATCGTCGGGGCCGTGCACGGGGATCGCCAGATGGCAAATGCCAGCCGCGGCGTGCTGCGCTACCTGATGGCGGCGGGCCCGCGTACGGTGCCCGAAATCGCCGCCTGGCGCGCCACCAGCCGCCAGTTCATCCAGCGCCTCGTGGACGCCCTTGCCGAAGACGGTCTCGTCGCGCTGAAGGCCAATCCCCAGCACCGGCGCTCCCGTCTCGTTGCCGTCACGCGCCAGGGCCGGGCGCGGGTCGAGGCGATGGTCGCCAAGGAAGTGCGCCTGCTGGAACAAGGCCTCGTCCGCAGCGGCGCCAGCCTTGCCGAAGTGCGGACCGCGACCACACTCATCCAACGTTTCATCGGCGTGATCGACACGCTCCAGCACGAAATCGACTCCGGAGAAACTCCATGATCCTGCGCATCCTACGCGTCACTGGCGCGGGGCTCATGCTCCTTGTGCTGATCGCTCTTGGATTCTCCGTCTCCTCCTGCGCCAGCAATTCTACGCGACTGTCTGCGCTCGAAAGCACGGCGCCGCCCGCGCCTTACCGCATCGAGCGCGATGCCTACGGCGTGCCCACCATCTACGGCGAGACGGACGCCGCCACCGCCTTCGGCCTCGCCTATGCGCACGCGGAGGACGACTTCGCCACCATCCAGCGCCAGGTGCTCGCCGTGCGCGGAGAACTCGGCGCGGTCGATGGCGCCGAGGGGGCGCAGGCGGACTATTTCGGCAAGCTGATCGACGTGCAGGGCCAACTCGCCGCCGGCATCAGCACCGTCTCGCCGGAAGCCCGCGCCATGGCGCAAGGCTATGCCGGCGGCCTCAACCTCTACGCCGCAAAGCATCCAAAGGAAGTGCTGCGCCCGCAGGTTTTCCCGCTAACCGGCAACGATGTGATCGGCGGTTTCGTGCTGGTCTCGCCGCTGTTCTTCGGCGTCGATTCCACCGTCGCGCGCCTGTTCGGCAATGGCGAAATCCCGCCGGACCGCGAACCCGAGGAGCGCGGCTCCAACGCCTTCGCCTTCGCGCCGCACCGCACGGCGGATGGCTCCACCGTTCTCGTCTCGAACTCGCACCAGCCCTGGGAAGGCGCCGCCGCCTGGTACGAGGCGCGCGTCGCCAGCGGCGAAGGCTGGTCCATGCAAGGCGCGCTGTTTCCGGGCAGCCCGGTCATCCTGATGGGCCACAACGCACACCTCGGCTGGACCAATACCGTCAACCGCGCGGACCTGACCGACGTCTATAAGCTGGTGCTGGACGAGAGCGGCAAGCGCTACCAGATCGACGGCGAATGGAAGGACCTGACCCACCGCCATGTCTGGCTCAAGGTGAAGATGGGGCCGGTCGTGGTGCCCGTTCGCCAGAGCGTCTGGGGATCCGTGCACGGACCCGTCATCAAGAACAAGTCGGGCGCCTATGCCATCCGCTATGCCGGTTACGGCGAAGTCCGCCAGTTCGAGCAATATTACAAACTGAGCCGCACCAAGTCGCTGGAAGAATGGCGCGACGTGATGGCCATGCAGGCAATCCCCGCGACCAACTACATCTACGCCGACAAGCTCGGCAACATCGCCTATCTCTACAATGCCCGCCTGCCGAAGCGCGATCCGACCGTCGCATGGGAAAACGTTTTGCCCGGCGATGACAGCAAACTGATCTGGACCGAATACGAGCCGCCGGAGCGTATCCCGTTCCTGCTGAACCCGCCCGCCGGCTACATCGTCAATTCCAACAATCTCCCCTGGCTCGCCACCGCCCCGGCGGACGACATGAAACCGGAAGACTATCCCGGCCTCGTCGGCGTCGAAACATGGATGACCAACCGCATCCTCCGGGCAAAGACATTGCTGGAAGCCGATGACATCTTTGACGATGCCGACATCCACCGCATCAAGTTCGACAAGGGGTATGACAAGGCCTCCCGCCTCGGTGAGGCCTTCTTCGCCGCTGTGGACGACGCCCGCGCCGCCGGCACGCTCGGCGAAGCCGTGACGCTGCTCGAAGCCTGGGACTGGACGGCAGACGGGCAGGGCCCGGCCGACTCGCTCGCCCTGATTGTGCTGCAGGAACTGCAATGGAAACTCTACCAGCGTGCCGAACAGCGCGCAGGGCGTGACATCCTCGCCGACGCGGACGCCCATCTGCGCAAGCATTTCGGAAAGCTGGACGTACCGTATGCGGACTTCGCCCGCCTGCGCCGTGGCTCAGCCGATTTCCCCGTGCAAGGCGGTCCCGAAACCCTGCGCGCGCTGATGTACAAGCCGGATGAGGACGGCCGTTACAAGGGCATCGGCGGCGATAGCTTCATGCTGATCGTCAAATGGCCGAACGATGGCAGCGCGCCCGAAACCCAAACGATCTACCCCTTCGGCGTCGCCATGAGCCACCCGGATTCGCCGCACTATTCCGATCAGTCGGAGATGTTCTCGAAGGAAGAGTTCAAGCTGAGTCCGTTGCCGGAGTACAAGTAAGCTCGCGGAGCGCTCATGCTGAGCGAAGTTGAAGCATCAGAGCGCGCCTGCCGCAATGCTCGCGTGTTGCTGCCCATCCTTCGACTTCGCTCAGGATGAGCGTTGCACCGGAGGCTACGCCCCCAGTTTCTCCGCCGCGCGCTCGGCGAAATACGTGATCACGCCGGCCGCGCCGGCACGCTTGAAGCTCAGCAAGGTCTCCATCATCACGCGGTCGCCGTCGATCCAGCCATTCTGGGCGGCGGCCACGATCTGCGCGTATTCGCCGGAGACCTGGTAGGCGAGCGTCGGCACGCCGAACGTCGTCGACACGCGGTGAACAATATCCAGATACGGCAGGCCCGGTTTCACCATCACCATGTCGGCGCCCTCGGCCAGATCCATCGCGACTTCACGCAGCGCTTCGTCCGTGTTCGCAGGATCCTGCTGATAGGTTTTCTTGTCGCCCTTCAGCGCCGCCGCAGAGCCAATCGCCCCGCGGTACGGCCCGTAAAACCCGCTCGCATACTTGGCCGCATAGGCGAGGATCATCGCATTGGTGAAACCCTCTTCCTCGAAGGCCAGCCGGATCGCGCCGATGCGTCCGTCCATCATGTCCGACGGCGCCACCACATCCGCGCCCGCGCCGACATGCACCAGCGCCTGCGTCACCAGCCGCTCCACTGTCGCATCGTTCGGGATCGTGCCATCCTCGTCCAGCAAGCCGTCATGCCCATGCGACGTGTACGCATCAAGGGCAACGTCCGTGATCAGACCAACTTCCGGCGCGGCCTCTTTCATCGCCTTAAGCGCGCGCGGCACCAGGCCGTCCGGCGAGAGCGCGCCGGTGCCCTCGGCATCCTTGCCCTCCGGCCCGATATACGGAAACAGCGCGATCGCCGGAATGCCCAGCGCCTTCGCCCGCTTCGCCGCGCCGGCCGCCTCTTTCACAGAAAGCCGGTCCACGCCCGGCAGCGACGAGACCGGCACGCGCCCCTCGCCATCATGCACAAACACCGCCCAGACCAGGTCGGCCGGGGTCAGCACGTGTTCAGCGGTCAGCGAACGCACCCACGGCGCCTGGCGCAGGCGCCGCATCCGGGTGGCAGGAAAGGTCTGGGGAAACTGGGTCATGGCGCCCTTTTGCGACAATTCCCGCCCGCTCACAACCACCCCGATTTGCGGCGCATGAAGCAGCGCTTGGTCACATCCATCGCCGCCGCCTGCCGCGCCTCGATCTCCAGCATCCAGTCCTTCAACTGCTTGCGCGGCAGCTCGCGGAATCCCAGCGTGCGGTAGAAAGGCGCATTCCAGGGCAGGTCCCGGAAGGTGGACAGCGTCACCGTCTTCAGGCCCCGGTCCGCCGCATCCTGGAACACCCGCCGGATCAGCGCCGCGCCCAGCCCCCGGCGCCCATGCGCCGGATGCACGCTGATCTGGTCGAGATACAGCGTGTCGCCGCGCAGGGACGTCAGCACAAAGCCCGCCGCCACGCCTTTACGGTCCCGCGCCGCGAACACGTGCCCGCCCGGCCTTGCGGCTTCGAACACGTCGGCCGGCACATGGTCCAGCAGCTCCGCGTCCGGCAGCATTCCCGTGCCCGCGAACAGCTGGCTGGCCGCCAGGTCAATGGCAATCAGGTCGGGGATTTCGTCGGCGTCCACGCCCGAAATCGAGTATCCCCCGGGAAGCCGTCGCATTGACATCAGGCCGCGCTCTATCGCAATTCGGGGCCACACATATTGAGATAAGGGCGCCTTGCCAATGAGCCTGATGTTTGACGACGAGCGGATCATGATCCGCGACATGGCGCGCCGCTTTGCCGAAGACCGCCTGCTGCCGCATTCCGAAGCCTGGGACCGCGACAGCCACTTCCCGGTGGACGTGATCAAGTCGGCCGCCGAGCTCGGCTTCGCGGGCATCTACGTCAAGGAAGAATTCGGCGGCTCGGGCCTCACGCGCACGGATGCCGCGCTGATCTTCGAACAGCTCTCCTATGGCGATGTCTCCACCGCCGCCTTCATCTCCATCCATAACATGGCCTCATGGATGATCGACACGTTCGGCTCACAGGAGCAGCGTGCCTTCTGGCTGCCGCGCCTCACCTCGATGGAACTGATCGCCTCCTACTGCCTGACCGAGCCGGGCGCCGGCTCCGACGCCGCCAGCCTCAAGACCAAGGCCCTACGCGACGGTGACGACTATGTCATCACCGGCACGAAACAGTTCATCTCCGGCGCGGGCATCTCGGATGTCTACGTCCTGATGGCCAGAACGTCAGATGACGGAGCAAAGGGCATCTCCACCTTCATCATCGAGAAGGGCACGCCCGGGCTTTCGTTTGGCGCCAACGAACGCAAGATGGGTTGGAAAAGCCAGCCCACCGCGCAGGTCATCCTGGACGAAGTGCGCGTGCCCGCCGCCAACCGCATCGGCGAGGAAGGCCACGGTTTCCGCTTCGCCATGGCGGGCCTCGATGGCGGCCGCCTCAACATCGCCGCCTGCGCCCTCGGCGGCGCCCAGCTCGCGCTCGACAAGGCACTCGCCTATGCACAGGACCGCAAACAGTTCGGCAAGGCCATCGCGGATTTCCAGAGCGTCCAGTTCAAACTCGCCGACATGGAAACCGAACTCCAGGCCGCCCGCGTCATGCTCTACGAAGCCGCCGGCCGGCTCGACGGCAAGACGCCAGACGCCACCCGCTGGTGCGCCATGGCCAAACGCTTCGTCACCGACACCGCCTTCACGGTCGCCAATGACGCCCTCCAGATCCACGGCGGCTACGGCTACCTCGCCGATTACCACGTCGAACGCATCGTCCGTGACCTGAGGGTCCACCAGATCCTCGAAGGCACCAACGAGATCATGCGGGTGATTATCTCGCGGGATATGCTGAAGGGTTAGGCTTTGAACCCCTCTCCCTTGGGAGAGGGGCTTTGAAGTTTCAATAGCGCGGCGTCCTTCCCCGTATCCGGTCAAACCCTTCCTTGATCGTCGCGAACCTTGCCTCGATGTGCGGCTCGAACTGCAGGTCCGTAAAGATATGCGGCCAGTCGCCCTCGATGGCTTCGCGCACCAGTTCGCCGACATACAGCGGATCAATCCCCTTGGAGATTGCCTCCGTGACAGCTTTCAACATCTCCGTGCCCGGACCTTCCAACGGCACGGTCTGGATCTGCCCGGCAAACCGGTCCGGAATATTGCGGCCTGAGCTCACGATATTCGTGCGGATCACGCCGGGGCAGAGCACCGAGACGCCGATCCCGCGCGCCGCCAGCTTCGGCCGCAGGTCTTCCGACAGCGCCACCACGCCGAACTTCGTCACGTCATAAGACGGGTTCGTCAGCGCCACCATGCCCGCAATCGACGCTGTCGAGACAATCTGCCCGCCTTCGCCATGCGCCTCGATCAGCGGCCCGAAAATCTCGATGCCCCAGACGACCGAGAGCAGGTTCACCCCCAGCACCCAGTTCCAGCCCGCATCATTCCACGTGCCATAATCGCCCCCGCCGCCGACGCCGGCATTGTTGACGAGAATGTGCACCTTGCCGAACCGCGCGATGGTCTCGTCGGCGGCGCGCTGCAGGTTGTCCTTCAGCGACACGTCCGCCACCACGCCTTCGACATCGGCGTTCGTCGCGCGCAAGGAAGCCACCGCCGTGTCGAGCGCTGCCTTCTCGATATCGCACAGCATCACCTTGACCCCCGCCTGCGCCAGCGCCGTCGCAATGCCGAGCCCGATGCCGGACGCCGCGCCGGTCACGAACGCGGTCTTGCCCTCGAGTGATTTCATGAATTCCTCCCTGATTTTTGCCCATCCTGCGCCCGCCGCACCGGCCGCGCAATCGGCTCCCCCGCGTCAGCTTTGACCGCCGGCCGTTCGTCTGCGAGAACTTGCCCGATGTCCGCAGACCTCATCCTCGACACGCTGGAGCGCGCCAGCGAAAAGTGCGCCGATCCCGCGCCGCTGATCTACCGGCGCCTGTTCGAACTGCGCCCGGAATTCGAATCCCTCTTTGTCATGGACACCGATGGCGGCGTGCGCGGCTCGATGCTGACCACCTGTTTCAACGCCATCCTCGGCCTGATCGAAGGCAGCGACACGCAGCGCGTGATCATCTCGTCGTCGCGCTTCGCGCATGATGGTTACGGCGTCGCGGCGCCGGACTTCGACCTCATCTTCATCGCCATCCGCGACACGTTTCAGGACCTGCTCGGCCCGGATTGGACACCCGAGACCGACACCGCCTGGGCGCATCTTCTTTCTGGCATAAGGGACATCGAATAAGCGCTGGCCTCTCCGATAGGTGTCCGTTACGCTGCGTCAAATACGATCCGGCAGAACAGGGGCCCGCCGTCATGACCGACTCGCAAACCGGAACCTACGGCGCCATGTCGCGCGCGAACCACTGGATCGTCTCGCTCGCCTTCTTCGGCATGCTGACGGTCGGGTTCATTCTCTCGAATGATGTGCTGCCCCGCGAAGAGGCAGGCGCCCTGCGCAATCTGCACAAGGCCACGGGCACCATCTTGCTGCTCGTGGTCGCCTGGCGCGTCACATGGCGCCTGCGCCAGGGCTTCCCCGCGCCGGTGCCTGGCGTCGCGGCCTGGCAGGTCACCGCCTCGCGCCTCGTGCATTGGGGCCTGCTCGCCGCCATCCTCATCATGCCAATATCAGGCGTGCTGATGTCGCTGCTCGGCGGCCGGCCGATCGATATCTTCGGACTGTTCGCCATCCCGCCGCTCGCCGAGATCGAAGGCGCCGGCAAACTCGCCCGCGCCGTCCACGGCTACGCCGCCTGGGCGCTCGTCGCGCTCATCACGCTGCACGTCGCCGCCGCTTTGAAACATCTGATCGTGGACAAGGACGCCACGCTCGCCCGCATGGTCTCGGGCAAGACGGCCGAAGCCTAGCCGCTACTCGAACTTGAACTCGACGCCGATCTCGAGGCCGCTTTCCCAGCGCTTCAGGCAGGTGCGCGGATACTTGAACTGCGGCAGGCGCAGCTCGAACTCGTCCGGCAGCAGCACGCCTTCCGGCACCGCGATGCGCGCCCCGCCCGGCGAGACATCGCGCACTTCCACTTCCTGCTTGCGGAACCAGCCGAGCTTGATCAGCCCGCGCGCATCAACGCGCACCCGCTGGCCGCGCCGGTTGAATTTGCCCACTTCGAGACGTTGGGTATGGAAGGGCTGGCTGGACATGACGGTTCCGGGGCTGGTTCTGGGCAGGCTTCAGCGTGGTTATCGCACAAAGGTGTAAAGGCTTGGCGAAACCGCTTGTCACAATTTGGGAACCGGGCATTTACCATTCGGCTACTCTTTGAAGGACCAGACACGCTATGAGCGCAGACGTATCGATCCGCCAGCAGGGCGGCCTCGGCCGCATCACGCTCACACGGCCCTCGGCCCTGCACGCCCTCAACACGCCGATGTGCGCCGCCATCCTGGAGGCCGTCACCCGCTGGGCCGGCGACCCTGCCATCCAGCTCCTCTGGATCGACCATCAGGACGGCACGCGCGGCTTCTGCGCCGGCGGCGACATCCGCATGCTGGCCGAAAGCGGGGCAGGGGACGCCTCGGATGCGCGCGATTTCTTCCGCACCGAATACCGCATGAACGCCGCCCTCGAGGCCTTCCCGAAGCCCATCCTCGCCCTCATCGACGGCGTCACCATGGGCGGCGGCGTCGGTCTCTCCGTCCACGGATCGCACCGCATCGCCACCGAACGCACCGTCTTCGCCATGCCGGAAACCGGCATCGGCCTCTTCCCGGATGTCGGCGGCGGCTGGTTCCTGCCGCGCCTCGGCGGCGAGATCGGCACCTGGCTCGCCCTCACCGGCGCCCGCCTGAAAGGCGCCGACGTCGCCGCCGCCCGCGTCGCGACCCACCACATGCCGTCCGAACTGATCCCCGCCCTCGCCAAACAGCTTGAGGCCGCCGACTTCTCCGCCGGCGCGGCTGACCTCCTGAACGAGATCCTCGCCCGCTTCACCCACGCCGTCCCCGCCGGCAGCTGCGAAGCCCACCGCGCCGCCATCGACCGCTGCTTCGCCGCAGACGCCGCCGAAGACATCCTCGCCGCCCTCGACGCCGATGCCGGCGACTGGGCCCGTACCGAAGCCGCCACCTTGCGCGCCAAGAGCCCGGAAACCGTCAAGGTCGCCCTGCGCCAACTGCGCGAAGGCCGCGCAGCAGCAAGCTTCGAAGACAACATGCGCATGGAATTCCGCATTGGCTGGCGCAAGGTCCAGAGCGCCGACTTCCTCGAAGGCGTGCGCGCCGTCATCATCGACAAGGACAACGCGCCCGTCTGGAAGCCCGCCCGCCTTGAGGACGTCACCGAAGCCGACGTTGCCCGCTACTTCGCGCCCCTCGGCGCGGACGAGCTGACCTTCGGCGCCTGACGCCCGGCTCTGGACAGGCACGGGGCGGCGCGCCGATACTTGCATTGAGAAAGCAGCGGGATGAGGTTTAATGCGCGGCGAAGTCCTGAAACCAGACGACGCGACGGGCACCGGCCTGATCCTCGGCGAGGACGGCAAGCGCTACCACTATACCGCCGCCCGCGTGCACAAGGGTGCGGCCCTTGCCGCAGGTAGTCCCGTAGATTTCATTGCCCTCGGCGAAGATGCGCGTGACATCTATCCTTTGGGGATCCGGCAGGCGGCTGCGGTGAATACCAGTATAGACGCCGCTTATATTCCGGCCGTTGCTGCGAAATCTGATGGAATGTTGAAGTATTTCATTCGCGTGCTCACGCGGAACTACTTCAGGTTCAGCGGCCGTGCGCGCCGCGCTGAATTCTGGGGCTACTTCGTTTTCTTTGTCGTCACACTGGTCGGCCTGGTCGTCGCCGATGCTTTCATATCTGAAGCATTTTTCGGCGTTGATACTTATGGAAACTCGAACTTTGTTCCGATTCTTTCCGGCCTTTTCTATATATACACTGTAATCCCGGGTATTGCCCTGACAGTTCGCCGCCTGCACGATCAGGACATGTCCGGCTGGCTCTACTTGATTAGTTTCATTCCTTATATTGGCATGCTGATCATTTTCATTCTGATGTTCTTCGATTCCCGCGCCGCTCCCAACAAACATGGGGCATCGCCCAAGTATGGCGCGGCGCAGACTGTCGATGTGTTTGCCTGAATCGCCGTCGTTACGCCTCAGTAACGGTTAATGAAAACGCGCCGTTATTAACGCTCAACTTGAGCAGATCGATCTTGCTTATCAAAATGTTAGTTCTCATCATGTAACTCTACTCAAACTACAACAAAAGTTGAGTGGTGGTTACAATGATGATGATCGAAACGCAGGATACTGCGAATACTTCTATCGGCGAGTCTTTCCTGAAGTCTCTGTCGCTTCTTGAACAGGCGCACCGCCGTCTGCATGATGTCGTCAAGGACGACCTCGAACGCGGCGGCGAACGTTCGCTGACCGGCGTCCAGGCTCTGCTCCTGTACGAGATCGGTGAAGGCGAGGCCCCGGCCTCCGTGCTCCGCGCCCGCGGCGCCTTTGCAGGCACAAGCCTCTCCTACAACGTCAAGAAACTCCAGGAAGGCGGCTACCTGATCCAGACGCGTTCGGAAGACGACAAGCGCACGGTTACGCTCCGTCTGACCGACCGCGGCAGGAAGGTCCGGACCCGCGTGGCCAAACTGTTCGAGAAGCAGGCGACCGCCCTCGAGCCGACCGCCAGCGTTCGCGCCGACGATCTCTCGCAGCTGAACAAGACGATCTCGCGCCTTGAGCGCTTCTGGTCCGACCAGATCCGTTATCGCCTGTAGGAACTGTCATCCCGGCCAGCGCGAAGCGCGTGAGCCGGGACCTACTCTCCTCTCGAGCGACGGCACATGGAAGCCCTCGGCAAAGCACCGGGGGCTTCCATTCATCCGCTCACGGAAGGCCGGATCACTCCGGATAGATCACTTTCAGGGTCGTGGACGTGCCGGCTGCGGGAAGCGTCAGGCTAGCCTCGCCAAAAGTCGGCGCGGCGCGCATCGCTTCGCCGTTGATCATTGCCCAGCCATCCGCCGGAGGGCCGGCTTCGGTCAGGTCGAACTGGCCGTT
>Ga0163144_10005873_pt1 | contig 27231 bp, 24 predicted proteins | sample OliLak19BULKMAT1_FD_123175 | JGI IMG/M metagenome (GOLD analysis project Ga0163144, IMG submission 123175) | Freshwater microbial mat bacterial communities from Lake Vanda, McMurdo Dry Valleys, Antarctica - Oligotrophic Lake LV.19.BULKMAT1 | ecosystem: Environmental > Aquatic > Freshwater >... | reverse complement strand
ATCGTCGTCCTTTTTCTTGCCGAAGCCGCCCTTGCCGCCGAAACCGCCGAATCGGCCTCGCCCTAGCTTTGCGAGTTCCTTGGCGGAGTCCTCAAGCCCTGCACCACTCGCGAGAGGGGCAGTGCTTTTGCTGCATGTAGTGATGGAAACTATGGATAAACAAACCACATTCTGCCGTCTTATCCGTCTAGACGGGGGGGGGTTGGCAATAGCAATAAATCCGTTTTCAGTAGCCTCTCAGAATCGTCGCGACGCTCTCCTTTTGAGAATCCGTCATTTTTAGTGCCGCTTGCAACTTCGTGTCCAGCAAGGCGCGATCGCCCTTTTGTTGCAGCTGGATCTCGCGCAGACGCTTGGCCTGCTTGGCATCGAGCACCTTCGACAACGCGTCGAATACCGCATCGGGAATCTTTTCGGTTTGCTCGTCCGAGATGCCCAGTTCCTTGCGGATCTGAGGATTGTTGAGCAGCGTCATCAAATCGCTGCCGCCGCGGCCGCCAAACTGAAACTGGGCCAACGACATGCTCGCCACGGTCAACGCCACCAGCAAACCGGCCACCGCCTTGCAGTGAAAGCGCATGGGAACCTCCTCGGCGAAGAGTAACGAAATGGGAGCAACTCTCTCCGAAGGTAATCCCCCGCGCATTAAGGGTAAATGAGAAAATCGGCAAAATAGGAATCTACCACAGTAGAACAAGTTGCCAGCCTGCTCAGATTCGACTTCTCCCGCCAAAGGGACGCGACCACCATGCTTTTGCGGTGTCGTCGCTAGGCGCGAAGGCAAATGCGCGCGAGCCGCAAAAGCATGCCACACCTGTCGGGCAAGCTCTCGCGGCAGCGTTATTTGCCGCTGTTGCGCATCACGCGCGGGGCGAGATCCTTTTCGCGTTCCCACTTCCACCCCGCCGGAAGGGCAGGCATGCCGAATCCCACGATCGGCACCGCGGCGGCCGGGTTGATCTTTGGGAAGTCCCAGGTGATCTCATCCCCGTTGGGATGGCGGAACCAGAACTGCCTGGGCAGGGAATTGCTCCGGATCAGCACCAGGCGCGCTTCGCTGAATTCCGCCTTGTCCGCGGCGAAACGCGGCTGAATCCGAACGTAGTGATACCATTCGTCCTTGGCCGGCGGGGGTATCACGGCCATCTGATACCGTTTCTTCACGTCGGCCGCTTTCATACCAAAGATGAAGCCGAGGAGATTGTCGTCGCCGATGCCGTCTCCCTTGGTGGGAGGAAGCTGATGCACGACGATGACTTTGCTGCTGGGGCGATATTCGTAAAGAAAGGTGCCGGTGAAAATGTACTTCTCGAAGATGCCGGGCTTGCCCTTCATGTGCATTTCCAAGCTCGCTCGGCTCGGTTGGCCCGCGACCGCGGAACGCACGAATTTCGCCTGGCCTTCATAGACTTCGCTGGAGCCGAATGTCTTGTCGAGGCGGGTGCGGGTGCAGTCGGCGACCATGCTCTTGACGGCGCCCATGGACTTTTCCCAACCGTTCAAGATGGCGTCGAGCGCGGGGTCGGCGGGCGGAGTCGCGGGAGGCGTGGGCGTTCCTTGGCCCAGCGCGAAGGCGGCCAATCCGAAGAGGCACGCCAAAGTCCACAATGGTCGCATCGTCATATCCTCCAGTTCCCTTCCTGCCCATTTTCCGGGGAGGACGAAGTTCTCGACACGGTTTATAGCAGGTTCGCAAAGAAGCGAAAAGGCCAGGCAATCTTTGGTGGGACGACAGGCAGGGCTATTCGGTTATTGAAGCTGCGGGAGATCGAGAAGGGCGAGTGCCTCTTCGGGGCGAGCGTTGAGCCGTCTGATCGCCGCGTGGTTCGCACCGTCCGTTTTTCCACCCGGCCGTGCCCCTTGTCCACGGTGGTATGCACGCGATCCGGCGGGCCCAGGGGCAGCGCCTCAGGGGGAAAAAGCCGCCGCAATCTGGCGGGCGCCTGCCTCGAAGGCGAACCCGGCGGCGATGTCTCTTTCCAGCCCCAGTTGTTCGATGCCATGGTCTCGTCCGAAATCGGAGATGTGGCAAGAGCCCTTACATCCGCGGAGCATGGCCAGAACGGTGAGGGCGAGAATGGCCTGCAGAGAATGGCGTCGACCCTGGCGGCTACGTGGATCCGGCACGTCGGCGAGCGCTTCAAGAAGGGAAATCGGCGTCATTGGGGCAATCCTCCAATCTCATGGGGTGTGATCGGCGCGATTGCCTCCTCTACTCAATTCCGCCGTTTCAGCCAACCTCAACCAGCGAATAGCCCTGTTTCGCCGCGCATCTGTCAATAGTTCCCACTTCACGTTCGCAGCACTTCTTGCGACAATATCCGGATGGACGCGCTCGCTTTACTCGCCAAACCGCCGGCCAAGATCGGTTCGCTTTACGTGCTGCACGGAGACGAGCCGTTTCTGAAGCGTCAGGTGACGCGCGCGCTGCGCGCCCAATTGCTCGGTCCCGACGCCGATGAGCAATCGACATCCGTTTACTCCGGCGACAAGGCGGACTTCGCGCAAGTGTACGACGAGCTTTCGACGGTCGCGTTCTTCTTCCCGCGCCGCATGGTGCTCATCGACGGCGCCGATCCCTTCGTGACGAAATATCGCGCGTTGCTGGAAAAGCGCATCAACGAAATGCCGGCGACGGGGTGCCTCGTCTTGGACGTGAAAACCTGGGCGGCCAACACGCGCCTCGCGAAAATGGTCGACGCGTCGGCGGCCATCGCCTGCAAAGCGCCCGCTTCCTACCGCGTTCCCCAATGGTGCGCCGATTGGGCGAAGGCACAATATCAAAAGCAGCTTTCAAGCGCCGCCGCTTCGCTCCTGGTCGACCTGGTTGGACCCGATATGGGTCTGCTCGATCAAGAATTGCTCAAGCTGTCGATTTACGTCGGCGACCGAGCCAAGATCGATCCCAAGGATGTGGACACGCTCGTTGGACAAAATCGCGCGGAGAACACCTGGAAGATTTTCGACGCGTTGGCGGCCGGGCAACCCGGCGACGCGCTCGCTCTCCTGGATCGCTTGTTCGAGCAAGGAGAGGAGCCGCTACGCATGGTCGGCGCCTTCAGCATGCAGCTGCGGCGTCTGGGATTGGCGTATCGTCAGGTGAAACTCGGCAATGCCATCCCGGCCGCCCTTGAGCAGGCCGGGATTCCCCCCTTCGGCCTTAAGAGCGCGGAGGCGCAAATGAAGCATCTGGGCCGACGACGCCTTCTGAAACTGCACGATTGGCTCTTGGAGCTCAATCTCGATCTGCGCGGCGGCAGCCCTCTCTCGGCACGAATGGTCCTGGAACGCTTTCTGATCCGTCTGAGCCGGCGGATCGAACCCGTCAAGAATTGATTCGCGCAAGGGTTAGCACGACGCGCCAGCGAGTGACTTCACTCGCTGGCGCGTCGTGCTAACAGTCGCGTCGTGCTAACCGTTTACCGATTCTTCGCGGGCGGGCCGTCGATACGGAAGCTTAGATTGACGTCGTACGCTTCCAATTCGGGCAAGGCAAGCAGGCGTCCGGCCACCGTGTCGATTTCGGCGCTGGATCGTAGGGTCAGTTCCACATTCAGCTTTTTGCCGCCTTCTGGCGCCACGATGATGGGTCGCGCCGAGGGGAATGTGGATTCAAGGCGTGCCTTCACCTGCGCGGGCGAATACGTGCGTAGCTTTTTCGGTGCGGATTCCACCCCCGGTGTGACAATGACGCCGGATGCCTCGTAGGGTTCCGTCGCGGCGCCGCGCTTGCCGGTGGGCGTCGCGGGCACGGTGGCAGGTCGAGGGGGCGTACCCCAGCCGGTGCCCTTGGGCGCCGGCGTGCCGATGTTCGTGATTTTCACGGGTTCCCGAGGTCCGCCTGTGGGAAAGCGCGGCAACGGCGCCTCGGCGGAATCGGGCGTCTCGTCGGCTTTCTTTTTGCCGAAAAGTCGGCTAAAGAATCCTCCGAACGGCCCTTCGGATCTTTTTTCGGCCTGCTTCTCGGCGGGGAAGGCCGCGGGTCTCCGCGCGGGTTCCTTCGCTTGCGCCGTTACGATGCCGCTTGGTTTGGTTTCCACCTCGGTCGGCCTGGTCGTGCCGGTCGTTTTTCGAGCGGGCGGGGGCGGGCTTGCGGCGATATGCGGCGTCGGCATAGGCGCCATGCCTTCCACCTGCGTGGCGTTGACGACGCAGCCGCAGCCGTGCAAGCGGCGCAGCGACTGGCTGACCAGCAGCTTTTCCTCAAGGGTCTTCACGTTGCCCGTGACCAGCACCTTGCCGTCCATATCGCAATGGATTTTCAGGGCCTTGGAACCGGAGGGCAATGTTTTTGAGATGGCTCTTTCCACGGAGGGCGCGAGCTTTTCCGGCGGCAGCCGCGTGGGCCGCACGGCGAGGCTGGGATGGACGCGCGTGCCGTCGACAACCGCCAAGGGGCAATTGAGCCGGGCCAGCTTGAGAGCGTGATCTTGCACGGACTTGTCGGGCACAAAGCCGCGCAGTTCCATGCGCGAGCCGTCGACGCGGGCTTCGAGGAAATAGGGGAAGGTGATCGGGTCGCCCATCAAGGCCAATTCGACCTGGACCTCGACGATGCGTCCGAAGTTCACTTCGGTTTTGGCGGCATCCCGGCGTGCCGTCAGGCCGCTCAAGATGCCTTTGCCGCCGCGTTCTTGCGCGAGCGTATCGTTGGCAACCCACGTCAGGCCCCAGCTCGCCGCCAGGGCCGCCACCCAGGAGAATCGCATTACGCCGATGCGCATGACCATGTCCCTTGTATGCTTTCGAAATGGAAAAGATTCCGCGGCAAGAAATCGCCTCTCATGACTTGGGGAGACGATTTGGCAAACCAATGTTGCTCAGGGGCGACCGTTCGTCAGGTCGCGCGTCACGGACAGTTGAGCTTCGGGGCCCTCGACGCACAGGTGCAGATGGTCCTTATCGATGTAAACCACTTGGGTGCGGCGTGCCTTGGCCCGGAAGGGGAAGGGATAACTCGATTCCATCGTTTCGGTGTAATAGACCGTGCATTTCCAATGGCAATGATGCAGTTGGGCTGGTCCGATGAGAGGGACGAACCGCGGCGGATCGATCGTGTCGACCAACTTCTCCGTGGTGAAGTTGATGTCGTCGCGGAATTCTTCGTAGATGTACGGGACGCCGCGCGCCACGCGCGGCATGGCCCTTAGGATCTCCGCCAGGTCTGGAGCGTCTTCACAGAGAGGGCGATGTCCCGGTGGAATCGGCGGCAATACGGGCGTGCGGTGGTCATTCTTGCCGTAGACCAGCCGTTCCTCGATCCGATCGGGAACCCAGGGTTGCATCGGTATGGGTGTGCCGAAACCCATGCCGAACGGGTTGATGCAACCCGAGGCAAGGGCGGGTAAAACGACAGCCAGTGCCATCAGCATCATGCGCCGGACGAATTTCATGGGCCCCTCTCGCGCTTGGATCTCGACTTGGAAGATGTCGAGTTAATATCCCTTGCGAGAGGTATCGGAATGATGGAGGGGTTGACTTTAAGGATTGGTGTGACTTTGCGGAGAAAAGGGACCGCAAGGGAATTGCCGATCGTGCCTATCTTGCCAAGAAAGCCCAGGGACGGCCGTCCCTGGGCTTTCTTCCACTACTTCACTTTTTGGCCCAACAACTCGCCGAAGGTTCGGGTCAGGAATCCCGCCTGCTTATAGCCCGCGGAACTTTGGATCAACTCGAAACCCATGAGGCCCACGAGAACCATGATGACGACGCAAGGAAACAGGAAAACGACCGGCATGGCGCCCCACGGCGCCGGTTCGATCATTTTCTCGACGACCTTTTCACGAATCGGTCCGCTCTCGTCGTCGTCTTCCTCGACTTCGACGACCGGTTCTTCTCCTTCCAGATCCCCGAAGGCGGCGCCTTCCTCCTCGATGTCGATTTCGATTTCCTCGCCGGCGACCGTTTCCGAGGCGTCGTCGACTCCTTCTTCGTCCAGCGCGACGACCTGGCTGCCGCTTTCGTCCGCCAGGTCGAGGTCCGAATCTCCCAGGGAAATGTCGAAGTCGGAACTGTCCAAATCGGTATCGAGCTTGGCTTCCTGCGATGCGGAATCGTCCAGGCCCGGCACTTCGAAGTCGGTCTCGAAAATGTCCTGTTCGCCGGATAGCTGCTCCGTCGGCGCATCGTCCAGCCCCGCGAGCTGCCCGCTGTCATCCAACGTCAATTCGAACTCGCTGTCGTCCGAAGACGCCATCGGCCCCTGACCGGAGTCGTCCAGGCTGAGCTCGAAATTGCTGTCTTCCGGGGCGGCCTGTACCGGGCGCGGCGTGGCTTCGGTTTCCAGGCTCAGATCGAACTCAACGGAATCCTCCGCGCCGTCCAGTGAGATGCCCGCATCCATCGGGTTGTCCAACGAGATGCCGCTGGACGGACCGCTCAACCCCGCTTCCTTGCCCATGAGAACACTTTCCTCGGCGGGCAATTCGAGACTGAAATCGTCGCTATCGTCCTTGAGGGGCGCGACGTCGAAGTCGCTGCTGTCGTCCTGGAGAACGGCAGACGGGGGAACCGAAAGGTCGAAATCGCTGCTGTCCTCCGGACCCTTCGACGGCATTACGGAGGAAGGACGCTCCAGGTCGGCATCCGGCAACTCGAACGGAGACGCGGTGGGAAACTTCAGGTTCGATTTCGGTCTGAGCTTGCTGGGCGTGGGGTGGTGCTTGGCGGCGGCTTCCTGCTTGCGGATTTCCTCATCAAGATTGATTTCCTCGGTCAGCAGCATGGCGTCGCTTGCCGGACCGCGCGGAACGGGCAAAACGCGTTCCAAGCGGATGTCGCTATCGGAGGGCTGCGCGGGCGGAGACTCGCCCAACTGGACTTCGTCCGAGCCGGCGCCGACGATGCGTACGTCGCTGTCGCTGTCCATGGGAACCAGACGGACGCCGCTGTCCGCGGGTTGTGGCATTTCGAGGCGGGACGAAGGCTTGCGCGGCGCGGAGTCGGCCGGCCCCAGCTTGCTCGGAGATTTAGGGCTCAGCTTGCTTGGACTCTTGGAACCCAGTTTGCTCGGCCGCGCCGGCGCCGGCGTGCGCCGCGTGCCGCTGTCTCCGGCCACGAGCTTCACGTCGCTGTCCCTGCCCACGGGGAGGGAAAAATCCTCGCTCTCCGCCACCAGCTTGACGTCGCTGTCGCTGCCCGCTTTGGGCGGGGTTCGCGGCGAGACGCGCGCGCCGCTGCCCCGCTTTTTCGAACTGGGCTGCTCCGTCTTGGCGAACAACTCATGGCCGATGTCGACGCTGTCGTCCGCACCCAGGTCGAAATCAAACACATCGGGCAAGTCCTGGGCGGCCGGTTTGGCGGGGCTGCGCGGCGCGGGCGTCGGCGGATTCGCCGGGCGGGGCGAATTTGGCCGGGGGGAGGCGCCGGAACGAGGCGGGGTCGGGGCGCTCGGTTCCCCCAGCACCAACTCCGGATCGCTGGTAGCGCCGCGGCGGCGCGCCATCTCCTGGATATCTTGGATGCGGAAGCGCAGCGTTCCCCGATCCTGAAACGAGCGAATCTGGTTTCGCTGCGCCATCTGCTTCAATTCATCGGGCGCCATGCCCAGAAACTGCGCCGCCTCAAGCAGGGTGTGATAGCCTTGAACCATAGTTTTCTCCCTCCGCGCGAGAGCCGGAGGCATGGGAATCGATCACGGGGAAAATCGGATGGGCGAAGTTGGAAATGCTTTCGCAGCTTCCCTATCTTCCTATATCGATTGTAAACCATAAACCCTTCAATGCAATAGTGGATGAAGGCGTTCCAGACCCGCAAACCAGGCGGTTTGGTCCGGTTTGGGAGAGATGCGCTGATGGAATCGAATCGTTTCTTCGAGCCGCGCCGAATTGTCCCGCCGGATTAGGATCGTCCGCCCTTCATGCGTTCCGAGAGGTCCAGTCGCTGGGCCTCGTCCCACGCCTCGGCCGTGCCGATGGGATACCAGAACGACGCCGGCACGACTTGAAACGTTCCCTGTCGTGCAAGCGCCGTCACATAGTCCGTGATTTCGTATTCCCCGCGCGGCGACAATTTCAATTCGATATCGAAGACTCGCCTGGGAAATACATATGCCCCGGTGTTCGCCAAACGCGGACCATCGAGGTCCGGCTTCTCGACGAGCTTTTCCAGCGTGCCGTCCTCTTTCAGGAATGCGATGCCGAAGCGGCGCGGTTCCTGAACTTCCGCAACCAATACGGCCCCTTCGTGGCGCGACAGCGCCTCCAGGTCGCGCGCGCCGAAAAGATCGTCCCCGTTGAGCACCAGGAATTTTTCCGAAGTGATGGCGTCTTGGCAGCGGCGCAGGGCATCGCCGGTTCCGCGTGGATCTCCCTGCGGGACGACCGACCAACTCGGGAAGCGTGTTTGCTCGATCAGATAAGTTTCGATCTGACTTCCCAGGTAGTGCGTCACCACAACCAGACGATCCACCTGCGCGGGCAAAGCGGTCAATATCCAGTCGAGGATGGGGCGATCTTGCACCGGCAGAAGGGGCTTGGGCGTTGACAGGGTGTGGGGGCGAAGCCGGGTGCCGAGCCCGGCACAGAGCAAGACCGCATCCATGGGGATTGTCCTTCCTTTGGTCCGAATGCGCGGAAACCGCCTGATTTCCGCACTCTAACGTCCTTACGGCATTTTAGGAATTTGCCTCAAGGGGCGATCCTTCCGGGGACGATGAAATTAGCGTTCTTGACGTGTCCCCCGGCGTCCCCCCCTTCGCCGGTTCCGCCTGGTCGGGGCCAGGCAGCACTTGGAACGCCGTGCGAAATGCCCGTCGCTCCGCTCGGGAGAGCGGCATCAAGCCTTCCCGCACGGCCCTACAAAGGCGCGTCTCGAACTCAAATATGTCGAGGCCCTCCAAAAAAGGAACCTATCATGCGTCGCGTTCTTTTTTCACTCTTCGCCACCAGCCTGATCGGTCTTGCCGCCGGCTGTTGCCATACTCACGGCGTGTGCGACTGCGAGGTGGACGATTATTGCTACACCCGCCAGCCGTACATCCATCAAGGTGGGATCACGGCGCCGCTGCCGCATTATTCCTCACCGAGCGGCGAGGCGATTCCCGCTCCCAGGTCCACGCCCATGCCGGTCGGAAAGACACGCGAGATTCCCAAGGAACTGCCGCGGGTCAAAGGTCTGTAATATCCCTCATGTTAGCACGACGCGCAAGCGAGTGAATTCACTCGCTCGCGCGTTGTGCTAACCACGTTTGCGCACCCATTCCTCGATTCGCGCCCGCAACTCCTTCACGCGCTCGGGATTTTTCTCGGCGACATTGGCGCGTTCGTGCGGATCGCGGCCCAAATCAAAAAGCTCGACCCCCTTCTTATCAGTCAGATGTTGGATGAGCTTCCAATCGCCTTGCCGCACCCAGCGATGCGTGACGTCCAAATTCGGGGCGCCGAGTTTGCTCGCGGTATGCGTGTAGATTTCGCCGAAGACGGCCGTGCGCTCCAAGCGCCCCTTGCCGCGCGCGACATCTAGAAGGCTAACGCCCTGCATGTCGCGCGGCACGTCGACATTGCAGGCGCGCAAGATCGTCGGCGCCAAATCGACGGTCGATACGAGATCTTCGTACCGCCCCGCGCGCGTAACGCCGGGGAGTTTCAAAAGGAAGGGCGTGCGTATCCCCATGTCATAGGGGCTGCGCTTGCCGCGCTCGGCGCCGAACGCACCCTTGTCATCCGCTTTGCCGACGGGTTGGACCCAACCGTTGTCGTTGGCGAAAACGATGAACGTATTGTCGACGAGGCGGCGCTTGACGAGGTGGTCGAGAAGTTGACCAACCGTCTCGTCGAACCATTCGCACATGGCGAAGTACAGCGAGTAATTGCGAGGCCGATCCTTCGCGAGATAACGCTTGAGCAGGCGCTCCGGGGGATTGTGAGGCCGATGCGGCATCATCGGCGCGTACCAGACGAAGAACGGCTGCTTCTGATTGCGGTCGACGAAGTCGTAGATAGGCTGCATCGTGGCGCGGCCGATCTGCGGGCGCGGGGCGCGGGCGATGTGGCGGTCTTTGTCCGTGGTCTCGCCGTCGGTGAAGCCGGCGTTGGCGAAATTCCCTTCCCAAAATTTGCCCGTTTGCAAGCTGCGGTAGCCCGCCTTGGCGAGCACGCGCGGCAAGGCCGGCGCGGAGCGCATGAACGGATGCATCTCGGTGCGATCCACTCCGGCCGGCGGATCGTTGCAGCAGATGCGATGCTGGTGGGGAAACAAACCGGTCAGCAATGTCGCCAGACTCGCCCGGCACAGGGAAGTCGGCACATAGCCTTTGGGGAATACGGCGCTTTCCTTGGCCAACCCGTCTATTCGCGGCGTGCGGATCACGGGATGGCCCATGAAGCCAAAGTCGCCCCAACCCATGTCGTCCCCGATAATCATGACGACGTTGGGCGGCCGCCGTTCCCCCTTCCCCGCCGAAACGAGGGCTTGCGTAATCGCTAACTGCGCGGTGGAAAGCAAAAAGTCGCGACGAATCATGGAGTGCCCCTCATAAGGTGCGATGGAGATGCCGCCGAAAAAGACTCCGATACGGCTGCCGCTTGCGGCTTAGCGTTCGCCTTGGCCATTACGGCGCAGCCATGCCCAAATTCTTCACGATCTCGGTAACGCTCCCCAGCCGATTCAAGCAGTAAAAATGGATGCCGGCCACGCCGTGATCCAGCAAGGTACGGCAATTGTTCGTGCAAATCTCGATGCCCAATTGCCGCACCGCTTCATCATTGCCCGACAAATCCTCCAGCTTGCGGCGCATCGGCCCGGGGATCTTGGAGCCGCACAATGTCGTGAAGCGTTTGATTTGCTCGCTGGATAGGAAGGGCAGAATGCCGGGGATGATCGGCACTTTCACGCCTTTCTTGTGACGGAGGTAGTCTTCCATATCCAGGAAGTCGCTCACGTCGTAGAAGAGTTGCGTGACGAGGAACTCGGCGCCGGCGTCCACTTTTGCCGCGGTGCGGTCCCAATCGGCGTGCTTGACGCCGCATTCGACGTGGCCTTCGGGATACGCGGCTGCCCCGATGCAGAAGCTGTTCTTTTCCTTGATGAAGCGGATCAGATCGGCGGCGTAGGCGAAGCCGTTTTCGGTCGGTTGGTAGTCCAGTTGGCCGCGGGGCGGGTCGCCGCGCAAGGCGAGAAAGTTCTCGAAGCCCAGCTTTTCCGCCTGTTCCATTTCCACGGTGACGCTCTCCCGCGTGGCGCCGACGCAAGTGAAGTGCGCCATCGCCTCGACGCCGAGTTCCGTGCGGATGGTGTTGACGATGCGGAAGGTGGAATCGCGCGTGCCGCCGCCGGCCCCATACGTCACCGAGATGAACGACGCGCCCAACTTCTTGAGCCCCGGAACGACGTCGCGATACAGCGTGTCTTCCGCTTCCCGCGTCTTGGGGGGGAAGAACTCGAACGAAACGGTCGGCTCCGGCCTTTGATACAAATCACTGATGCGCACGGTTGCTTCCTTTGCAAACTGAGGCCACGTTCCACCGCGCCCGCTTCTGGGCCGGTTGCTCCCTGTCGCTCTATTTAACCGAACTTGCCAAATCTACGCCACATGGTTTTGCCAAAGGCCGAAGTCTTTTCCCTGGATTTTCCTCTCGGCCTGGAAAACAATAACAATCTCCGCCGTTGGACAGGCTTCCAGCCTGTCCGATCAGCGTCGTAGCGACACGCTTCCAGCCTGTCCATGCCCGAACCCAGGAATCCCCCCATGTTCTCCCTCGTCCTCACCGCCTCTCTCCTTCTCCCCGCCCAGGTCGACGCCGTCGATGCCGACGTTATCCTCGCCAATGCGACGCTCGTCGACGGCAGCGGCGCCAAGGCAACGCAGGGGCATCTCGCCATCAAGGGCGACCGCATCGTCGCCGTCGGCGACTTCACCTGGAAAGGCGCGCCCAAAATCCTCGATTGCGCCGGCCTTGTCGTCGCCCCCGGTTTCATCGATTTGCACACGCATAGTGACACCCCCTTGACACTCCCCGCCACCGCCTCCAACCTCAATTACTTGACGCAGGGCGTGACCACCGCCGTCACCGGCAACTGCGGCGCGGGTCCCGTTGATGTCGCGGCTTACTACGCCAAAATGGAAAAGCTCGGCGTCGGCAGCAATGTCGTCCATCAGGTGCCGCACAATGCCGTGCGCGAAAAAGTCATGGGCAACGCCAATCGCGATCCCAGCGCCAAGGAACTCAAGCAAATGGAGGCTTTGGTCGACAAGGGCATGCGCGACGGCGCCTGGGGACTTTCCACCGGCCTCATCTACACGCCGGGCACGTATTGTAAAACCGACGAACTCATCGCGCTGGCGCTCGTCGCCCACAAGCACGGCGGCTTTTACGCCAGCCATATCCGCGACGAGGGCACGGGCATCTTCAAGGCGCTCGAGGAGATCATCGCGATCTGCCGTCGCGCCGGCTTGCGTGTCCACATTTCGCACATTAAGGTTTCGGGCCGATCCGTTTGGGGCAAGTCGGCCGACGTCATTGGCTTCGTTCGCCGGGCGCGCAAGGAAGGCCTGGAAGTGACGGCCGATCAGTATCCCTATCCCGCCAGCAGCACCAGCCTTGCCGCCATGGTGATTCCCACGAAGTATCGCGACGGCTCCGCCAAGGAATTGATCAAACGCCTCGACGATCCCGTGCTCGGCCCCAAAATCCGCGATGCCATCCAAAACAGCGTCGAACTGCGCCAGGGCGGCAAGTCCTTACGCATCGCCAGCTATGCTCCGCGCCGCGATTGGCAGGGCAAGGATCTGGAATCCATCGCCAAGGCGGAGAAGAAGTCGATCGTCGATGTCGTCGTCGAGATCCAAAAGAACGGCGGCGCGGGCGTCGTCAGTTTCGGCATGAACGAGGAAGACGTGCGTTTGTTCATGCAGGAAGCATTCGTCGCCACCGCCAGCGACGGCAGCAGCCAGGTTCCCGCGGGCACCGTGCCTCATCCCCGCAGCTACGGCACCTTCGCCCGCAAGATCGGCAAGTACGCCATCGAGGACAAGGTGATTTCTTTGGCGCAGGCCGTGCGCAGCGCGAGCGGTCTGCCGGCCGACATCTTGCGCTTGCCCGCGCGCGGCTATCTTAAGAAGGGCTACGTCGCCGACATTGTCGTCTTCGATCCCAAGACTTTTCGCGATCGGGCGACGTACGACGAACCGCATCAATACAGCGCCGGCGTGCGGCATCTCTTCGTCAACGGCACGCCGGCGATCGCCGACGGTCGTTACACCGGCGCCCGCGCGGGACGCGCCTTGCGTTTCGCGGGGAAGGCGAAATAAGACGCCCACCGCTTGCGGCTTAGCGCGATTGGAATTTTGTCGTTTGCGCTAAGCCGCAAGCGGTGGTCTACTTCGCCGATTTGATGTCGATCACGCGAAAACTCAAGCGCCCCAATGTCTCCAGGATTCCAGCCGCGTCCTTTTCAGTGCCGAGGAAGACGTGTCCCGCGGTCGCCTCGGTCCGATTCAGGGACGCGTCCAGCGGCGTCCAAACGCCGTCGAGAACCACTTCGTTCCACGCATGCCCGCCGAAGGCCTTGACGGCGTCGCCCATGTAGACGAAGCCGGAGACCTCGCGGGCGGGAATGCCGTTGGCGCGGGCGAGGACGCAAAACAGCCGGGCGTAACATTTGCAATCCCCGCTCTTGCGGTCGAGCAGATGATGAATTTCGGGCGGATCGGTGGTGAGGCTGGGGCGGATGTATTTGTACGTGAACTTGACAAGGTTCTTCACTTTATCGCGATCCGACTTGGCGTCGCCGACGGCTTCCTTCGCGAGCTTTTGGATGCGGGGATGGCTGAAAGGCAGCGCCGTGGTTTCCTCAAGCGCTTCCTTGATTTCTATTTCGCTAGGCCTGGCTTCCTTACCGAATTTCTTGCCGATCTTGAGCACGCGCATGCCGTCCGCGTTCTTTTCGATGTTCTGCAAGGGGCCGTCCGGAATGATTTCGCCGCCCTTGCCCTTCACTTCGAGCACGAGTTCCTCGATGCGGTCGATGCGACCCAGCGGCCTGTCCACCTTGACTTGGCCCAAGACGAACAAGTCGGCGCTGAACTCGGTGTTCTTCGCCTGTTCTTCCGTTTCGCGCCGCAGTTCGAAGAGTGCGATGTTGCCTGACAGGAGCCGGCCCTCGGCGTCGTGCAGGCTCTTCATCTTGAGCTTGGTGCGATTGCTGACGCTCTCCACCTCGGAGAAATCGACCTCGACGCCATTGACCAGGCTTTTCTTGCGCGACAGGAGCTTGGCCGTCTGCGTGTCGACGCGCAGTTCCTCCATGCTGAACTCGCGATAGTTGATGGTCTCCCCTTCTTTGGGCGTACCGCGCAGCCACAGTTCGCTCGCGGTCGCATCGGCGAGGGTATAGTCCAAATCGTCGAGGTTCTTCTTCAGTTCATTTTTGCCGCTGAAGAGCGTGGCCAAATAGCCCTTCTCTGTTTTTTCAAGGATGGTCTTGAGCGCCACCATGCCGTTGCTTTGCGTTTGCTCCGCCCGCAGGAGGCGGTGGGGAAACTTGCTCTCAAAGAGCATTTCCTGTTTCATCTGCATCTCCGCCTTTTTGCCGAAGGAGGCGATTTTCATCGACATAAGAACCGTTTCGCGAATGCGCTCTTTGCCGTCCCGTTCCCGCTTGCTCGCGAAATAGCCGATCTTTTTGTCGTTGAGGTAAAGCCCGTACCAATCGGCGCCCAGCGTCGACGTGATCGTCTTTTCGTCCAGCTTAGGCCGATAAAAGGAATCCTGGGCGACGGCTTTCCCATTCACGAGAAGCAGCCCGAGGAACCCGCAGAATAACGATCGAAAATGCGCGGACATGAGAAACTCCAACATGGCGAAGGATGCTCAGGATAGCCAGGAACCGTTGACGCCGTCGACGTTCGAATGCGACGGCGTGGACGGAGATGTTTCACAAAGGAGAAAGATTCCGTTCCGGTTGTAACGCCTTTACTCGCTTTATCAGCCCGGAGACTTTTTTTCCAGGCATTTCAGGCCGTTGCAGCCGTTGCGGGAACCGCTACAATGTTGCTTCAATGTATCATAGGTATGTGACGCACCCCCTCACCCCGGCCCATTAGCGTGAGAGTCGCGACAGCCGATCCGTACTTGATGATCGGGACGGCGCGGGACGGGGAGGACGATATTCATATCCGGTAGGGCGAAAGGGTCGTCGATGGAAAAGTGGTTGTGCTGGGCCTCCATGGGTGTGTCCGGCAGCATGTTGCTCTTATTCCTGCTCGACGTCGTCTTGCAGTTCCCATTCGGGGGCTTGAGTCGGGTGGTCGACATCCTCGGCTTGCTTGCTTCGGGCATGGTCCTCTACCTCAGCTGGAACGCCTTTCAAGACGTCAAATAACCATCCCCCTCCCCGTTTCGCGCTCGCGCCGCGCCGGCCTTTATCTCCGCCCCCGTCACGATTACTCCGGAATTTCACTCGCTCGCGAGTCGTGCTAACCAGAATCGCTCCCGCCGCGCCGAAACTCAACCAGCGCCTCCACAATTCCCTCGACCGTCGCCGTCTTCGCCTCCACCGCCACCGGCAAGCCCAACTCCGCAATCGCCGCGCTGGTGATCGGGCTGATGCTCGCCAAACGCGTGTGGCCTTCGAGAATGCGGTCTCGGCTCACGTCGTCGAGTCGATTCAACATTGCCCGCGCGATGTTCGAACTCGTGAAGGTGATGAAGTCGACTTCGCCGCGCCGCACTTGATCCAACATCGCATGGTCCGCCGGCACCGCGTCGACCTGCGTGTAAACCGCGACTTGCTCCACTTCGGCATGCATGCCTAAAACCTCGCGCAACACCTCCCGCCCTCGATTCGCCCGCGCCAGCAACACGCGCGACCCCGCCTTCATCCGAGGCAATAAGGCCTCGGCAAGATCCTCCGAATGAAAACGCGCGGGCACGACATCGGCGCGAAGATGATACTCGACCAGTTTCTGCGCGGTGCGCGGCCCAATCGCCGCGATGCGTAGAGCGCCCAGCGCGCGCATGTCTTTGCCTAGCGCTTCCAACCGATCCAAGAACGATGACACGCCGTTGACACTCGTGAACACCAGCCAATCGAACGTTCCCAGGCGATCGATTGCCGCATCCACCGGCGCCCAATCTTCCGGAGGCCCCACATCCACCGCCGGCAGAAGCAACGGCGCCGCGCCCAGCGCCGTCAGTTGGCCAACGAATTCCGCGGCCTGACGCTTGGGTCTCGTTACCAGCACGCGCTGCCCCAGGAGCGGCAGCGACTCGAACCAGCCCAACGAACCATGCAGGCTCACCACGGGGCCAATGATTATCAATGCGGGCGAGGTCAGGCCGGCGTTGCGCGCTTTCAGCGCCAGCTCGGCCAACGGAGCGGTCAATGTGTGCTGCTCTCCCGTTGTCGCGTTTTGCACGACGGCGGCGGGCGTGTCGGGGCTCTTTCCCTTCTGGATCAACGTGGCCGCGAGGCGATCCAGCCGCGACATCCCCATATAGATGACCAGGGTGCCGGGGAAATGCGCGAGGTTGTCCCAGTCGAGCATCGTTTCCGGCTTCAAAGGATTCTCGTGTCCGGTGATGATCGCGACGCAACTGGAATGAGCGCGATGGGTGAGCGGAATGCCGGCGAACACCGCCGCCCCGAGTGCCGCCGTCACGCCGGGGACGACTTCGAAAGGGACGCCCGCGTCATGCAACGCCTGGGCTTCCTCGCCGCCGCGCCCGAACAGATAGGGATCGCCCCCTTTGAGCCGAACGACGCGCTTGCCCGCGCGTGCTTCCGCGATCAACAGTTCTTGCACCGGTTGATAGCGTTCGACATGACGATTCGCGAGTTCGGTGACGCAGAGGCGTTGGGCGCCGTCGGGCGCGTGGGCCAGCATGATCTCCGGCACCAGTTTGTCGTAGAGAACCAGATCCGCCTGGCGCAAAAGCTCCAACCCGCGCAGAGTCAAGAGCCCCGGATTGCCGGGCCCCGCTCCTACCAACGCCACGTGTCCCAGCGCGCTTGCCATGCGGACATTATAAAGGTTGGGGCGATTGGTCGACCTCGGTCGCGCTGAAGAATCCGTGCAAATTGCCCAATTTGGTCCCGGTGCTTGCAATGCAAAGGACGCCCCGCCGTCGAAATTCGGACTTGCGACGCCGACCCGTAAAATGCAAATGCCCGTCGCGCCGCTTTCACCGCAAGTTTACGCCCCGGCCGCGTTCCCAAATGCGCGACTTTCCCTTTGCCGAGAGTTTCGCGAAAATTTGCCTGGTTTTTCTTTCCCCTGCCGGGGTTTCCCTCGGTAGGATGAAATAGCGATGTCGCCCCAGACGTCTAATAAAAGGAGCGGACGCTGATCATGGCCAACGGAACTGCCCTCTTGGTCCTCAGCGATGAACGATTGCTCGATCTCGCCGGGGAAGGTTGTCCTCTCGCCCTGGAAGAGCTATTCCGGCGTTACCGGTCGGTGGCGTATCGGGTCGCGATTCGTTTGCTGGGCAATGAAGCCGACGCTTTGGACGCAGTCCAAGAAGCATTCGTCAAGGCGCTGACGCATCTGCCGAGTTTTCAGGGCCGCAGTTCTTTTAAGACCTGGCTCTTGCGCGTGGTCAGCAACGCGTCGATGGATCTGGGCCGGCAGCGGGGGCGGCGCGAAGCTCTCAGCATGGACGCGATGGGCGCCCGGCATCGCGAAGAGATGGAACCGTATGTGCAGTCCGAATCGAGCCGCGGCATGGAGCGCGCCGATTTGCGGTTGAAGCTGCAACAGGCGATGAACCAACTTCCCGCGGCGCAGCGACAGACGTTCGTCTTGCACGCCGAGGCGGAATTGAGTTATCGGGAAGTCGCTGAAGTGTTGGGCATTTCCATCGGCACCGTGATGAGCCGGCTTTATTACGCCCGCCAGAAACTGCGCTGTCTTCTAGAACCGTGGACAAAAATGCAATGATCCCTCCAGGGAACAATTCGACGCCCGATCCGCAATTGCTGGCGGCCTATCTCGACGGCGAGTTTGAAGGCCGCGACGGCGTGGAAGATTTGCGCTGTCGCGTGGAAGCCTGGCTCGAAACCGACCCCAGCGCTCAAAGGATGGCACGGGATCATCGCCGCCTGCGCCAATTGTGGGCCGAATCCGCGGCCCCGGAACCTTCCGCATCCGTCTGGGAAAAAGCTCGCCTGCGCGTTCAAACCCGCACGCCCCAGCAACGTCCCGCCGCCCGCAATTCCCCGTTTCGCGCTCGCGCCCTCCTCTCGGGAATGTCGGCGTTCCTCCTCTTCGTAGTTCTCCCTTCCTGGTTCACGACGCCCACTTCGACGCGCGTTTTTCCACCTGTTGTCGTTGGTTCCCAATGGGCCGCCGCTGACCTGACCGAAGACGATTTCGTCCTCCCCGTCGCGACCGCCGAGGAGGTGGCCATTCTGCAAGTCGAGGGTCGCGACACCGGAACGTTGGTCGTGGGGCAGCTTCCGCTCCAAGGACTGCTGGAGCTTGCCGGTCCTGAGGATGTTAGCATCACCAGCATCGCCGCCGCCGACGATAATATGGTTCCTCAGGTTCGCTTTGGCGGCCGCAGTCCGTTAATATGGGCGCGGGCGCCGACCGACTGACCGTTCGTACAACATGAGGCAGGCATGGGAGTGAACCTTCGTTTTTTAGCGTCTTTGGGACTTCTGCTATCCATCGCCGCGCACTCTATGCCGTGTGACAAAGGCGCCAACATCAAGGTCACTCTTGTCGTGATCCTCGCCTCCGAAGAAGGCAACACGGTCGACAAGCGTCTCAAGCAAATTGCCGGGGAAATCCAGAAGCTCAATCCCAATCTCAAGAGCTTCGTGCTCAAAGCAATGTTCGACAAATCCGTCGCCCCAGGCGCCAAAGTGGTTTTCGACTTGGTCGACAAGAAGAAAGCCCAAATCGTCGTCCGCCACGGCGCCGACGACGGCAACAAAGTCGGCCTCGCCGTCACCGCCCCCGAGCAGGCCGAAATCGTCTACAGCACCGTCTGCGGCAAATTCCTGCCCATCGTCACCCGCTACGAAACCAAGAGCGGCAACCGCCTCATCCTCGCGATCCGTGTGCAACCCTGCAAAGGCGAATGATCATTTTCTTGTGGTGCCGGTATTCTACCGGCACGCTCACGAGTCGGATGCGTGGGCGGCGGTTAGGTAGATCCGTCGCTCACGCGTCCGGCACGTCGTCGAGATTCCTTTTCCTTCCCCGTCGCCTTCGGTTATACTGGTGGGAGTAGATCCCGCCATCGAACACTCGTTAATTCCGCATCACGGTTGTCATCATGAAGAACTGGGTTCTCCTCTCCACGCTCGTCTTGTTCACCGGCGCCCCCGCGTTCGCGCAGCCGGGGAAGACGAAGAAGGTATCGTTCGCGAAGGACATTCAGCCGATCCTGTCGGCGAACTGTTTCGCTTGCCACGGTCCCGATCTCAAAAAAAGCGGCTTGCGCCTCGATTCCGCGGAGGGCGCCTTCGCGAAACTGCGCGGCGGCATCCATGCCATCGTTCCGGGCAAGGTGAAGGACAGCGAGTTGCTCGTCCGCGTTTTCTCCGACGAGCCGAGCGAACGCATGCCGCCCCCCAAGGGAGGCAAGGAACTAAAACCCTACGAAAAGGAACTGCTCAAACGCTGGATCGAGGAAGGCGCCGAGTACCAGGTGCATTGGGCGTTTCAGGTTCCAAAGGAACCGAAAATACCGCTGCCCAAGGATCCATTGAAGGCGCGTAGTCCCATCGATTGGTTCATTGGCGCCAAGCTCGCGGCGGAAGGCTTGACCCCGGCGCCCGAAGCGGATCGCCCCACCCTGGCTCGCCGCGTCGCGCTCGATCTCACGGGATTGCCGCCCACTCCGGAAATGGTCGCCCGCTTCCTGAAAGACACCCGCCCGGACGCCTACGAAAAGTACGTCGAAGAGGTTCTGAAGTCCCCCGCGTACGGCGAACGCTGGGCCCATGTCTGGCTCGATCTGGCGCGCTACGCCGACTCCAACGGATACGCCGAAGACCAGCCGCGTACGATTTGGAAGTATCGCGATTGGGTCATCGACGCCATCAACAAAAACCTGCCGTTTGACCAATTCACCATCGAACAACTCGCCGGAGACTTGCTGCCCAGTCCGACGCCGGACCAGCTGATCGCGACGGGGTTTCATCGCAATACGCTGACCAACACGGAAGGCGGAACCAACGACGAGGAGTATCGCAACATCGCCATCGTCGACCGCGTGAACACCACCTTTGCCGTCTGGATGGGCCTCACCGTAAGCTGCGCCCAGTGCCACAATCACAAGTACGATCCGATCAGCCAGGAAGAATACTACAACGCCTTCGCGATCTTCAATCAGACAGAGGACTCGGACCAAAGGGACAACACACCCAATTACATGTCCCTTTCGTCGGAAGACGCGAAACGGAAGGCGGAGTTGGATGGCCAATTGGCGGGCCTGAACAAGGAACTCGCCAAACGAGCGCCGGATCTCGACGCTCGGCAGACGAAGTGGGAAAAGGAAATCGAGAAAGCGAAGCAGCCCAAGAATATCCAGGCCATCCTCAATCTCGCGCCGGCGAAGCGCAACCCCGCCCAGAAAAACGAAATTTCTAGTTTCTTCCGAGGGACGATCGCGGACATCAAAGACTTGAATGCCCAAATCGTCAAGACCAAGGCCGCGGCCGACGCGATCAAGCCGGTGCCCACGCCGGTCATGAAGGAACTTCCCGCGGGCAAAAAGCGCGTCACCAAAATTCACATCCGCGGCGATTGGCTCAACCTTGGCAAGGAAGTCAGCCCCGGAATTCCTTCGATGTTCCATGGCCTGCCCAAGGGAATGCCAGCTGATCGACTCGCATTGGCGAAGTGGATCGTCGACCCCGCCAACCCCCTCACAAGCCGCGTGGCCGTCAATCGCTATTGGGAGCAAATCATGGGAGCGGGTCTGGTCAACACGCCCGAGGATTTCGGGCTGCGTTCGGAGCTGCCCCTTCATCCCGAGTTGCTCGATTGGCTGGCAATCGAATTTCAGAGGAATCTCAAATGGGACGTCAAAAAACTCTTGACGCTGATCGTCACCTCCGCGACCTATCGGCAAGATTCGAAGGTCACGCCCGCCCTTTATGAACGCGATCCGGAAAATCGCCTCTTCGCCCGCGGCCCGCGTTTTCGTTCCTCCGCTGAGACGATTCGCGATCAGTCCCTCTTCGTCGCCGGCCTGCTCAGCCCGACGATGGGAGGCCCTTCGGTAAGGCCGCCGCAACCCAAGTTCGGCTTAAGCGCCGCGTTCGGCCCGGGCACCGACTGGACTAACGACACCGGCGACAACAAACATCGTCGCGGCCTTTACACCTATTGGCGCCGCACCACGCCTTATCCTTCCATGGTCACGTTCGACGCCCCGGCCCGCACCGTTTGCACCATCGCCCGCCCCCGAACGAACACACCTCTGCAAGCGCTCGTCACCTTGAACGATCCTTGTTTCGTCGAGGCCGCCCAAGGCTTGGCCCGCCGCATGATGAAGGACGGCGGCGCCACCGTCCGCGCCAAGGCCGCCCATGGCTTCCGCCTGTGCCTCGTCCGCGACCCGCACGAAAAGGAGTTGACGCGGCTGGTTTCCCTCTATGAGGCCACCCACGCTGAGCTTGCCAAGAACGCCAAAGACGCCGCCAAGCTCGCCACCGACCCGCTGGGCCCGTTGCCCGCCGGAATGGACGCCCTCGACGCCGCCGCTTGGACCGTCGTCGGCAACGTCCTGTTGAACCTCGACGAATTCCTCGTCAAACGCTGATTCGTAGGACAGGCTTCCAGCCTGTCCGTCTTTCGCCCCGTAGGACACGCTGCCAGCTTGTGTCCTTCCTTTGCGATCAACCGCGGCGTTGGCAACGTTTATTCGGACAAGCTGGCAGCTTGTCCTACGGCATGATTCCCGCCATGATCTTTCCCGGCATGGATCCCTATCTGGAACATCCGCAGCTATGGACCGGCGTCCATGCGCGCATGATTACGTATCTGTGTGATCTCTTGCAGCCGCAGATAACGCCGCGCTACGTCGCCGCCATTGAGGAACGGGTCTACCTCGAAGAATCGCATAGAATTCCCGACGTGATCGTGCGTCGGTTATCCCGTCCCCGCAAGAACGGCCGCGCCGCCGCGGCCTTGCTGGAAGCCGACGAACCCATCGTCGTCGAAGCCGCGGTTGAGGAAATCCACGAACGCTTTCTGACGATCATCGACCCGAAAGCCACGGAAAAAGTTATCACCGTGATCGAGCTAGTCAGCCCGACGAATAAACGGGCGGGGCCGGGACGCGAATCGTACCTTGCCAAGCAACGCGAAGTGATCCATGGCGAGGCCAATCTGGTCGAGATTGATTTGTTGCGAAACGGCGCGCACGTGCTCGCCGTACCGGAGAAAGTGGCAAAGGAACACGCGGAAGAATACCACTATCTGACCTGCGTCAATCGGGCGGCCAAAGTTCGCGACAAATATGACCTTTACCCGCGCACTCTGCAAGAACGCTTGCCGCGAATTCGCATTCCCCTCGTCGGCAGGGACTCCGACGTCGTACTCGACATACAAGCGGCTCTCGCCCAAACCTATGAAGCGGCTCGCTATGACCTACGCATTCGCTACGACCGCCCCTGCGTCCCCCCACTCTCTCGCATCGAACAGACCTGGGCAAACCAGTTGATCCGACCCTCGAAGAAAAGCAACGGCCGAAAGAACTAATTATCCTGTCAAAAATTCAACGACACCAAACTCCGCGGAGCATTCGGCGATGAACCTTTTATCCCAATCCTTGATGAACAAAACCCGCCGCCATTTCCTCAAGAGAAGTCTGCTCGGGCTGGGCGGCCTGGCATTGAGCGCGCTTGATAACAAAGCCCCCGCGCAGGCGCCCGAGACGAACCCGCTTGCCCCGCGCCGGCCGCACTATGCCCCCAAGGTGAAGAACGTCATCTATCTTCACATGGCCGGCTCGCCGCCGCATCTGGATCTCTTCGATTACAAGCCCGAGTTGGTGCTTCGCAACGGCCAAGATTGCCCGGCCGAGTTCTTGCGCGGCCGACGCTTCGCCTTCACCAGCGGCACGCCGAAACTCCTGGGCACGCCGCAGCCTTTCGCTCAACATGGCAAAAGCGGGGCCTGGGCGTCGGCGGCCGTGCCGCGCATCTCCCAAATGGTCGACGACCTCTGCTTCATCAAGTCGATGCATACCGACCAGTTCAATCACGCCCCGGCGGAACTGATGCTGTTCACGGGCCACAACCAGTTCGGCCGGCCCTCAATGGGATCGTGGGTCACTTACGGCCTCGGTTCGGAAAGCCAAAACCTGCCCGGCTTCATCGTGCTCGTTTCCTCCGGCGTCTTCCCCAGCGCGGGCAACAGCGATTGGTCCAACGGCTTTTTACCTTCGGTGTACCAGGGCGTGCAATGCCGTAGCCAGGGCGATCCCGTTCTCTTCGTCTCCAACCCCGGCGGTATGAGCCGGGACATGCGCCGCATGAGCCTCGATGCCTTGCGCGACCTTAATGAGCTTCAGGCCGCCGAGATGGGGCATCCCGAAACGCAAACTCGCATCGCCCAGTATGAGTTGTCCTTCCGCATGCAGACGGCCGTCCCCGAGGTGATGGACATCGGCCGAGAGCCGCGCCACATCATCGACATGTACGGCGCGACGCCGGGCGGCGCGAGCTTCAACAACAACTGCCTCCTGGCGCGGCGTCTCGTCGAGCAAGGCGTCCGCTTCGTGCAACTGCACGACTGGGGCTGGGATTTCCATGGCACCGGCCCCGGCGAGGACATCCGCCAGGGTCTGGTTAACAAGTGCCGGGGCATGGACCAAGCGGTCGCCGCGCTCTTGCGCGATCTCAAGGGCCGCGGCATGCTCGATGAAACGCTGGTCGTGTGGGGCGGTGAGTTCGGCCGATCCCCGTTTCGCGAGGGCCGCACCGCCGGCAGCGCCAACCTCGGCCGCGACCATCACCCCTTCGCCTTCACACTCTTCATGGCCGGCGGCGGCGTCAAAGGCGGCATGACCTACGGCAGCTCCGACGAACTGGGCTTCGACGTCGGCGAGAACCCCGTCCCCGTCCACGACTTGCAGGCGACCATCCTCCACCTGTTGGGCATGGACCATCTGCGCCTCACGCATCGCTTCCAAGGCCGCGACTACCGCCTCACCGACGTGCATGGGCATGTGCTGGAACCGGTGCTTGCGTAAGGGAGAGTCTCGACACGGTGAAGCGGCAAACCAAACAAATCACGAAAGTACGAAATCGCAGCGGTGCGATCTGATTCGTACTTTCGTGATTCGATTCGCAAGTGCAAACCTTTTCGCTACGACTCCAAAAGTCGCTTCTTCATGGAGTGCTGCGATTCATTGCCGCTTTTCATTCGCTCCGTCGCCCCAGGCACTGATGGTGCGGGGCCGCGGTGCATGCGGTAGGATTTGCCTTTCAATTTCACAATGGTCGCTCCGTCCACCACTCGATCCAACAGCGCCATCGCCAGAGGTCCGTCGCCGAGGTAAGTCGCCCTGGGCGAGGGCTTCGATCTGCAGACGTGGAATGGTCGGGTTGAAGTTCCAGTCGAAGGTGCTCAAGGGGAGCGCTTCGCGGAAGTTGGCGTCCTTGATGAGGCGTTCGATGCGGCGCTGCCGGCGCAAGCCCGCCTGATCGGTGAGCAGGCGGTGCAGGAACTCCAGGTGCGATCGGCCGTTCTGTTCGGCGTCCGTCAAGGCGGCGTCGAGTTGGTCGGCGGTCACGGGAACGCGCAGGGTGGTGAAGTCGGCGAGGATCTGGTCACGCAGGCTTGGGTTGGTCGGGGTCGGCTTCTTCTTGGGACGGGGTTTCATGGGAGGGTTCCTCGGGCAAGAGTAACTGCTGATAGTCGCTGGTCGGCCGCGGACCGATCGGGTCATCGCGCAACGAAGCGGGCAACGTGTCGTGCAGATTGGCAAGTTCGTCGGGCCATTGTTTGGGCTTGGCGGTGGCGGCCAGGATGCGCCGGATCGCCGCGAGAGAGAAGGCGCCGAAGCGGACGGCGCGTTCGAAGGCGGCGCGCACATCGTCACATGGGTACTGGGCGATCAGGGCCAGAAGTTGCTGGGCTTGGAGCTTGCCCTGGATCTGCTTAGTGAGCAGACCGTCGAAGAACTGCAGGGCGACCGGGCCAAGTTCGTTGAAGCGTTCGCGCAGGAGCCGTGTCCGGTCGATGGGATCGTCGACCGGGTGATGGGTCTTGATCAGTTGCCGCACGCCGGTCTGGGTGCGGGGCACGAGCGGATGCCGCGTGATTTCCTCAAGGCGAACCGAGTAGATGATGACTTCGCTCTCGGTGATGCGCACGGGCAGGACCTGGCCGATGTGCGAGAAGGGCACGGAATACAGATTGCTGCGATGGGTGAGGTAGCCATCGACGCCGATATGGCGATAGACGACGTGCAACTCGCGTTCGTTCGGCGTGCGCAGCCAGTTCTCCACGCGCACGAGCGCTTCCTGCGCCTGCCGCAGATGCCTGGCCAACCAGTTCCCCGCCCGGCTCAGCCGCGGATCACACAATGCCGCCGGCATGCCCTGCACCTGCGCCAACGCCTCGCGCGGCTTGGCCAAGACGAACGCCGCCTGCTCGGCACTCGCCCCCACGAGCAGATCGATCACGCCGCTCACTTCCGGCATCGTCAAGGTGGCGCGCCGCGCCAGCGCCAACAACGCTTCCTGGTTGCCCACGGGCAACCGCGTCAACTGCCGCGCCAACGACGGACCCACCAGGCCCAAACGCAAATCCGCTTTCACCGCGGCGCTCAACTTCTCCAACAGCGCCAGCCGCCGGCAGACCCAACTCTTGTGCCGGCCCAACAAATGGGCCGCTTCCACTTGCGTCATGCCGTCGTCACGCACCAGACCCTGCACCACCCATGCTTCCACCGCGTCGGGGTCCGCCAGCCGATACTGCCGATAGCGCTGCCCTAGTTCGCCGAGCGTTACAGGCCGTGTGAGGCCATCGTTCCAAGCCATGTGCGTACTCTCCACGATTCCCCCCATCGAAGAAAGGAAACGGGGGACGCGAAATCGCTTTCACGACCGCCCGCTCCTCTCTCCGCATTGGGGTCGGGGAACTTTACGCTCACGGGACGCGGAAATAAATCTGCAAAGACATGGTCAAGAGGTGTCCGGCGGCCGCACTCGCTTCGTCACGCGCTCCCAGCGCGGCTGACGACATCGCGCCTGATAGCGCGCTTCCCGATCCAGCACGCGACGCAAAGCCAGTCGGCACGCGATGCCGCAAAAACGCTTGCACGATTGTTCATGCGGAAGTGTGAAAAGCTCGTAGCAACGCGGCAAAAACAGATGCTCGCATCCTTTGAGCAGGCATTGCCGGGCCCGATGATGACAGCCCTCTGGCCGCTCGCCGATGTGCCCAAGAAAATGATTCTGGTGCACGGGAGGTCGTACTCCCGCTGTTCAAGTCTCGGGGCGAAGCGTCTACTTCGCCCCGAGGCGTTTATCCCCGCTCTCCTTCGATTATTACCTTACAAACAAGATGTGCCAAATCGCGCGGTCCACCACTGGCGCAGTGGCCCGGCCCAACGCGCGTTCTTGGCCCGCTTTCAAAGCGCGGCTGACAGCGAAAACGGAGATCCGAGCGCCCCGATGCACCTGATCATCGCCCGCAACGCACTGGATCCCAAAGAGATCAAATACTTCCTCAGCAACGCGCCGACAAAGACCCGCGTCGCGCTATTGCTGCTGGTGGCCTTCAGTCGCTGGCGCGTGGAACGTTGCTTTCAGGACGGCAAGACGGAGCTGGGCTTCGACCATTATGAGGGCCGCGACTACGAAGGGATGATGCGGCATCAAACAATAACGGCGGTGACCTACTTATTTCTGGCCCGGACGCGGGAGCGGAACCGGGGGGAAAAACCCGGAGCTCACCGTGTGCCAAATGCGCACGGCTTTGAATGCCTTGGTGCAATCCTGGTGGCTCACGCCCAAGCCAAAGGAAAGGCTATTTCAGAGGACAGCCAACATCATCGCCTATCAGCAAAGCAACAACGCCCAGGCGCGCAAGAGTCACCGCAAAGAAACCATCCGCAAACTCGCCGCCCTCGGCTTCACCTTAAGTCGTCTCCCGCAATGCCAATGGAGCCTCAGATAGCGTTGTAGTGTTAGGATCGCCGAGCAATTGGCGGCATCTCCTAACGAGACGTTTCCCAAGAGGTTTCACAATCCAGCCGAGTTGCAGGCGTTTTATCGGTTTGCCAAGAACAAGCGAGTCTCGCATGCGAAGTTGAT
>Ga0163144_10005872_pt1 | contig 27233 bp, 29 predicted proteins | sample OliLak19BULKMAT1_FD_123175 | JGI IMG/M metagenome (GOLD analysis project Ga0163144, IMG submission 123175) | Freshwater microbial mat bacterial communities from Lake Vanda, McMurdo Dry Valleys, Antarctica - Oligotrophic Lake LV.19.BULKMAT1 | ecosystem: Environmental > Aquatic > Freshwater >... | reverse complement strand
CGCGCGGGATGGCGCGCGCGGGATGGAGAGGCCGCTGCGGCCGCGAGGCTGCGATGTCCGCCAACGGGGCGATGACACGCAGGGAGCGGCTACCGGGCAGGGCCCGTTCTATCCTCCTCAGCCCTGCGCCCTGCGCCCTGCGCCCTGCGCGAACGCCAAGCCTGCGGCGAAGGCGGGCAAAGCCCGGATTCACCGACGGCGCATCGCCGGTTTCGCGCGGCAGCACGACGCGGTGATGGTAGGGAATACCAATGCCCGCCCGATCGCGCGCCTCCTTTATCGACGGGGCGACGAAGCCGCCGAGGTTGAGCAGCGCCGTCTGTTTCGCCGGGGTCCAGCAGCAGGCGATGAAGCCGATTCGCTGTCGTCCGTAGAGGGGGTTGCCGGCTGGCTGCGCGCTGAACGCTTCCACACTGGCCGCGACGTGCGCACAGCGTGCGAGCTGAGGCGCGCCGCTCACGCTATGTTCGTGCCCTTGATTTCCGCTTCCACCATACCCGCGAGCGCATCGGGCAGATTCAGCGCACTCTTCAACTCGTGCAGGTAGGCCTGTTCGGCCCAATGGTCGACGTCCAGCGCGAGCAGCGAAGCGGCATAGATCTCGGCTGCGTCCGCTTCGGACTGCGCGAGCGCCGCGACGCGATGCGGGTCGGCCGGTGCGTTGAACTGCGTCATTACGTAGTCGAATTCCGCGTCGTCGAGACCGGCTGCGCGCAGCCGGTCGCCGATACGCGCACGTTCAGCGGCGTCCATCGCGCCGTCGGCGTGCGCCGCCGAGATCATCGCCTGCACAACTAGGGCGGCTTCGCGTTCGAGCGTGGGCGGGAATGCGGTCAGCTGCCTGGCCTGCGCAAACTCGGTCTGCGCAGGCTCCTGTTGCTGGGCCTGGTACCGCTGGAGGGCGGCGAGCGCCAGTGCGCCCACCGCGGCCGCGCCTCCAAGCTTCGCGGCGCCTCCGAGCGCCTTACGCGCCTGTTTATTGCCGAGCGCGCCAATAAGGCCGCCGGACAGCAGGCCGCCGGCAGCGCCACTCGCAAGCGGACTCGCCAGGAGTTTCTTTAAGACGCTGTCGAAATTCATCGTCGATTCCTCGGTGCGGGATGGCGGTTCGATTGGATAGGCGACTGGCTCCAACAAGGATAATAAGGCCCGTCTTCGCTGCGCGAAATTCGCTTTACGCGATAGCGCCCATGGAATTCCCGAAGCACAGCACAGCACAGCACGGCAACCGGCGGCTGCCGCTGCTCATCTCTCCGGATTGGTCGTGGCTGGCTGACGGGGCTGCGCGGTTCTGCGAAGTTCGGTTTGCGCCCGTGCGGCACGCACCGCCGGCGCCTGCATATCCGCCTCCCATTCGTCACCGGTTCGAACAGATGTTGAACATGGATTTCACCCTCACCGTCACCGTCGATACCGGCGCTATGTCGTGGCTGCCCAGCCCGCGGCCCGGCGTGTGGCGCAAGGCGCTGGCGCGTGCCGACGCGGAACGCGGACATGCCACCTCGCTCGTGCGCTATGACGTTGGCGCCAGCTTTCATGCGCATCCACCCCCCCGGGGGCGAGGAAATCTTTGTCCTCGACGGCACGTTCTCCGGCGAGACCGGCGACTTCACCGCCGGCACCAATATCAGGAATTCGCCGGGCTTCACCCATGCGTCTTTCAGCCGCGACGGCTGTGTACTGTTCGTGAAGCTGCATCGGTTCCAGGCGGACGAAGTGGCGCGCATCGCCCTCGATACGCAACGCGGCGAGTGGTTCTTGCCTGCGTCGGGGTCGCAGGCGCAAAGGCTGCACCGGCATGGCGAGGAAAGCGTGGTGCTGGTGAAACTAGCGGCCAACGGGCCGGTCATCGCGCACGATCATCCAGGGGGTGAGAAAATCTACGTCCTTGACGAAGTGCTTGAGGACGAAGTTGGCACTTATTTATGGGCGTGACGCGTCGTTGCGTCGGCCGCCGGGCAGTCGCCACTGCCTCCACGCGCGGACCGACGCCTTGCTGTGGGTTAAGGCAGGGCATCTGCCCGCGCGCTGAGCGCAGACGGAGCGATGCCTGCGCTCAACGCTATGCGGGTACCTGGCATCCTTCGCAGAAGTACAGGCGGCGAGAGGACACGCTGATTCGCCTAACGCCCGTGCCGCACCGGTAGCATGTTTCGCCTGCACGATCGAAGACGGCGAAGCGAAACGTCGAATACGGGCTGCCCGCGGCCTTGAGGCTGGCTGCGCGCGCGGCCTCATTCGTCACACCCCGCGCGAGCAGCGCGCGCAGGGTGACGGCGAGCGTCTGCCGCGCGAGTTCGTTTATCTCGCGGGTGGTCAGATCCCGCGGTCGGCGCGACGGGTGCTGACCCGCGAAGTGCAGGATCTCCGAGCGGAGGTAGTTGCCGATGCCGGCGATGAAGCCCTGGTCGAGATAGAGCGCTCCGAGCGCGCGGCCATTGAAACGCGGTGCCTTCAGTCGCGCGGCGATGTCCCGCCAGCCCAGCGACGGGTCGAGCACGTCGGGACCGAGCTTGCGCAGGAAGGGATGCACGGCCAGTTCGCCGTCTGTCAGCAGCTTCACGTCCGTCGCGCTGTAGAGCAACGCACTCCAGTCTGCGGTATGCAGGCCGACGCGCAGCGAACGGTTCGTGCGCGGTAACTGACCGCGCTTGCGCACGATCCATCGCCCATAGAGCTGGTTGTGCGAATAGAGCGTGAGGCCGCAGGCAAAACGCGTCAGCATGGCTTTGCCGTGCGTGTCGACGGCGGTGACGTGGCTGTCGAACAGTTCGTCGTGGAACGGACGCAGCGCGGGCAGGCCGAGTTCGAGTTCGACGAGTGGTTTGCCGGCAATGGCCTTCGCGATGGCGTCTGCCTCGCGGCGGATTTCAGGACCCTCGGGCATCTGCGCTCAATCCGGTCGGTGCAGCCTGCTACGCTCGGGCACGAACGCCGGATGAGGCAGATCGCCGTCCGGTCTGCGGGCCAAGGATGTTCAAGCCAGCTTCTTCTGCATGCAGATGGCCGTCTCGGGACACAGCTGCGTGAACGCCGCCGTGTCCTTGAGGGCCGCCGGTGCAGTCTGGCGCGGCAGGCGCGTGTAGCCGCGCCGCGCGAAGAAGGCCTCGGCGGTATTCGTCAGCAGATAAAGCGTGGTGAGTTTCATCCGGGTGGCCTCCGCCTCCAGCGCCGCGATGAGCCGCGTCGCGAGCCCCGTGCCGCGCAACGCCGGCGTGACTGCGACCGATCTCAACAGCCCCGCATGGCCGATCGCTTGCAGGCCGGCGACGGCGACGATCCGCTCGCCGTCGCGGCTCACCCGAAAATGCGCGAGCGCGGGCAACGAGAGATCGGCGGTCGGCAGGCCGCTGGCGTGCAGCAGCGCCGTGATCGGCACCAAGTCCTCGGCCGTCGGGCGCGGGAACTCTCGGGGCCTGCTCAACTGCTGCCGTCGCCCGCCGTCGCGCCGACACCCGGCGTGCAGCAGGACGTCGCGGCCGGCGCCGCCCGCTGCGCAAGGGCGACCGGCACGGCCACCGGCGACGGCGCGCAGCACGCGCTGCCGGTCGCGCTGGCAGGCGCGGCGGTGGGCACGTCGTTGACGCCGAATACCGGCACGCTGTCGAGCGTGTGATAGGTCTCCCACGGGATGCCGGTCGGATCGGTCACCCAGTACTTGTCGGATTTGGCGTAGCAGCAGGTGGTGCCGCTTTGCTCGACGAGGCTGCTCGCGTCGGCCGCCTCGACCTGCTGGCGCATCGCGCGCAGTTCCGCGTCGGAGTCGAGCTGAAAGCCGAGATGATTGACGCCCATTTTGCCGCCGCGCGCCGAGATCGCGAAATTGACGCGTGGATCTTCGAGCATCCACTTCGCGTAGTCGGTCTTCAGCACCGTTGGCTCGGCGCCGAACATCGCGGCATAGAAGCGGGTGGACGCTGTCAAGTCGTCGACCTGGACATGAACATGGAATCGTTTCATCGGGCGTTCCTCAAGTTGGGTTGCGCTCAGCGCGCCGTGCGCGCGTGGGTGACGGGCTGGCGCTCTTGCACGCATCGGGCGCGCAGCGGCTGCGATCGCGCGCGCAGCAGTGCTCGGTCAGATAGGACAGCAGGGCGGTCATCGTCTGGAAGTTGGCGCCGTAGAACACGTGGCGGCCGTCCTGGCGTGCATCGGCGAGGCCGGCGTTCGCGAGTTCCTTCAGATGGAAGGACAGCGTGGCCGGCGCCACCCCCAGGGCCTGTGCAATCTCGCCGGCAGCACAGCCGCCGTGCCCGGCTTCGACGAGCAGGCGAAACACCTCGAGACGGGTGCCCTGGGCCAGCGCCGCGAGCGCGCGGACGGCGGTTTTCGTTTCCATTTTTCGACCATAGTCGAAATATAAAATTGAGGCAAGCCGGCTGGCGCAAGGCCAACCGGGCAGCACAGTCAGTCCTGCAGCAGGCCGACCTGCCGCAGCACCGTGGCCTGATCCCAGTAGATGCGCTCGCAGGCGAGCTTGTCGCCGCGGAACTGCACGATGGCGACGAGATCGATTTCGACCTTTTTGTGAGTGGGCGCCACGCCCGGCAGAAACCACTGCATCGGGCGGCTGTGCGTGAAGACGAGGTGCATCTCGTCGACCACGCGGCCGTTGCCGACGGTGCGGCTGACGGGCGTCATCACCAGATCGTCCGGCCATGACGGAATGAAGTTGTCGCGGTAGAACGCGCGCAGTTCAGCCTTGCCGCGGCCGCCGGTGTTGACCGGCATGTGATTGACGTAGGCATCTTCAACCATCGTGGCGAGGGTTGCCTCAGTGTCTTTGGTCTGGAATTCACCGGCGATGTGCTCTACCCACAGCGCTTCGAGTTCGGCCGGGGTCAGCGTGGTTACGTGCTCGGGCATGGCAACAGGCTCCAACGGGCGCTCAGGGCGCGATTGTCATCTTGTGGGTGGCGAGCAGAATCTCGCCGAAGAAAAACAGCAGCGCGACGATCAGGCACAGCATGGCGCCGATGAACAGCACGGCGACGATGCGGGTGAGATCGAGTTCGATGAACAGCGCGAGGAACAGGGTCACGATCATGCTGCACACGAGCAGCGCGCAGGCCGTGCACAGCCCCAGGGCCCAATTGATGAATTTGGCGCGCCGCTGCAGCCGTTTCAGTTCGTGCCGCGTGACCTTGTCGAGCAGCGTCGGGTCGCGGACCTGCAGCGCGCGCGAGCGATCGATCGTGCGGCCGAGACGGCTGGCGAGCACGTTCAGCACCGCGCCGACGCCGGTCAGCAGGAAGACCGGCGCGGTCGCGAGGCTGATCGCGTGCGCGATACTGGTGACCGGCGCCTGGAGCACGCCGGCCGCCTCGTTGACGAGAGACACGGGCATCGGGTGGCGCGCGACTATTCTGGCAGCGTCACGCCCGAGCCGCCCATTTCGGCCGGCACGTCCTGCATCTTCGGCAGACCATCCCTGATGCGGAGCTTCGTTTCGCCGTAGAACACGTGCAGCGCCGGGCTGAACTCGACGCTCGGCAGGATTGCCGCGTAGACGTCGACGAGTCCCATCTGCGGATGGTCGGTCATCAGATGGCCGCCGCAGGCCTTGCACCACTTGCGCGAACTGCCGGGTGTTTTGTTGTAAGTGCCGATATGCTCAAGGCCCTGCGTCACACGCACGCTGTCCGGTGCCCACAGCGAGAAGGCATTGACCGGGCCGGCCGACCAATGGCGGCAAGATTCGCAGTGGCAATAGCCCTGTGCAACGGGGGTACCCGTCAATTCCAGCTTTACTGCGCCGCAAAAGCAATGGCCCTGATGAATCTGCTGTGCATTCACGTTGCTTGCTCCCCTGGCGTCGCCGGGCACGCCACTCGATGCTGTGATTGGTAGGGCCGTCACTGGCGTGTCTTGACCGCGATCCCTGCGGTGACTGCAGTGTAGCCTCGACGTCCACCCGCGTGGCAAGATTCGGCGACATTCATCACCCATCACTCATCGCGGGAGCACACCGGATGGCCAGACTGGCAGACAAGATTGCAATCATCACCGGTGGCGCTGCCGGCATCGGGCTCGCATCGGCGCGGCTGTTCGTCGCCGAAGGGGCAAAAGTCCTGCTGGTCGATGTCCAGCGCGCGGCGCTGGACGCCGCCGTCGCTGAGCTCGGCGCAGCGCGTGCTGCGGCGGTGGTGGCCGACGTCAGCGATGCCGCCCAGACGCAGGGCTATGTCGACGCGGCGCTCGCGCGCTGGGGGCGGGTCGACGTCTACTTTGCGAATGCCGGCATCGAAGGTAAGGTCGCCACGCTCGTCGACTATCCGCTCGAGGAGTACGAGCGCGTGATGGCGGTAAACGTGCGCGGCGTGTGGCTGGGGCTCAAGTCCGTGATCCCGGCGATGACGAAAGCGGGCGGCGGCAGCATCGTGATCACCTCATCGCTCGGTGGCCTGAAGGGCATGCCGAAGATTTCGCCGTATATCGCATCGAAACATGCGGTGGTCGGCATCATGAAGTCGGCAGCGCTCGAATGCGCCGCGCTGAACATTCGCGTGAACACCATCAACCCGGCGCCGATCGCCACCCGCATGATCGAGTCGCTCGAACAGCAGTACGCGCCGAACGCGCCAGAGAAGATCAAGGCGCGCATGGAGACCAGCGTGCCCATGCACCGTTACGGCACAACGGAAGAAGTCGCACGCCTGGCGCTGTTTCTCGCCAGTGACGACAGCAGTTACTGCACGGGCACCACGTTCTCGATTGACGGCGGGATGTCGGCGTCGTGAAGTTCGGGCTGTTCTATGAGCACCAGTTGCCGCGGCCATGGCGGCCGGACAGCGAGTATCAACTGCTGCAGGATTCGCTCGCACAGATCGCGCTCGCCGATCGCCTCGGCTACGACTATGCCTGGGCCGTCGAGCATCATTTTCTCGAAGAGTATTCGCACTCATCGGCGCCGGAAGTGTTCCTGGCCGCGGCCAGTCAGCGCACGACACGCATCCGTCTTGGGCACGGCATCATCCAGCTGACGACCAACCACCCCGCACGCGTCGCCGAACGCGTGGCAACGCTCGATCTGCTGAGCAACGGGCGCGTGGAACTCGGGATTGGCGAAGGGTCGAGCACCACGGAACTGCATCCGTTCGACCGGCGCTATCGCGACAAGCGCGCCATCTGGGAAGACGCGGTGCGTTGCATGCTGCCGATGTTCTCGCAATCGAGCTGGGCCTACAACGGCGAGCATTTCAAATTTCCGGCGCGCAATGTCGTGCCGAAACCCCTGCAGCAGCCGAACCCGCCCCTGTGGGTGGCCTGTTCGCAGATGGAAACCATCCGCATGGCCGGCCGGCGCGGCATGGGGGCGCTGGCCTTCCAGTTTCTGAACGCGAGCAGCGCCCAGGCCTGGGTGCATGCGTATTACAACGCCTATACGAAGACGCTCGACAAGCTGACGGACTACGCGACCAACCCCAACCTCGCCATTGTCGCCGGCTTCATGTGCGCGCCGACCGACGAAGAAGCGCAGCGGCTCGCCGACGGCTGGACCTTCTTCCAGTTCTGCCTCGCGTTTTACGGCAGTCACGGCCCGGTCGCGCCGGGCAGCATTTCAATGTGGGACGAATACGAGAAGTGGCGGGCTTCAGCCGAAGGGCAGGGCGCGGGCGGCGTGTCGCTGATCGGCTCACCCGAAACCCTGCGCCGCCGGCTGCACGAGTTCGAAGAAAGTCATATCGATCAGGTGATCCTGCTGAACCAGGCGGGCAAGACCACGCACCAGGCGATCTGCGACAGCCTGGAGCTGTTTGCGCAGGAAGTGATGCCCGAATTCCAGGCCCGCGATAGCGCGCACCAAGTGTGGAAGCAGGGCGTGCTGGGCGGGCAAATCGAGCTCGCCGAAATCGACACCACCCCGTATCAGAAGCGGGCGATTGCGGATCCGGGGCAGAAGAATCAGGCGCTGTTGTAGCGCTGAGCGGGACGACGTTTGCTGCACGGCGACGTGGCCGTGTTCGATAGCGGCGGCAATCTCAAGCGCCACCCCACGCGCTTCGATGGCGCCTTCAGTTGCTGTGAACGAGCCTCGCCGCGGCCGTAGCTTGGGCTGACGCAGAAAGCCCAACATCCTGAGCGTGGCGTTATCGATGAGGAGGCCGGTGCCCGGTCCTGCGCCGCGGACCGCTCGAGTACGTCCGCTCCACGCGGCGGCGGCTCGGCGCTTCTTTCCTGAACCAACGATACTTCAGTGCGTCAGTTCGGCATCCGCCGGTCGCGCGAGCGCGACGAGCTGCTGGCGTACATCGCCGGGAGTGACGATCGATTTCCGGAAGTTGAAGCGGATGAGTTTCGCGCCCAGGCGGAGATGGAAACCCAGTGTGTCGATGCCCGCCATCGAAGGCTGTATGTCCGGAGGAATGGTGATTGCCGCACGCTCACAGGAGTGACGCATCGCGCCGACGTGATCAGTATTCATGTGCCGTACTATGCTCAGTTCATCGTCGGGCAGGATGGGGTTCATCATCAGCACATCATCTGGCTCGAACCAGCGGATGACGCCGAAGCCGCCGATGTAGCGCAGGCGTTGCGGCAGCAGGCGCCAGAATGCGAAATCGTGCATCGCGTGATACTCCCGCGCTTCCGGGAAATAGCGGTAGTAGCGCTCGCGAGTCTCGTGCTCGCTAGCCGCAACTGGCGTGGCCTTGGCGAGCAGGGTCAGGCGGCCGGCGGTTTGCAGATCGTCGGCGCCACGATCGAACACGATCAGCGACACCTTCTCGTCGTGGTGCATATTGCGCGTGTGCTGCGCGATATTGGCCACGAGCACAATCGGCATACCTTCGCGGTCGAGGCAGAACGGCATGACCGAACTGAATGGGTAGCCGGGCATGTCGGCGGATTGGGTTGCGAGTATGCCGTCGGCATGCGCATGCAACAGACGGCGGGCATCGTTCAGCGCGTCCAGGCGCGATTTCATTTCACTCAGGCTCCTCTAGCTGTCAGGGGCGGGATGACGGCGCCTGCCGGGCAAGGCAGCACGCCGAAGAACTCGATGCCGTCAGCGCTGCGCGCGCGGCGGATGGGCACGTCGTAAACCGTTTCGAGCAGGCGTTCGCTCAATACATCCCGCGGTGGCCCGCTCGCGACGCAGCAGCCGTCTTTCAACAGGAGCACCGTGTCAGCGTAGTGCATGGCCTGGTTCAGATCGTGCAGCACGGCGACAACAACGCCGCCGCCACAGCTGTAGGTTTTTGCGGCGCCGAGCAGTGCGTGCTGGTGTTTGAGATCCGCATGCGCTACCGGTTCATCCAGCAGCAGCAGGCCATTGGTGCGCGTGCCGATCTGCGCCAGACAGCGCGCGAAGTGCACGCGGCCCTGCTCCCCGGCGGACAGACTCAGGCAGGACCGCGTGCGCAATGCCGTAAGCCCGGTGCGCTCGAGCGCAAGCTCGATGCAGCGGGCATCGTCCGCTGCACCCAGGTGCGGCAGGCGGCCCAAAGCCACAAGTTGCTCAACGGTCCAGGGCAGGCGCGGGTCGGTCTGCGTCAGTACCGCGCGCTGGCGGGCGAGGGCATTCAAGGGCCAGTCAGCCAGGGCTTTACCGGCCATGCGCACGACGCCGTGCGTCGGTCGCAGATCACCGGCGAGCACCTGCAGGAGTGTCGACTTGCCGGCGCCGTTGGCGCCGAGGACGGCCACGAATTCGCCGTGCGCGGCGCGACAGTCGATCGCCGTCAGGCGCGGGCGCGGGTGGGCTGCGACCGCTATCCGCTGCGCTTCGATCATCGCGCGTGCAACTGACGAAAGTGGCGCAGGATCAGCCACAGGAATGAAGGAGCACCGAGGCAGGCCGTCACGATGCCAACCGGCAGTTCGGCCGGCAACACGACAGTTCGCGCAATCAGATCGGCGGCCAGCATCAGCGACGCGCCGATGCTCGCGGCGGCCGGCAGCAGGAAGCGGTGATTGGGACCGACGACGAAGCGTGCGACGTGCGGCACCACCAGGCCGACAAAGCCGATTAATCCCGTCACGGCGACGCAGGCGCCGACGGCGAGACTGGTGGCGAGCACGAGCCGACGCTTCGCGCGCTCGACATCGACGCCGAGATAGAACGCGTTGCGTTCACCGAGCACGAACGCATTCAGCGATCCGGCTGAACGTAACAACACGATGTCGGCCACTCCTGTCGCCAGCAGCACCGGCAAGGCCGTGCGCCAGCTTGCACCGGACAGGCTGCCGAGTGTCCAGAAGGTAAAGTCGCGCAGCGCCGCGTCGTCGGCGACGAACAGCAGTAGACCCAGTGCGGCGCCGGCAAATGCGTTGATCGCGATGCCGACGAGCAGGAGCAGCGTGACATCCAGACCGCCATCCCGCGCACCAATCGTCAAGGCCAGGCGGGCAACCAGCAGTGCGCCGACGAACGCGGCACCGGGCAGCGCCCACGGCGTGGCGAACGCATAGTGGACCGGCAAGACGCAAATCATCAAGCCTGCGCCGACGGCGGCGCCCGACCCAATACCGAGCAGTCCGGGATCGGCGAGCGGATTGCGAAACAGTGCCTGCAGCGTGGTGCCGGCAACGGCGAGCGCAGCGCCTACGCAGGCAGCTAGCATCACGCGCGGCAGGCGCAACTGGAGCAGTACGTCAATGGCAGGGCCCGACGGCATCGACGCGGCGTTGCCGAGCAACGCAAACCAGTCGACGCGATAGGCGCCGAAGCTGATGGCCAATACGGCGATGAGCGCCCCGCCGGCGGTGAGGGCGGTCAGCAGGCGAGCTTCGCGCCCGCCGGCGCGCGCGTCGGCCGTCATGGCGGGCCTGCCAGTCGCTCGGCCAGGCCCTGGAGGCTGGCGGGGAGGCGGGGCCCGAAACTCAGGGCCGCGAGATCGTCGATCGGCACTACTTGTTCAGGGGTGAGGCCGCTGGCTGCCAGTCCTGGCAATGAGAGTAGGGGGGCAACGCCGCCGAGAGCCTCAAGCGACCGCGCCGACACCAGCACGTAATCGACCCCGGCGCCTGCCAGCATTTCCGCTGAGGCCGGTGCGTAGCCGCGGTGCGCGGCAAAGACATTATGCGCGCGCAGCAGATCGATCAGCGCAGCCGCCGCGGTCTCGCGACCGGCTGCCATCAGGCCCTGGGGCCCGGCGCTCAGGAGAAACATCAGTTTCAGATTCGCCTTGGCCGGTGGGCGCGCGTCAATTGCGGTTATCTGCGCGCGCAGCGTCCCCGCCAGAGCGGCACCGGCTGCAGAGCGGTCGAGCGCCGCGGCGATGCGGGTGATCTTTTCGGTCAGGCCCTCGATCGAAGGGTTATCAGGCACGCGCACCAGCCGGATACCAGCCTGCTCGAGTTGGTCCAGGACCTGGGGTGGGCCGGCGTGTTCACTGACCAGCACAAGGTCCGGCCCTATCGCGAGCAGCGGTTCTGCGCTGAGTTGCCGCAAGTAGCCCACTTTCGGTAGCGCCTCTGCGGCGGGCGGATAACGGCTGCTGTCATCGGTTGCGATGACCTGCTGGCCCGCGGCGAGCGCGAACACGATTTCGGTCACCGCGCCGCCTAGGGTCAGTACGCGTTGCGGCGCCCGGGCCTGGGCGTGTGAGGCGAACATCATGGTCAGAAAAAGCGCGACGAGTCTGGAAGCTTTCAAGGGCATCGGTGAGTCACCTTCAGTCGGTTGCAATGTTGTGCTTGCTAAACGTAATGCGAATTATTATCATTCAAAACGAATCAGGCAAGCGCTTTATGAATAACGAAACCAGCAACCGACAGGTCAAGCAGCAGTTGTGTGCGCTCTATGACGAACTGTTCGCGCACGACGGTTATGGCGAGTTGCGGGTGGAAATCCGTTTCCTGAAGCGCGGCCAGAAGGAGGTGATCCTCCATTGCGGCAAGCAGCATCGCCACATCGTGGCGTATACGCCGGCCGCCTCGACGCAGAGCCCGGCCGAGCCGTCATTCAGCGGCAGCGTGACCTGCCCCCCGCGCGCCTGACGCAGGCGGTGGACCGCCATCAAGCTCGCGCAGCGCGGGTCGTGCGCGAGGGATCCAAGTGGCGTGAGTAGCCTCACGCCTGACCCGTTAGCACAGAGGCAGCCTCAGAGGGTGAGGTGTCTTCGGTTTCAATTGACAATACAGGAACCCAAGACATGTTGAGGACCAGAAGAAAATTCGGCGCGGCCCTTGCGATGCTCGGCATCGCCGCCGCAGGCAGCAGCCAGGCGGCCTTTCAGGATCCGTCCGTCGCGCCCTGGGGCGGCTGGACACGGGGCGATCCCGGCAGCATCTACGCGGGCTGGAATGTGTTTGGCGACGAGGCCGAGCCTGGTATCGTCGATCTCACGCCCGACGTGCTGGCGTCAACGCTGATCGGCGGCGGCACGACTGCCGCACCGGCGCTGGTGGCCATCGGCGCGGACTCGTTCAAGGTGAGCGAAGCCGGCACCGTCGGAACTTTCGTCACGAGCGGCGGCAACATCTACAACCCTTCCTTTGCAACGGCGTTCACAGTCGACATCGGCGCCCCCGCGACCGCTACGCCAGTGCGTGTCGCCCTTCAGGTTCGTATCCAGGGCAGTGAACTCGCCTATGGCAATGTTCGCGTCAACGGCGAACTCGCGGACAGTCGCGACGAACTGGCGCGCAGCGCCTTGGGTGGTTTTGGCGGTGCGCAGGTCGACACCTTGTTCGTATGGACGCTCGACAGCGGCGTCAGCCACTACGTGTTCACCTTCGAAGCGGCTGCCTCCAGCGTGTCGCTGGACGCGCTCACCGTCGACATCGCGCCGGTGCCGCTGCCGATATCAGCCTGGTTGCTCGGCTCGGCGGTGGCGGGTCTCTCCGCGATGCGCCGACGCGAGACGCGGGAAGCGCAGTCATGAGACGCGTGACGCTGGCCGCAGCGCTGATGCTCGGCGTCGTGAGTGAAGCCCCGGCCGAGTCGACGAGTTTCCAGAGTCCCAACTCGGCAGCATGGGGTGACTGGCAGCGCTACTCGACGGGCAGCCTGTACGTGCACTGGGAGGCGTTCGACTCGTTCATGCCGGTCGGGTTCCCGTCGGCACTGCCAGACTCGACACCCGATCGCGCCAGCTTCGGCGCGCGAGCAGCGGTCCTGATCCCGAATAATCCCGGGGCGTTCGTCACGGGCAGCGGCGCCGGTGGAAACCTGTACAGCTTCGGCGACATCAACGACTTCGACATCATTGTGCAAGCCCTTGGCAACATGGCGCTGGGGCCGCTGACCGTGGCGCTACAGGTGTCTGTCCTCGCGACTGACTTCGATGACGCTTCGATCAAACTCAATGATGTGTCGTTCACCAGTAAGACCGTGCTCGCGAGCGGCATGTCATCTGCCCCGGGCGGCAGCGGAGGCGCCGGCGGCGGTGTCGACAACGAATATCTCTACCTCTGGCGTAATGTGCAGCGGATCAGCGCGGCACAACCCTTCGTCTTCGATCTGGTGGCGCTGGGCACCAGCAACAGTCTTGACGCAGTGTCCATCGACATCGGCCCGGCGACGGTGATTGCACCGCCACCTGCGCCGGTGCCGCTGCCGGCGAGCCTGTGGCTCTTCGGCGCAGCTCTCGCTGCGTTCGTCTCCCGCGCTAGGTCGTCTGCTTAGCGCGAACCTGTGCGATGGCGCGCGGACTGACCCTCCCCGGCGTCCGCGCGCCGTCGCACCTTTCTATCGACGCAGCGCGTATGCACGACCACTCATGGCGCATGGCGATCCGGCTGGCAAGCCTGCCCCTGTGCCTGCTCATCGGATTGACTGGCGCAACCTCGGCGCATGCGCAAACGCAGATCGACGAGTCGATCGAAGTGCTCGGCAGCCGACCTGGCAGCGTGCGCGCAATCCGGGACAGCGGCTCCACGGTCCGCCGCGACACGATTGAGCGTCGCCAGCCGCTGGATCTCTACGAGACGATCGGGGACACGGCCGGGGTGGCAATTGAAGGCGGACCCCGCAGCAGTGGCAAGACCATCAGCATCCGCGGCTTCAGCGACAACGAAGACATCCTGACGCGCATCGATGGCGCCACACAGAATTTCGAAAAGTACCGCTACGGATCAAGTCTTGAAATCGATCCCGACCTCGTGCGCCAGGTCGATATCCTGCGCGGTGCCGCGACCCTCGTCGAAGGCGCCGGCGCGCTGGGTGGCATCGTGCTCGCAGAAACACTGGACGCCGGCGACCTCCTTCGGCCCGGGCAACGATATGGCGTGCGCACGCGCCTTGCCTACACCACTAACGACGATGGACAGCGTGGCAGCGTCAGCGTTTACGGCAGGCCTCTCGACAATGTCGATCTGCTGGCCAGCGGCGTAATGCGGGAAACCAACGCGTTGGAACTGCCCGATCGCTCGCGCCTGGCGGACTCGGCCGAAGCGCTGTGGTCCGGCCTGTTCAAAGCCAGCGGAAATACGGCGTATGGAGAGTGGCGTGCCGTGCACCGCCGCGGCGAGGCCGAGCGCCTTGAACCATTCGATGCGAGCGGCGGGGCGCCCGGTCTCTTCGGGACGGTGCGGCGACGAACCGAAGACGCGGCCACCGTGCTGGGCTTGCGGAGCAACACGGGACGTTCGTGGCGCGATGCTGAGGCCACCCTCGGTTACACCGACAAACGCGTCACCGATCTCGCCAGCCGCACCGCCGGTGGCACCGCACTCGGTACCGACGAATTCGACTACGGAATCTGGACGCTGGACCTGCGCAACGATGTCGGGCATCGCTGGGGTGCGATCGAAGGCAGCCTGCGCGTCGGGCTGCAGGGTAATCGGGAACTGCGCACGGCCGTCCGGACGAATGCGCTGGGCCGTCGGGTCAACGAAGCGCAGCCGCCCGGTGCCAAGAAATCCTGGGGCGGCGTGCTGTTCGAAACTCTGCGCTGGGGCGATGTCGAGATCAACGGCGGCGCCCGGTTTGATCATTACCAGGTTGATGCGAAGGCGACGTCCGCGCGCCTTCTGCGCGCGCAGGCCCGCGATACTGACGCCGGCTTCACGCGCCTGTCGCCGGGGGCGGGCATGCAGTGGACGCCACGCCAGGGTCCGTTCAGCCTGTTCTACAGCTACGCTGAAACCTTCCGCGCGCCGCTGGTCGACGAGTACTACACGCTCGGCGTCCTGAGCCGGTGCCAATCCTTTTCCCGTTACGCCCAGCGTCCGAGCGTGCCTGCCGTCCCGGCCTCGTTCAACCTGGCGGTGCCAGGACCGCCCGGATCGCCGGCGAGCTTTCCGAGCCTCGCAGCCTTTCTTGCCGCGCTCGACGCCTACCTCGCAGCGCAGGCCGCCTACGATGCGGCGCTGGCCGCCTATCTGTCTGCCCTAGAGGGCTTCAACGTGAATCTTCAGGCGTTTGGCGCGGCTATGCTCGCGTATCAGGCCAACCCCAATGCGGCGGACTACGCGATGTGCGGCAGCGACTACCAGCCGGAACTGGCCTTCAACCACGAACTGGGGGCCGCCTACGACTGGGGCGATGTGTGGCAAATCGGTGATCTATTGCGCGTGCGACTCGTGCGCTACCGTATCAAGGTCGAGCAGACGCTTGAATCAATCTACGAGGGTCTGCGCACCGGCGACGTCCGCCAGCAGGGTCAGGAGAGGCGCCGGGGTTATGAGTTGGAACTGGATTACGATGCAACGCGCTGGTTTGCGTCATTCGCGCTCACCACGCTGGATGGCGAATTCGACCTGCGCTACTTCGACAACAATCGCAATTCACTCGTCGCCGCCGCGACGACCGCCGCTGATCGCGGTGCCCAGCCTTTGAACAGTGTGCCGGCGAACCGCCTCAGCTTCACCGCGGGCCACCGCTGGCCTGTCCTTGGGGTCGAACTGGGTTACCGGCTGCAGGCCGTCGATTCCCGGCTCGTCATTACAGGCACCCGCGACGGCTGCCCTGCCGGGCTCTTCATTCTGCCGTCATGCAATGAAATTGGAGCGCAGCGCGGCTATCTGCTGCATGGCGGATTTCTGCGCTGGCAGCCGCACCGGCGTGTCGCGTTCACCCTGACCGGCGACAACCTCACCAATACCGAATACCAGCTGACGGGTTTCGGCGGCGGTCTCGGCATCACGGCACCGGGCCGCGATGTGCGGCTCAGTGTCGCGGTTCAGTATTGACGGCAGGAGTACCGGCTGCTGGCAACGCCTACTTGCCCTCGAACTTCGGTTCGCGCTTCTCGAAGAACGCGTTCACCGCTTCGATGTGATCGTCGGTGCGCTGCACGAGCACCTGCATCGCGGCCGACATTTCCATGATGGTGTCGAAACTTGCGGTCAGGCCGTCGCGCATCAGGCGCTTGGTCATGCGCAGCGCCTGCGGCGGCTGCTGGCAGATCTTCTGCGCGAGCTTCTCGGCTTCAGCCATCAGTTGATCGTCCGGATAGACCTCGGACACGAGGCCCCACTCGCAGGCGGTTTTCGCGTCGATGACCTCGCCGGTGAAGTAGAGCTGAGCCGCGCGGGACCAGCCGATCGTACGCGGCAGCAGCCATGCGCCGCCGTCTCCCGGGATGAGCCCAATCTTCAGAAAGGTGGCGCCGAACTTGGCGCTGGCCGCCGACAGGCGGATGTCGCACAGCGAGGCGACGTCGCCGCCGAGCCCAATGGCCGGGCCGTTGATCGCGCCGACCATCGGCACTTCGATGCTCCACATCGCCCTGATGATGCCGTGGATGCTCTCGCGATAGTGATCGCGCAGGCGCAGATTATCGCAACCAAACTCGCCGGTGCGGTCGCGCATCGCTTTCAGATCGCCACCGGCCGAAAACGCGCTGCCGGCGCCGGTCATGATCACGCAGCGCAGATCGAAGTCGCCGTTGATGCGCGCCGCGGCCGCCCTGAAGGCATCGCCGTCGCCGGCGAGGCCAAGCGGATTGCGCTTGTCGGGACGGTTCAGGGTCAGGTAGCCGATAGGGCCGCGTTTTTCAAAAAGCAGGAGATCGCTGTTACTCATGATGGGATTCCGTGTCTGTCTAGTGGGTGAGATAGGCCCAGATGCGATCGCCGCCCTGGTCGATGGCCATGCGGCCCAGCACTTCGCCCCATTCGCCATTGGCGCCAAACTCGGCGCGCCACGACCACAGGCGGCGCGTCAGGAACTGCAGCGCGTATTCGTAGGTAAAGCCGATCGCGCCGTGCACCTGATGGCTGAGGCGCGTCAGCATCTCGACCGATTCACTGGCGCGGCATTTGGCCGCGGCAATCTCGAAGCGGCCGTCACGGCCCTGCGCCGTGAAGCCGAGCGTGTCGAGCGTGGTGAACGCCGTGTGCGCCATCGTGTCGACTGACGCCATCGCACCGGCGAGTTCGGCAAGGTGATGCTGGATCGCCTGGAACTGCGACAGCAGGCGTCCGAACTGTTCGCGCTCGGAGGTGTATCGCACGCTCATTTCGAGGCAACCGGCGGCGGCGCCGGCGATTTGCGCCGAGCGCAGCAGCGCACCGAGCCAGCGGATGCAGTCGGGCGGCAGATCGATCGGATACTGGCCGAGCGGGCGTGCATCGCGAAACGTCACCGTGTCGCGGGGCTCACGCGCAAGATTCAAATCCTCACGGAGGCTGGCCTGCGCGGTATCGAAGACGACGAGCGCGCCATCGGCAGTCATGCCGACGAACTGCGCGGCGTCGCGGCCCCACGGCACGCGCGCGATGTCCGCCGTCAGCGTGCCGTTGGCGGCGAGCGTTACCGGCTCCGGCAGCAGGCCGATCACGCCGGCGGTCAGCGGCGCGCCGGCCCGTTCCTGCAGCCAGCGGCCGAGCATCGTCTCGGGCACAGGGAGCGGCACGCCGTAGCGGCCGCAGGCGCGGACCACGACATAGGCGTCGGCCCAACCGGCACTCATGCCGCCGGCGTCTTCGCTGACGAGGACCTGCGTCAGGCCCTGTTCCTCGACGAGATCCCAGAGTTCCTGCGCGAAGCCCGCTTCTTCGACACGGGTCAGGAATTCGCGGTCGACACGCGCCTCGAACAGCTTCGTGACGCTGTCGTCGAGAATAGTCTGTAGTTCGTTCATCGGACCCCCAGGCCACGCGCGATGATGCCGCGCAGAATTTCGAGCGTGCCGCCGCGCAGCGAAAAGGACGGCGCGAGCTGTGTGAGATTGCCCAGCACCTGCTGATAGTCGGTACCGCTGCCGGCGAGTGTCGGTTCAAGCGACACGAGTTCCTGTGCGAGACCCGGCAGGCGCTGTTCGAACTGGCAGCCGAGATCCTTGACGATCGAGGCCTGCAGACCCGGGTCGATCCCCTCGTTCAGCATGCCGGCGACGGCGAGCGACATATTGCGCAAGGTCGAGGCCCACGCCACTTCGGCGCCGATTTTCGACAGCACGGCGGGGCTTGCATGATCCTTCACCTGGTCGATCAGCTTGGAGAGCAGGATGAAGCACGACAGATAGCGCTCCGGTCCGCTGCGCTCGAAGGCAAGCTCGGCGGTGGCCTGCTTCCAGCCCTCGCCTTCCTTGCCGAGCAGGGCGTCGTGCGGGATCAGCGCATCCTGGAACACGACTTCATTGAAGTGGCGGCGTCCGGTCAGATCTTGAATCGGCCGCGGCGTGATGCCCTTGGTGTGCTTCAGATCGATCAAAAACTGCGACAGACCGCGATGCTTGCTGTCGGGGCTCGAGTCCGTGCGCAGCAGCGCGATCATATAGTCGGCGCGGTGCGCGTTCGTGGTCCAGATCTTCGTGCCGTTGATCAGCCAGCCGTCGCCGGTGCGCTCGGCCTTCGTGCGCACGGAGGCAAGGTCCGAACCCGAGTTCGGTTCGCTCATGCCGATGCAGAAGCAAATCTCGCCTTGAGCGATGCCGGGAATGATTTTGCGGCGCTGCTCTTCGGTGCCGTAGCGTGCAATCACCGGGCCGCTCTGGCGGTCGGCGATCCAGTGGAAACCAACCGGCGCGCCGGCGGCGAGTGTTTCCTCCACGATCACGTAGCGCTCGAGCGCCGATCGCTCATGCCCGCCATACTGCTTCGGCAGACTCATGCCGAGCCAGCCGCGGGCGCCGAGCTTGCGGCTGAACTCGGGATCGAAACCGTCCCAGGTGTTGCTGCGGATCAGCGCCGAATAGGGCACGAGTGCTGCGTGCAGGAAAGCGCGCACTTCGCGCCGCAGTGGCGCCAGCGAGGCCGGCAGTTCGTAGCGCGGAAAGCGCAGACTGTCGATATTCAACATGGTAATGCTCCCGTCACTTCGTTCAGGCCGGCGCGCCGTGTTTGCGCGCGTAGGTCCACGCGATGTCGGCGATATTGCGCACGAGATCCGGGTTGGTCTCGGCGTGCTCGTTGGCCGCCGTGCCTTCCTCGACGCGCTTGATGATGCCCTGGTAAATCGCGGCCAGGCGCCACAGCGTGTAAGCGCGGTAGTAGTCGATGCCGGGGATGTCCCGGCGACCGGTCAGCTCGCAGTAGCGTGCGATATATTGTGCTTCGGTCGGGATGCCGAGTGCCGGCAGATCGAGCCCGCCCAGGCTGCTCAGACGCTCGCCCATCTGCGGCAGCAACCACGGCAGCAGGTGATAGGTGAAATCGCCGAACGGATGGCCAATCGTTGACAGCTCCCAGTCGAGCACCGCAACCACGCGTGGCTCGGTTGGGTGAAAGATCATGTTGTCCATGCGGTAGTCGCCGTGGACGATGGACACGGCGTCATTCACGGGCACGTTTTTCGGCAGCCATTCGTTGAGCCTGTCCATGACCGGGATCTTCACCGTCTCGGATGCAATGTAGTTCTTACTCCAGCGTGTGATCTGGCGCGCAAAGTAGTCTGTCGGCTTGCCGAAGTCCTCGAGCCCGATGGCTTTGTAATCGATAGCCTGCAGCTTCGCGAGCGTCGTGATCTTCGCGTCGTACACCGCGCTGCGCTCGGCCGGGGTCATGCCGGGCAGATCCATTTCCCAGAACACGCGGCCTTCAACCATCTCCATCACGTAGAACATCGTGCCGATCACGGCATCGTCCGTGCACAGCGCGTACGGCTTCGGGACCGGAAAGCCAACGTCGGACAGGGCTTTAATCACCTTATACTCGCGGTCGACCGCATGCGCGGACGGCAGCAGCGGGCCGGGCGGCTTCCGGCGCAGCACGTAGTTGCGATTGCCAGTGCGCACCTGATAGGTCGGATTCGACTGCCCGCCCTTGAAGCGGCGGAGTTCCAGCGGGCCGGCATAGTCAGGGATCACCTTTTTCAGGTAGACCTCGAGGGGTGCGGCGTCAAGTTGCAGATGCGCTTCGACCTGTTTGGTGCCGGAGAATTTGTCCTGTCGGGAACTGCTCATGCTCAATTACTCTTTCAACAACGGGCGGGGGAAGGGCAGCAGACAGCCGCGCTCAGCGCGGGCCGTCGACAAGCCCCTGGTCGTGCAGACGGCCGATTTCGCCTGCGCTCATGCCGAGGAGATCGGCAAGGATCTCGTCGGTGTGTTCACCGAGCCGCGGCGCGCGGCGGGCGGGATGCCGCGTGACGGCGCCGAAGTGCATCGGCTGTCCCGGCACCGGGTAGGTGCCGATGTCCGGCTGCTCGACGACATGATAAATCGGATTGGCCGGCGAACAGTCGGGATCGTGGTCGATCAGATCCGCCATCGACTGATAGCGGCCCCAGCACACGCCGCTGGCATCGAACGCACCGGCAAGCGTGTCGAGCGCCTGCGTGCCGATATGCTGTTGCAGGACCTCGGCGATTTCGCGCCGCGCGCGGTAGCGCGCGCCTTCCTGATCGAGATCGAGCCCGAGGCGGCCGCCGAGCTCGCGCATCGCGTCCTGCAGGCCGGTGGCGGCGAGCAGGCCGCTCCACATCTTGGGGCTGATGGCCATCACCATCACGCGCGCGCCGTCGGCGGTCGTAAAGTCACGGCCAAACGCGCCGTACAGGTAATTGCCGCCGCGCCCGCGCGCTGCGCCGTTGATCTTGCGGTCACCGACATAGCCGAGGTGGCCGACCGCCGCGAGCGCGACATCGGCCAGGGCGAGGTCGATCTTCTGGCCCTGTCCGGTCTGGTCACGAAAGCGCAGCGCCGACAGCAGGCTCGTCGAGGCCAGCAACGCCGCGGTGATGTCCCACGCCGGCAGCACGTGGTTCACCGGGCGCTCGTCGTCTTCCGGGCCGGTCAGAAACGGAAAGCCGACTTTGGCGTTGACGGTGTAGTCGACCGCGGTACCGCCGTGGCGGTCACCGACGATCGCGAGCTGAATGATGTCCGCCCGATGCCGGCACAGATTCTCGTAGGCCAGCCAGCCTTTGGCCGGCAGGTTCGTCAACATGATGCCGCCGTTCGCGCCCGGCAGTGCGATCAGGCGGACGATAATCTCACGGCCTGCCTCACTTTTCAGATCGATGGCCAGCGAGCGCTTGCCCTTGTTCAGGTCGGCCCAGTAAATGCTGTCGTTGCGCTCGGTCACGGGCCAGCGGCGATAGTCGATGCCGCCGCCGATTTGATCAAAGCGGATCACGTCCGCGCCGAGTTGCGCGAGGGTCATGCCGCACATGGGCGCGGCGATGAAGGCCGAGGCCTCGACGATGCGCAATCCCTGTAGCACATTCTGCATGTCGCTCTCCTGTCAACCGTACAGTTCGATGAGGCCGTGGCTCAGCACGCTAACATTGCGTTCGACGACGTCGGCGCTGAACGCGAGCCCGTGCGCTTCACGCCAGATGTTCACGCGCAGGGTTTCGCCCGGGAAGAACGGGGCGGCGAAGCGCGTGCTGATGCCGATGATCCGATCAGCGTTGTAGTCGAGGCAGCCCGCGAGCACTTCGCGCAGCGCCATGCCCAGGGTGCAACGGCCGTGCAGCAGCGCGCGATCGAAGCCGGCCACGGCCGCCAGCGGCGGCGCGCCGTGAAGGGGTAGCTGTCGCCGTTTAGACGATACAGCAGTGCCTGTTGCGGCAGCGTGCGGCGGGTGGCGATTAAATCCGGCGCGCGGTCCGGCGTCGCCCCCAGCGCGGCGGGGGGCTGCCCACCGCTCCCGCAGCCGCCGTCGCCGCGGGCCAAGACGCAGGAGCGCACGGTGGCGAGATGCAGGCCGTCGTTTTCACTGTAAAGCTCTTTGCGGGTGTGGACGAAGGCGCCGCGATCTGCGTCACGATCGACGATCGCGTCGACATAGGTTTCAGCGCGCACGATGCCGGCCGGCGGCAGTCGACGATGCAGCTGCAGCCGCTCTTCGGCGTGCAGCATGCGCGGATGGTCGAACGCGCGGCCGGCCATCGGCATCCAGATGCCGGGCCAGCCGGGCACCAGCGGCAAGCTCGGCAGCGTACTCAGCTGCGGCGCGTAGACGTAGCGCAGCTGGCGAGTATCGAGTGGTTCGTCGCCCGCGCCGAGAGACAGGGCATACAGCATCGCGTCGGCGCTGCGGTAGGCGTATCCGCCCGCCTGAAGGCGCAGTCCGACGAGATCGCGCGCGCTCACTTCAGGCGAGCCCGGCGAGGCCGTTGCCGAGCACCGTCACGCCGCGTTCGACGCTACTCGCGTCGAAGTAGACCTGGGTGCCGTCGCGCCAGATGCGCGTGCGCAGAGTTTCGCCTGGATAGAAGGGCGCGGTAAAGCGCACCCGCATCGCGCGCAGGCGCGTGGCGTCGTAGCCGCAGCACGCGCGGATCAGCGCGTGATGCGCCACGGCCATCGTGCAGCGACCGTGCAGAATCGGACGCTCGAAGCCGCCCTGCGCAGCCACCGCCGGATCCGCGTGCAGTGGGTTGAAGTCGCCGCACAGTCGATACAGCAGCGCCTGTTGGGGCAAGGTCGGCAGTTCGCAGACGAGATCGGGTGCCCGCGTCGGCAGTTCGACGGGCGCCGGGCGTGGGCCCGTGGGGCCGTTGAAGCCGCCGTCGCCACGCGCGACGCTCGTCGAGTGGACGGTTGCGAGCAGGCTGCCGTCGGCGGCATTGCGCACTTCTTTCGTGGCATAGATGAACGCACCCTTGTCGGCGCCGCGATCGACAATCGCGGTGACGGTGGTGTTGCCGCTGACGGTGCCGGCGACCGGCAACGGCTGGTGGATCTCGAAGGCCTCCTCGGCGTGCAGCAGCTTCGGCCAATCGATCTGATAGGCGGGCTGCTTCAGCCAGAAGCCGGGATAGCCGAGCACGAGGCTCATGCACGGCAGGGCGCACAGCCCGTCTTCGTACACATACCGCAACTGTTGAGGGTCCGTCGGATCAAAGCCGACGCCGGTAGCGAGCGCGTAGAGGATAGTGTCCTCGGCGCGATAGGTGGTGGTCCGTTCATCGACGGTGCGGCCGACCAGCTCGCGATAATCAATCACGGGGAGCTCCTGTCAGAGGCTGCGAGCGGTGGCGAGCTTCTCGCGTGCCACGACCTTCAGGGCCAGCGTTTCCTCCGCGCCTTCGAAGATCGACAGCACGCGGGCGTCGACGAAATACCGGCTGACCGGCGTCTCCTCGGAGTATCCCATGCCGCCGTGGATCTGCAGCGCCTCGCGGGTCAGATGTTCAGCCGCGCGGCAGGCATAAAGTTTGACGAGACTCGCCTCCATCTGGCCCTGGCCTGCGTCCATCAGCCGCGCGACGTGATAGGTCATTTCCTGACAGGCGCGCAGCGACGCACCGAGCAGGCCGAGTTTCGCCAGAGTGAGCTGGTAATCGGCAAGGGGTTTGCCGAAGACCTTCCGTTCGCGGGCGTAGCGGGCCGCGGCGTCGTAGGCGGCGCGCATCAGGCCGCAGGCGCGGGCGGCGGTCTGCAGACGGCCGCCGGCGAAGCCTGCCATCGTCAGATAAAAACCTTTGCCTTCGGCCTGCGGGCCGCCGACGATGTTTTCGGCCGGCACGAAGACATTGTCGAAGAACAGCGTGAACGAATGCATGCCGCGGTAGCCGAGCGTCGGGATCGCCTTGCCGGACAGCACGCCGCCCTGCGGCTGGCGGAATTCGAACGCATGGTCATCGGTGGCCGGCTTTTCCAGCAGGAATAGCGACAGGCCACGGTGGCCGGCGGCCGGATCGGCGTTCGTGCGCGCGAGCACCAGCACCAGTTCCGCCTTGCCGGCGAAGGTGCACCAGGTCTTGGCGCCGTTCAACCGCCAGCCGCCGTCGGTTTGCGTGGCCTTCAGGCGCACGGCGGCAACGTCCGAGCCGCAGTCGGGCTCCGTCACCGAAATGGCACACAGCGGTTTGCCCTGCGCGATGCCCGGCAGCCAGCGCGCCTGCTGTGCGGCGTCGCCGCCAGCCAGCAGCGCGCGCGCCATGATTTCGGGGCGGGTCAGCGGGCTGCCGGCCGCCGCCAGTGAGCCGCGCGAGAGTTCTTCGGTGACCACGACCATCGCGAGATTGTCGTGTCCGCCATCCGGCGCGGTGCCCCCGAAACGCTCGGGGATGGACAGCGCAAAGCAGCCCATGTCGGCGATCGCGCTCAGGATTTCATCCGGAATCGTCAGGTCTTCGCGGTGGATGCGCTCAGCGAGTGGTGCCACGACTTCCTCGGTTACGCGCGCACAGCTCGCCGCGATGATCTGCTTGTCCTCCGGCAGCAGTGAGCGTCCGCCGTTGCCGGCGGCGAGGATCTGGCTGCCGGCCGCCGCGAGGTGCGCGGGCGCGAGCCAGTGCTGACAGAATTCGAGCAGTTCCCCGGCTTCGAACATCGCGCAGTAGCCGGCGCTGTCGATACCGATCGCGTGCCGCACCTTGTCGATACGATGGCGCACTTTGACGATCGCGTCGGCCGCGAAGGCTAGCGCCAGCGTGGTTTCGAGCGGCGCGGCGCTGCCGCCACAGGCAACGGCGTAGTCGAGCATCGCGCGCATCGCATGCAGTTCGGCGCTCGCGAACACGAGTTCGTAACTGACGACCTGTGCGTCGTCGAGTCCGTTGGCCAGTGCACCCTGGCGTTCGATGGTGCCGCGCAGGCGGCCCCAGGCTGCCTCGCAGAAGGCGTCCAGGCGGGCCTGCAGCGCGAGGCCGCGGTCGAGTGCATCGTGCGGGATTGGGTTGCTCACTGACTTTCCTCCACCGCGGCGGGGCGCGGCGTCAAATCGGGTCCCAGGACCATACGTCGGGTGAACGGGAAAGGTCCATGAAACTCGCCTTCAAGGCCGGGATCGCATGTTCGGCGATGGTCTCTGGGGTCCAGCCCTCGCCGCGATGCACCGAGCGGATCGGGCGCGGCTGGTTGATCAGGAAGATTTCATTGTTGCGCACGCCGAACACCTGCGCATTGACCTCCTGTGCGGTGTCGGACAGCAGATACACCGCCATCGGCGCGATCTTGTCCGGCGTCATCTGCTGCAGGCGACGCACGCGGGCGATTTCCGCTTCGTTGCGGGCCGGGATGGTGTTCGTCATGCGGGTCCACGCGAACGGCGCGATGCAGTTCGAGCGCACGTGGAAGCGGCCCATGTCGAGCGCGATGCTCTTCGACAGCGCACAGATGCCGAGCTTGGCGGCGGAATAGTTCGCCTGCCCGAAATTACCGACCAGGCCGGAGGCGGATGTCATGTGCACGTAGCTGCCGCCTTCGCGTTCACGGAAGTGATCGGCCGCCGCGCGGCTGACATAAAAGCAGCCGTTCAGGTGCACGTTGATCACGATGTCCCATTCGTCGGCGGACATCTTGTGGAAAATGCGGTCGCGCAGAATGCCCGCGTTGTTGATCACGCCGTCGAGGCCGCCGAAGCGCTCGATCGCCTGCTTCACCATGGCTTCGGCGTCGCTCATCTTCGCCACGCTGCCGTGATTGGCGACCGCCTGACCACCCAGCGCGCGGATCTCCTCGACAACCTGTTCAGCGGGTGAGCCTTCGGCCGCGGCACCGTCGGCAGTGACGCCCAGATCGTTGACGATCACGCGGGCGCCGGCGGCCGCGCAATGCAGCGCGAAATCACGGCCGATGCCGCGGCCGGCGCCGGTGATGAGAATGACTTTGTCTTTGAGCATGTGCTTGGGCGGGCCTCTCCGTTCCTGTGTGCTTGCGATCGTAATTGTCGAGCGGGGGTGCCGGGGCGGCACGGGAAGGGCGGGCGAGAACGGCTGACCCGGCGGGCGGGTGGATCTCGGCCGGCGACCTCTCCTCTCGTCGCGACTTACCGGTAGAATGAATTTCGAGGCGTGGCGCCTCAGAATCCCCGCGATGGTACTGCACAAGGCCGGGCACAGGGAAAATCGTACCCGGGCGCTGCCGGCCACCCCCTCTCACCAGGAGTCCAGATTCCGCATGTCCATCCGCGCCGACCTGGCCCTGCATGTGCTGTCTGGCATTCCCCTGATCGCAACCGGGGACAATCTGGCGGCGATGCTGCATGCCGCGCTCGTGCGCCTGCCGGTACCGCTCGCCGACGGTGACGTGCTGGTGCTGGCGCAGAAAATCGTCTCGAAAGCCGAAGGCCGGTTGGTGCGGCTGACGGACGTCACCCCCTCGGCACGGGCCACAGCCCTCGGCGCCGAAACGGCCAAGGATCCGCGCCTGGTGCAGCTGATTCTTGACGAGTCGGTCGAGGTGATGCGCAAGCGGCCGGGCATGCTGCTGGTCCGGCACCGTCTCGGCAACGTCGGTGCCCACGCGGGCATCGACCAGTCGAATATCGATCACGCCGACGGCGAGGGCGCGTTGCTGCTGCCGGTGGACCCGGACGCTTCAGCGCAGGCGCTGCACGAGGCCCTGTTCGCCGTCAGCGGCAGGCGCCTCGCGATCATCATCGCCGACAGCATGAACCGCGCGTGGCGGCTCGGCACGATCGGCGGCGCCATCGGCTGCGCCGGACTGCAGGTGCTCGACGACCTGCGCGGCAGCGGCGACATGTACGGCCGCGAACTGAAAGTGACGATCAGCAACCGCGCCGATGCGCTGGCCGCCGCGGCCTGTCTGCTGATGGGCGAGAGCACCGAGCAAACGCCGGCGGTGCTGGTGCAGGGCTTGCCCTGGCAGCCGACGACGCAGACGGCGCGCGACATCATCCGGCCGCTCGACGAGGACATGTTCCGGTGAGCGCCGGCGAAAAATTCCTGGCGGTGACCGGCGGTGTCGGCGGCGCCAAGCTCGCCCTGGGCCTGCGTGAGCTGTTCGGCCCCGGGCAACTCGCGTTTCTCGTTAACACGGGAGATGACTTCGAGCACCTGGGGCTGCACGTGTCGCCGGATCTCGACACGCTGATGTACGCACTGTCCGGCCTGTCGAATCCGGAAACCGGCTGGGGCCGGGTTGACGAGAGCTGGCAATTCATTGCCAGTCTGCGCGAACTCGGCGGCGAATCCTGGTTCAATCTTGGCGATCGCGACCTCGCCGTGCACGTGCTGCGCACGGCGCGGCTGCGCGCCGGCG